>Ga0079203_1000038_pt1 | contig 81304 bp, 74 predicted proteins | sample PorBlaMBantryBay_FD_68602 | JGI IMG/M metagenome (GOLD analysis project Ga0079203, IMG submission 68602) | Marine algae microbial communities from Bantry Bay - Bantry Bay, Ireland | ecosystem: Host-associated > Algae > Red algae > Blade | place: Bantry Bay, Ireland
ATATCAATTTTAAATTGAATTTGATTATCGATAGTCACCACCTCTACACCTCCAATATTTGTTGTCAATAAAGACTAACAAATGATTGATGATGCGGCATGACCGTCATTTTCCCTTGGTAATTAAACACCGACAGAATCGCTTGGTGTTCACACAATAATATGTAACGGTCACGACTTAATCTTACAGTTGCCCTTTTAGTAAGCAGCGTATTTTAAAATTGTCTGTTAGTTAAAATCTAGTTTCTTTTTATTCCAAACCTCCTTGCCCGCAAGGAGAGTTTGCATTGGTGTTTTACCTTCACAGATTTTACCTTGATGCGTTCTCTCATTGTTATAGTTATAAATCCAGTCATCTAGATCTTTTTGTAAATCTTCAATGGTTGTGTAAACTTTTTTCCGAAATGTAGTTTGGTAAAACTCATTTAAAATCGTACGATGGAATCTTTCACAGATACCATTAGTTTGAGGGTGTTTAACCTTTGTTTTTGTATGCTCAATACCCTTAATAGCCATGTAGAGCTGGTAATCATGCTCATCAGGCTTACCACAGTACTCAGTACCTCGGTCAGTAAGTACCCTTAACAATGGTAGCTCATGGTCCTCAAAAAACGGCATAACTTTGTCGTTTAATAAATCTGCTGCTGTTAATGACGTTTTCATTTTATATAGCTTTGCCTGCGCAACCTTACTATAGGTATCAACAAAAGTTTGTTGGTATACTCGTCCAACTCCTTTTAAAGTGCCCACATAGAAAGTATCTTGCGAGCCAAGGTAACCAGGGTGTTCAGTTTCAATTTCCCCGTGAGCTTCTTTTTCAAGCTTTTTCTTCTCCAGCGCTTGAACTTGAGCCTCTGTGTAAACTAAATTTTCTTTAGCAGCTCTTGCTTCTAAAGCTTTGAGCCTTTTAGAAAAAACCTCAAGATCATGTCTTAACCAGACACCTCGCACTCCGCCGCTAGAAATAACAATTCCTTTTTTTCTGAGTTCGTTTGAGACTCTGGTTTGCCCGTAAGCAGGCTGGTCGTAGGCAAATTCAACAATTGCATCTTCTATGAATTTTTCAACTCGGTTCTTACGATTAGGCTTTTTACAGTTGGCTTCAATTAAAGACTCAACTAAACAGGAACATAAAAATCTTGTTAAAACTATTGAAGAACTTAGTGATGACAGTACTGTACTTACACGCAGCACTTTCTACTGCGCAGTTGAGTCAATGGAACCATTGTAAATATATACTTATACCAACCCATTAAATAACGCCTTAAATTTGTCTTCAGGTTTATTTAGGTTTAATCTTTGTGACCAGATAAAAACCGCAGGCCTAGCAAGGCTAAGTTGAGGATTTCTTGACCTGAACAAAATTTAATAATGAATGTAAGCAGTGAGTGATTTAGGGCATTATTAGATGGAGTTGGTATTATGGCTGGATAACAAAGGTTTTAAAGTACAAACGCTTAATAGCTTTTCTTCCTAAAGCTTTGTTAACTCTATTTCTTAAAATAATTTTAGCTACTTTTTTACCTTGAGCCGTTGATAACTTTTCGTAGCTAAAAGATTCCAGCTCCCTTTGAATTACATCTTGCACTAAATACTGTTTATTACTCACCATCTGAAGTAGTGAGTTACTTTTTATATTTAAAAAAATTTCGAACATACCCATGGCATATTTATGCTTATCTGTTTGTTTGAGGTTGACCACTATTTTTTTAAGAAGTAAATCTTCACCTAGTTTTGGAAAGTAACTTATAAATGGCTTTAAATCTTCATTAGCTGAAAACTCAAAAGATTTATCAGCATATTTGATCATAGACTCTGGCTTATCTCTGTTAATAAATAATATTAAGCCCACAAAGCTGGAAATTAAAGCAGTAATAACTGCTATTTTAAGCCACTTTGATAGCGCCATAAACTTTGTTTTCACAAAACTTAATCGACTTTTTATTTGGCTTTTATAAAAGCCAAATCGCTCTTTAAGTACCACTGCTCGACCTTTGTCTTTTATATGCTAAACCGAATAAATATAGCCTAATACATTTTAAATAAAAACTAAAGTCCTGATGGTTAATTTTTTACTGCTAAGAGGGCCTATTCGCTCTGCCATTTATGGACAAATTCCATAGTTCGTATAAAATATAAGAGTATGGTTATTTATAAATAAAACAGGAAGTACTATGAAAAATAATCCACTATTTTTAATAATAATAATCTGTCTATTCACCACTTCTTGTGAGCTTATGCAAAGGCATGAAGGAAGTGGTTACGCCGGAGCCGCACCACCTCCTATGTATTCAAGGTCATCTGGTACTAATTTTGGCGCTGGCCAAAGTAATGTTTCCCTTTCTGATTCTGAAGACTTAAATAAAATGGAATCACACCTTACGTCACAGCAAGAGATTAAACAGTATTATCACTACAAACCACTGCTCAAAACTGACCAAAAAAGAATTCAGTTTTTACAGCAATCTGGGGTTGATGCCAGAAATAAGTGGGTAAAACGTTATTTATTCCCTCTAGAAAAAAAGGACTTCAATCAACGAGAACTAGAGATGATTGCAAAACGTGATATCACTGTCGGTATGAGCAAAAAAGCCGTTGAAGAAAGCTGGGGCAGCCCACTTGAAAAACAAGCTGCCGGCAAAGCTATACGAGGGAATGAAATGTGGATATACAAAAAACTATCCCCAACCTCAAATGGTTATAAAACTGAGTACAGACATGTTTATTTTGAAGCCGGGCATGTAGCTGGCTGGGAAACTAAATAATCAAATTTACAACTTAAGGGTAATCTAATGAAAAAAGCAAAGCCATGGTGCAGTTATGAAGTTAAAGGCGGAATAAAAGTAAAAATTGACAGAGAGGACCTCGCCCGCATTGAAGAACACTCTTGGCGTGTACAAAGCAGTGTCAAAGGCGGAAAACCTAGAGTCGTGACCAGTGTTAAAAACAAGACTGGGTCTTATCGAACAATGACACTGGGACAGTTTCTATTAAAGCCAAAAAAAGGTAATCAGGTATTTCCAAGACGCTACCAAGCTAGTCTCGATTATAGAAAGTCAAATTTAATAGTTTGTAATATGAAGGAACGCCAGATTATGCTACCGAAAAGAAAATCAAAAAATGCCACCTCAATTTATAAAGGGGTTTCATTTATTAAGTCAAAAAATACTTGGCGTGCACGTATTGAGCATAAAGGTAAGCAAATATATATTGGCGATTTTGATTCCGAGAACAAAGCGGCACTTGCTTATAACAGAACAGCCAAAATGTATTACGGTGACATAGCTTACACTAACCCTGTAAACCGTAAAATTATTGATCGTAGTAAATAGTATATTAATCGCTCCCGCTGATTGGTATTAGTCAGTATATTACTCTTGTTCAAAAAAATTATTGAGCTCAGATAGGCCGCTTACGCAAGTCTTCACTTAGGTGAAGTCCTGCACTATCGGAATGAGTATATAATAAATATTTTTGGCATAACTCCTGCTATTACCCCAGTAATAACTAGTTAAATTAATTTTACTAAGCCTATCAGTGTTCATTTTATTTACACCGATTGTAATAAGTAAAATTTATATTTTTAAAACCCATTTAATATATGGTTTTTTACTTACTGTCCTGGAGGCTTTCCACTGGCTAAGCCTCGCAGTAACAAAAACCCATATTATAAATGGGTTTTTTTTTTGATAAATTAAGTACTTATCGTGCTTTCCAGGGCCTATATTGACCTATAATAATATTGATGTCTTTATAGATAAATGCTAGGTTTTATCTAAATTCAATCATTCTAACTCTTTAGGAAGTTTATGGAAAAATTTAATTTTTATATTGGCCCTTGTGTAATAGAAAGTGAAGAAATGTGTTTTCAAATCGCTGAGTTCTTAGTTGATAAAGTAGCTTCCCCTGATTTTGATATCACATTTAAAGCCAGCTATGATAAAGCCAATAGGTCTAATATTAACTCTTTTCGTGGTATTGGTGTTGATAAAGGACTTGAAGTTCTTGCTAAAGTTAAAGAGAAATACAATCTGCCAGTGTTAACTGACTGTCACTTACCAGCCGACGCTGACAAAGTCGCCAGTGTTGTCGATGTGTTACAAATACCTGCCTTTTTATGTCGTCAGACGGATATGATTCTTGCGGCGGCAGAAGCTTGTAAAAAACATGGATCAATTTTAAAAATTAAAAAAGGGCAATTCTTATCACCACCTGAAACTGAAAATATTGTGCAAAAAGCTTCTGAAGTTTTACCTAAGTCACAAATTTTATTAACAGAGCGTGGAACATCATTTGGTTATAATCGCTTAATTGTTGATATGTCTTCTTATAGTATCATGAAGTCTTTTGGCGTAAGAGCTATCCATGATGCCACTCACTGCGTGCAACGCCCCGGAGCCATGGGTACATTCACTGGTGGTGACAGAGACTCGATTGTTCCAATAGCAAGAGCTGCTATTGCAGCCGGTGCTGACGGTGTATTTATGGAGGCACATCCCAACCCTACTGAAGCCTTATCTGATAAAACTACAATGCTTAATTTGAAAGATATACCTAGGTTCACTAAAGATTTATTTGCAATTCATAAGTTGGTAAAAGACTTATGAAAACGGAACTACAAGAAAAGTTAAAAAAAATAAAATTATTTTTATTTGATGTAGATGGCATATTAACAGACGGAAAAATTATTTGGGACTCCAGCAGCGAAGAGTTTTTACGCACATACCATATCAGAGACGGCTATGGCTTGAGGTTACTCATTGAAGCCGGATATAAAGTGGGAATTATTTCAGGTGGTAATTCCAATAATGTACGTAAAAGGTTTGAAATGCTTGGCGCCCATTATTTATACCTTGGCCATATTGATAAACGTCAGTCATACCTAGATGCTCAAAAAAAAGCTGGCGTAAGTGACACTGAAACTTTATATATGGGTGATGAGCTTTTTGATACTCCCCTACTAAAAAAATCTGGTTTTTCTGCAACTGTGGCTGATACCACAGATGAAATTAAAAGTTTCGTAGACTATGTAACTACAAAGCCTGGTGGCCACGGGGCCGTTCGCGAAGTCATTGATTATTTTCGTAAGGCAGTAGATATGAAAATTAATATCAAAGATTTTGACTAATATAGGTTTAGTATATGACTCATAAAAAAATTTTAATTGCTGGAGGCGCCGGCTTTATAGGCTCACACCTTTGCAAAAAGCAACTAGAACAAGGACACAGTGTAATATGTATAGATAATTTAAGCTCTGGCCAGTACCAAAATATTGAACCACTTTTAGCCAGTAATAATTTTAAATTCATAGAAACTGATATTACTGAAAATTTAGACCAAAAATTATTTATAAATACCGATGAAATCTATAATTTGGCTTGCCCGGCCTCGCCCATTCACTACCAAAAAACACCTATTGAAACTACTATGTCCTCAGTACTGGGGTCCTACAACTTACTTATCCTCGCCAGACACTTAAATGCTAAATATTTATTAGCCTCTACAAGCGAAATATACGGAGACCCAACTGTACACCCACAGACTGAGTCTTATAATGGCAATACGGACTGCGAAAGCTTACGCGCTTGTTATGTTGAAAGTAAAAGAACTGCCGAAACACTCGCATATGATTTCAAACGAAAGTTTAATGTTAATACTAAAGTGGTTCGTATTTTTAATACTTATGGCCCCAATATGAGGATTGATGATGGACGAGTTGTATCTAACTTTATTGTAAATACTATCCACGATAAGAGCCTGCAAATTCATGGAGATGGTAAACAAACCAGGTCTTTTTGTTATATCGATGATTTAATCAAAGGCTTGGACGCCATAATGTCCTCCAGCCAGGCCGGACCAATAAACCTTGGTAACCCTAGCGAAATTTCGATCAATGAATTAGCACAAACTGTACTTACATCAATGAGCTCAAAAGCTAAAATGGAACACAGCCCTGCGGTTCCTGGAGAACCTAAGATTAGGCGTCCAGATATCTCGTTGGCTCTTAATTCCCTAAAATGGAGCCCTGAAACCCCTCTAGATCAAGGCCTACAAAAAACTATTGAATACTTTAAAAAAATTCTTTAATGATAGCCTATGAATATTGGAATTATAGGGGTTGGTTATGTTGGTTTAGTTACAGGTGCCTGCCTGGCTGAGCTTGGAAATACAGTAACTTGTGCTGATATTAATAACGCAAAAATTCAAACACTTAGTGAGCAAAAAATTCCTTTTTTTGAGCCAGGTCTTGATCAATTAGTTGTTAACAACTACCAAAATGACAAAATTAGTTTTACAACAAATATTAAAAAAACCATCACTGATAATACTACATTGATAATTGCTGTGGACACTCCCCAGTCTTACTCTGGTGAGGCCAACCTTAGTTATGTATTTGATGTAGCTCGTGAAATTGGACAGAACATATCAGATCATAAGTTCATATTAATTAAATCTACCGTACCAGTGGGTACATGCCATAAAGTTAAAGAAGTTATCATTGAAGAATTAAAAAAACGAAATATTAATAACATCACCTTTGATGTTATTTCTAATCCTGAATTTTTGAGAGAAGGCTCTGCCATAAAAGACTTTACTGAGCCTGACAGGATTATATGTGGTTATGAATCCAGTGAAGCTCGCATTCACCTAGAGAAACTCTACCTACCTTTTAGCGAAAAAAGCATTCCCGTTTTATACATGGATTTACTTTCTTCAGAAATGACTAAATACGCCTCAAATGCAATGCTTGCCACAAAAATTTCATTTACTAATGAAATGGCTTTAATATGTGAACAAACAGGTGCTGATATTAGTAAAGTTTGCGAAGGTATGGGCTCTGACCATAGGATTGCTAATAAATTTATTAGCCCCGGCATTGGCTATGGCGGCTCCTGCTTTCCAAAAGATGTAAGTGCCTTAATACATACAGCTAAAATTAATAAAATCACACCTAAGGTTTTAAACGCGGTGAAACAAACTAATTTGAACCAAAGAAAATTTTTCGTACAAAAAATATTAGAATACTTTAATAATGACTTATCCGACCTCAATTTCGCAGTATGGGGACTATCTTATAAGCCCAATACAGATGATATGCGAGAAGCCCCTTCAATTACAATTATTAATGAATTAGTCAAACAAGGGGCGACAGTTTCAGCCTATGACCCTAAAGCAAACTCTAATGCGAAAAAAATATTTAAAACTGATAAAATAAAAATTAAAAGTACTGCCTACGAAACTCTTAACAATAGTGATGCTTTATTATTATTAACTGAGTGGGATGAATTTAAAGCGCCGGATTACGAGCAAGTTAAATTACAACTCAAAAAACCTGTTATCTTTGATGGACGCAACCAATACAGCACACAAAAATTAAAGCCACTTGGCTTTGATTACTACTCAGTGGGTCGGTAAAAATAATATTTACAGATTAAGACTTCGATTTACTTAAGTTCAAATAGAGAGCTCTAGTTCCAAGACAGATATAAATAACTAATGGTATCGAGAAAAATATTACTAGGCTCTTCATAAGCTTAATACCACCAAAATACAGAAGAACAAAGGCTAATAGGCCTTCAATAACTGACCAGTATACTTTTAAACCATTATTCGGGCTTTTTCTACCACCAGATGAGATCATATCAACCACATAAGAGCCAGAGTCAGATGAAGTTACATAAAATACAAATATACTAAAAATTGTGACAACAGAAAATAAACTTGAAAATGAGGTTCTATCTAGTACTGCAAATAAAGACTGATAGGGCGCGCCATCTACTAGTACTTTGAAATCAATTAGCCCTGCTATATGGGATTCATACCCAGCGACACCAAATATAGTAAACCAAATTATACAAATAATTGTGGGTGCAAGAATAGTTGCAACAAGGAACTCCCTTATAGTTCTCCCCTTAGAAATACGTGCAATAAATAAACCCACAAATGGCGCCCACGAAATCCACCAGGCCCAATAAATAACTGTCCACCCAGAAAACCAACTTTTATCTACTAAAGAGGCCGTATAGGTTAAGTTTTTAATAAAGTTTGAAATATGAATTCCAGTAGCCTCAATACCAATTCCAATCAGTTGCCCAACTGACAAGGTTAAAAATACTGCAAGACAAACAATACCTGCTAAGACCATATTAATCTGACTTAATATTTTAATTCCTTTATTTAGCCCTGACAGTACCGACAGTGTTGCAGCCAGGGTTATAACCAAAATTATTACAGATTGGACAACTTTATTTATAGGAATAAAATTAAACATTGAGTTGATACCGGCATTAATTTGAGTCACACCTAAAGCAAAAGTTAAGATAACACCAACTAGAATAGAAAGTATGGCAAAAATATCTACAAAGTTACGCAAAAGATAATTTTTTTCAGGAATATAACTTGAAAATACCATTGGCTTTTTTTGAATATAGAATTTATAGGCAAACATCAGGCCGGTACTACTGTAGATAAGCCAAGCTGGTATACCCCAATGGAAAAAGGTAATATCGAGCGCTCCTAAAAATTTTTTACTATCATTGAGGTGAGATATTTTATCGGCATTAAAATAATGATATAGAGGTTCATAAGTGCCAGAGTAAAGAAGACCAATTCCCAAGCCAGCACTGAATAGCATAGCAATCCAACTTAGGTTAGAAAACTCTGGCTTATCATTTTCATCTCCCAGTTTTACTTTACCGTAAATTAGGGCAATTTTTACCATATAAAAAAGAAGTACAAAGATGGTAACTACAAAAAGCCAGGAGACATTCTCTAGAACAACAGAAAGAACTTTCTCTATAACCAAATTAAATGTCTCTCCAAACAAGCTTGTAAAGATAACTAGCAAAAAGACAGATAGGTTAGAAATCCAAAAAACTTGAGGATTAACGACATTGTTAATTTTTTTGATAAAATTTTGCAAACCACCATAACCCTAACAAAACTATCATCATTAAACAAATGCAGTGCACGGTAGACAGGACAAACGGACCTTAAGGTTATTTATAAATAAAGATTTTTTATCAAAGTACTAATTGTTACAATAATAGATTAGTGCATTTAAAGTTCTCTGCGTAAAGTTTAAATAAAATTCCTTATTTAAGGCGAGTTTCTAGGCTATATTTGCAGTATCTGTTTACAAACATCATATTAAAAAATACCCTAAATACATAAAACAATAGAGGTTCTTTATGAAAACAGCTTTAGTAACAGGTGCCGATGGATTTATAGGCTCACATCTCACTGAGTATCTTGTAAGTAAGGGCTATAAGGTTCGTGCGCTCTGCCTTTATAACTCGTTTAATACTTGGGGCTGGCTTGAAAACATTAAAAACCTCGACAAGGTTGAGGTTATAAGCGGAAATATTATAGATCCTCACTTTTGCCAAACTCTTACCGAAGACATTGAAGTTGTATTTCACCTAGCTGCTTTAATTGCAATTCCATTTTCTTACTTAGCACCTAGCACTTATGTAGATGTAAACGTAAAGGGCACTACTAACCTTTGCCATGCGGCTTTAAAGAGTAAATGTAAGTTAATGATTCACACCTCAACGAGTGAGGTCTACGGGACAGCACAGTACGTTCCCATTGATGAGAAACATCCTTTGCAGCCACAGTCACCCTATAGCGCAAGTAAGATCGGCGCTGATGCCATTGCCCAAAGCTTCCAAAACTCTTTTGACTTACCTTTAGTAGTTGCCAGACCTTTTAATACCTATGGGCCCAGACAGTCAGCACGAGCAGTTATCCCCTCAATCATTACTCAAATTTTAAGTGGCAAAAAAGAAATTATGCTTGGGGATGTCACCCCGACTCGTGACTTTAATTATGTATTAGATACTGTGCGTGGCTTTCATATGCTTTCAGAATGTAAAGAAGCCATTGGCGAAGTAGTAAACATTGGTTCTAACTTTGAAATCACAGTGGGTGATACTCTAAATTTAATTAAAGAAATTATTGGCTCTGATGTTAACTTTACACAAGACCCACAAAGAATACGCCCAAAAAACTCTGAAGTATTTAGACTCTGGTGTGACAACACTAAAATAAATAAACTCACAGGCTTTAAACCAGAATTTGATATTAAACGTGGCCTCACTGAAACAATTGAGTGGTTTAAAAATAAAGACAATTTATCTTTATATAAAGCTGATATTTATAATGTGTAATATTTAAAAATAAGCGATCTACTCTGCTAAATTTAATTATGAATTATAACACCTGGCTTTAATAAATTTAGTTTATAAAAACCTGTAACTTAGTCTAGTTACTGCTCTTTAATCCAGCGACTTTTGTAGACTTATGGTTTTATAAATAGCGGAAAACCTTAAGTAATATTAATATATTAGCTCCTCAAGTAATTCAATTTTAGGAGTAATAGTAGTGACTATAATTTTAAAACAGATTTTTCAACTCATTCACCTGCTCAATTCAGATAAGGGGCATAAATCCATCGCCATGGGAATTGCCTGTGGCTTTGTCCTTGGCATGACTCCCAACTTATCTTTGCAAAGTATACTTATTTTTATTTGTTTATTTTTATTTAGAATTCAAATTGGTGCAGCACTTTTAGCCTCATTCTTTTTTGCTTTTATAGCTTGGATATTAGACCCCGTGTTTCACTCAGTTGGTAGTTCAATACTAGAGCTAGACTCACTACGAGGTTTTTTCACAACTCTTTATAATCAACCCATTTTGCCACTCACTCGTTTTTATAACAGTATTGTGATGGGCTCAGCAGTTGTTTCATTCTTACTTGCTCCTGTTGTGTATCTTGTATCAGTTACTTCTGTGGTAAAATATAGAAAAACAGTTGTTAAACGTTTTGAAAATACTAAATTTTGGAAAGCAGTTAAAATTTCATCATTTTATAAATGGTATTCAAAATACGAGGAACTATATGGCTAAAAAGAAAAAGAGTATAATTAGATTTGAAGCAATTATTCCAACATTAATTATATTTTTACTACTCTCACTTTACTTTGTATTTTTCTTTGATAAAAATATGAAGTCAGCACTTGAGTGGACTTTAACTAGAGCCCATGGTGCCGAAGTAAATATTGGTAGTTTTAAATCTAAAATTAAAACCTTAAGCCTTGAAATTAATGACGTGCAATTTACTTATGATCAAGAACCAACAAAAAATGTTGTTCAGTTCAATACGTTAAGTTTAAATTTTTTATGGGATGCTATTTTACAAGCAAAATATATTATTCCTCAAGCTGAGCTAAAAAACATCCAAACTATGATCCCACGCAAATCCCCTGGCAGAGTTCTTCCTCAAGCTGAGCGCACAGGCTACAGAGGAATGAGTAATAATATTAAAGAGCAAATTAAAGAGCAAGTAGACGGAAACATTGTTAGTGATTTAATGGCTATCTCTCAAGGCACCGATGTTAATGACCAGCTTAAAAATATTCAGTACGACTTAAAAACTGATCAAAAAGTAAAACAACTCGAAAAAGAGCTCAAACAAAAAGAAGCCGAGTGGAAAGAACGTATTGAAAAATTACCAAAAAAAGAAGATTTAAAAGAATATGAAAGTCGCTTAAAAGGAATAAAATTAAAATCTAAAAACATTAAGGATATTGCTAAACAGCTTAAAGATGCGTCAAGTTTAGTTAAGGATGTAAAAGGCACTATTAAAAATTTCGAAGACACCTCTAAAGATTTGAAATCAGATGTTTCAAATTACAAAAAAGAAATTGGTAATATTGATAACCTAATAAAAGAAGATCTTGCCAGTATTAAGAAGAAACTTAAGCTCCCCTCTTTAGATAGCGAAAGTATTTCTAAGGGAATATTTTTCCCAATTATTGAATCTAAATTATTAGAGTTTAAACGTTACATTTCAATGGCACAAAGTTACTTTCCCAAGTCTGAAAAAAAAGAAGGCGATGACAGTGAAAGCATTTCTCCTCCAGAGCGTGGCAGCGGCAAGAACTACTATTTTCCAAAGAAGAGCTCTTACCCTAAATTTTGGTTAAAAAAAGCAAACATCTCATCAACGACTGGTAAAACAGAATATAGTGGGAACTTTAAAGGCAAAATAACTAATATCACTAACAACCCAAAACATTTAGGCCTACCAATAATAGCTACCATTAAAGGAGATATCCCTAAACAGCAAATCACGGGCATAGATGCACTCATTACTGTGGATCATACTGGTGATAAACCTGTGGAAAAAATGGAGTTCACTGTTGGCGGTTATCCTGCTAAAAATTTAATTTTATCAAAATCTAGTGGTTTAAGTATTGAAATTCTAAAATCGTTGTTAAACAGTAAAATCACTGCTTTTCACAGTAATAACAATATTAAATTTAAACTCGATAACCAATTCAACAAAGCTGACTATAAGGTTGATGCCAAATCAAGTACGACACAGAAACTAGTAATGCAGACTTTAAATGAAATGGCAGCCCTAACTTTAAATGGTTCCATTGAGGGCACCTGGAAGAAATTTAAATTAAGTTTAAACTCAAACCTTGGTAAAGAGCTTGAAAATGCTATTAAAGGTAAAATTAAAGGTAAGATTAAAGAGGCTGAAGAAAAGTTAAAATCAAAAATTTTTGGTGGAGTTAATGAAAGTAAAAAGAAATTACAAAACCAATTTGATAAATTTTCAATTAGCTCACTAGGGGAACTTAAGAATAGAGAAGATTATTTGAAAAAAATTAAAGACGAAGCAGGAAACTTAAAAAATGCAAAACCATCACTTAAAAATATTGATAAAAAAGAACTTAAAGATAAGGGTAAAAAATTACTTAAAGACCTCTTTGATTAGGTGTTGTTGATAGTTCATTTTCTACAATCACAACAGTGCCTGCCATTTTGTCATGCCAGCCTTGCTTTCTTTTATCCCAGCCTACCCAAAAAAGACCTAAGAAAAATGGGAAAATTCCAATGTAATAGCCTAAATAGCGTATTAACAATCTACTATTAGGAACTTCACCAAAAGTCTTAGAGTCCACAATTTTAAGCTTCAATACTATTTTTCCGGGCGTTGCCGATTTATACATCCAAAAAATTACAACAATAACTGCAGGAATAATATATTCAAAAATAAGTTTGGTGAAATTAAAGGTCGAATTTAAGGAAAATATATTTACACCTATAAAATATAGAACTGTATAAATTATTCCAAACAGCCAAATAGTATCAAGTATGGCTGCTAAAACTCTTATCCAAAAGCCTGCATAGTGTATTTTAATAGCTTCTTCCATATCAATACCCTTTTAAAGTATATTTTAGTTCTATTATATTGTAATTTTATATCTGCGCCCTCCGTAGACTCATAGTTATTAATTTAAAATTGTATTTAACCACTCCTGTGATTTTTTTGGCCTTAACTCTTTAGGGGTCATTAAGCCAGTTTTCAAGCCTTCGTTTGCAGAGTTACTATTTTCCCAAAGTTTACTGCCCAACACTACTAAGTCTTTTGCTAGGCTAAAAGCTTTAGAGTTATTACCCCTCATGACTTTTATTACTTCTTGTAAAGTTACATGCTCGATGGACTCATCCCAGCAGTCATAATCTGTAATAAAACAGCAAGGTAAATAAGAAAGGCCAGCCTCACGCATAAGTGCAAATTCCGGAAAATGTGTCATTCCAATTATATCTGCCCCCATTGAACAAAACCATTTAGATTCCGCCACAGTTGAAAAGTAAGGCCCCTCAATACAAACATAAGTTTTTTTAAAATGACTGTCCCAATCCTTCACTTTAGATTTCTCTATGGCAAACTCAAGCATACTATGGCATATGGGCTTAGCCAGTGACACATGCCCTACTAGGCCCTCACCTAAGAAAGTGTGGTTCCTTAAACCCTTAGTACGGTCAATATACTGCGTGGGAACGACCATATCACCTGGCTTGAACTCTTTAGCCAAACTTCCAACTGCAGAGAAAGACACCACAGCCTTTGCACCATGTTTTTTAAAATTATAAACATTTGCTCTGAAGTTAATTTCAGAAGGAAGTAATTCATGGTTAGATCCATGCCTTGATAGAAATAAACATTCAACACCCTCAATTTTAACTTTTTTAAATCCGCTTGAGGATTTTCCAAATGGAGTGTCTACTGATAGCTCTCCTATAACTTCAAACCCATCAAACTTTTCAAAGCCTGATCCACCAATGATTCCTAACATTGTATATCCTTTATATTTTTAATTGTTTCTTGATTATAAACTCCGTTATCTAATATCCATCCTGTAACAAGCTCAGCAGGTGTTACATCAAAAGCTGGGTTGTAAGCACTGACCCCTTCCTTTTTCGCCCACTGCACTTGCCCGTAGTGACCCCTGACTCCTCTGAGCTCAAAAGCCTGCCTTTGCTCTATGGGAATTTCATCTCCAGTGGGGCATTTAAAATCTATTGTTGTATAAGGAGCTGCCACATAAAAGTCTACATTATGGTGCTTACATAATACAGCCAGAGAGTAGGTTCCAATTTTATTAGCAAAATCTCCGTTTAAAGCAATTCTATCGGCACCTACAATAACCTTATCTACTTTTTTTGTTTTCATTACGAAGCCAGCCATATTGTCACAAATTAAATTATACGGAACACCTAGTTTATCTAGCTCCCAAGTTGTTAATCGCCCGCCCTGTAATAAAGGCCTCGTTTCATCAACATAAACATGAATATTTTTTTTCTGCGAATGGGCTTGGTGAATAACTCCAAGGGCAGTACCCATACCCGCTGTGGCAAGCCCACCTGTATTACAATGAGTTAATATAGTTTCACCTTCTTTAATTAATGCAGCACCATTGGAACTGATTTTTTCGCAAAGCTGGACATCCTCATTAAAAATTTTAATAGCCTCATCTTCAATAGCCTCATGGCTATACCCTTTATCAGCTATAGAAATTAAGCGATCAATAGCTACCATTAAATTAACTGCCGTAGGGCGACTTTCACCCAAATACATAGCCTTACTTTTAAAAAGCTCGGCATTTTTTTCAGTTTTAGAGTAAATCGCTAAACTTAAAGCCGCAGCCACTCCTATCAATGGTGCCCCTCTTACTTTCAGCGTTTTAATAATTTGAAACATATTTTCAGGGCTTTCCACTTCAAGCCATGACTCATCAAAAGGCAATAATGTTTGGTCTATTAAAAATAGCTTTTGGTTTTCGTATTTTAACGAAATTGATTCAAGTGTCATAATGTTTTCGGTCCTATTTTTTTTCTCATTTCTTTTAGGGCATTCACCTCATCACTTGGTAAATGCGTTAACTCTTTTAAACTTTCAGATAAATACAAAATTTGTGCTGAGTGCTCCAGTCGCTCCATACCCATAGCGGCCTCTTCTAAACTCTCCCCCCAGCTTATAGCCCCATGTCGGGATAATATCATTAACCGACAATCCGGAAGGAATGGTTTTAAGTTATCACCCATAGCTTGAGTGGAGGGCCTTGCATAAGGAACAAAAGGTATTTTACCCGCAGCTAATATGACTTCTGATAAACAAGTAGAAGGGAGCTCTGAAAGCTCTGGGTGAGCCACCGTCCAAGCAATAGCATGAGGTGGATGAGCATGAACTACAGCTTTAGCTTCTGGACAAGATTTATATACCTGTAAATGCATTAAACGTTCACTGGATGGCTTACCTGATTTAATATTACCATTAATATCTATTAAGCATATATCTTCGGGCTTGGCATTTGCTTTTGAAACTCCGGATGGAGTAATTAATATTTCATTGTCAGAAACTCGGTAACTAATATTACCGTCAGCTGCTGCCAACATGTTTTTAGAGTAGAGGTTTTTACAAACTTGAACTATCTGTGAAGAAATATCACCCATGGATGCACTTTGCTCATAAATAGAGTATTGGTCAATAAAAACTCCGGCGATTGCTCCCCCCTATTGTCTTTTCGTTTCGCCTGGCGGCTACACTCCCAAGGCTTTTTTTATCGCCTAACGTAAGCTACGCTTACTCCGGCTAACATGCTCAGACAAGCTCCAGCCGCAGTGGGTCGCTTTGCGATCCCACCGCGTCAACGCAACTGCGCGTGGATTAAACATCTTACGCAAGAGTAAGGGAACAAACCTAGGCTCTGCGAAGGAGGTAGGAGGCCCATATTGGAGGCTAATTGAATGAATCTTAATTGATGAATTATATTATAAAAATGGTATAAGTTTAGCTATGGTAACTAAGAAATATTCTCTTACTGATAACACTATTGAAATTCTTGAGCGCCTTTATGAGATTTATGATGTAAATTTCACTATAGCTAAACAGATCTCTGGCCATATTGTTCGCTTATCAGACACTTATAAAGATGAGCTGACCGACCATTCTAATATTTGGAGTAGCCCCTCTTTTTTAAAAGCTTACTTGGCTTACTTTTTACCACTCAATACTATTAGGCTGACTGCAGTATTAGAGGAAGTACAAAGCTTCTTAAAATTGGATTCTCTTCATTCAATATACGATTATGGAAGTGGCCCTGGAACAAGCCACCTCGCTCTTGAAAATTTAAATATCAAAGCAGATAAAATATTTAATTTTGATAAATCTAAACAAGCATTAAAAATACATGAATTTTGGTCTGAGCATACTGATTGCAATTTTACCTCAGATATCAATACATGGGATAATATTAACTCAAATAGCATTGGTATTTTTAGTTATGCCTTTAACGAATTTAAAGGTTTACCAGAGCTTATATCTAAACATGACCACCTTTTAATTATAGAGCCTTCTAATCAAGCTCCAGCAAGACGTTTACAGCAACATCGAGAAAAATTTAATGATATGGGTTATAAAATGATTGCCCCATGTACCCACCAAAACAAATGTCCCTTACTTACCCACTCTAAAAAAGATTGGTGTCACAGCAGAGTTTTTACCGAACTTCCAAGTTGGTTTACACAGCTGGAAAAATTTATTCCTATGAAAAACTCTAATATTACTTACTCCTATTTATTTGTATCCAAAAAAATAGAACCAATAACTAACCCCTTACTTGGGCGAGTTATCGGTGACACTTTGAAAGAAAAAGGAAAGACTCGACAGGCTTTTTGTCGCAGTAATGATCGAGAGTTTTTAGCTTGGTTAAAAAAAAATGGGAAATACCCCGAAATACCAAGAGGAAGCCTTTACACGCTCAGCCCTGATCACGAATTAAAAAGTAACGAAATCAGAAAACCTTAGGGCCAAAGTAACCCAAGACTTTGCATAAAAAAATCTTTTCATTCCGAGGCTGGGCCGACGAGCTGACCCTGATGGTAATTGTTCTCTTTCATATAGTCTAAGATATATTGGTAGTTATCTAGTTTACTTTTAGCCCACTCAGGCGCCACTAACTCTTCGTGACGGCTTGCCACTGCAGCTAAGCGATGAACAGCGATATCTTTACGTAAATTCCTAATAAAAATTCCAGTGTGTCTGGTGTAGTCTTCTCTAGAAATTGGGTTAAATTTACCATTATAAAAATCTTTTTCTAAAGTAGTATTTTTTAAAACATGTAAATTATGGATTTTAACATTATCAATCGGCATTGTAGAACACTTTTTTGCGGCATCAATAATATCTTCGTCAGTCTCCCCGGGAAGACCAAACATTAAATGTATTCCTAAATCTACCTTAGGGCAGTTTTTTCTAATTCGCTCAACAGCTTTTATTGAAAGCTCTGCCGTATGCCCGCGATCCATCCACAGTAACTGCTTTTCGTTGAAACTTTGCACACCCAATTCAACAGATAAAAAATAGCCTTTATCCAGGTACTCATTCCATAAATCAAAAACAGCTTGTGATAAACAATCCGGACGTGTTCCGACAACAAAGCCCAACACATCATCAAACTCAGTGGCAATATCAAATTGCTTCCTAAGTTGCGAAGTTTTAGCAAAAGTACTGGTATAGGCTTGAAAATAAACTAAAAACTTCTTGGCCTTAAAGCGACGGCCCATGCGGTCTTTTGTAACAGTAATTTGATTTTTAATTTCTAAGTCACGAAACTCTGGAAACGCCGCCGACCCCCAGACATCGCAAAAATTACAAACCTTCATACCTTTTAAACCTTCACGGTTCGGACAAGTTTGTGCCACACTGATAGGGACTTTATATACCTTTTCACCAAACTTATTTTTATAAAATTGGCTTATAGGATAGTAAGGAATACCATTCCAATTGGTTACTTCATTCATGCCCATTAATTAACACAAGCGTCAAGCTGAGTCACTGCCTCTTGAGGGTAAAATAACTATTAAATATCAATTACTTGTATCATTACATAATCTCCCCCTTAACTTCTGTTGAAATTATCACCCTTTAGTATTATGAAATTAATATGAGATTAAATGTTGAGTATGAAGCCATAACTACAGGTGATGGGTCACCGACCTTAAGGTTTAAAAGCCGTCATAGTGAGGAGTCCATGCATAGCCATAAAGGGGCTTTTAATGAAACTCTTTATATTTATGGTGAGGCTTTAGAGCTATTAGCTAATTCTGACTCATTTAGTATTTTATCTGTTGGCTTAGGCCTTGGTTACAATGAAATCTTATCTACTTGCTTAGCTATTAAATATAAACGCCAAGATAATTTTTACCTAGAAAGTTACGAAAAAGATGAGTTCCTTATTATCCAATTCAAAAATTGGGCGGCAGGTAACCATACAAGTATTAACCCCGCTTACGACCTAATACTTAGCATGTTTGCCGATCATTATGAAATCGATGCCCAAGATATTAAATCTTGTCTAAATAACTTTATCGTTACTAGAAAAATATTTCTAAAAAAAGCCCTGGGCTTCACTACAGTATTTAGCAAAAAATTTAATGCCGTTTTATACGATGCCTTTTGCAGCAGAACCAGCCCTGAACTCTGGCAGCCTGGTTTTTTAAAATTTATCCTTGATGCCACAACAAACAAATCCTGCTTCACTACTTACGCCTGTAAAACAAACCTAAATAATACTCTTATTGAAAAGGGTTTTAAAATACACAACAAGAAGGGCTTTGCCGGCAAGCGAGAATCTACTCTCGCGACAAAAGGGCTCTAATTAGACCCAAACCTCTGGCTAAAATTTAAATAAAATATTTCTTCCTCTTTCTGCGAGCGCGCTTACGACAGCATCGCGTCTTCACTGAGCGTCACTTCGTGCCGCACAGATGGATACGCGAAGCGCGATACGATGCTCGCAGAAAGAGGAAGAAATATTTTATTTAAATTTTAGCCAGAGGTTTTGAAGAATAACTGTATGATTACCCGGTGAGTATTTTAGAAATTAGATTTTGATAAGTATTTTTTCAACCATGCAGAGTTGTTACCAGCTCCTTAATTAAGTGCTCACAAATTTTTAGGTAATGTCTATAGTTTGGGTCGGAAGTATCTATTGTTGGTGAGTCTTCAATCTTTAAATGTAACCACGCCTTTGTTGTTTCATTAATTGGTAATAAACCCTGTAAATATAATAATTTTAAATTAAATATGAATTTAATGGTTTCGAGCTTATCGCTCACTTCTAAAGTAGACTGTGTATTACCTAGTAACGAGTATACTCTTTCAAACTCATCTTCTGACCAATCAATCCGGTCTACTAACTTAAAAAAATAAAAGCTTAGGTTTATTTTATCGTAGTCTGTTCTTATTTTTTCATAGCCTTTTATAACTTTGGCTTCTTCTAAGGTGCCCATTCGTTCAGTTTGCTTACTGATTTTAAACTCAATGGCTATTAAATTACCAGTTTCCAAGGTGCCGCCACCGAAGCGTTTTTTACTACGCTGACCGCCCCTGACTAAATAAGATTTTTTACCATATACAGCAGAATAAGTTTGTGCGATTAAATCTCTTTCCATGTATTTGGTAGTTCTAATTACGAATACCTTATCTTGCACTTATAAGAACCTTGAAGCAAAACCGAATAAAGTGATTACAGATAATAGCTCAATAACTACTGTGAATAAAGGGACAGAAGCAATAGTTGGGTCTTGCCCTAACTTATCCATTAAAATGGGTGTCATGGCTCCTAATATAACCGAAAACAATATTAGGAAAAATAAAACTAAAGCCAATATTAATACTAGCTCCATATTTGCAAACAAGAAAAAGCCCAATGCAAAAACAATAACTGAAAAAATAACAGCAAACATAACACTAAGTATAGACTCTCTTTTTAAGTACGTGGACATTTGATTACTTTTAAACGAACCACTTTTTAAACCACCAATTGACACTGCCACTGACTGGTTACCCGCTGTTGCGCCAATGGAAAGTAAGATTGGTAAAAAAGCCGATACAATCCAAATGGGCATTAGGTCAAAACCTGGGTGTTTCAATGTTCCAATAAAGTAAATTATTGCAAAACAAAATAAACCTCCAATTAATGACAAGAATAGCCAAGTAAATCTGGCCTTAAAATGCTCTGCTAAAGTATTTTCTCCACCAATACCGGCCCTTGCCATTTGCAATAGGTTTTCCTCAGCCTCTTCCCTGATAACATCTAACACATCATCAACTGTTATGATGCCAACTAAAGTGTTGCTAGAATCAACAATGGGTAAAGATAAAAAGTCATAGCGCTCAACTACTTTTGCCACTTCATTTTTATGACGGTCCACTGTTACAGAAACCACATCGGAAGTCATAATAGACTTTAATGTTTCCGATTTTTTAGAAAGCAATAACTGCTTTAAGCTAACAACACCAATAAGGTGATTGTGTTCATTTTCAACGTATACGTAAAATGACTGAGTCTCTTCATTATCTTGTATGTACTGAATAACTTCAGACACTTTGTTATTTTCTTCAAAGCTTAAATAGTCTGAGTTCATCAGTCCACCGGCTGAATCTTCTGGGTAACCCATTAAATCTGCCACATCTTCTGAGTCTTGTTTTTTCATTGAGTCTAAAATCTCTTTAGACTCCTCTTCACTTAAGTTACCCAGTAAATCTGCAGCATCATCAGACTCCATTAGACTTACCATTTGTAAAACTTCATTTTTTGATAGACGCTGAATCACCTCTACCTGTGATTCATCTTGTAAATAACTAAGTACGTCGGCTTTTTTATCAATATCAGATAATAAGTTGAAAATGTGAACTCTATCTTCTACTTGAAAAGTGTCTAACAGAGCTGCCACATCCACTTTATGAGTTTTATTTAATATTCGACGTATATTTTGATCTGCTCCTCTGCGAAAAAGTTTTTTCACAGTTATGGCCAGCATCTGAGCCTTATCTTCAATCACTATTTAACCTCTTTTAATTTATCAAGTTTAATTGGCGTTAAAGAAAATATAATTGCACCTATTATAGCCCATGCAAAATACATGATTTGTAATATTGTTACAGCTAAAAAGGCAATCTCCCCCATACCGCTGTCAAAAATATTAAACATATAGAAAAACACGGCCTGGCCAACACCTACGCCAGCTGGAGCAATTGGCAATGCGGTGATTACCGTTCCTACAGGGACACAAAACATTAAGATCGATATAGGTATTGGTATACCAAAAAACACAAATACAGAGTAATAAAATAATATATGAGCTAAAGTTGAACCAAGACTCATTAAGATACAGCCAAATACATCAAACTTATGATTTAATAACTCTGATGAAAAGTTTAGTACTGGCTTTATTTTAGAAATTAATTTTTCACCAATATTATTTTTAACAATAAAGTGACTAACTAGAATACCGACCACTAAAAGTGCAAGAATTCCAGAGGTTATCAAAACTATTTGCTTAACTTCTGGCAATTCATTAAGTGTTTTAAAATTCATAAAATAACCGGCCACACATACTGACATCATAATTGCCAGTCCAAATAAACGGTCTATAAATGCCGAAAATAATATTTTAGTTTTAGCCTCACCCCATTTAGTAGCAGCCATAATGGCCTTTACTAAATCACCACCCACACTACTTGGAATAATAAAATTAAAGAAAATACCTATGACGCTAAATTTAAGGCAAGGAAGAAAGCTTGCCGATACTTTTTGTATCAGTAAAATTTTCATCCATCTATAGGAGTTAAAAATAAGTGCCACACCTATCAACGACATTAAAACAAATACGAGCTGCCCGTCATTCAAGGCTGTTTTAACTTTAGTTAAATCAATCGTATTATACTTTAGAAGTAAAAATACAATTAGGGCTGAAAATGCCAGCTTTATAAAAAATGTTCCCCATGCTTTATTTTTCAATTTATTTATCCCTCATCTTTGATATTGCTATAGTATCTTAACTCATAGGTTTTTGTAATACACTCTGCCTCAATTATCTTTTCCGATAGTCTTTTCGTTACGCCTGGCGGCTTCGCTCTCAAGATTTTAACCTCTCGCCTAAAGTTCATTTACTTCTAAATCTCTTGATAAAATTTAACTATACAAAACCTATGGATTGAGCTAATCTTGTGCCTTGTTATTAAGCAAAAAATTCTACAAGGAATATTGGGGACATATATGACATCTATAATCAAAAAATTCGCTAGTTTACTTATTATTCTGTTATTCACATCTCAAGCAATGGCCATTGTACAGTTTCGTGGGCATTACGGATTAGGGCAGCCCGAGGGCTATCAAAACTCTAGTCAGTCGGTTGATACATCTGCACTCGGCGCTGATGTTATTATTTCATTACCCTTAATCCCAATTATCTTTGGACTTCGTTACGAAAACATAACTTCTGATGAAGATTTTGGAGCAATAAACGACGAGATAGACCTAAACCGCATTGCTATCCTTGGTGGTTATAGAATCATAGATACATTACTTTTTGTTGGTGTATTAGGAAGTTTTGGAATCATTAACGATGGTGAAATTACACGTACACTTGCCGGAGTCAAAACTACATCTGAAATTAATATGAGTACTTCATTGACTGTCGCTGTAGAAGGTGGAGTTAAATTAAATGACTTTATCTTGGGTTTAGAACTTGGTTATATGCACGGCGAAGATAAGGACAATAACTTTGATTACGACGGCACATACGGTAAAGCTATATTGGGTTATGAATTTTAATGACTAAAAAAGAGTTAATTAGTTTTATATTCATAGATTTTTTGGTTATCGCAACAATTCTATTTCTATTTTATTATTTTGAAAAAAGAACGGCGGGCCTCATTGGTGGGGCCTTATTTTTAGCACAAGGCTTCTACTTTGTGGTTCGAATTAGCAAATGGGATAAAATGACTTCCACTGCTACTTTTTACGGAGTTATGGCTCACCTATTTTTAGCTACTGTTCCTGTAATAATTTTAAGGCTATCCCACTTTTCAACACCATTTAGCCAAATCGTATTAGGCCCAATAACTGGCCCTGGTATACATAAGTTTGCTGAAACTATTTACCTAGTTTTAATTATTAGTCATATTGTTGACTTAGTTAAACTTCAGTTTGGTAAAAAAGTAACTAACTAGGGTCTGTTGCGTCGATGCAATGGTGTCACGAAGTGACTCCTTGCAGGCTGTTAGCCCGTAGTGAGTTTCGCTTTCGTTAGGGAGATATACAAAAGCTTCAAATTTATAGCGCATCCGTCCTAAATGGACGGTGCGATATAGATTAGAGTTCTTTCATAAGAAGCGTTTGGTCTGAATGTCTTATTTAGCATTATAGCATGAGAAGAAGATCCCACGCTGCGCTCTGGATGACGTTAGCCCGAAATAAGCTAAGCTTAAGTTAGGCGTTAAATTAAAAAAGCCCTGGCATACAACCAAGGCTTTCATTAATTTAAAATTTATAAAATATCTACTTAGCCAACTCCCTCTTCGAAATCATCGTCAGCGGCACCGAGATTATACTTTTCAACCCTATAGCGCATTGATCTAAATGATATATTTAGTAGTTTGGCGGCACGCTTTTTAACACCGTCAGCGGCATGAATGGCTTTAATAAGAAGTTCTTTTTCAATTTGCCCAACAATTTTATCTAAATCTACACCGTCATCACCAATTTCAATTTCATGACTCGAGGCAAGCTTTCTGCCAGTTGTTGTGTTCACAAATGGAGGTAGGCTTTCTGGTAAAATCACGCTTCCTGGCTCTAAGGCCACTGTTCTTTCAATAATATTTTCAAGCTCACGAACGTTACCTGGATAGTTGTACTTTTTAAGTACACTCATCGCTTCATCTGAAATTTCAGAAATTGCTTTTCCTAGTTTATTATTATACTTCTCTAAAAAATGCTTAGCTAAAATTATTACATCATCTTCACGCTCTCTTAAAGCAGGAGATTTAATATTAATAACATTCAATCTATAGTATAAATCCTGTCTAAATGTGCCTTCATGAACCATTTTTTGTAAATCACGGTTTGTGGCAGCGATGATTCTTACATCTATATCTGTATCATCTACACCACCCACTTTTCTCACTTTTCTTTCCTGGATAGCTCTTAGTAATTTAACCTGAATTGACATAGGTAATTCACCAATTTCATCCAAGAATAAAGTTCCACCATTGGCGGCTTCAAATAAACCTGTTTTTTCTGCCACAGCACCTGTGAATGAACCTTTTTTATGACCAAACATTTCTGATTCCATTAACGACTCTGGAATAGCACCACAGTTCACTGGAATAAATGCATTACTTTTTAGAGGTCCATTAAAATGAATCGCTTTTGCAATCATTTCTTTACCTGTTCCACTTTCACCAGTAACCATAATGTTTGTTGGTGCTTGTGAAACTCGTTTAATTAAATCAAAAACTTTATGCATTACATCTGAGTTACCAACTAAACTTTGAAAGCTATACTCTTGGTTTAAAACTTTCTTTAATTGTCTAACTTCAACTTCTAAGTTTTTACTTTTTAATGCATTGGCAATATTAATTCTAACTTCATCAATTTTAAATGGCTTAGTTAAATAGTCATAGGCACCAAGCTTCATAGCGTCTACAGCAGTCTCGGTTGTTCCAAAGGCTGTGATCATCATAAACAACATGCTTGGGTCATGATCTTTTATCTTTTTTAGTAACTCCATACCTGTTAAATTAGGCATTTGTAAATCTGAAATTATTAAATCAAAAGTTTTCTTTTTTGTTAACTCAAAGGCTTTCTGGCCGTCTTCTGCAGTAGTTACTTCATAACCTTCTTTACGAAGCATTATGTCTAAAAACTCCCTTATTGACTCTTCATCATCAACTACTAGAATTCTTGGCTTCATTCTTCCCCCTTGTATTTTTTTAAAATCAAAAAAATAATTTAATTAAGCCATTTTTATGGCTTTCATTTCTTTAGGAAATAAATCCCCTTTTGCAGGAAATGAAATTGTAAACTGTGTTCCTTTGCCTAGCTCACTTTCTACAAAAACTTCAGCTTGATGATTCTCTAATATTTTATGAGTAATCGCCAAACCTAGACCAGTGCCTTTAGGCTTGGTCGTATGAAACGGTTCAAAAATTTTATTTAACGTTTCAGGTTTAATCCCTATACCTGTATCGGTAATTGACAGTACAACTTTATCATTTTCATCATAAGTTTTAATAGAAAGCTTAGCCACCTCAACGTCGCTCATGGCCTGCATTGCATTTAATGTTATATTGAGTAAGGCTTGCTTTAATTTTGGACTATCGCCGTGTATTGTTCTCTCTGAATTTAATTGCAAATCAATACTAACGTCCTGTCTCACCGTCTTATTGAACTTCAGCATTTTCACTAACTCATCTATTAGGTAGTTTAGATCCATTGGCTCTTCGTTTACTATATCTGGCTTAACGAACTCTAAAAATTCTGTGATTAGGCCGTTTAGCCTATCAATTTCTCTGATAATAATATTAAACAACTGTAAATTTTCTGGATCAGACGATGTGCTTTGTAACAGCTGCACACTGCCACTGATACTTGCTAATGGGTTTCTTATTTCATGAGCAATACCTGCAGCCAACTGGCCTACAGCAGCTAATTTATCTTGCTGACGAACTGCATATTCTAACCTTTTTTGTTTCGTTAGATCTTGAATTAAATATATATTTCCCTTACTTTCTCCGTCACCTGTTTTTAAAGGAGAATAAATAAGCTCTATTATTTTTTTATCTTCTCCAATTGTAATGGTATCCTCTATACGCCCCATTTTTCCGTTTATATTTTGATTAATTGAAAAAATCTTATTTATATTATTAATATTACTTTTTTCACCTATAATTTTTTTAGCACTTTCATTGATAGAAAATATGTCGCCATTGGGCTTTGTTGTGATTATCCCAGACGATATATTATCAACTATTAATGAGTTAATATTTTTTATATGCTCAATTTCATTTTCTTTCTTTTTTAGCTCAATATTAACTTCAGATAAATGTTTACCTAGGCTTGCCGATAAATAAGCCGTAATTAAAAAAGATAAATTATTAAGAATAAAACTAAAAATTTGATTTGTTTCAATTGCACTAGTTGATGACAAATTGATATTAAATAAAACACAAGCCAAACAGGCAATAAAAATACTTTTATCAAGACTAAGAATTAACCCAGACAATATAATTACTGCTAAATAAAGAAACACATATTGGGTAGCTATCACACCTGAGAAATGTATAAACGAAAATATAAATAAAATATCTAGAGATAAAACCCCCAAATTAAAACTTTGACTAATATATAAGCCTTTCCAGTTACTAAATAATACTAGTGTCGTCAAAAATGAACCACACAAAGCCATTTGCGAATAGACAACAAACTCAGAGTTTATAAATTGAGAATTCGAAAAATCTAAAATATATGCGAATATATTTAAAATCAGGAAAAAGGAAACTCGCGCTAAATGTAAAGCATATATTCGCCCTTCATCACTAAACGAGTTTGAATTATTTTTTAAATCTGAATGAACTAACTCTAAATGAACCAAATATTCCTCTTTAAGTAACTGTATTAGCCATATTGAAAATTGGTAAATACATAGCTATAACTAGCACCGCAATAATTCCACCTAAAAACACCATCATAAACGGCTCAATTAAACTTGTTAAAGTATCAGCTGCTGCCTCCACTTCTTCCTCATAAAAATCTGCAATTTTATTTAACATTACATCTAAATTACCCGACTCTTCTCCTATAGAAATCATCTGCCCAACCATTTCAGGAATTAATTTAGATGATAGTAGTGGCTCAGAAAACGTCCTTCCCTGAGTAATAGAATTCTTTGTTTGCTTAAGTACCTTTTCCATTTCGTAGTTACCTGATGTATTAGCTGCAATTTCTATAGCTTCTGCTAAACGAACACCGGCAGTTAATAAAATGGCTAAAGTTCTAGTAAATCTTGCAATACATGAGCGCAAAACTAATGTTCCAAGTACAGGTAAAGAAATAAGTAAAGAGTCCATATTTTTTTCACCCTCTGAGGTGTTGGCATAGGATTGTAGAAGAAGTGGCCCGCCAATTAAAACTCCAAAAATTATGTACCAGTAGGATTTAAATATTTCACTTAAATTTACAACGAACATCGTTAATGCTGGCAACTCTTGCCCTGAAGCACTAAATAAATCCATAAACGAGGGTATAACAAACATTAAAATTACAGATATTACTATTGCAGACACAATCATAATAACAATTGGGTAAACTAATGCTCCCTTTACTTTCCCTGTTATTTTATTAGACTTCTCAATATACTCAGCCAGTCGATTTAGTACAGTATCTAAAGATCCACTAGCTTCACCAGCTGCGACTAACTCTGTATAAATTTTATCGAAAATATTTCCAAATGATGTCATTGCACCACTTAGGGTTTTACCTTGTTCCAGCTGAGCTAAAATACCTGTTAATGCAATTCTTAAGTTTTCTGGGCTTGCCTTACCTTTATTCAACGCCTCAAGCCCCTGAACAATTGGCACACCAGCACCGGTTAGCACTGCTAGCTGACGAGTAAATGTTTGTAACTCTTTTGGCTTAATACCTTTAGATTTTAAGCCTGGGATATTCATCCCAGATGATTTTAAGGTTACAGAAATAGGTATTAACTGACTCGCTCTAAGCTTTACCTTAGCTTCTGTTTCAGAATCAGCGTCAACATCGCCTTTCCTTACCCTTCCATCCACTGACCTAGCTTCAAAGTTATAAACTGGCATTTTTTATATTCCTGCCTTTTGTAGAGCCTTATCTAACTCTTCAGGGTCTGGTGAAAACATAAAAGCATCTTTAATATCTACTTTTCTTTTTAAAATTAAACTCATTAATGAATTATTCATGGTCATCATCCCAGACTTATCTCTACCCATTTGCATAGCACCATATATTTGATGAGCTTTGTCTTCACGAATCATATTTTTAATGGCCGTATTCACTTGTAAGAATTCACAGGCAGCTACTAAACCACCTTTCAAACCAGGAACAAGCCTCTGACTAATAATTGCATTTAAACTTTGGCTTAGCATATTTTTAACATGATCTCGCTCATCCCCGTGAAACATATTTATGAGTCTTTGGATTGCTTCTGGAGCAGAGTTAGTGTGTAAAGTGGCAAAAACTAAATGACCAGTTTCTGCCAACCTCAATGCAAATTCAACTGAGCTTCTGTCTCGCAACTCGCCAATTAAACATACATCAGGGTCTTGTCTTAATAGCTGCTTAGCTGCTATTTCAAAATTTTTGGTATCTAAACCAACTTCTCTTTGGTTCACAATGCACTTTTCATGCTTATAAATATACTCAATTGGGTCTTCCACAGTTATAATATGACCTTTACGAGTTTTATTTATTTCATTTAACAAAGATGCAATTGTAGTGGTTTTTCCACTACCCGTAGGGCCGCATACCAATACCAATCCTTGCGGAAAATTTATAACACTGGCAATCACATTTGGTAAAGCTAGCTCAGAAAAAAATGGAATACTCAGTGGTATTCTTCTGAAGGCACATGAAATAGCTCCTTTTTGAAAGAAGTAATTCGCCCTAAACCTTGAAACTTTTTTTATTGAAAATGCAAAATCTAGTTCTTTGTTTTTCTCAAATATTGATTTTTGATAATCTGTTAAAATTGAATAAGCTAAGTTTTTAATATCTTGTCCATTTAGGGAAGGGGTTTTGATCCTAACTAGCTTTCCATTTACTCTAAGCGCGGGCGAACTTCCTTCCACTAAATGTAAATCTGAAGCCTCTTCTTGAACACATGATTTTAAGAGCTGCTGTAACTTAATCATATATTATCCTTAACAGTAACATTTATAACTTCTTCAACTGTAGTTAAGCCTTTTTGCAAAGCAACTAAGGCATTCATTCTTAAAGTTTTCATTCCATTTTGATGAACAGCAATTTTTTTAATCTCTTGCCCTGTATTATTAGATAGTATCGACTCACGTATATTTTCTTGAAAGTCTAAAACTTCAAATACTGGACGACGACCTTGCATCCCCGTACCTAAGCAATAAGTACAGCCATTCGATTTTTTAACCTCAGAATATAAATCAATTTCATTCTCAGGCACCCCTAAGTCTAATAGAACATCTTTTTTGGGTTCATAAATTTCACTGCAATTTTTACATACTGTTTTAATTAAACGCTGGGCTACAACGATACTTGTAGCCTCTGCAACCATAAACTTTGGCAACCCCATATTAAACAAACGCATAACTGTTGAAACAGCATCGTTGGTGTGCAATGTGCTTAGCACCATATGACCAGTGGAAGCTGCCTTATAGGCAATTTTACCTGTTTCTAAATCTCTAATTTCACCAACCATTATAATCTCTGGATCTTGACGTAAAAATGCACGTAAAGTAGCCGGAAAATCAAAACCGATTTCTGAATTAATTTGTACCTGGTTAATTCCATCTAAGTTAAATTCAACAGGGTCTTCCGCTGTAGAAATATTTCTTTTCGATGTGTTTAGTTCAGACAGCCCAGAATATATTGTAGTTGTTTTACCACTCCCTGTTGGTCCTGTTATCAAAACCATGCCTTGTGGCGCGTAAATGGCGTCCTTAAATAATTTATACTCACGTTCATCAAAACCTATATTAGCCAAATCCATCTCAAGATTAGACTTATCTAGTACTCTTAACACAACCTTTTCACCAAAAATCATCGGTAGTGAATTTACACGAAAATCAATACCTCCGCCATTTTTCATTTTAACTTTTAAACGACCATCTTGAGGTAATCTTTTTTGTGAGATATCCATTTTACATAAAACTTTAATACGTGAAACAATAGCTGAGGCTACAGACGGAGGTGGTTGTTGCTTTTCAATAAGAAAACCATTTACACGAAATCTAATTCTTAATCTTTTTTCATAGGGTTCAATATGAATATCTGAAGCCTTAGACTTAATGGCCTCTGATAACATTGCATTCACATATTTAATAATTGGCCCTGAATCAGCTCCTTGAGCGCCATCAATGACTTCAACTTCTTGTGAGGATTCATCACTAGCTTCTTCATCAAGCTCTTCAACAAGCTTATCCATTTTATTGTTACCCTCATAGTAACTTTCAATGGCATTTAAAATATTTGATTCACTGGTTACAACAACTTCAATTTTGCATCTAGTGATTAAAGTTAAATCATCTTTAACATAAATGTTTCTTGGATCTGCAAAGGCAATAACCAAGGTTCTATCTGCCTTTTGCACAGGGAACACTAGATATTTTTCACATATTCTCTTGGGTACTAATTTAATTAATGAAGGATCAACGTCGAAAACACTTAAGTCTATTACTGGTAGGTTATGTTCTTTAGCTAAAAATTCAGATAACTCATTTTCTTTAACGTAACCCTTGCGAACAAGAGCAGACATTAAGCGACCACCATCCACTTTTTGTGACTGCTTAGCTTCCTGTAGCTCCTCAAAGCTAATTACATTTTTTTTAACTAAAAGCTCACCAAGCCCTTTTTTTGCAGCCAAAGAATCCTCCATAATCCCTTATCTCATCAATATCATTAGCTTACTATTAGGTGACAATTTTTGTAACTAGGCGATGGTCCGGGTTTTAAGAAAATTTATTTAAAAAAACAATTTAGTTTAAATTTACTAGGGGCTGTTATCGTTTCATCTAGTTATACCAATTCCATCAAATAATGCCCTAAATTACTCACCATTTTCATTCATTTTTAAATTTTGTTCAGGTCAAGAAATCCTCTGCTTAGTCTTGCTAGGCCTGCGGTTTCTTTCAATCACAAAAATTAAACCTAAATAAAACTGAAGACTAATTTAGGGCATTATTTGATGGAATTGGTATTAGTTCAGTTACTAGCTTAGTTTATATTCGAGATAAGAGTTAAAATAGAGCCGAAGGTGTGGCAAAGCCACATCGAGGACTATATTTTAAGTCTTAAAGAAGTTAATCCGTAGTAAGCAAAGCTTACGTTAGGATGAGAAATTAAGACTCGAAATGGAGCTGCCAAGCGCAATGAAGAGATTATAAGCTGAGATAGGACCTTAAGTGACTGGATGAAACGTCAACAGCCCCTAAGACCTACTGGAGTTTAACTTACTTAATAGAATTAATATCTTTTTGAATTTGTCCCTTCAGCTCATCAATACCTGAGAATTTCATTTCGGGCCTAATAAATTTACAAAACTCAAGACCCACAGCTAAACCATAACAGTCTTTATTTTCACTTAATAAGTGAACTTCTAAAATTGGCTTTCTTTGATTATTTAAAGTCGGAGCTTGACCAAAGTTGGTGATTGATTTGTATACTTCACCCTCAATAGTAACATTCGTTTCATAAACGCCGTGTTTTAGAAATAACATATTATCAGATTCAAGGTTCATTGTGGGGAAACCAATTTCAACGCCCTTGCCAGCACCCTTAATAACTTTGCCAGTTACGCAGTACTTTCTACCTAAAAAGTTATTTGCTTCAGATATATTACCATCTCTCAATAAATCTCTAATTCTAGTGCTCGACACAACTGTATCATCTAATTTAAAAGGTTCAATTTTTTCTATTGCAAATTTATGCTCAACAGACTTTTCATATAGAAAATTAAAGTCACCTAGCTTATCTTTACCAAACTTAAAGTCATAACCAATTAAAAGCTTATCAAATTTTAATTTGCGATATATACGATTAAAAAATTGCTCTGCAGTTAATTTAGAATAATCATTAGTAAATTTTTCTATAATTAAGGTCGATACTTTTTGAGAATCTAAATTGGAGCAAAATTGCTTTTGAGTTTGAATTAATTCAATTTTAAAATTATTTACTAAAATTTCAGCTGGGTGTGGATCAAAAGTTATTAATATTGAATCCCCTTTTTTTTCCTGGGCCTCACTTACAAGTTTATCAATAATAGAAATATGCCCCTTATGAAGGCCGTCAAAATTCCCAATAGTTACAGTTTTATAACAAGTACTATTTAGTCTATAATTCTTAATATTTCTAATTACTTGCACTCAACCCCTACTTCTACTCTGTGGCAACAACCACTATAATTAGTTGAATATCACTTAACAGATAACAAAGTAGGTTTTTACCTCATAATACTTGTCATTTATAGTCATTATTGCTATGCGTTAGTTTCATGTCCGAAATTCGCAATAAGCTTATTAAGCTCTTAAGTTATATTTACAAATCTAAAGCTGTCTGGCTTAGAGCTATTGCCTCACTTCTTGTTGGTATTGTTGTTCTGATTATTGCTCCTGAAAGCCAATTTGACTATCGCTTTCAAATGAGAGGGACTCAAAAATTTGATACTAATATTGTGCTTTTATATGTAAATGTTAGCGACCTCCAAAAAGGCTTCAAACAAAAAGATTTAAATTACTGGCTCTACAAAGAAGATAAAATTAATCTTGAGCAAACCTATTGGGATAAAAAACTATGGGGAGATATTCTTAAAAAACTAATTAACAAAGATGTAAAAAAAATTGGAGTTAATTTTTTCTTTAATGAAAAAATTAACTCTAAAAATATACCTAAAGTATTTAGAAATAAAAAAATAGTTTGGGCTGCGAAAAAAAATTCAGATGGGGAGATTATTAACCCAACATTTAAAAGTGGCCAGAACACAGCTTATAACCAAGTCTACCCAGACATTGATGGAACAGTCCGACATCTTGAGCAAAGTTTAAATAACAATTCTCACCTTAGCTCCATGCTTTCCAAAAAAAAAGATAGCTTCACCTCTTTAAATTCTTATATAAATTACAGAGGGCCGTCTGGCACTTATCCTAAAATTACTGTAGACCAAATTTTAAATAATAAACTACCCAAAGATTACCTAAAAGATAAAATAATTATTATTGGATCTGAAACTATTAAACACCATATTTTTAATACACCACTTGGCAAAATGAACTCCAATGAGATTCTTGCTAACATTGTAGATAACAACAAAAATAATCGTTGGATCACAAGTCTTAGCTTTCAGCTCTCAGTTCTATACCTTATTATTATTTTATTTATTTCTGTTTGGGTAATGTCCTATTTCCCTCAGTCAGCTGCCCTTGTTTATTTACTTTGGTTATCAGCGGGGTTCACATCGCTTTCACTTGCGCTTTTTGATAATCTTAATTTCTGGGTTCCAACTCTAGCCCCACTATTGCAAATTATTTCCACATACATATTATTTTTAAGTTATCAACTCACCGTTAAAGAATATAAAAACTGGAGGCTCGAAGAAGAGCAAAAATTATTCAGCCAAACACAACAATTAAAAAATAATTTTGTAAGTTTAATTAGTCATGACTTGAAAACTCCAATTGCTAAAATGCAAGGGATATGTGACCGTATTCTAACCTCCGACCCTGATAACAAATTTAAAAATGATGTAACAACCCTAAGAACGGAAACTCAGGAACTGCATAGATACATACAATCTATCTTACAAATCACTAAAGTTGAGTCCCAAGATTTTAAAATTCACAAAGAGCCATCAGATATAAATAAAATTATTGAAAAAGTTTTGTCACATCTAAAGTTTATGTTGATAGACAAAAGTTTTACGGTTGCAACTGACTTCGAGCCAATTTTTTCAATTGAAGTTGACCCTGTATTAATTTACGAGGTTGTTCTAAATATTATTGAAAACTCTATTAAATACTCAAATGGAGGAGAAATAAAAATTAAAACTTATGAGACTGATAATTATGTTCATGCAATTTTTAAGGACAATGGCCCCGGAATTCCAAGTGATGATATAGATCATATTTTTGAAAAATTTTATCGCGCCAAAGACCAAAAACAAACTACAAAGGGCTCAGGGCTAGGGCTGTACCTAGTTAAATACTTCATTCAACTTCATGGTGGGACAATTAATATAAATAGTGAATTTGGCCACGGGACAGAAGTTCATATTAAACTACCTATTGAGGCCTAATAAGAGCATTTATTTACTTCTCAAAAAATTGCTTTACATCAATATTATATTTTTTAATCTTTCTTAATAAGGTATTTTTAGGAATATTCGCATGAGCAACTGTCTTGTTAATTTTGCCTTTGTTGGCTTTCAAAGCATTGATTATAAACTCTTTTTCTGCACCCGTTTTAAATGTGTCATAATCAAGTGGCCCAACGTAGCTTTTCACGAGGCTTATATTAACTCTTTCTTCAGATTTATTTATTAAATCCTCAGGTAAGTCACTTAGCTCAACGTTATCACCATTGGTTAACAATGTGGCTCGCTCAATACAAGTTTGCAACTCATTAATATTTCCAGGCCAAGTATATTTTTTTAAGCAGTCTAGTGCGTCTTTACTAACCCCAGAAATCGACTTGTCATTTTCAATATTACTTAAATTAATAAAGTGCCTCACTAAGCGCTCAATATCTTCAACTCGATCCCGTAGAGGGGGCAAGAAGATGGGCATAATATTTAATTTATAAAACAAATCATCCCTGAAAGTATTTTCTTCAATCATTTTCTCTAAGTTTTTACTTGTCGAAGCCATTATTCGGGCGTTCGTTTTTAACTGTCTTGTTCCGCCGATGGGAGTAAAAGTTCTTTCTTGCAGTAAGCGTAATAATTTTGACTGTAAGTCTGTATTAAGCGCACTTATTTCTTCCAAGTAAATTGTTCCGTTTGTTGCAACTTGAAACTTTCCAATCTTTCTTTGTAAAGCTTCCGGGAAGGCTCCTTTTTCATGACCAAATAATTCGCTCTCAACCATATTTTCAGCTAAAGCCTCACAGTTGATGGTAATAAACTCTTCATGCTTTCTTGGTGAGTTCTGGTGAATTGCTTTAGCCACTAACTCCTTACCTGTACCATTTTCACCTCTAATTAAGACGGTTGTATCCACATGACTCAAACGGTTTATCAAATCATAAATAACAGACATTTTTTCAGAAGCCCCTACTAATTCAGACTCAACATCATCAGCAAAAATGGGCTTTGATAAAGCAATATGAGAAACCATTTCTTGAGTTTCAACGGCTTTAAATATAATTTTAGAAAGTTGCTCAGGCTCAACAGGCTTAGCTAAGTAATCATAAGCTCCATCTTTAATGGCAGTAACCGCATCTTGTAGATTACTATGAGCTGTCATAATAACTATAAAGGTTTGTGAGTTATAATTTTTAATCAGTTTTAGTGCCTCTAGCCCGTTCATTTTAGGCATACGAACATCCATTAATACAATATCAAAGTGATCTTCTTTAACTTTAGCCACGGCCTCTGCGCCATCAGCAGCCTCATCAAAATAGATATCTTTATTATTTATTTTAGATGTAATTACAGCTTTTATACTCTTACGAAGCTCAAGCTCATCATCAACTATTAATATTTTAAGTATCGACATATATACCTCTTTTCTGGGCATTTTTGCCTAAAATTACAATTTAATCAACCTTCAATCTGGCATTAAGAATACAAAACGTCTTAGATATTTCATGTTTTAATTTTGATTTATTATAAAGTACAGATCATTTTACAATCTCACCTACGATGGAGCCAAATTTTAGCTTAGTAGCTATTTTTACAATATGTTGAGCCTTATCTGCTCTTAACCATATTTTAACAGACCCCACCGGAGCCAGACTTCCATCAATTTGAAATTCTGGCTCAATCAGCCAAGCATCAAAGGAACCCGCTTTTGTGGTTAATTTTTCTTTTCTGATTACCTTACCCTTTAAAATAATACTTTTTCCTTCATCAGCAAGAGGGAAGGTAAATTTTTTATTTTTTGAAAAATCTATAGTCCGTAAATAAAATAGTGCGCTGACAAAGTTTTGTGAGCCTTCAAGAATACTCCAGACCTTCTTTTTTTCTTTAGGCTTTCTCCCCTTTTTCTTTTTTCGACTCCAGTATGTAGCTTTCATTTTAGACCAATTAAAGTATGTTTTACTATTTTTAGTTTTATTAGTTTCAATGACTCTGAATTCAAGGGAATAAGGCCTTAAGTTTTCAATATCTACATACGTATCTGCAACATCGTCTACTGAGTAAACAAAAGAAAATAGCTTTCTAGATTTCACGCTACCTCTAAAGTGGTATGATAACCTGCCATTTACTTTGGCAATTCCTTTAGTTTCTAAAGTTACATAGCCTGCGGTCATATTTAAATAACTCACCTCTATTCTTGTTTTCTCGCCAACAACAAAGGGCATTTTCTTTAGTGCTTCTTCCATTATTTGCTCTTTTGGTTTTTCTTTCTCAGCTGGCTCAGGCTTTACTTCCTTTTCTGGCTTTTTAGCAATCTTTTCTTCCTTTACTTTCTTTTTAACCACTATTTTTTTTGAAACAACATTTTTTTTGACTTTAGGTTTAGTATAAACTTTAGGCTTTACAATTTTTTTACTTTTTATGCTTTTTTTAACTGTTATAGGTTTTTCTTTTTTAACAACCTCAACTTCCTCAATTGTTACTAACTTATCAAATTCATTACTTTTAATTTTTTCATCGTCACCCAAAAAACTTTTAATACTTGAACACGATATTAACAATACTAATACCAGCGATAATATAATTAGGTTCTTAAAATGAGACACTATAAAATTGATCATAAGTTTTACTATTTTATAAATATTCTTACGTTTGAGCCAGGAATACTATTTTTTTATTTATTTTTAAAAAAAGACCTTAACTAATACCTCACTTTTGTCGAGTAATATATTAGCCTTTAGGCTTAGGACTAAAATCTACATAAGAGGACGTTTATGATCTACAAAAAAATACTTACTTTTAGTTTGTGCCTCGCAGTCAGCTTTACGGTTGCTTGTGAATCAGATGAAAATAACAAAATTGCTCAAGCCGAAACTTGCATAAACGAAAATGCAGGCAATCAAAGCGGCATAGCTAGCTGTGCCTCATTTCTTAAGGGAATTAATACACCGAGAGCAAAAACACTTAGGTGCTCAATAGTTCTAGAGTCATCTGGCTTAAGCAATAAGAGAATAGTAAGTGCTGTAGAATTAATGGACAATGATTCTGAATCAGATAAAGAGCTACAGTTTATGGCCCTCATTGCTTTAAACAGTGGAACAAATGCAGACAAAATCCCAAGTACCTGTAGCGGCACAGACAGCCCAGGAATTGAGTTTATAGCAAATGCTGCAAGAATGGGAACTGAACTTGCCATAATTGGCTTGATTGATTTATCAACCATAGATGAAGATAGAACTTTTTCTGCTGGCGAACTGAATACTATAGTTGATAACTGCGATGGCGCACCCAGTTGCAAAGAAACAATCGGTGAATCTGCATCAGCTATGTACGATGTTTTTTGTGAAGACGCGGATTTAGCTGAAAATGAAGTTTGTGCAGATGTACACTCGGCAATAACAACTGGAACAGATGCTGAATCAATTGGTGAAGCATTAATAGCTCTTCTTGATCCAACTCCCTAACCGTTGATTATGTGATTAAACTAAAAAGCCAGAATTTATTTACGCTGGCTTTTTTTATTTTAAATTAGAATTTAAAAACAGTTGGATAATTAGTTGATACCAAATCATAAATCAATACTTAGTTCGGCAATATACCTTCGATCTTCTCGGCGACTATCTTTCGTACCTACCTCTTCGCCCCAGGTGGCTATATCTAACTGTAGCCAGCCTATTTTACCACCAAAGCCTGCAGTCAGATAACCTTGGTTTAAACCGACACTCCAGTGACCTCTCCACCATTTATACATCTCCCAGCCAAACTCTAAGCCAGCATGGTGAGACTTATTAAAAGTCCAATTTGGATGACCCATATCACGAATATCTAATGCTAGGCGTGTATCAAAAATCCAAAAGGCTGGCAGCCTCCAACTCGAGCCAACATCTACTCTTCTTCCTAATTTTACTGGATCTTCATCTTCATTTTTAGAAATCAAACCTAATTTAATAGGAAAACCATAGTCAATTACATTTTTAACACTGAATGCAAAAGTTGGCTCTGCATAACTCCAGAAAGAGTCAGGGCTTATTTTAGGAGTCCATATAAAACCAAAATCAAAATCAACAGTCATCCCTTCATAGGAGTCATCTTCTAAGTCAAAAAAATCACTTCTTTGAGCCAGCTCTGTAGGAGTAACTACCTTCACAATACTTGCGCGGTTAACAGCTTTTAAGGTTACCCCATACGACAACCAATGTCTGTTACCTAGCCAGTCTACATCATCAGCATACGAAACTGCCAAAGTAGAATCTAAATGTGCATCTAGTTTTAACTCATAACCAGATACTGCATTAATTTGTGTATTAGCTTGAAAGTTTAAAGGTATAAATGCCACACCCCAATTTTTTTTTGTCCATATTGCTGATGGGCCAATAACTCGCATATGATAAAATTCACCTGCATACTTATCTAACAAACTTGTCACAGCTGTTGACTTTTGAGTATCTGGTACATCTAGTGCCACCTCTGCATCATCGACAAAGTCTAAAATATCTAAATCAAGAGTCGGTGATAAAAACATTCTCATCTTCCACTCTTCATTTCTAGATAGTGCCGCTGGGTTATAAAAAATCGCGTTATGGTCATCCACTGAGGCCGTGTAAGCATTACCCATACCCAGGGCACGCGCTCCAACAAAGGGCTGATTTAAACCAAGGTCCGCGATCCCATCAATGGAGTAGCCGGGCAGAGAAAACAATGCTACTAAAACAAATACAAGAAATTTCATAAAGAGTATCTCCGGTGAAATAATTAATTATTTTACATACTTATTTATATATTCAATCATCATTTTTGACACTATAATACCTATTTACAAGTCTATTGTCTTATAAATATATATGACCTTAGTTGAGCAGTAATTTTAATATATATATTTTAACATAAAAGACTTAGCTCTAATCCTGGGGTAAAGTTTAAATAAAATTCCTTTCAAACTTTGCTAGAGCGCTCTTACCGCTGCATCCCGCATCCTAAGCGTATCGCCCTAACGCAAGCTTCGCTTAATACCCAAACCTCAGGTTAAAACTTAAATAAAATCCTTCTTTCCCTTTTCTCCGAGCATCGTGTCGCGCTTCGCGTATCCGTTAGCCGAAGTAAGCGTAGCTTACGTTAGGCGATATAGAAAAACCTTGGGAACGTAGCCGGCAGGCGAAGTGAAAAGACAATGACTTTACGGCTCACCTGAAAGGTGATGAAGCGCGAAGACGCGATGCTGCCGTAAGCGCGCTCGTAGAAAAGGGAAAGAAGGATTTTATTTAAGTTTTAACCTGGGACTTATAATTTCTTATCACTCAATGTTTTTGGTTCTCGTATAAATGGCTTAAAACGCCTATGAACCCATAACCATTGATCGGGGTGCTTACGCACAAACTCCTCAAGTTTATCTTGATAAACTTGAGTCATATGAGTAAGGGTTTCTTGTTTACTTGATTTTTCTTCAAATTTTATTTCTTCAAAAAGATGTATTTCTGTTTCACCCATTTTATTTCTATATGTATATATTGGAACTACAGGAGATTCAGCTCTTTGAGCCATAAGGGCAAGCCCCATAGCACTACCTGTTGGGTGACCAAAGAATGTGGACTCAACCCCAATTGGTGGCCCCATAAATTGATCCATAACAAATATTACAGTTTTATTATTTTTTAATGATTTTAATATATCATATGAACTTCGTCTTGGTTTAATAAATGTCATGCCAAAGCGTTTGCGCATATTGAACCAAACATCATTCAGCCACTTCACTTTAAATTCTTTTGATATTAAAACTAAAGGGTTCCCCATTAATGCAAAACCTGCGCAAGCATAGTCGCCGTTACCTAAATGCAGAGTTAATAAGCAAATGCCCTTCTTTTTTGCTTGAGCAGCACGTAAATGTTCTAAGCCATGCACTTTGAACTCATCTAAGTGCTGCTTATTTATAAACCTTAAACGCATAAACTCAATATAGGTCATACCTAGATTTACACATGAAGCTCTAGCAATTTTAGTTTTTTCTTTTAGAGACATTGTAGGAAAAGCTTTATCTAAATTTTCAAATATTACTTTTCTTCGAATTCTTAAAACATCAAACCATAGAATACCAATACAATAACCCAAAAAATATTGAACTTTTCTTGGTAAAATGTAAACCATAAAAAATATAGCTTTTACGATTTTTCTAATTAAATATTTTAAAAAGCTCACGCTCAAAACTCTCTTTACCTGATGTTAACGCAACATTAATATTTACAGTCTTCAACTTAGGTTTTATTTTATCAAATTGATTCAATTTTACTAGATCTTTCTCAGTTGTTAAAATCAAATCACATTTATTGTAGTTAAGCTCCTGTATAATATTTCTTATATCTTTCGAACTATAACAATGATGATCTTTAAATATCATATGTCCTTTAATATTATATAAATTAGACTTACGAACACTTTCTTCAAAAGTAGAAGGCCTAGCAATTGATGAAACTAAAAGGATATTATTTTTATCCACCTCTGGAAAGTCACTGTTATAGGCGGCTACAGCATGGTTACCTTCATTAAGAGGATAGTAATTACCTATAAGCTCTTTAGCCTTTTTAATTTCAGTCTTAGACACCCAATTAGACTTAGTAAAAATAATAAAGTCTGCTCTATCAAGCCCTTTTAAAGGCTCACGCAATCTCCCATGGGGAAGCATTTTGTAATTATTGAGATCTTCGGTACAATCTATTAAAACAATATTAAAGTCGCGCTCTAAAGAAAAGTGCTGAAAACCATCATCACAGACAATTCCTTGTATATTTTTATTTTCGCTTAACAGTAACCTTCCAGATTTAAAACGATTAGCACTTAAATAAATTGGAGTTTCAGGGTTTTTACTTTTTAATAATGTTGGCTCATCACCAAATGCAATAGCGGCATTACTTATATTTAAATCAACATTCGTTACTCCTGTATAATTTCCGCCATAACCTCGTGATATAACCCCAACATTTATTCCTTTAGATTTCAATATACCTAAAGTAAAATCTACAAATGGAGTTTTACCAGTGCCACCAACAGTGATATTACCAATAACAACCACCGGGACACTTAGCTTTTTAGACTGCTTTATTTTACTGGAGTAAATCATATGTCTCGACTGTACAATCATTTTATAAATTGATGATAGCGACTTAAGCACCATTTATAACATTTCCTCAATACAGTTAGCTACTTTTTCAGTAACTCCAGAGTGGCCTAGCATATTTTTTAATTTAGATAATTCATCTATTTGTACTTGTCTAACTTTATCATCAAATAATATTTTATCCATTTCAAGCGTTAGCCTATCCACATTTGCATTTCCCTGAATTAACTCTACGGAAACCAGTTTATCAAAAATTAGATTAACTATACCAATATATTTAATAGAGCGAACTAAAGCTTTAGCTAAAAAAGCTGTAACAGGCTTCATAATATACATAACAACCATAGGCTTTTTCAGTAGCCCAACAAATAAAGTGGCCGTCCCAGATGCGGCCAAAACAGCATCAGCTAGGCTAATCATTTCAAACGGCTCATCTTTAATTAAAATCAAAGGGATTTTTATATGAGGAATCTGTGCCTGCATATAATCTTTTGTTAAGCCTGGAGCTACAAACAATGCCACTTTTAACTTACTATCTTTCTTACATAAGTTTTCAGCCACTTTTAATTGTACCGTCAAATGCCTTTCTATTTCAGCCTTTCTACTTCCAGGCATAAGCGCAATTACTTTTTCATCTTTTTGAATACCATAGCGACTTCTACATTGGTTTATGTATTCAGGATCACTAAACTTTGGTGACATTTCATCAAGTACTGGGTGGCCTACATATTCCACTTCATAATCATGTTTTTTATAAAAGCCTTTTTCAAAAGGGAAGATAACAATCATTTTATCAATATACTTTTTAAATAGTTTAATTCTCCCCTTTTTCCAGGCCCAAACTTTAGGAGATATATAATAAACCGTTTTAATACCGAGTTTATTTAATTTTTTAGCCATTTTTAAGTTAAAACCTGGGTAATCTAAAAATACAGCCACATCTGGCTTTTCATTTTCACAGCGTTCAACAATATCAAGAAAAGTTTTTTTAATCACCGACCAATGCTTAATGATTTCTTGAGCACCCATTACTGCTAAGTCTTCACTATGACCTAAACACTCAAAGCCTAAGCTTTCCATTTTTCGAGAACCTACGCCAAAAACTTTGAAATCTAATTCTTTTTTTTGCCAGTGTTCAAGAAGCCTTTCAGCATAAAGACAACTTGAGTCTTCTGCTGCAATCATTAATATTTTTTTAGTAGATGTAGATTTTGACATTTAGAACGCAAGACCACGCTCTGAACTTTGAATGAAATTTAAAAAGTATTTAATATTATCAGTTTGTTCACATTCACTCTTAATTTTCTCAATAGAGTCTTCTAAAGTATTTTTACCTTTTATTAAAATTCTAACGGCCTTATAAATATTATCAACTTCTGATTTATCCATACCGGACCTTTCAAGACCCACTTTATTACAAGCTCTCATCACGGCATACTTGCCTTGTACTATTGTAAATGGCGGAACATCTTTATTAACAGAACTATCACCCGTTACATAAGCACCACGCCCAATTTTAGTAAACTGGTTTATCAGGCAGCCACCACTAATAACAATATTATCTTCCACTGTGATGTGCCCAGCAAACTGAGTACTATTGGCAATCACATTATTATTTCCAATGATACAATCATGGGCAATATGAATATATGCCATTAATAAATTATTGTCACCAATTTGAGTAACACCATTATCTTTAGCAGTTCCATTATTTAGGGTAGCAAACTCTCTAATCGTATTATTATTACCAATAATTAATTTAGTTTTTTCATTTTTATAACTTAAATCTTGTGGAGGAGCTCCAACCACACAACTTGGTGAAAAATGGTTATTTTCACCAATTTCAGTAATACCTTGCTCGCAACCAATACTAGCATGATGGTCAACTATAGTACCCTTACCAATTGTCACCTCACCTACTATCACTGCGTAAGGGCCTATCTGGGCTTCAGGGTGAACCTTAGCTTTATCAGATATAATTGCTGTAGGATGTACTAAACTCATTATTTAGACCTTATCACCGATCAGCACTTGTGCCAGAAGCTCAGTATCAGCAACCAACTTGCCATCTACTGTAGCAGTACAAGTAACTACAAACATTTTTCCTCGGTCTTTAGTTATTTTACTTTCTATAATCACTTGGTCACCAGGAACCACAGGCTTTCTAAACCTAGCATTATTAATTTTTGCAATCATAACTTTGAACTCTCTGCCAAAGTCTTCTTCAGAAACACAAGCCAGAGCTCCAGCTTGCCCCATGGCCTCTACTAACAAAACGCCAGGAAAAATTGGATTTTCAGGAAAATGGCCGTTGAACATAGGCTCATTCACAGTTACATTTTTAATAGCAACGGCCTTAGCCCCTACTCTATTGTTAGGGTTATCTGGCGGCTCGATCCTAAGCACCCTATCTATAAGTAAAAATGGGTACCTATGCGGCAGTATCTGCTTAATTTTATTTATATCATATAAACATTCAGACATCAGAAATCTATTTGTTAATTTTTTTAATAACGATATCAGTAATGTCGTATTCTTTTTTAGCCCATAAAACACTTTGCTCTGATTTTTCTAAAACATAAGCATAGCCCTTATCTTTGGCTACACCTTGAATCACTTTTTGGATTTTCTTTAAAATTGGACCAGTTAACTGGTTTTCTTTTTTTCTGATCTCTAGCTGACTTTTACGTGCATCTTCTTGGTACTTCAAAAATTCTTTTTGTAAGTCACGCTGTTTACCCATAAAAGCTTTTTCAGATAAAGCTAACTTTTTCTTTTCTAGGTCTTTAGACATTTTTTCTAGGTCTTTTTGTTTTTTCTCTAATTTCTTTTTCTTTCTATTAAATTCTTTTTCAAGACCAGCTTTTGCTTGTTTACCAGCTTTAGATGTTTGAATTGCTTTTTGCATATCAACCCAACCAATTTTAAAATCAGCTGCAAATACTGGAAGTGAAAACGCCACTGCAAGTGCTATAATATTTAATAATTTCATGTTTTACCTCTTGTTTGGTTAATATTTGCCATGTTAATTTTAGCAAAATACATAATATAAAAATTAGAATTTAAAACTAATCTCTTTCTAACATACTTAAATTGTCACAGGAATTAATTTAACAAAAATCTCTTAAAAATAAAGCCTATATTGCTAAATAGCATCATTATTTTCACTTAGCTAACAATTAACTGATATTAAAGAACTCTGATCCATACATCCACTGGGGAAGAAGCGCTATCGATTAGAAACTCTTGGTATCGCCCCAACATAGGCTTCGCTTGCCCTAGGCTGCCCCATACCTTTTTAACACTGTTGAGCAAAAATTATTAAAATATTAAGACTTTACTTTGGAGGCTCACGGCGCGCCTTGCGTATCTGACCTGTTAGCCTGAAGTAAGCGCAAGCTTACGTTAGGGCGATAGATAAAGATACAAAGTGGAGCCGCCAGGCGGAACGGAGAGACAATAAGCAGTGACGCTGGGCAAAGACGCGATGCTGCCGCAAGTGTTCTCCAAAATAAAGTCTTAATATTTTAATAATTTTTACTCAATGGATTTCGCTTAAAAAGGCGATCCAATAGCGAACTGAAACTTTACTGAGTCTTCGTCATACTTCTCATCTGGGTTAAGAGGGATACCCCACTCAAACCTTAATGGCCCAACGGGAGAGTACCATCTGAAACCAAAACCAACGTCACTCTTAAGGTCTTCAAGCCTAATTGTATCATCAGCATAACCGATATCAAAAAATGCTACACCAAGCACTCCAGCTTCTTTGATAAGTGGGAATTGTAGCTCAGACTGGTAGTAAAACTGTTGCTTCCCACCAAATGGAACCGTTCCGTCACCGGCTGAGTTTCTGCTTGCTTCAGCAATTGAGAACTCTCTTTTACCAACAGTAAACCAGTCATATCCACGCAGCGTATTGGCGCCACCAAGTAAGTAAAGCTTATCAAACGGAGGCTCTTTACCAGACTCATTGGCCTGAATCACTCCATAATTTAAGTTATTTCTCCAGACCACTTCCCAGAATAATGTTTTGTAGTACCTAAATGTGAAGTTACCTTGAGTGAACTTTCGATCACCACCAAGCCCTGCATATTCTAAACTTAAATCAGCAAGTATACCTTTTGTCGGTAAAAACCTATCATTTCGCTTATCGTAGACTATTCTTGCAGTTACGGAGCTTGTTATTCCATTAGTAGTTTCAACAGGGAACAAAATAGGATCATTAGTTACTCTTTCAAGCTCTGTATCATCTATTTTATAACCAAAAATACCACGCAAATACGGAGCCAGTGGGTGACCAATTCTTACCCCTGCACCAGTTCTCTCTTCTTTGTATCTATCTTGAAGCTCACGTTTTTTTCTATAAACATCAAAGCCTAGTTCCCATTCAGTATCCCTAAAATAAGGCTCAGTAAAGTTGAGGTTAAATAGCTGTTCTACCTTGGACCAGTTTACTGAAACCCCTAATCTTTGACCGCGACCAAATAAGTTAATTTGATTTACCTGACCATTTAAAACGAAACCCTGGTTACTGGCATAACCTGCACCCACTTGAATTGTACCTGTACTACGCTCTTTTACTTGAATCTCAAGGTCCTGAACATCGTGACGACCTTTAGGGGTATTTGCGACAAAATTTACTTCTTCGAAATAACCCAGCCTTTTAATATTAGCTATGGATTCACGCTTTTTAGTTTCATTATAAAGCTTACCTTCATAAATAACTAATTCACGTCTTAAAACTTTATCACGAGTTTTATTATTACCCTTTACAGATATTTTACCAAAATAAACTTTATGACCTTTATCAATTTCGAAAGTTAGATCCACAAGAAGCTCTTTTTCATTTACTCTAGGACGCGGAATAGGGTTCGCGTAGGCATAACCCAGATCTCCGTACTTAGCCTGTAAAGCTCTTAAATCTCTTTGTAATTTATCATAAGCAAATACGTCTCCAACATTTAGTTGAACTTGCTCTTTAAGCTCTTCAACAGGGAACAGCATATCACCAGTAAAGTCGATGCTACCTATTGAGTACTGCTCTCCTTCATCGATCTTAATAGTTACATAAATAGATTTTTTATCTGGAGTTACATAAACTTGTGGTGGAGCCACCTTTGCTTGAATATAACCTTCGTTATAGTAAATGGCCGTTAGGTTTCTGACATCTTGATCAAAGGCCTCTTGTTTATAGGAGCCAGCACCGCTCATAAAACTAAAGTAACCACCTTCTTTTGTGAACATCATTGACTTTAATTTAGTAGATGTAAGTTTTGTATTCCCTAAGAATGTTACTTTTTCAACTTTTACTTTATCGTTTTCAACAATCTGAAATTCTACATTAACAGTTTCACCTTTTTTTACAGGCGTTACCTTGCGCTTTACCTGAGCTAAAAAATAACCTTTATCTTCATAAAGCTTCTCAATCTTTTCAATGGCTAAGTTAATTTTAGAGTCATCTAAAATTTGAAAGGCTTTTAGCTCAACGGCCTCTTGAATTTCTTCATCATCAATTTCATCATTACCGTTAAAAACAAAGCTCTCAACTGTTGGTTTTTCAACGACTTTATAAGTTAGTTTTACACCACCAGAAACATTCGATTTATCAACAATGATATTATAAAAATAACCAAGCCTAAATAGCTCTAGGATATCTTCTTTAACGACTAAAGCGTCAAAGGTAGTTCCTTCTTTTGACTTAATTTTATTTAAAACGGCTTCTTTTTCAATCTTACGGTGACCAGACACTTCTATGTTTTTAATTTGCACAGCCTCAGCTTGGACAGCAAAAAATATTATAGAAATAATTAAAAAAACGATATTATTAAGCATACTTAACGTCACCACAGCTCTTACAGTTCATTTGGTCCGCCAGACTAGCCCGAAACATAGACCTTGTCAAAAAAGGGACCTCTGAGCCCATTGATTTTACACTGATATGACAAAGAGATGCATGAGATGTAACCTGGCCTAACTCATGTCGCCCATTCGCGTTAAATAGTCTTAAATTACCTAAAATTCGACTCTAGTTTAACTCAACAACTTTGATTTGCAGATACCTTTTTAAAATCTATTGATTACAACGTGATTCTTCAATGCCTAGTTGAATATTATTTCGAAAGGAGCTCAAACTACCATCAGTTTTGGTACTGTTAAGTAAGTTATTATTGCCATCAACCATCCCATGACTAAAGTTAAACTGATGCCAACTTGATCTTGTAGGCATCCACCCGTTTTCAACACCAGGCTCAAAAGCCCGGATTCCAGTGGTCACCGTTGCAATATCTCTGTCTCCAACCTCTGAAGGGTCAGCGTAAAAATGTTTTGCTGCATAGTTATTGGCTACCAATAAAATTTCTGCAGAAAAATCACCATTTAAGTCGGCTACAATTGGATATTCTGATAAAGTCCCAGAAGGATTAATTACCTTGAACACCTGAGTTAATTTACCCGCTCTGATTTCGAATACTCGTAGGTACTCTTCATCACTATATAAAATCTCTGGCGTTTTATCACCGTTAAAATCAAAAGCGGTTATACCGGTAGCCTGTGAAGAGCAATCTTGTGTTTCGTATTTATCAATAAGCTGACCTTTCTCATTTAATATAATAAGATAACGGCCCGTTGCTATCGCAATCTCAGTAGTCAGAGGGTTCACATCAAAATTCCCGATTGTCGGAGCCCCACCACCCACTGAACCTTTATTCGGACATTTTAAATCAGCAATGGCATTTAAGTCAGTTTTAAATAACTCGAAACCTGTTACACCATTATTCATTGTTACTATTCCGCCACCAACTGATACAAGCTCAAGATCATTGGTAGATTTATCTATATCACTTGCCACTACACGTCCATATGCTCCGGCATGTATATTAACACCATTGGTGTCAAAGACACCGGAAGAACTAATAATCTGCATTTCATTAGGCTTAGATGAATCTAAAGACATGGCAAAGCTTCCACACGTACCCGGACTCATACCGGCTATGGTTTTTACAACTCTGGGTACACCATTGAGCTCATTTATAATACGATTCCCGACAATAATTTCATTACCAGGGCCGTTATACAAATTAGCACTAGAGTGTCCGAACAAACAAGCACCAAGGGAGCCATTCAAATCAAATTCCCATCTCAATGAACCATCACTATTAATTGCGATAATTTTTTTATATAAATAATGAGTGTAGACTATTTCTAATTTCTTATCACCATCTAAATCAACCAGCAGTGGAGTTGAATGGCCGGCAGGAGCAATATCTTTATCCAGCACAGTAAAAAGTGTTTTTCCTGTAGCTCCAGAAAGTACTCTTAAGGCTCCATTTTTACCATGATGGCTTCGGTAAGTGTTGTCTGAAAAATGCATATTAGAGTCGACACTAAACATAGTCACTACAACCTCAGGGACTCCATCCCTATCTAAATCGCCAACTACAGGTGATGACATTACCTGATTAAAGGCTGTTTCTGTAGTATTTGCATCTACCTCTAATTGCCAGTCCCATTTCAATTTAGGTTGAACTTCTTCAGAAGATAAATCAAAACATTGCTTTGGAACGACAAATGAACTTAGAGCAGTTTCATAAGTCACTTCTGAGCAGTTCTGAAAACTTAAAGCTATGCTAAATAACACGCCAACTATTATTAAAAATTCTTTTTTAAACATTAGCCTCTCCTATTCTTTGAATGACAATATGAATCCACATGATGTTTCAACTCGTTACATTCAAATTTAATATAAATAATGCAACAATGGTACCATGCCTACTAGATCTCATGTACAATTGGCAATATAAGCGTTAAATAGTTCGGCACTTTCACGAAAAAGTTATGCGCACCAGTTTGAGACACGCAAATATATTATCATGGTCAATCAATTTTTCAACGAGTTACGTAGGTCTTTTAATTTTTATAAAAAAGTAAAACGCTAAGCTAATATTTTTTAAGACTTAAATGAGTACAATATACCTTTTCACTAATTCCAAACACCGTCTTTCATATGGAGGGTTTTGGGGAATGAGCTGGCAAATTTTTGATCATGAGTAACTACAATAATTGTCAGGTTTAAACGCCTTTGGAGATCTAAAAATAAATCGCGAATAACTCTGCCGTTGGCGCTGTCTAAGTTACCTGTGGGCTCATCAGCTAATATTATATCTGGGCTTTGCATAAGTGCCCTGGCAATGGCTATTCTTTGTTTCTCACCACCACTGAGCTCAGTGGGGTAATGAGTGGCGCGGTCAGAAAGCCCCATTTGCTCCAACAGCTCCTCAGCTCTAGCTTTGCAGTCTTGCTTAGAAACACCATCAATTCTAGCTGGCATCATAATGTTTTCAAGAGCATTAAACTCACTCAACAAATGATGAAACTGGAAAATAAAACCCAAATGCTTATTACGGAACTTAGCCAGATCCTCATCATTTTTAGAAAAAAGGTTTTCACCTTTAAAGTAAACATTTCCAGCCGATGGTGTATCTAGGGTGCCTAAAATATGTAATAGAGTACTTTTACCAGCACCTGACCCCCCTAAAATACATAAAGCTTCACCTTGCTGAACATTTAAGTCTATGCCCTTTAAAACCTGTAGTTCCTTTTCACCTTGAAAGAAGCTTTTACTAATATTTTTAGCCGAAATTAAAAATTCATTACTCATATCGAAACCCCTTCATCGGCGTTAACTTTCCACCTTTAATAGCTGGTATTAGTGTTGCCAAAAAACAAATAAACATGGATGCAAAGCCCACAGCAAGAATATCTACAACATCAAAAGTAATAACCAATTGTTCTAATTTATAAACCTGAGAGTTTAGCACATTTAAATTTTCTTGCGCATATATGAACATATAACAGCAAAGTCCGCCCAATATGACTCCTGATATATAACCCATGAAACCAATTATTAGCCCCTGATAAATAAATATCTTTTTTATATTTTTAGCAGTCACTCCCATTGATTTTAAAACGGCAATATCTCTAAACTGCCCAAGCACATTAACAAATAAGGTGCTGGAAACATTAAAGCAGGCCACAATTATTATTATTAATAGTACAAAGAAAATTATTATTTTTTCATAATCAGCTGCCGCAAATAAATTCGCGTTAATTGAGCGCCAGCTTGAGGCCCAGTAATCACCAGAAAGTTCATCTTGATTTAATTTTAGAGCAAAATCAGATGCCAGGTCTGAATCTTTAATTTTTATTCTGTAGCCATAATTTTTATCTGACAGCTCAGCAAAGGACTTAAGTGATTCCACATCTGTAATTAAGTAGCGTAAATCATAATCATACCTACCGAATGACATAACACCTTTAACAATAAACTTTTTAAGCTTTGGCTTAAAGTTATCGATGGAGCTATCAATAGGAACTACTAAATTCAAAGTATCCCCTTGCTTAAAGCCAAATTGCTCAGCTAAGCGCCGGCCAATCCAAATAGATGAATGCTCTTGGTCAATGGACTCGGCTGAAAAGGGCTTCTCTCCCTCAACTAAACGACTGCCTAAATTAAGTACTTTATTAACAGTTTTACTATCGAAACCTTGCACAAATACAGCTGACATTTTCCCTTTTTGCACCACAATGGCTGATGAGTTTAAAAATGGAGTATGCGCAACAATACTTTTTTGTAAGTCTGGAGAGATACTATCCATAAATGATTTGTCTGAGCTTACAGAAATATTTTTTACTAAATTTATATCTCCGTATATATCGATCACCGTTTTTTTAAGTGTACCAAGGTAGCTTGTTAAAACTACCATAGACACCACCATACAAGCGACACCTAAAGCCAAACCAATAATTGACAAAACCGCAGTTAAACTAAAGTTTTTTCCAGTTTTCATAGTTCTAAGTGCTAACCAAAAGTAAAACATAACTTAATTACTCTCCATCGGAGCTACTCTACTTTTTAAATAACACTCAACAAAACCTTGGATGTCTCCATCTAAAACGTTGTTAGTTTTACTTGTTTCAAAATTTGTACGGTGGTCTTTTACCATTTGATATGGGTGTAGTACATAAGACCTAATCTGACTCCCCCACTCATTAGCCATTTTTCCAGACTCAATTTGTTCTTTTTCTTTATTTCGACGCTCAATTTCTTTTTCATAAATAGCGGCCTTTAACATTTTTAAAGCCGTGTCTTTATTGGCGTGTTGACTTCTTTGATTTTGACACTGAACAATAATCCCGGTGGGTTTATGGGTAATTCTAACTGCTGAATCAGTTGTGTTAATATGCTGCCCTCCGGCGCCACTAGCTCGGTATGTATCCACTTTAATATCATCGTCCTTTATTTCCACATCTATATCGTCATTGACCTCGGCCCAACAAAATACGGATGCAAAACTTGTATGTCTTTTAGCATTTGAGTCAAAAGGGCTTATTCTTACTAGGCGGTGAACCCCATTTTCAGCTTTTAAAAAACCATAGGCATAAGGCCCTTGGATAGAAATAGTCACCGATTTAATACCAGCACCGTCACCATCAGTCATAGACAGGACATCCATTTTAAACCCTTGTTTTTCAGCGTAACGAATATACATACGGTACAACATATTAGCCCAATCACAGGCCTCAGTACCGCCAGCACCCGAGTTAATCGACAAGTAACAAGAGTTGGAATCTAACTCACCATTTAAAAAACTTTGGACCTCAAGTTGCTCTAGCTCAGTTTCCATTGTTCCCAAGCTTGTCTTAAAACTAATGAATTCATCATTATCAGGCTCCTCTAATAGCATTTCTGCTAATACAAGTGAGTCTTCAATTTTTTGATTTAATGACTGCCATTTATCAACAACTTTTTGGTGTATGGCCATCTCTTGGTTAATTTTTTGCATTTCATCTGGGTTACCCCAAACATTTGGATTTTGAGAGGCATTTTTAAGCTCTTCAATTCTTTTGAGCTTATTCTCTACATCAAAGATACCCCCGAAGGTCAGTATTCTTAGATTTCATTTCCATGATGTTAGCCTTTAATTCAGGCACTTCTGTCTCAACAGACATTATAACTCTCCTAATGCGTTAGCTTAATAGATAGTATATAGATCTGTTGCATCGAGCAACCCTAATTTTGAGCTAAAAATTTATCAAAAAGACTGTCTTGTAGGTCGAACATTATTTTTTCTTCTTTTTGGCTTACTTCGTGATCAAAACCTAATAAGTGTAAGTAGCCATGCAACGTCAAATACACAAGCTCATCTCGATAGCTTAAACCATGCTCGACGCTTTGTTTTTTAGCGACTTGCGAACATATTATTAATTCACCATATGAATCTGGATCCATATTTTCAAAACTCAATACATCAGTTGCATAGTTTTTATTACGAAAATTAGAATTTAACTTTTTAGCCTCACTGGTATTTAAAAACACAATAGTTAGTTCTAAGTTTTTATTTTTTTCTATTATCTTTTTTTTAAATAGCTCTTTTTCAAATAAATTAAATGCTTTACTAATATATTTTCTTGGAACTGCAATTTTAGAATTGTTTACTATTAAACATTCCATTTATTTTTTCTTCTTTTTAAACTTTAATAAGTCATTAGATTTTTGCTTAGATTTTTCAATTTGCGGATAATCTATTCTGTGATGATAAATATTTAAAATAGTCTTTTTAAAGGCTTCTTCAATCATAGAAAGCTCTTTAAAAGTTAAGTTACACTCATTGAGCTGACCATCAATAAACTTTGATTGTATAATATTCTGAACTAAAGACGTTAACTTAGCTGGTGTTGGCTCAGCAATTGACCTAGCCGCAGCCTCAATACTATCAGCTAACATTACGAGGGCTGCCTCTTTAAACTGTGGTTTAGGCCCTGGGTATCTAAATTCAGTTTCTTTAACTTCACTGTTTCCTTTCAGCTCAAGAGCTTTATTATAAAAGTATCTAATCAAGGTAGTACCGTGATGCTGTAAAATCCCATCGACAATTGCTCGACCTAGTTTATGTTTTATTGCCAGCTCAGCCCCATCTTTCACATGTGCAATGATTACCGTTTTACTCATAAAGGGAGAAATATCATCATGAGGGTTTAAACCAGGACGTTGGTTTTCTATAAAGTACTGAGCATGCTCAATTTTACCAATATCATGATAATAGGCCATAACCTTGGCAAGCAATGCATTGGCTTCAATTTTATTTGCTGCCTCTTCAACCATATTCCCAACAGCAAGTGCGTGGTGATAGGTACCTGGCGATTTCATTATCATTTCTTTCATCAGGGGGTGACTTAAATTACTTAACTCAAGTAACTTCACATCAGTTGTACAATTAAAAAGTGATTCCAGTGCTGGAATAATCATTAACGCAAATAAAGCTGAAATTACCCCTCCTAAAAAAGCTGTAACACTAATAGAAGCTATATTCAAAAAAGATAAATTACTTTGGCCTTGAGACAATAGCCCTAATAAAAAAACTAAAAGAGCGGCAACTAAACCAGCTCTAAAACCGGCAAAATAAATATCGTTACGCTTCTCACAGCTATATACGCCCCGGGCAGCTGCTACTCCCGTTCCCAAAGAAACAATAAATAAATTAAAGTTAAAATCAATCATACTAGATAAAACAACTGCAAAGAATAAAGTAAATAACCAAACCATTTCTCCGGAAGACACTAACAGCCCAGCTAACATTGGAGCCATTGCAAGCGGCGCCAAGTACAGAAACGCCTCATGACTCATATAATCACTTAAACTCATATATAAGGAGGTCTCAGAAATAAATATAAATAGTTTTACAGTTAGTAATGAAACCAATGTTATAGTTGACAGTATTGCTAAGTCTTTCTTCAAGATATTTACTTTGTTGGCGGTAAAACGCTTAACGAAGGATAAAAATATAACCATTAAAATAAAAAACAAAACTGTAGTTAATAATATTTTGTAAAGTACAGTTTTAAATGATTTTAACTTTTGAATTTCATTTAAAATTTTAAGGTGACTGGATTGTATTAACTCCCCCTTAGCCACAATTAAATGATTTCGGTTAATTTTTATACTTGTTGGTTGAATATGCTCGCTCGCTTTTTGCCTTCTTGCTTCAGTCTCGCTAAGATTAAAAATTAAATTAGGAACCAATAATGTGTGGGTGATTTTTTTAATATTATTGTAACTTATTTCATCAAACCCCTCTCCAGGCTCCACTGAAATTTTAAATAGTTTCTTTTTTCTAGTATCCAGAAGGTGCTCTGTATTATATAGGGACTCCCTAGAGTCGCCTTTACCTTTGACAGATACAGTATTAATACTTTCGCTAGGAAGACTTACGGCACCATCATAAATCATTTTCTCTGACCAACTAGAGAATGAACTCAATAATACATTTTCAATATCAGCATTAAAATTATTTTCATTTAACCATTCAAATAAGCCCTCTTGAAACTCTACTCCCATCGTCAACTCAAAACGATTTTCTTTTTCAACTAGCCCGTCACCTGCTACATCAAAATCATTACTTCTCATTTGTGAGAATGCCGCTTTAGTATTTTTAATTAATTTATCATAAGCTTGTGGGTAAAAATCAAAAACCGGCGGGACTCCGTTAACGGCTTCTTGCCTTGCCAAAAAAGTATTTTTTTCATCGATAATATTGAAACTTTCTGGCGCTTTAATATCACTTGTTGCTATCTGCCCTAAACGAAAGCTGTGAGACAAACTTATATTTACATTTACTAAGATGGAAACAAAAATGCTAAATATAAAAACAGCCAATAAACGCTTAACACCCAAGCGTGATTCCATAAAATTAATTAAGCGCCCAAACCCTGTTTGGTGTATACCCAAACCCTCCACCCACTTCACTAAGTGGTCTGAGTAATTAAGGTACTTCTTACGGTTTGGGTTTTTATTCTTCATAATTTATAAACTTATAATATCATTAAATAATATTATTTTCCTTAATCTATTTACGGCAATTAATTCCTAGCTAGAACTTACTGTAAAATCAAGGTTTTAAGTCTTATATTCAGCGGCGTTAAAATTTGCGACCATGGGCTTGTATTTAAACTCTTCTAAAGGTTAGGCTCAGCTGATAATTAGGCTTTTGATGACACGCCCTGATCTAAAAAACGCTGGACGAACCGTCAACAGCCCCTTAGGTTACATTTGTAATTACTACCCCACAATGAGGACATACATGCCGAAAGCACCTGAAAATTTAAATGAATTCCCTAGTCTCGTAAAAGTTGTGGAGCATTTGCGAGGCCCAAACGGCTGCCCCTGGGACAAAGAACAAGACCATAAAAGCTTAACCAGATATGCAATTGAAGAGTGCTACGAATTTATTGATGCTGTTAACAAAGAAAATTTTGATGAGATGAAAGATGAACTTGGAGATATGCTACTGCAAGTTATACTCCATGCTCAAATTGCTAGCGAGACCAATAAATTTTCAATCAAAGATGTTATTGAGTCTATAAATTTAAAAATGATCCGTAGACACCCCCATGTGTTTGCCAATGATAATGTCAGTGACTCTGCTGAAGTCCTGGTTAATTGGGAAGAAATAAAAAAGTTAGAAAAAGCTAATAAACCCAAAAAGCCAGGCTTTGATATACCAACAGGCTTACCCCCATTACTTCGTAGTTTAAAAATGGGAGAGAAAGCTAAAAAAAGAAAATTTGACTGGCAAAACATTGATGGCGTAATTGCTAAAGTAGATGAAGAACTACAAGAGGTCAAAGAGGCCATTACTGAAAAAAATCAAGATCATATTAAACATGAAATGGGTGATCTATTGTTTTCAGTTTGTCAGCTAGCTAGACATTTAAATATCAACCCTGAGGAGAGCTTACAGCTTACCAATGACCGCTTTGATAAGCGATTTATAAAAATGAATTTAATTATAAATGAACTTGATAAAAAACTTGAAGACCTCAGTGAGTCTGAAAAGGAAAAATTTTGGCAACTGGCAAAAAAAGAGCTCAAAACATAATATGCTAAAGTTGATTAGCAAATACTGGTTCTTATACCAATTCCATCAAATAATGCCCTAAATTACTCACCATTTTCATACTACCAAACAGTTAACTGTAGAGGGTTTTCTTCTAACTTATCTCCTTAATAATTTTTTAACTTGTGTGAACTCATCTACTTTAAATAAAATTGAAAGTAATCCATAAACTAAAGCCCCAGCGCTAATAATTACGAATAAAATTACTGCTCTTAAAATACTATTCATATCATCCATATTTATCAGGCTGCTTAAGTAGTAAACGGCTACTCCCATAGCAGCAGCTAAAGCTAAACTTTTGATTAATGTTACAAACAAACCACTCACCTGCATTTTACCTACCAAAATATTACAGCTCATCAAAATTAAAAACATATTTAAAAAACCAGCAATGGTCGTTGACAGCACTAACCCTCTTAGTCCCATAGCCTCAACAAAGTAAAAATGAGCCATACATATATGAAGCAACAAACTTACAACTGTGATAACTGCCGGGAGCCATGTGTTTTTAATGGCATACAGATTTGGAATTAATACCTTATTTAAACTGGAGGCCAAAAGCAACACGCTGTAAATTTGCAATACTATGACTGTTGTATTAACTTTATCTAAACCAAACTCCCCTCTTTGAAATAAGGTTTGTATAATTGGTTTTGCTAAAACAAACATTCCTATACAACAGGGTATTGCCATATAAACTAATAGCTTTTGGTATTTTAAACTCTCACTCAAAAACTTTTTTTTATTACCTTCTGACCATAGCTTTGAAAGTGTTGGCAATAAAGCGCTGCCAAGGCTGATTGCTATTAAAGATTGAGGAAGTTCTAAAATACGGTCAGCAATATAAATAAATGAAAGAGCACCCTCATCAAGTAAGCTGGCAAAATATAAATTTATAATACCCAGGTACTGTACAATCCCGAACCCAATCATACCAGGTAACATATTTTTTAACGTAGTTGATAGGCCTTTAGCATTTAAGTTCCATTTTAACTTAGGAACTAGTGATTTTTTATATAAATAAACAAAGACCAATAGTAATTGAAATACGCCACCGGCTAAAACACCAATTGCTAAAAGCTTTCCTTCCAACATTTTAAATTGATAAGAACATAAGGCAAATATTATAAATGTTAAGTTAAATGCTGTGGGGCCAAGCGCTGGTACAAAAAAGTATTTATGAGCATTAGCTAATGCCATTAAAAAAGCATAACTGGTAACTAAAAACAAATAACTAAACATGAATCGAGCTAAAAATACACTCAGCTCAACTTTACCAGGAACTCCAGAGAAACCTTTACCTTGAATTATGAAAGGGAATATATCATCCATAAAAATTACAGCCAAACAACTCAGGGAAGCCGCTACTAACATTAAGATGGACCATAAACTACCGGCTAATTCTTTTGAAGCCTCTGTGCCGTCCTTAGTTTGTGTATCTAAATAGACCGGGATAAAACTTACTGATAATGAGCCTTCACCTAATATTCGCCTGAACAAATTTGGCAATTTAAACGCGGCAAGAAAGGCATCAGTCACCTTTGTGGTAAAAAAGGCTGTTAGCAGCATATCCCTAACCAGGCCTAAAATTCGGCTAGTCATGGTCCCAGCAGACATAGCTAGAGCTGACTGCAGAACACTGCTTTTTTTAGTTATTACCGATCTATCTGTACTTTTTGCCAAAGCAAGGCCTCCATGGCTGTTTATTTTGATCTGGGGCTTAAATTTCTAGCCATTTATACAGATGTAGGTTCAAATATTGTGCATTAAATACAAGGGTTTAGGAAGGGGTTTTAGCTTTTAAAGCTTTTTTCTTGCTTTAAGTGTCATCAATATGATAGCTATCATGTCTTACTTATTAAAGAAATTCAGGAGGCCCCACTTGGCAAACCATAAATCGGCAAAGAAAAGAGCAAGACAAACTATCACTAAAACTGCTCGTAATAGCCAAACTAAAAAAACTATTCGTACTGTTGAAAAAAAATTAAGAACTGCAATTTCTGAAAACAAATCTGATGAAGCTAAAAAATTGCTTGTTGGTTACACTAGTAAGATGGCAAAAGCTGCTCAAAAAGGCATGCTTCACATGAATAACGCTTCAAGAAAAATCGGCCGTCTTTCAAAAGCTGTAAGCTCAATGAAGTAAATTTTAAGATTAAAAATTGATTTTAAAAAAGCCTTAGTGATTCACTAAGGCTTTTTTTATTATTTAGTAACAAGTTTTTTTAGTTTGATCCGCCTGAATCAATGGGTTCAGGCGAAGATGGTGAAGAGCTTGAGTTAAGTGCTACGGCTACAATACAATTCTTACCAGCAACCTTAGCACGCTCTAACTTATAATTGCTCAAGTCAATCCCAACAACATTTTTTTGAGGCTCATTACATAAAAAGCCTTCTTTTTTAAAATCATTACATGAGTTATAATCAATGAGAAATTTTCCATCAAGAGAGCTGGCTCCATTACTTGTTGTAAATTGATTAATAGTTACCTTATCTTTATTAAAATCTAACTCAATTGAACCTTTACTTGATGGTGATGAGTTAATTTTAACTTTATTATTATCAATAACTATTTTTCCCACCACTTTTCCACCACTGCCATAGATTGCATCAGTCCTATAAGCTATGTCTTTATCCAGACCTGGCGCCTCAGCCAACTTTTTGCCACAAAGTATTTTAGGCTTAATATTCCTAACATTTTTTAGATCTTCAAGTTTTATAGTTAAATCAGCAATGGCATCTAAACACTTATTCATTTTTTTCTGAGGCTTTGCTTTTGTTGTTTCTCTAAATGTTTCATTAGCGGCATTTGTTTGGTCCACCAGGCTTTTAAGGCTTTTCACATTAATCACCTGACCTTTTTTTAGTTTGTAGTTCTCATCATAAGCCTTACGAACATTATTCACTAGCATAAGATGGTTATCTTTTACACAAATCTCCTTGCGCTTTGGAAAGGCCTTTAAACATAATTTATATATTTTTTTCTTTACTTTTGAGCTTTGATTACTTAAAGACGACCTACTCAATAGTTCTCCTTTAGAGTTATTTGTTCGACGTAAAATATTTTTTATATTTTTTCCTCGTCTAAGTAAAACTCCACCAGGGCTACTTACAAAGTTATTCCAGTCTTTCAAGATACCTTTACAACTACTTTTAGCAATATCTGTTGGACAATTACGCCCACATAAACCAGCAGAAACAAATAATGTTCTATCCATTTTATTAATTTTATCTAAAATTTTTCGCTCAAAGCCAACGTTGCTATTTTTAAACATATCATTAGTGCAAGATATAATGTCTTTTGAGCAAGACTTTGAATCTATATTACCAGATAAAAGCTTATTGTGCTTATCTAACTTACGCTTAATTCTTGCATTCGGTGCTGAAACTTCACGACAAAGCTGACCGTCTGGCCCCAAATAAAAGCTCGTTTTAACACCCCTAGAATCTCTAAAACTAATATCCCTTTTATCACTGCAGTAATTAGAGTTTATACCAATATTATTAAATGATGTGGAGCCTGGTTGAATAGTTAATGGGTTGTAACAATCACCTAACTCTGTTGGACAATTATTTGGAACTACCTGGACTGGCTTTGTTGCTACAGGCTTTCGAGGTTTATCTTTAGGAATTAGGGGCCTACCTCTAGGCTGTGGAGGTTTATCTGTAGGCTGATCACTGCTAGCTTGGGCCGGGCCATCATCAGTAACTGGATTCTGAGGTGGCTCTTCCACAGTAGTACCCATATTGTCAGTGTCTGTATCTGCCAAATCACCATATGTAGTTTTAATTTGATATAGTCTAGCTAGCATTAAATCACATGGAGCATTACTATCACTAGTATCAACACCACTGCGATATCTTTCTCCACACTGACCCACAGCTATATCGCGAATGACTTTTTCATTCGCTCTGTACAAAGCCTCATTTTCCGGGAGCACATCCCCAGCTTCTTTAAAACAGCGCTTAGAAATCTCAGTCACAGGAGTTCTTTTAACACAGACCTGATTATAAATAATCCCACACTTGTAATTATCATCGCTTCCGGCCCTATCACAGTTCCTTCCTCGCGTTGGGCAACTCTGCCTGTCACCAACTGTTTGTAAAGAAATCCCACCAATGTGACAGTAATCATTTATATTGGAGTATTTATTAGCACTGGCTGTGGGTAATATAAAATTAAAAATACCAGAGTATTTTTTGTTAGAAAATGTTTTTTCGTAATCTAAAACTATTTTCCTAACATTAGCTATATACCTTTTTTTATTTTCAGTAGATAAACGCTTAAACTGACCATAGTAAATTAATTTGTTATAGTGCGTAGCACTCATATGTTTATACTTAATTCTGGCATCAACAGATACCGAAAAATAAAACACCATCATCATTAATGCTATTAATAAACCTACATTATAATTACTGACCTTTTTAATCGTATACATTCTTATCTCCATCAATACTTTGGCTAATTTGAACCACCATATTGTTGTGGGTCACCAGTATTATTACTATTCTTACATACATTTTTATTATCAATAAAATTTTTCAATGAACTTAAAGTTTTTTTATCTTCTACATGCCTTTTGCTGATAACAGATCTTTTATTTACAAATTCATTGCAATCATTTCCTTGCCTGAGATCTTTTATAGCATCTTTAATTGAGCTTGCTTTTTGCCCCAATTTATTTGTTGTTAGCCCAAGCCCTAACATATCTGTTAAGTCCTTTATATCCTGAGGTAAAATTTTATATCTCTCAACTAAATCTTTATAGTCATGACATACTCTTTTTTCCTCATCTACAGGTTCACCCCTCCCTCTTACCACTTTCGCCATATACGAATAACAATAAGTACAGGTATTAGATTTGTTTTTCTGTCCTGTCGGGCAATCTTTATTTACGTAAGCTTCAGGCTGCATCACATCCGCAACTTCATTTAATTTTTCTAAACTTTCATATAAATAATTACAACCATCTGAACTTGAGTCAGCCGGCCTACAGATTTCTTGATACAACGCCTTTGCAGCCCTTAAGGTACTATCATAATTTTCTGATTTTTCTATACCTAAACTAAAGTGCCTCGCACAGGCTGAAGAAATATCATCATTCTGATAAACAACACATAGACTTCCATAAATAGGTCCGCAGCTATAATAAGACATACCGCTTTCTCTCTCACCACTTTTTGGTGTACATTTATTTTTATACTTTGATAATGAGCATTTTTGAGTTTCCTTATTTTTGACAACAACTCGCCCCCCCACAATACAGTTCTTATTTGAGTTATAAGGTTCAGCAGCATAGGCTTTCTCAAAAATAGAAAAATTATAATTTAAATTATTAGACGCAAATTTATTTTTCATCCTTTTATTTTCAATACGTTCAAAGCTTGAAAATATTTGCACAAGTCTCTTCAGGTAGTACTCTTTTTCATGTTTCCCCATTTTTTTTAACTGATATTTATTTAGTATCTTCACTTTGCCTGGAGCAGACCAGCTATATGTAGGGGTTAAAAATATTGGTATTAAAAATACCGCGAATAATTTCATCTTATCTCCTAATTCTCTTAAGTGAGTATAACAAAAAAATTTTATTCATAGTAATAAGTATGTCTTTACTCAAATTTATCTAGACTAAAATTAGCAATAAAGTTGGGCTTAATAAGACTAAAGGAGGGCCACTAAGCAATTTCCAAGCTGAGCAATGCTTTAATAGTACTGAGCCATTCAAGTTATTGGTGGCACTTATAAAGGCTGTTTTCATAAGATGTGTAGAGTTTGTTTTGACCGCTATTTAGCAAACTACCAATAGCAATTTTAAACTCTTTTTTAAGGCGAGGGTCAATTTTACATGCCTCAACATAATGAGCTAAAGCTCTTTTAGGTCTCGATAACTTGAATAAGGATTGAGCTAAACCCACCTGAGCTCTTTTATTTTTTTTATTTACCATAAGTGCTTTTTTATAATTATTATAAGAGGCTCTATATAAACCTTCACTGAAATTAAAATCTCCTACTGTCACCTGCACATATTCAGATCTTGGAAAATCTTGCCCGGCCTTTGAAAGCATTTTTTTAGCCGTCACTTTATCGCCTTGATCTAAATAAGCGTTAGCCAGATACATATGGCTATTACCCACTTTTGGCGATTCCTCAATAGCAAGTGAGCAATGGAGTTTAGCCTCCTGAATATACCCATCTAGTGAATACAACTTACACAAACTTTGACTCACTTTTGGCGATGAGCCAAATTGATTTAAAATTTCAGTAGCAATAGTACGACCTTCATATAGGTTTCCGCCGGAAGCAAAAATTTGCAATAATTTGTTATACGGAGGTTTAAAGCTTGAGTTTATTGAAATTGTTTTTCGATAATGATTTATTGCTGTTTGTTGATGTGCCTTCTTTTGAGTTTCTTCAAATAAACGCTCATATGCAGCACCTAACTTGTAGTGCCAAATATATTGTGTTTCATTTTTAGCTTTTAAAAACTCTAACACTTTTATTTGCTGACTATTTTGCTTTAACTTTGCATATGAACTTGAAAGCAACGATAAGTCTTGGATTGAAGTGCTTGACCACTTTCCAGAAAGTTGCGCAATAATGCTTTCATATTTTTTTGCATTATATAACTTTTCTATTTTATTACTTATAGTTTTATTCTTAGCTATTCTTTTTTTAGCGTGTAAAGAGAATGAAAAAAATAAGGATATCACTGTAACAAGAACCGCATACTTCATAAGTTTATTTTAACATAATTTCGCTACTAGAATATTGAATTTTAAGATTAAAGCCTTTTGTCTCGGGCTTGTGTCTCAAAGTGAAACATTAGCACCGGCAGCGCCCATTTATAAAATAAAAAAGCAAGGCTTTACCTTGCTTCTTGCGCCATACATCCGTGTTCAGCTTTATGAAATTTTATCGCTATAAAATTACTACTATTAAGCAGCTCTTCTACGCCTAGCTTCACCAGGATCAATGTTATATTGCTTCACCTTTCTGTAAAGTGTTGCTCGGCCTATTCCTAAGGCTTTTGCAGCTTCTGTTAAGTTCCCTTTGTATTCGAAAATAGCAGCTTTGATTGCTTTACATTCTAACTCGTTGATAGTTTCCACTTTCTGCACACTAGATGCCGGCTGTGTTTGACCACCCACTGGGAATTGTAAAATCTTTGCTCCACTCTCAATTGGTTGTGCTCCTGCACTTAATGATAGCGTACTGCCCTCATTTTGCGTACTTTGCTTCACACTCCATTCTCTTACTGAATATGCTCTCAGCTCCAAGGAATGGTGATTGGCAAAAGCTCGTGCGCTTTCAACAACTGAATGCTCATCACTCACGATAATTAGTTTTGATTGCCCCATATGTCCTCCATTATTAAGTTCTTCAACTTCAATCAAAGTACTTATCGGCGGATTATTTTGAGATATTAGGAAAAAATTGCCTAGTTTTGATATAAATCTAGGAAAAAACTGTAAGTTATTGAAACGACTCAAAAAGCTACAAATAAAAAAAAAGAACAAACTCATCGAGTTTGCTCCAAATCAAAATGATTCAACTTTACAAAAAGGTTGGTGTATCCTACCTTCTCCCTGACTTAATCTTTAACTGCATTTTTGAAATTAAATGAACAGCCATTTTTTCGTGAACTTTACACATTTTAAGCTCATCACAGCGGTATGACCTTTGGCTAGGAGTTAAGGTTCCTGTTTCAAGCTCCATTTCATAATCGAGCTTATTAGCACGAATGCCCTCTAGCTCTTTAGATTGCTGCTTAAACGTCTTAGAAACACCACTCAGTGGAGCAACATCTAACCAAGTCTCTTTATTTTTATACCAAGTTAGCATTCTTAAGAAACGTGCTTTATTTTTTGCTAACGTAAACTTTGGATACTGCTCTTCTTTGAGGTCTAAGATATTTTCAACTTCATCGATTACTTTTAGGTCAGCATGAATAGCATCAAGCTCGAAGCCTGGATAATCTTCGTTAATAGCATCAGCTACAGGGTTCGGGGCTGTATTTACAGGCGCAGTGTTTACTGTTTCTGTATTTACAGGTACTGGGTTTATTGGAGCTTGCCCCTGTACATTATTATTAGTTTCTGGTGTATTTGTAGTTGTAGACACTATTTAACCTCCGAATGATAAGTGAGAGCCATAACCTTAGTCGAGTACGTGACTTTTTTTGTCATGGCCTTAAAAGATAGTTGTACTATAAAACCTGTTTTTTTTCAACTAGTTGCATATATTTTGCCGTGTTGTTTGTAACACTTACAGCCTCGTACAAAACATATGCAGACTATATAGACTATGAGCCATGCCAAAAAGGTTAATTTGAGCTAAGCATTAATAAGCTTACTCGCTAGCTTAAAACCGGCAAAACAAAGCAATACCCCCAAAAAATTAGATAGAAAAAAATAGTTTAAACTAGCTAAATAGCTTTTTTCACTTATTAACTTAAGCATATCTAATGAAAAACTTGAGAAAGTGGTCATAGCACCTAAAAAAGCAATAGCTACTAAAACCCAAGCCGCTTCTTTAATTTCACCAGACTCTTTCATGTAAAAAATAAAACCTATCAGGAAACAACCAAGCATATTGACTAACAGAGTCATCCACGGGAATCCGCTTTGAGCCGTCGTCAACTTAAAACGAATAAAAGCACCAAGACTGGATAATACAATAAAAGCAATCGCCACAACCACACTGTTACTCACTTTATCTCCTTTACTCACTTAAAATAAATTCAAAGCTCATTGTTTCTTATGAAGAGTTCTTAGTAAACCAATAACTTAAGGGCATACACTGATCTGTATTATTTAATGCCTCCTTAGTTACCTTGCACATAACTTAAAGGTGTGAGGTAATTTACACCTATGAAAAAAACTAAATCAGAAAAAAACAACAGCACTAAAATTTTTATTGGCCTAATTATAGGCGGTATAATTGGCTACTTATTTAATATATGGGGTGCCGGCCCATTAAGAGATGGAATTTTAAAGTATGTGGTCTCACCCATAGGAATAGCTTTCCTAAGAGCTTTATTCATGGTTGTGGTCCCTCTTGTTTTTGCCTCTTTAGTTGTTGGGGTAGCACAGCTTGGCAATGTCCAAAATGTAGGTCGCCTAGGGGGCCGTTTAGTATCTTTTTATTTAATCACAACTTTATTTGCTGTATTGATCGGGCAGTTTTTTATTTCCACAGTTCGCCCAGGCGATGGGGTTTCAGCTGAAACCAGAGAAAGTTCAGTAGCAGCCATGCAAGAGCAAGTAGCAAGTCTTGAAGCTAAAAGCACAGCCGTAAATGACTCTCTTTGGCCTGGTTTAGTTGAAAAAGTAATTCCTAAAAATATTATTAGCGATATGGCTGATGCAAATATGCTTGCCATAATTTTTGTGGCTATACTATTTGGTATTGCACTTTTATCTATTGATAAAAGTAAATCAAAAGTAGCTATTGTTTTTTTTGATGCCATTTCAGACGCCTGTATAGTTGTTGTTGGTTGGATTATGAAAATGGCACCAATTTGCGTGGCAGCATTAATCATAACCGCAGTCTCAAACTTTGGTTTAGAAGTTATGAAAAATGTGGCCATGTATATTTTCGTTGTTATTGCGGGTTACTTAACTCACTTTTTTGTTTCTTATTCTTTAATCATGAAGTTCGTTGTTAAAATTCCAGTTAAAGAATTTTACAAACGTATTATCCCCATAGTTTCAACAGCTTTTGGTACAAGCTCAAGTAGTGCCACCATGCCTACCACAATCAGAACCTTAGAAACTAACTTTGGTGTGCCAGAAAAAATTTCCTCTTTTAGCGTCCCACTTGGCGCCACTGTAAATATGGATGGAACTGCACTTTTCGAAGTTATAGCGGCTCTTTTTATTGCTCAAGTATTTGGAGTTGAAATTAGCCTTATGGGACAGTTCACGCTGGTAATTTTAGTACTTCTCACCTCTATAGGGGTGGCAGGAGTGCCAGGTGGGTCCATACCCATACTCATATCAGCGATGGCTTCTTTAGGCATACCACCAGCCGGCATAGCGCTCATTTTAGGTGTTGATCGTTTACTTGATATGGGAAGAACAGTGGTCAACGTTACTGGTGATGCAGCTGGCGCCTTATATTTATCTAAGGTTGAGAACGTCGATCTAAATGGCTTTATAAAAGAGACTTCATAATAGATGAATGAAGAAAGTTTAGTTGTTTTAAAAAAATTTGATAACCTTCACGAAATAAACATTGTGAAAAGCTTTTTGGCAACCAGAGGCATTGAAACAATTATTTTTGATGAACATACGGCTAACCTTTATGCTACTCCTGCAGCTTTCTTTGGTATTCGCTTGATGGTACAAAAAAAATTAAAAGAAAAGGCTATTCAAGCACTCAAAGAGCAAGAGCAATTTTTATTTGAAGTACCAATGGACATAGAGGGGCCACCTTGCCCTAAATGTAATGAAAGCAAAACTGAAATTCAAAATTTAGAACGAAGAGATTTATTTTGGTTTATAGCCTCACTATTTTTTATGGTCCCAATGACTAGAGTGTCCACAGAGAATTGGATCTGCCACTCATGCAATCATCAATGGAGCCACAAAAATGATAATGGCTCTTTTTGGTTATTATTTATAATTATTCGCATAGTTATTCTTGCTGTGATAGGGTTCTGGATACATTCACTCTACGAGAGTCATTTTGCCTAAGTGTAATGTTAATAAAGCCAAACACTTTAGTAGATGATAATAACCCATGCTGCCGTATACGAGGAGCTCTTAATGCTAAATCAACTGATTAAACCTAAATGTTTATTGATCCTATTTTTATTTAATACTGGCTGCTCAGTGTTTGGGATACAAAGTGAAGAAAGCCCTGAGTACAAAACTCTTCTCACAGTAAATAAAATTCAAATCCGCCAGTACTCCCCTTACATCATTGCAAAAACCAAGGTTAAAGGAGTGTTTGATAATGCCAGCAGTGAGGGATTCAAAATTTTGGCAGGATATATATTTGGAGACAATATTGCTAATAAAAAAATTAGTGAAAACTCAACTGCTATCAATGCAAAAGAAGTTGAAAGTAGTAAAATTGCAATGACGGCACCAGTAACTATGAAGTCGGTTGATACTAACTCTTGGGTTATGTCATTTAGTATGCCCAGTAAATACGATTTAGAAACATTACCTAGGCCGAATGACAAAAGAATCACCTTAGAAAAAGTAGACAAAAAAACCTTTGCTGTTCTTACTTTCTCTGGCTCATGGAATGAAAGTAAAAATAAACAAAAGGCTGAAGAATTAAAAAAATGGATCGTAGATCAAAAGAAATATAATATTAAGTCTCAACCTGCCTACGCCGGCTATAACCCGCCATGGACTATCCCTATATTTAAAAAAAATGAAGTCTTGATAGAGATTAGTTATTAAAAGCAAAAATCCTGCAAGAAGCAGGCTTTTTATTTTCAAATTACATTATAAATGTCTCTTATCAAGCCTTTTAATATATCAACTAATCGTGTGTCTCCACGACGTTAAGAAGCTTGATATTAACGACTCAGTTTACTATTATTTCCAAACTTGGAAGTACCCCACGTTTTTTTGTGAGTCATTCCCATTCTATGCATAATTGCCAAATGAACATCACCAATATGTAACATTTCTTTTTTACCTAAATTGTGATCTCTTTTTGGAGCCCCAGAGTTAATAATAAACTATGGGCTATTATCAGAACGATGGGCATTACCACCACCATCTTGATCGGCAAATTCTCCACCAGCGACACTGATATTTTACCAACGCCACATGCATCGACACTATTATTACAAATTTCTAATTTTAAATACTCGCCATTATCTAAACCAATTGGTAAGTAATCAAATGAGAAGTAAACTATTCCATTCGTTTGAGATAAATCAAATGATTTAGTAACAAGATACAAGTTATGAACTGAACCGGCACCTGCACGACCAGTGAAATAAAGTGATTTTGTACCATTTGAAGTTTCGCCTAGTATACTGTTGTCATAAGCTTTCAATTCAACATTTTTTGCTGCTGTGCCATTAATGATACGACCGTTATCATTAATAATAGTTCTCCAACTAAAAATGTTATTGTTAAGAGGAGCTATATCATCTCTATCAAATGAATCCCCTACTATTACTTCTGAAGTTTCATTATTATAACAGGCCGTTGTTCCTTGCACTTTATACCAATCCCATTAAATAATGCCCTAAATTAGTCTTCAGTTTTATTTAGGTTTAATTTTTCTGATTGAAAGAAACCGCAGGCCTAGCAAGACTAAGCAGAGGATTTTTTGACCTGAACAAAATTTAAAAATGAATGAAAATGTTGAGTAATTTAGGGCATTATTTGATGGAATTGGTATTAATACATGTTTTAGGCCCATCAACTGATTCGCCTTCATTACCTATTTGATCTGGGTTAATTAGGGGGCTTGATATTTCCGCAACCTCAGCACCATTTTCTTTGTTATCTATATATTCACCATCTTCATTAAAGTTTGGGTCATCCCCAACAGCAGCAATTTCATTTACTGATGGTAATATAGTATCAAACTGCATATCTTCGCATGATATTAAAAACCCAACGAATGGTATTAAAAGAATTATACTTATATTTTTAATTTTAGCTTCCCAACCTAACTAGACTTATGTCTATTTACTTACAATTCTTAGGCCACTTTTGTGCATCGATATGAAAAAAAAATATGATAATAATGTATCAATGAAAAACAAAATATTGCTAAAAATGTTCAGATCATAATTCCGTTGAATAATAATACGAAATTAAAACTTTAATTTTCTTAGCTTTAATTGATGAATAAGTTATTTCTTATTAATAATTTATATAGGTTTTTAAATTTATTCTGGGCAAAAACTTTCTGCCTGAGCTTCACTTATTGTAAACTCCGGGTATGGCTTAAAGTTTGATATTCTGTTGCGAATAACTTTATAGGTGTCATCAGCTCCGTCTTGAGCATTCCTTACCCAGTACTTTACAGCCTTGCTGCCTGACCAGCCACAAAATTGCTTGAATGATAAAGCTGCCGCTTGGCCTGAAGCATGCCAACCGTTCCAACAATGTAAATACATAGGGCCATGCCTATAGTCTATTATATTTTCATAGACCATTTTTAAAATACTCTTCATTTCTTTACTTCTAAATGCTCTTAAGTTTACATACTTTAACTCATTATTATCTTTTCTAATTGATTTACAGTTCGTAGTTTTTGAAGCCGTTTCAAAATTTTTATCATACAAATATATTGCTGTGCCAAAGCCTTCTTCACACAAATTCTGTAAACCATCATCTGGCAGCGGGTTCGTATTGCTTCTTCTGTTAGTTTTATGGTAACGGTTATTAGCACCACCTCGATAAACTAAGCCCGGAAAAACTTCCCTTAAGTTTCTAGTGCCATATAGCTCATCAAAGCCATTACCCCTATTATTAGTCAGCTGTTCATTAACGCTTTCTAGGTCGTAGCGTTCATCGTAAAAACTAATCCATGAATTTTGATCAGCACTTAGTAAGTGTTCTTCTTCTTCGCAAGAAGTCACAATAACTGATAACAATACAATAATTACTAGATTAAGTATCCTTAGCATACTATCTCCTTGAAAAGGAGTGAGGCGTGCACGATGCACAAATCACTGATGAACTCAGTGAGAATTAATTATATTTAATAAATACAAAATTATAATTATAATTCATTATCACTAAAAAAGCCTATTTAGAGGCCCTTTCAGTAAATCATAATGAAATTGTTAAGTAAAAATCTTTACTTTAAAAAATGAGAACTTGGATCTAAGTCTAAATGCAAGAGACCATTACTGTACTTAGATATTAATACTTCAGCCGTGTAAGTTAAGTTCTCTTTAAATTTATTAATATCAGAATCTGACATTAATAAATTATTTTGTAAATAATTATCTAAAGCGGATTTTTTAATTACAGCATGGTACAACTTCACTAATTGAAAATACGTTTCAGAGTTAAGGTGGTTTATTTTTTCAATAACTCGGTTTTTAATAAATGGGTTTGATTTACGAAGTCCGCAGTCGTTATCTTTTAACATAAGGTCTTCGTAAAAGGCGGCATTGATACTTTGAGCTTTTAAAAATGGTAAAATAATTTCTATTAACTTATTTCTTCTATTTCTTATTGGCTTTCTAAAATCTTTTGGCATATCTTTAGCTTGGTTATATTTAGCTAATAAATTAACGTTACCTGAAGCCTTGATCATTTTCTTTATATCTTTTAAGGAAAGCTTATTAATTTTACTACCATCAATATATGCAAATTTGTACTCAGAGTGAAAGTTTCCGAAACGGTCATTCTGACCAAATATTGTATCTAACACTAACATATCAGACGCATCTTTCATTGTTTTTACTAAGCCATAACTTTCTGATCTAAACTTGTTAGAAACATAAGATGAGATTGGCTCAGGGTTAGAAAGCTGCTTATACACACTTCCTGATTCAGTTAAAAACCTCTCTAGTCGTAAATCTTGATTGTCAGCGTGGAAGTAAATTCTATTATATGTTTTTTGCTCACCTTTAGGGTTAACTGATAAAACCCCTAAGCTGTGAGTTCCACCATTGATAACTATAGATTCTTTTTGCTCATTTAACTCTTTATCTAAGCGAATCCAAGTCTTAGCAATTAGATCATTAGAACCATTAATATAAACCTTAGCTCTTTCTACAACCTCTTTATGCGTACTTAAATCCATAGTTCTTGCAACAGCTACAGGCACTGATTTAATTCCTAGAGCTCTTGATATATGGTAATAACCAATGATTGACGAAGATTTAGAGCAGGATGTTGAGTATTTAAATTTAGCAATTTTCCCACTATTTTTAGCGCCAGGCTTTTTGGTACAACTATTTTTTTGATAGTCTAATTTATTAACACCCTTAGCTAGCTTAACAATATCCACACCTGGGAAACTACTATTAAGCTTTGGGCAAAGTACTACAGCTTTATTTTCAGGCGTTGATTTTGCAATATTGAAATCAATTTCACATAATGATTTTTCAGATTTAAGATCATTTTTTTTATAATCAGCACCTTCTAGTGGAATACTTTCAGCTGAAACACAAATTTCACCATTTGATAATTGATTTACTTCAGCATTTAATTGGGAAGTAAATATTAGCAGGCATAGAATAAAAAACTTAAACATAATTGCTCCAAAACATGGGTTAATTCAAAACTTTGGAAGCTAGTAAACTTCTAAAATTAAATATACTTACTTTTAGTAAATATAAGGCTTGATAAGCTAACTTTACAATTATATTGAATTATGTACTTAGTAGTTTTTCCATAACCTTGAAATATATATAAAAGGTTAAAGTGAAATAATAACAATTATTGATTGAGTATAAATACCCAGTTTTTCTAAATTTTAACTTACTTCAAATGTTGCTGCTTGAGGCAGTATTAGGCTTAATAGTTTAAGAACCTAAACACTCTTACTGCTTATTAAACATTTGTTCTATTTCGCCGTTACCGGGAAGCTTGGACAGATCAGGAACAACAATAATTTCTATTCGGCGATTCAGTGCACGATTTTCTTTAGTAGAGTTGTTGATAATTGGTTTAGTCTCACCAAAGCTGGAAATACTAATACGCTCTCTAGGAAAGCCTGCAGCAATCATAGTTTTCAAAACTGAATAGGCGCGGTCAAAGGCCAAGTTCCAATTCGTAATATTATACTTTGATCTCATTGGAATGTTATCAGTGTGACCTGCAATTTGAAAAGATTTATTGTCTAGGTCTTTTAAAACTAAACTCACTTGCTCAATTTCCGAGGAGCCGGCTTTATTTAATTTAGCTGAACCAGAGTCAAATAATATATCGGTGGATAAAACAACCACCATTCGACCTTCAACCATTTTTACTTTTAATCGGCCAGCATTAATGAGTGATTGAAATTTACCGGTTAAGCTTTTAAATTCAGAAATTCTTTCTTCAGCAGATTTTTTATAATCTGCTAAGTCTTTCAAGTCAGTCTTAAGCTTATCTTTATCTTGCAGTGAAAGAGCCAGTTGCCTTTGTGAATCGATTAATTTTTCATCCATTATTGCCATTTCTGATTTATGCTTATCCATTAGCTGCGTGTATTTAGATTTACTTACACAACCAACTGCTAATACTGAAACAAGTAGTGACAATAATACTTTCATATAATTAATCCTTTGTTTGAACTTTAGAATCAGACTCAATCTCACCATATGAGTGCCTGATAATTACCCCTTCTATCATATATATAATATCTTCAGATATATTTGTAGCATAGTCAGCAATTCTTTCTAAATGCTTAGAAATTGAGCGCCAATTTAAGTAATATTCTACCATTTCTGGCTTTTCTTTGATTTTAGTACGAGTCACTTTAAAGGTATTCCTATTAATTTTATCAATTTCATCATCATCTCTGCAAACCTCATGAGCTAACGAAGCATCCATATTAACTAGAGCATCAATAGCTTTTTTAAGCATATTTCTAGTTTTTGTCGACATATCCTCAAAATCAAAGGGCATGTCCTGAACGCTTTGCTTAGACATATGCATGGAGCGGTGAGCAATATTAGAGGTTAGGTCACCAATCCTTTCTAAATCATTATTAATTTTCAAGGTTGAAATTACAAACCTGAGGTCAATAGCCACAGGCTGATGTAAAGCAAGTATTTTTAAACACTCCTCTTCCACATCAATTTCGTGCATATCGATGTCTTCATCTAATTTAATTACCTTTCTTGCTAATTCATGATCACCATTTAAAACAGCTTGCACAGCCTTACTTAAATTAGCTTCCACCATAGCGCTTAGCATGAGTAGTTTCTTTTTAAGTTTTCCAATTTCAGTTTGTAAATGTAAAGCCATTTAACCAAACCTCCCTGTAATATAGTCTTCTGTCATTTGCACAGAAGGCTTTGTGAAGATTTGCTTAGTATCTCCACTTTCAATTAAATTTCCCTCATGGAAAAAATATGTCTCATCAGATATACGGCCTGCTTGCTGCATATTGTGAGTAACAATAATAATAGTGTAGCGCCTTTTTAATTCAGTAATCAAGTCTTCGATGGCCTGCGTAGATCTGGGATCTAATGCAGAGCAGGGTTCATCCATTAAAATTACATCTGGGTTCATGGCAATAGTTCTAGCAATACAAAGCCTTTGTTGCTGCCCACCAGATAAGTCAAATGCAGAGTCATGAAGACGGTCTTTTACCTCTCCCCATAAAGCAGCCCTTTTAAGTGATTTTTCAACTAATAGGTCCATATCACCAGAAAAACCATTAATTTTAGGCCCCCAAATTATATTTTTATAAATTGATTTAGGAAATGGGTTAGGCTTTTGAAATACCATTCCAATCTGTGAACGTAATTCAACCGGATCAACCTCTTTACTGTATAAGTTTTTACCTTGGTAAAACACCTTACCTTCAACTCTAGCAGTTGATACAAAATCATTCATTCTGTTTAAAGAGCGCAAAAATGTACTTTTACCACAACCCGACGGACCGATAAGAGCTGCCACTGTGCCTTTTTTAACCTGCATATTCACAGAATGAATAGCTTGGTTCTCGCCGTAAAAAACATTTAAATCTTTGGTTTCCAATATAACTTCTGGTTTTTCAGATTGGCTTGCACTCATAATTTATACCTTTGATACTTTTGACGTAAGTAAATTGCTAGAAAATTCATTGCAAATAATAGAACTAGTAAAACTATAATTGCAGCGGCAGCCAACTGGTGAAATTCTACCTGAGGCTTAGAGGCCCAATTATAAATTTGAATTGGCAAAACAGTAAATTCATCCCAAATACTTCCAGGAGTGAAAGCTACAAAGCTCAGAGCCCCGATAACAATTAAGGGTGCCGTTTCACCAATGGCTCTTGAAACTGAAAGTATTACACCTGTTAAAATTCCTGGGAGGGCAGCTGGCAGTACTTGTAAAAATACTACCTGCCATTTTCTAGCACCTAGAGCATAAGCCGCCTCACGCAAACTTAAAGGCACGGCTTTGATTGCTTCTTGGCTTGAAATAATAATTATGGGTAGTACCAATAAAGCTAAAGTTAAACTTCCGGCTAATAAACTTCTTTCAAAATTTAAATACCTTACAAATACAGTTAAGCCGACTAAACCATAAACAATAGATGGCATACCGGCTAAATTTCCAATATTTATTTGAACCCACTCAACCCATTTACTTTTTGGAGCATATTCCTCTAAAAATATTGCAGCACTAACACCTAGGGGGATTGCAAATGAAGCTGTTAAAAATAAAACCCACATACTTCCTGCAATAGCTGCTTTAATACCGGCTTGCTCAGCAAAGCGAGATGTAAAATTAGTAAAGAAATCTATACTTAACCAACTTAAACCTGAAATTAAAATATGAGCGATTAAAACCACTAAAATAATTAATGCTAAAATTATTGTACTTTGGCACAGTCGATAAAATAGTTTATCGTAAAACTTTCGCTTAACCATTCTCTTAGAATTAACAACTGAGGCATGTTCGTCATCAGTTCCAAGTTCAATGATACTTGTTAGAGAGTCGTCAGTTTTTTTCATCAAACCACCCTTATACGAGATTTAAACACCCACTGATTGCCAATGATATTCATAACTAAAGTCATCAAAAATAATAATGTGCCTACGGCAAACGAACTTAAGTACTCAATGCCACCGGCTGGGGCATCACCCATCGTTACTTGCACAATAAAGGAGGTCATTGTTTGGATACTCACAAATGGGTCAGCAGTAAGCCTTGCTGTGGCACCAGCTGCTAGTGTAACTGCCATAGTTTCACCAATTGCTCTAGAAACGGCTAAAACTGTGGCTGCACCAATTCTAGATTTTGTTGCCGGAATTAAAATATCTTTAATAACTTCGAAGGTATTAGCACCTAGCGCGTAACCACCTTGCTTAATACTACCTGGCACAGCACTAAAGGCGTCATCACAAAGGGAGGCAATCATCGGAAGAATCATTATACCAACTACTATGGCACCTGAAGCTGCATTAAAAACCTCGATCTCAGGGTTAATCCACTTCATTAATGGAGTAATAAAGGTTAAGGCAAAATAACCATAAACAACCGTTGGAATACCAGCTAGTAACTCTAATACCGGCTTTAAATAAGACTTCACTTTATCTGAAGCGTATTCTGAAAGGTAAACGGCCACCAGCAAACCAATAGGCACTGCAAATAAAACAGAACCAAGCACAATCCACATGGTTCCACACACTAAAGGCAAAACACCAAATGAATGAGGTGGAATCAATGGCGACCAATTAGTGCCAAATAAAAAGCTAACCACTGAAACTTCTTTGAAAAACTCAAAGCTTTCTTTGCCTAATAAAACAATTACGGCAATGGTAGTTAAAATGGTAATCGACACACTTATCAACAAAAATAAGTGTATCGACTTTTCAATTAATAAATTTTTTATATTCCTCAAAATTTACCTTTTGAAGAAGGACTTATTTCAGACCAGCTTCTTTAAATGCATTATATTTATTTAATATATTTTTATACTCGCTATCATTTAAAGGGATATATCCAACTTGCTTTATAATATTTGCAGCTTTATCCATAGACTTAGTAATATAAAAATCTACAAACTCATTTACCCAAGCCTTTTTAGATGCCTCTTTATTTACATAAATAAATATTTGACGAGAAAGTGGTGAGTAACTTCCATCTTGAATTGTAACTGGCCCTGGAGCAATTGCTGTGGCAGTATCGTCTTTAGCAACAGCCAACGCTCTTAACTTAGACTTATTAGCTTCGTAGTAAGCGTAACCAAAAAAGCCCAAAGCATTTTTATCGCCAGAGACACCCTTAACTAACATATTGTCATCTTCACTTTTAGTGTAGTCATTTCTAAATGATGCTTTTTTACCTACGATAACTTCTTTAAAGTAATCGAAAGTTCCAGAGTCTGTACCTGGGCCATAAAGTTTGATTTTTTCATCAGGCCAAGCTGGGTTAACATCTTTCCAAGTTTTAACGTCGTTAGAACCCCAAATCTTCTTTAACTCACTCACTTTTATTTCTGTTAATGGACTGTCTGGGTGAACAACAACTGAAATCCCGTCATAGGCAACAGGCAACTCTAAATACTCGATTCCCTTTTCCTCAGCCATTTTAACTTCAGAAGGCTTAATATGCCTAGAGGCATCGTTAATATCAATTTCATTAGCTAAGAATTTTTTAAACCCGCCACCAGTTCCAGAAACACCAACAGTTACATTAATCATTTTATTAACTTTACTAAATTCTTCAGCCATAGCCTCAGTAATTGGATACACTGTGCTTGAACCATCAATTTTAACTTGTTTTTTTGACTGGCGACTACTTTTTGTACAAGCACTAACACCTATAAGTGAAACTGCTAATAGGGCAAAAATAATATTCTTAATCATTATGGATTCTCCTTAATTGTTTTTAATCTACGGATTAACAGTTAGCCTGAAACTATTAGGGAATTGTTAGGGTTGTGTTAGATGTCTAAATAAAAGTATATTTTTTATAGAAAATTCATACTCTCTAAGTAACTATTTTTATTGATTATTTACCGTCACCGCCTATTTATTGAGCTAAAATAATCAGTTGGCTAGGGTATAGCATTAGCTTCATTTCCTACAGACGAAACTCAATTTTAAAGCTGCTGCCATCACCAGGCTTGCTCTCTACTGAAATACTGCCGCCATGAAGCTGAGTTACATGCTTCACGATAGATAAACCAAGCCCAGTTCCACCCTCTTCACGGCTTCTCCCCTTATCGACACGGTAAAACCTTTCAAATATATGAGACAAATGCTTTGGCTCCATGCCTAGTCCGTAGTCTTTAACTTCAATATTGAGCTGCTTATCACTTTTGTTTAGATTGATTTCAACTTTTGAACCTTCGGGGCTATGTTTAATTGAGTTATCAATTAAGTTTACAATAGCTTGCTCTAACAATGAAAAATTCATGGGCAAAGTAAAGCCATCGCTCTTATCACTTAATGAAAGTTCAATTTTTTTACCTTGAGACTTTTCCTTACATAAACTCATTGCGCTTTTAACAACTAAACTTACTTCGCCAAATTCAAAGTTATCAGGCCTAGCTTCTTGGTTTTCAAGTTTTGAAATTGAAAGTAAATCATCAATTAAGGTTCCCAGCCTTGATGAGTGCTTATGAATAATACCAATATACTTTTTATTATCTTCAGGTGATAAGTCTGTGCCACTATCCATCAAAGTCTCTGAAAACCCTTGAATTAATGTCAGTGGGGTTTTTAGCTCATGAGACACATTACCCACAAAGTTACTTCGGTGCTTTTCGAGCTTTTTAATATTAGTCATATTATTAAATACAAATACGGCCCCAGTCTTTCTATTTTTCCTTCCAATAATAGGCTCGCTTTTAACCTGTATATACATATTTTTTTCACTTTGCCCCATCATGGTTCCATCCACCGAAAAACTCTCATCTAAACTTGTTCCATTTTTCATAGACAAAACTAAAGTGTTATAAAGTTCTGGAACCCGTACTACTTCGGCAAATGTTTTAGTGTCATGATTATCTGGCTTAATATTAAATAGTTTCTTAGCTGCACTATTAATTAAGTAAATGTTTTCATCAAGGTCTATAGCTACAACCGCCCCGCTCATGCTTGCCAAAACAGCGTCTTTTTCAAAAATCTTCTGCTGCATTGCCACTAAACGCCTTTCAACACGGGCCACTAAGTTGTTTAAGTTTTTATTTAATTTTAAAACTTCAGGGGTTTGATCTTCAGAGTAACTAAAGCGCTGAGCAAATGAACCATCACGGAATTTTTTAGCAATAGCTGAAATACTTTCCAGCTGCATAGAAGTTTTATAAGTTGTTTTCCAAATAAAATATAAAACTTGAATTAAACAAATTATAAACGCTACAAATAAAAACAGCATAAACCGAATACTTTCTGGCTTTAATTCTACACCATTATTTTTATAAAAAAACCAAGCCACATAGGCCGAAAAAAAGATCAGAATGAGCTGTACAGGTAAAATAAAATATAAAAATGTTTTTTTCATAAGCTAAGGTATTTCTGCTTGTGACCTGGCAATTAATCAATCAAATTATTCAGATAACAACTTGCCCCATTGCCAATAGTTAAGTTGGACTAATTCTCTATTCAATTTAAATACATCTAAAACGAGTTCGGAGCACAGGGGCTGTAAGCACCGAATTCTAATCCATATCGCATCGTTCATTAGGAACGAAGCTCTATAAATTAGAATTTTCTGTATATTGCCCTAACGTGAGCAAAGCTCACTATAGGCTAATCTAAGAACTTATAACCGATACCGCGCACAGTTTCTATATACTTACCGGCATCGCCTAGTTTCTTTCTCAGGCCTACCATTTGAAAATCAACTGTTCTTTCTGTGACAGCATAGTTGTCGCCTCTTATGGCATCCACGATTTGAGCTCTAGAGTAAACCCAGCCAGGATGAGAGGCTAATAATAGCAAAATTGAAAATTCTGATTTAGTTAATTTAGCTTTTTCACCGTTAACTAAAACCTCAAAGCGCCCTTTATGAATATTAATGGGCCCTCGTACTAATAACCCTTCTGGGTTAGGAGCACTTCTTGATTCTCTTTTTAAAATAGTTTTTAAGCGACTCACTAATACTTTTGGGCTAAATGGCTTTGTCACATAGTCATCAGCACCCATCTCAAGGCCCTTAACTATATCTTGTTCATCACCTTTAGCTGTAACCATTACTAGAGGCAATTTATCAAGCTTTAGCTCTGTTCTAACGGTTTTGCATATCTCTAAGCCACCCATATCAGGCAACATTAAATCTAATAATACTAAGTCTGGAACTTTAGTTTTAATTTTATCTAAAAAAGAACGTCCATCGGCAAAATGCTCAACTCTATAACCTTCACGAGTCAAAGTAAGCTTTAGGAGCTCGGCAATATCGAGCTCATCTTCTACCATATATACTAACTTATCATTCAACTTATTGTCCTTAATTTTCACTTGATGTTCTACGCTATTAACCCTAACTGTCTGCATGTAAAAAACTCCTTTTATTTAACATGAATAATTATTAAATTTTTAAGCTCTGCTTTATACATCTATCGAGATTAATTTTACATAAAGTAAAGCTTCTATTGTAAGAGTAAATCAAATGCATCAACTCAGTATTAGTATCTCATTAGGCTTTGGTTAGCAATTTTGATGCATTTATTTTAAATTAAAATTTATTTTCAATAATTTTATATAGTTAATGCCTTGCAGAAGCTGCGAGAGACTCTGCAAGAATTAAAATACTATTTTACTAATAATGCATCATTAAGTTTAAGCTCATCAAAGAGTCTTTAGCTTTTTCCGTAGCAGTCGCTAAGCCATCACTGTACTCAGTTTCTTCATAATAACCACCTAAGCGTATTTTGTTACCTTTTAAATAATAGTTGGCACCTACTGCCCAGCTTTCCTGATCATAGTCTTCGTTATCTGTAAATCTATCCCACGACTGGTAACGAACATAAGGTGTTATATAATGAAAATTTGTTAGCACGTAATCAGCTTGAGCTGACCAGCCTTCACTTTTTCCAACTTCATGAGTAGCGGCATTAAAATTATCAACTACACCTTCAAAAATAAAATATTCGCCTGTGAATGACAACGGTCCATAATGAAATGATAAGTCAAAGTTATAAAGCTCTCTATCTATCTCAGTAGTAATTGCATTAGCTTCAAAATTAATATTGTTCACATAAAATGCGGCCGCTCCAATTGAAAAGTGTTGACCATGCCCGAAGTAAGTTTCTTTAAGCTTTTTTTCTTCCCAACCATCAAATGGAGAAACCCTTACTCTTACGCCATGAGCTAAACCTTGCCCATTAATTTTGGCATCTTTTTTACCCAAAGTATCTGTAAAGCCCGAATCTTTAACGCTATCACCAATAGCTATTTGTGTTTTGAATTTATTAGACCAGTTACCAAGTAATTGAATATTAGTTCCTCGTCGCCCTTTTGAAATAAAGTCACCAGCAAAATTAGATACCGACGCTCTATTCGGAATTAATAACCTTGATGAACTCACTGTTTGCGAACGAGACACATCATACTTAGCTCTAAATAACTTAAGTTTTAAATTTTCATTACCTAAAAAGTTTTTTACCTGAAAGTAAGCATCACCAATGGCAAACTTATTATCACCGCTGTCACCTTTATCAATCTTGTCAGCGCGTATATCCATATAATATGATAAATTTCCCTGAAACTTTGCCTCAACCTGAAGCCTTGCACGTCTAACATAAAAGTCTTGAGCATTAGAACTCTTGGTAGCACTGGCATCTTCTGATTGTGAGTTCTCCATTAATGCCTGAATTCTTGTTCCAAGCCTTAATTTAAAGTCACTCTTTTCATTAGTGATAGGTACTTCAACACCCCATTTATGTTCAGACTCTCCGTAGCCATAATCAAACTCTGGGCTCTCGGCAAAACTTGATGAAAAACTCAAAAAAACTATTAGTACAGGTACTAAAATTTTATACATTGATAACTCCTCTTGGTGGGTAGATACATTATTATTCAAAACACGATTAGCTTTTATAAGTTTTGATAATAATAGCGTTTCGTTAGGTTTTTGTTAGGAAGCTATACTCTGTTCTTAAATAAAAAGACTTGAGAAAAACCAGCTGGATAACGCCTTGCAGTAAATTTTAACTTAATTAAAGCTATATGAAAGCATTTGGGAACTATATATAAGTAGTATTATTCCCACAACTTTTGACAGAGCTTAAATAAAAATTTAGGTCTATTTTATAAACACTACCAAAGGATAAATTATGAAATTTATAAAGATAATTAGTCTATTAATTATGATCCAAACTCTCGCTGCTTGTGGAATACAATCCATCCCAAAAGCTAAACTTGATATGGAAGGTGCATTTGCCGAGATTACCAACCAATATAAACGACGTGCTGATTTAATCCCAAACC
>Ga0079203_1000126_pt1 | contig 54002 bp, 43 predicted proteins | sample PorBlaMBantryBay_FD_68602 | JGI IMG/M metagenome (GOLD analysis project Ga0079203, IMG submission 68602) | Marine algae microbial communities from Bantry Bay - Bantry Bay, Ireland | ecosystem: Host-associated > Algae > Red algae > Blade | place: Bantry Bay, Ireland
TCGGCAGTCAGGTGCCTTCTCTTTCTTTTCATCTCTTCTGTTTTCCGTGGTTGTGCCCACAAAGAACAGCCTCAATTTCTCAATAGTGGCCTGGCTCCGTTTTGTGGGGCCACTTCAATCGTCAGGCACTTCCGCCGGAGGAGACCCAACAGCCGCGGAGGTGGATACGAAAGCTATTGGAGAACGACAAAAATCGAGCACCCTCAGCCCTAGACACCGTCACCTCCTGGCTAGATGACCCGGAAGTAAATATCATCATGGTCGCCCACAGCCAGGGAGTGAATATCGCTATGCACATTTTGGAGAGAGGACTATGCGAGGATACCTCATTGCAACAGCCGTCGTAAGCCTACTGGCCTCGGCCTGTTCCCACGTCCCCCACGAGCGAGAGATCAATGGCTTCGTCGTTGGGCATACTTACGAGCTACGCGTTAGGACTCCTCTCCTATCTCATGGCTCTAGGCATTCCCTCGGACTACCGCCAGACGGTGATCGAAACCCGCCTATTGGCACAGAAATGATCCGCTGGGTTCCCCCGGGAACCACTGTTCGGGTCGTCAGGATTTGCAGAGAGGAGACGCTGACTCGAGGAAGCATCTGTTGGCCCGCCGGATTGCTCGACAACGGTCTGGAAATCGGGCTAGGGAGACGCGGCCTGCGACGGCTTTTCGCTGTCCCCCGCTAGATTGCCTCCTCCTGAAAGCCTCGCTTGGCGGAACCACACCATGGAAATCAGCCAGACTTTGTTCTACAAGTGGCAGGAAGACCAGAAGACCTTCTTCGGCGGACTTTGATCGAGTTCGTCTGCAAGGTGACCGTGATCGGTGAGCTTGCACAAAACTAGGCAAAAGCCACTTGGGGGATCGTGAAAAGGCGCTGGGTGGAACCCGATCTACGCGACAAAGTTGTCGCCGAGATAAGCCTCGCACACCAATCCCATTGGACTCTGCCGCAGCAGCGGTAAGCCGTGATTGCCTATTCTCCACATTCTCCACAGGTAATGGCGCGGAGAGCATGTGAAATCAGTCATTCGGATTCAGACAGGCTTCGAGGTATTCATCGGCGAAGTCCGAGCGCTGTTCGATCCACATCGGGAGGTGATCGGACATCTTGTAGGTGCGCCAAGTCCCATAGGAGGTCCGCGTGGTGCCCATGGCGTCCTTGTAGTTGTCCTCGTCTTCCGTTCGGAAGACGTGCTCGAAAAAGTCGAATACTCCCGAGCCTATGATGTCTAGGGAGGCGTAGCCGCGGTCGATATCAGGCTTCCAGAAGGCTATCTGGTCGTATGCCTTGTCCTTCTTGACATTGGAGCCGGGGATTTCCTTCAGAGATTCGGGCACGACGAAGCCGTTTTCCTCCAGCGCAGCCATCGTTTCATGCTCCTTACTGATGATGTTGAAGTCTCCCAGCACGCCCACAAATGTCTGTCTCTCGCGGTCATTCCCAGACTCTCTCGCCGCACGACGGGCGAGTGCCTTGGTAAGAGCCTGGATTTCCCTCTTCCGGCGGGCAAGAAGTCTTTCGTCGCTGTTATCGCCAAAATAGATATGCACGGTGCAGAGGACAATCTTTAGCCAGCCCGATTGTATGGAGATCATGAACGGCGTCCTCGCGAACTGGCGAAAGGACTGGTCGAGCGACCCGCCTGGGAGGCGTAATCCCAGTGCTTGTCCGGGACGGGAGGCGACATCGGGACTGTTGATGGCAATCTCGGCAACACCAGGACGAGGACGGTTAATCACCGCTCCCTTCTTCACCGCAAGCGCACAGCCTTCTGGGAGCTTGACCACGCACCCTGTAGGCAAAGGAATCTCCACGTCGGAATCGAGCCTGACTTTGTCTTTAGATGTTTTCGTCCGTGCCGGGTACTGACCAGACAGTTCGGTGCCGTCCGGTAGGACCAGCCCACAGCCGTTCGCCAAATTGATGCGCTCGCCGAAAGAGGAAAGAATCTTGTTCTTTGCATCCAGCGTGAGTTCCCCGGCGATGTTTCGAAGCCTAGCACGCGATTCGATCCCGCGCTCCGAGGCTAAAGGCATCTAGTGATGCTCGCCCCGCGTCATCCAGGTATGGAGTACTGCATTGATGCGGGAGACTATTGGAGCGAACGCTTCAGCTTCACACCCACCTTAGTGATCCACATGAGCATCCCAGCCGAGGTGACCACACTAATTAAATTCCGGTCGCTCATCGACTTCAGGACATGCCTTACCAAGGGAGCGGGTTGCCCAGTTGCCTCCTCAAGATCCTCGCTGGTCTTCATTCCTTCGTTAACGATGAGCCCGGCGATTTCGCTCACTAAGCCATCGTAGTCATCGACGACCCTCCTGACGTAGTCGTCGAGGGCGTAGAACGAGGGGCGGGCGATGATGAACCCGAAGCCAGATCGATCTCCTTTCATGATGTGGAGTTCTGCGAGCGCCTCGAGGCTCTCTTGGATTTCCTCTTCACTCAGCCCGGCCGCTTGGAGACGCGGGGCGAATTGCCCCAGTCCAAGAGCTACTTGGCCGCTTTCCAAGTAGGCCTTCCCTATCGCATCAAATACGATGTTGTCCTGTTGCGAAGCCTCGGGAATGAAGTCGAGAGCTGCGACCTCCACACGATCTGGCGCCGAACCTAGGGGCGGCTTCTCGTCGCGACCAAAGATAGCTCTCACGATTTGGCGGAACTCCTTTTCATAGGAATCCACCGACTTGATCCGAACCCACAACAGGTGGCGTAGTGAAGATGGTATCTCGCATTCATCGAGAACGACGGGAATAAGGCGACAGCTTCCCTGAATCCTTCTGACCACCGCCGCATCGAGTTCCTCCTTCACCCATCGCTTGTTCACGCTCGCCCGGGAGAGGACGACGAGGAAGACATCCGCCTTGCCAATACCCTCGTCAAAAATTCGCTGCACAAGACTATCACCCGGGGATATTTCCCACTGATCGAGCCATGCGTCGATCCCCGCCCCTCGGAGCTGAGTGGCGAATTCCACCACGAAGCGCTCCTTGTCTTCGGAGGCGTGGCTGACCATGACCTTTGGGGCGCTCATATGGACTCAAGGGGTTCAATCGCGTCCGCGACGAGGCGCGCTCCTGCGGCCTGGAGCACCCCATGGCTGGGAGACATCGAGGCGAGCAAACCGTACTGGCAGGTGTGCACTGCCTCTTCCAGATCATCAGGACTATCGAGAAGGGCACGAATCCCATTCCCAGCATGACCAGCTTTCTCTTTCCATGTCTCAGGGAAGCACTTGCGTAGCCCAGCCTCCCAAGAAGTCGTCCAATCCATCAAGGCATTCGCATCCCGCCTCTCATCGAGATAGGCCAGCGCGAGCACGCGGCCAAGATCCTTGTTACTCCGCTTGATACTCCTCCCGACGAAAAGCCCGCTCATCCTCTCCTCACCAATCTCCGGGTGGTGGAGCATATTAGAGAGGGCCATCATCTCGGGACGAGCAATTGCAATTCCCTCCGGGGTCGGCAATGGGTCGAACTCAGCGAGAGCAATCCCGCCAAAACTGCAGAGGCTGAAGTGGCCGTGGCCAGTCTCCACCGTTAGATAGCGCCGACCGAAATCTTCCTCGTTTTCTGGGACGGTGAGGAGTTCCAAAAACCAACCGCCACCTGTCGGCGGCGTCAGCCGAACCACCGGTAACTTCTCATCCCCGGCTTTCCCTGGCTCGGGAAATTCTTCGGTCGGGTGGTACTTCCAGCCCCCATCGAAGAGATGCTCGGTGACCTCCTTACCTGCCGAAAGAGCAGCGATCCGAGGACGGATCACGCAATCCACATCCTTCGTCTGGATCAGATACTGCTCGGCATCCCCCGAAAAGAAGCGATGTCCAGCTGCGAGGCTACCAACGATTACAATGTTCCCCAAGCACTCGCTTGGGACGGATGCAGCCACCTCGGCGATCACCCCCTTGGGAGAAATCCAGTCATCGCTCTTCTCTGTCATCTAGTCGTCATGGGGTGGGATTTAAGAAACTGCTCTGCCTGAGGCTCCATGCCCATCTCATGGAGATCGAGTAGACACTCGGCGGAGTCAGCCCACTGAACCCCCGCTACCTCCTCGAAAAATGCCGCCTTCCGATAGAGAAAGTGAACTACCAAACTAGCGGCCTGCCCAGCGCCCTCTACGGGCATCAAAGCTGGATCTAGCCGAGCCACCATCGCCGCCACCTCGTCACGCTGCTCATCACGCGATCCCATACCTCTGGCGTGCACGGTCAGATCGAGACGGGGCTGACCGAAGAGGTCGAGGGACGGAAGGAGACGACGTGCGCCATCGACCCCACCCACGGCCACATGACGGAACTTGGAACGGGTTAAGCGCTCAAGTAGAGCCTTCGTCGGTCGCGGATCGCCCTCGGATACAAACCGGATCGTCTCCCGAGATTCGCTTGCCCTTGATAGCATCCAAGCCCAAGCGCCCAACGGAAACCTCGACAACTCGAACCCCTTTCTCCCTGGATGCCTAGTGAGGACGTCCCGACCACTCTCCTCAAGGAATTTCAGCGCCTTACTCACTGTCGGGTAGCTGTATCCGGAGTTGTGGGTCAGCCAACCAGGCGTCATTGCCCCCCCATCTTGCATCCATTGCAGAACCGCCAGCTTTTGGATTTCAAACGTCGCATCCCCGCCGACAGGGCTGCGCGAACGCCGACGATTCCCCACTTTTTCTAAGACAGCCTCCACGATGTCAGCCTCCACATCGCTTGGGTAATCACCCGCAAGTCCCCCACCCTGCACCACGCCTCCCTCCCGAACCCACAGACGCAGTCGGTCCGAGATTTCTGGACGAAACGCCCTCTTCATCGAAAGCCCCAATTCTCTGATCAGATGGGGGCTGAGCTTCGGAGACTCCATCAAAATTACAAACCCATCGATCTCCGTGCCACCACTCCCTCCCTCCAATGAATGACCCACCGCATCAGCAAGCGCGAAAACCGAGCCTCTTACCCGCGCGAGCTCCTTCGGCTCTCTTAGGATCTCGATAGCAAGCCTCCCATAGACGGCATCCACTACGAATCCTCCTGGGAGCATGACATCAAGATCAATGTTTCTGGCCAGTTCAGACACACCACCAGTTTAAAACACGCGCTTTAAATTGCAAGGCGCGCTTTTAAGCTCAAGGGCCGAGACAATTAGACTATTCCTGCCCTTCTAACTACCGATAACGCCCCCTTATCGGTAGTCAGATGTACAAAAAGAAGGCTCACCTTTTTAGATGAACCATTCTTCGAAAACTGTGTGCTCTCGCCGCTCTGCTTTCTCCCCCTAAATCGGTTGGGTCTCCGCCGTCACTCTATCTTGAACATCTCTCGCGGACACTACTCGCGTAGTCCAAGTGGTCGCTGAAATCGATCACTTCCATAAGGTCTTTTAGGAGAGCTGCCGCAGCAACGACATCTTCCTTCCTGAGGTTGCTCTTCAAAATCAATATCGCGACAAGGTAATCTTTCAATTCTTCGCGCGTAGGCTCTCTAAGTGGTGGTGTGTGTTTGGTCCGATCCATAATAAATTTAGCCACCTCGCGGCTTGAATAGTTCCTGTGGGTTCCATGATTCCCCGGCCAAATGGGGTATTTCCAGAGGTATATAGGGCAAGCCCACACATACCTCCCCTCGAACTAATCTTCTTTTTTGGTGGTCCATACTGATCTCTGGGCATCTTTTGTCCCGTCTAAGAGCATAGTCACAAATAATCCCGCAGGCAATCGTTTTAATTTCCGAATTGATCCTAAAATAATAATAATGGCATTATTATTACTTGCTATTAAGTTGCCATAAGGTAAAATCGGCCCCACTTTGAAAAATGAATAAAGACACTGATTTGAAAGAGCGACTCGATGCCATTCTGGATAGCCCAGATAAACCGGCCACTACAGGCAACGTTACGGTAAGGATCGATCCGCGAATCCATGAAGCGGCTAAGCGCCTCGCTGAGGCCAACAAGATCTCACTAGCTGAGCTAATAGAAGCCGCCCTCGAAAAGGCGGCGAGAAACCCAAGCGTCAGAAAAAGAATCACCCTTTAAGAAAAGGGCTTCCAAACTTCAACCAAGAAACCCGGCAGGTCTTCCTCCCGGGTTTTTTTGCGCCCACGAAAGAAATTGTTATAATTTTTAAATAATGCCTTGATAATGTCAGGATGATGCAATACGGTTATATGAAGTTAGGAATCCTTGAATCTAGAGGGTGCTTCAAATCAGAGAGGAAAAAGAAAAATGACCTATCATCAGCAGTACATCGAAAGAGAAAAGGATGTCACCAAAGTGACACGAACACACAGCGCCCTAGTCAAGGCACTTGCCAGTATTGACCCAGAGGACAGGAAGGCCATTCTTCGAGAAATTCAGGAAAATTCACCTGAGTAAGAGGGCTCAACGCCCCCTAAAAAGACCCAGCCACTTTCGTGGCCGGGTCTTTTTTTGCCCCCTTATCGGCAGTCAGAAAGTCTAGACTTTTCCGGAACAAGAAAGTCTAACCGGGTAGACTTTTGCCAAAGTTGCCAAGGTTACTGGTAATGCGATCGCGAACCGGGAGGAGGCCGGTAGATGGGATCATGATCCGATCTGGAAGGAATCGAACCAACCAAGGGCCCACAGTTTCCCCCGATCTGCCGTTTATTGCACACTTCTGGTGCGGATTTTTCCGCCTAGATCCCCAAAACCCGCTTCTCACGAGGCGGGTCAGTAGTCAGAAAGTCGCGGCGTCGCGACTTTTTCGCTTCGCGCGAAGACTTTTTCCAAAGTTGACCAGTCAGGTTGCCGAGGATGCGGTCGCGAACTGGAAATCATGATCCGATCTGGAGTGCCGTGTATTGCGCACTTCTGGGAGTGGGTAGATTTTTCCGCGTCCGTTGACACCGGGCGCACCTACGTGAACCCAAATCACGACAACAAGACAGCCGCCATTGAGCGGAAAGCCAACGGATCGAGTAGACCAACCGGCCCCCTCCACATGGAGGAACAACTAGAACAAGGTGAACTCGATTTTCGCGACCGGCCAGAACTTGGCACGGACCCAAACCGTCAAAATCACCGCGCTGAGGCCCAAATCAAACTCGACATCACCCTTTCCTGGAGGCCGATTTGCATCCCCATATCGAGATCCCTAAATACGTTCATGAAAGGCATTACCTCTCTAAGCAGGGCTGAGATCCTCGGGATCATCAGCATCGTAATTGGCATTATCGGGATCATCATCACCATCGTGACGGTGCTTCTCTAGCCAAAGGCAACAGGCCGAGGCCGGGGGGACACCCCCCCCGGCACTTCGCGTACAAAAAAGAGCCACGGCGAACCGTGACCCCTTCCTCCTCGTGCTTGTGGCGAATCCCTAGTAGTAGACCCGCTCACGCACCGATCTCTCCGGATGCTGGAGAGCCCACGCCTCGGTCACGATTCTACCCGTGACCGCGCTGCGGTAGATGTATTTCCATCGTCGATTTTTCATATTTTACCTCCTTTCTCGTTTACGGTTGATCTCACCAGAGCGCTCTACGCGTACTGGATGAGCTTCCAGGTAACCGACTTCCCCGCATAAGGGGGCATCGTGTTTCCTTTGGCGATGGGAGCTGTCGTCGACGGTGTGCCGACCACTTCCCAAACACCGCTCTCAGGGCAGGTCTGCCCCGTTGTCCTTGTTGTGCCTAATGGCTCTTTGTTATCCATGTTTTTGTAGGAAGCCACTTGCGCCTCCACTATCCCATGCTGATGTCGGAGTAGAATTTGCCATCTCCCTCAAATTTTTTATGCCCCCCGCCCCCGAACATGCCGAGCGCGCCGCCAGCACCATGGCAAGGTTAGCCGATATCCCCCCCGAGGAATTGGCTACCATCCTTAAACGAGCGACGCTTACCGCCCGCATCAGAATGCGCGAGGGCAGGAATGCGGACGGCATGTTTTGGAAAGGCAGTGCCGAAGCTCTTCCCGCCTCGGGAGAAGACGAACGCGACTTCGTTCACAAGGCTCTTGAGCAGTTCATGACCGGCCAGAGGTCATGGCCTGAGGATGTGGATTTGAGGAAAGCCATCAAGGAAGCGGTGAGCAGCCTTGTCAGCAATGCCGTCAACAAGACAGAGAACAAATGCCTACGAGATTCTTTTGATCACGACGAGGAGCTACAGGACGCCATAGCCAAGAACGACCGGGGAACAGACGCCCACGACGTAACTTTGGCAAAAAAGGAGATGAGCGACCTTTTCAAAGAAGGGATTGAAGTCGATCTAGAGGATGACGAGGATGCCTACCTAGTAGCCATCGCCATCATGGAAGGCGCTTCAAAACCTGCGCAAATGGCCTCGGATACCGGGTTTCCTGTTGAGGAAGTATACAAGATTCTCAAGCGCCTTAGGAGACGCGTCGAAGCCTTTCGCGTCAAATTTCGGGAAGAACACAGTATAGAACCATGATGGCCGACGATTCCCAAAAGAACCTCGAACACCTCCGGCGCCTTGCGGCCGCACTGCCCTCCTTGGACGAGGAAGAAGTCCCCGATATAGATACAGCCCTGAAAAACGAAGGCATGGATGTAGATGTCATCACGAACTGGTCTAACGACCTCGCGCAGCAAGTTCAGGGACAGCTACGCCTTCACGCGGCGGGGCAGAAACGTGCAGGGATAGTCGAGAAAATGACCAAGCTTCGCGAAGAGATCGCGACTGCAGCAACTCCCCTGAAGAAAGAGATCTACAGCCGCATCGAAGCTTTGAGTTTCTCCAAAAAGGGTGATGTAGCGATGTTTTGCCGAAAATTCGAAGAGGCCTCTTCTGAAGAGGATCTCCGGAGCCTCTTCGAAGACCTTGAGATGCTCGAGGACTTGGAGGGTGAGGAGGATTCTCAATGAGTCGGAGTCGGCTGGAGATCCAGATCGCAACCTTCAAGCTGCTTCGCGAATACGGGCATCCCCATCCCGGGAAGATCTCTCTGGAGAATCTAGCGATGGACCGCAAGGCGGTGGTCGTAGAGGGCTCAATGGAAGGAGTAGAAGGTCGCCTTCTCACCAAGGGTGACAGTGGCATCATCAGAGTTAGTGATTCCATCCAAAGCCCTGGTCGCCGCCGCTTCACCATCGCCCACGAACTAGGCCACTGGGAGCTGCACCGGGGAAAGAAGCAGTTCTTGTGCACCAAGCAGGATCTCGTTGATTACTCAAACAGCCCCCTCGAGGTCGAAGCCAATATTTTCGCCTCGTTGCTTCTAATGCCCGCTTCTCATTTTAGGGGGCAATGCAGAGATTCCGACGACCCATCACTCACCAAAATATCGGGCCTCGCCGAGGAATTTAGGACATCATTAACTGCTACTGCCGTTCGCTATGCGGAGGAGTCCAAGAAGCCCATTGTTATAGTGCTCTCCGAGAATGGCACGGTTCGATGGAGCTACTCAGACAAGAAGAAAAATCTGCCGTTCGTAGTCGCAGGGAAGATGGTTCCTCAAGATAGTTCAGCTGGTCTCAGCGAATACTCCGAAGAAGTTGAGCACTTCGAGGAAGCCGACTGGTTCAGTGAACTGACCTACAAGCCTAGAGAAGTAATGGAGCAATCAGTATCTCTAGGACGATACCCCTACATCCTGACGCTCCTGTGGTTGCCTGAGTAACGACCGCGCTAAGGTAGCCCACGCGAACCGATAGAATCCCCAAGCTCTTCGAATCCTCCAAAGAAGATATCGGGATTTAAACAGCGCGACCGCTTCGCGTAACGCGTAACATCAGGAACCTGGGATGCTTCTGGCAGGTGCGGGAACTGGAAGCAGACGGCTTCGTCAATCGAACCGTAGAAGCTCCATTTTTTAGTCGTTCTCCCAGAGCACGTCAGGTTGGGCGATCTGACGCCTCTCCAAGAAGAAATCCAGAAGACTCTGGGAAGTGTCATCATCAGCGATGTAGTTCATCATAGTAAGCAACCGCAAACGAAAATTCGGATGAGAATAGCCCTTATCCCAGTAGACCTCTGGAGTGCCCAACACAGAAGATCCGAAGTTTTCAACCATCGTCTTGTTCGCAAGTTCGAAAGAGAGGCTTGATAGACTACTAGCCACCCACCCCGCCGCTGACATTCTATCGAAATCTTTGGAATTTCCCTGAGCCTCTCGGAGACAGTCAGCGGCGAACTTGTCAGCATTTAGTTCAATCCTCTGTCCCTCTACTGGAGCAGCTCGAACCAGCCCTCCGGATGAGAAACCGCGCCCGATGTCGCCGTTCACTACATGCCCAACTTCGTGGAGCAAAAAAAGGGCGAGGATGTCGTCCCTATCGGTTAGCACCTCATCCCAGTCCGTATCTGTACCCTCTGGGAAAATTAGACTGGCGAACCATGCATCAAAGACCTCAATCTGGAGAATAATGGATTTCGGCTTCGTATCCGCAACGAAGATCATATCTTGAATTTCCGAGGTAAGACCATAACCAGAAACTAGATAGACGGGTATGGGCGTATCACCCTCGCCCTGGGAATCTCCATCTGATATTTTTCCTCGATCTCCGAGGATTGCGTTAACTCTTGCTACCGGAAGACGCTCATGGTTCCCCGCAATGGGATCTCTTCTCAAACCAAGCTGCTGAAGAGGAGAAGACGCCTCGTGCTCCTTCTCTGAGCAAGACACAATCAGGAAACAAGCGAAGGAAATCGATGTTACCTTCATCTTAGGATTGCAACTCTCATATCATCGATAAGCGCTTGAGCAGCCTGGGAATCGGTGGTCTTGCCAAGGGCTCCACGAGTGTCTTGCCAAGTTGCATGAACTTCATCAAGAAGATCCCCTGCTACCTCAGCCTCTTCACTCAATCGAGATTCGAAAATTGCACAAATGGCTCCGAAAGCGGCCAACACGGCAAGGAATCGAGCTGTGCGCTGTGGCAACCCGGTGGCGACCTCTGAAGGTTTTTGATCCGGAAACTTTCCATACCAACCGACGGTCAAAGTAATGGCTGCCGAAGACAACGCCGCCAGCCACCCTAACCAGCTACGTACCTGGCGAAAAATCACCCTACGTTCGGCGAGAAATTCGAGCTTGGTTTGCACTTCCTTTCTCAAGACTTCCACGTCCTCTAACTGAACGGAAAGGTTTCCTAGCGCACCAGATCCAAGACCAATAGCTCTAGGGGGAGCGATTTCAGAATGCTTGGTCGAAAGAAACGCCTTTGTAGCAATCGTCATGATTGCGATTCCAAAAAATATCAAAAACCAGTGAAAAAAAGACCGTCTCATGAAATGCAATTTTCGGGAAAACCTAGTCGCATCGATCAATATAGTCATTGATATCGTGATCGTGATCCTTGATTGCGTAAATCAAGCCAGCTAAGCCGATTCTTAGCAAGGGAAATCGCGTAGGGTGGTTGCTTGCCTCAAATCGTCGAAATACCCGCATGACGTACAGGCAGGTGGAGTTGACTTATAAAAACATGGATCTAATCGCTGAACCAGAACATCTACTGAACCACTTTAGAGATTTGACTAACTTGTGAAGCAATCTACTACCGGAAAAAGAGAAGCGTAGCAAACAGTGGTCCACCGCGCGGAAAATGGGCTAAGTTCCGGAATAGCTCGGTAGCTCAAGCTCGGGTTGCGCACCGCCATCCAAATCATCCAAGAGCTTCTCGAGCTTGATCTTCTTCTCGATCTTTTCCAGCGCCTCGAACCCGATTCGAGAGAGGAGCTGTTTCAGATGGTTTGAAGAACAAACCGATATGAACTCCCTCTCTGGAGAGTAGTAGACGAGAGCGCTCTTCCCACCCCGTAAGAGGGCAATCACGTTCTCCAGTGAGCCGGGGCTCCGGCCATCCCAAAGCACAAAGCCATAGTCTGCTTCCTTTGCCATCGCCCGGTCTTTCTGGGTATAGATGTCACGGCCTCGGGCCCCTGGTGGGACATCGACATTGTGAACCCCCCACCCCCCGACATTGTTCCTGCAACGGCCTCCAGAGCAATAGACAGTCACGTTGCTATAGCCATAATCGCTCAAAAAAGTCTGGAGGGACTTATCGGCACCACTCGCATCGCCAATTACGATTTCGAATGACTGGGAGGTGATGCCTTCAAGACGGTCTCTAATCTGCTGATTGAGACGGCTGAGAGCCCTGGAGCCTGAAAGGAAAACCTTCATTTATTCGATCTCGTCTTGGTCATGGTTAAAACGTATACCTCCGAAGCACCTTCGCTTAGAAGAAGTTCGGTCGCTAGGGAGAGCGTCGATCCAGACCGGTAAAGATCGTCAACCAGGAGAATTTTCAGCCCTGCTATATCGTAGCCGGGGGTGACGGCCATCGATTTTCGGAGAAGCTCCTGTCGCTCTGCCGGATCGGTGACATTCTTGAGTTCCTTGCCGCCGGGACTCTTGCTCAAAAGGTCGGAAATGACTTCTACGCCCCTGTCCTCGCCCAGCGCCTTTGCGATCAGCTTGACTGGCTGGACGCTCCGATTGCTGTTAGTCGGAGGGATGGGGACTATCCGATCAAAACCTTCGATCCCCTTGATCCTGGTAAGTAGCTCGACAATCTTCGCGACCCCGTCTGTCTTTTTGCGATACTTGAGCCGGTAAATGAGTTCCCCCATCTCGGTCCGAGTACTTTCCCAACGATCATTACCAAACTGGTCTACACCGAGATACGAACTCGAAAGAGTATGCTCGTCAAAGGCCAATCCACTACTCCAACTGCCTTTAATCTTGATTGCCATTGGTATTCCGAAATTTGGGTTCTCTCTACTCGGAACTGGCTAGTATCGATTCCCACGCAGACTGGATGCGCTGATAATCGTCAAGATTTATGGGCAGAGTGAACGTGAAGCCATTCTTGAGTACGAACTTATAGCTCTGGCCTTGTGGGAGCAAGACGGCGAGTTCCTCTAGGTTGAGAAGGGCGGTGTCTTTGTTTTCAGCGCTGAGAGTAATAATCATGGTCCTCGCTAGTGCTCGCTATCTCTTGGCGGAAAAGGGTCATTCCCGGAGGGATCGTGTCTTTGCTCCGAATCTTCCCCGTTAAGCCCTTCGTAATGCGCTCTCCGCCCCCTTGGCTTCTCAGAACATCGCCTCAAAACAAAGATAGTCACGTTTTTTAAAGATCTCGCACAACATCGGCTCGTGCAATGGGGTGCACAAATTGATAGGATTCTAAACCCTCAGTTCAGCCGCCTAAGGAACAAAAAATATTTTGACCATCCAATCCGCCTGCTTTTCTGCTTCTCTATTGCGTGGCTTTTACCGATGATACCACCATGCCCCCTTTACTTCACAACCTCGTCCTCTTCTTCGCCTATGGGTTCGGCGGTGCCCTCATGATGGCGGTTTCCTTGGCGATCACCTTTAAAATCTGGGACTTCACTACTCCAATTGACGAATGGGAGGAACTCAAGAACGGCAATCTTGCTGTCGCCATAGTCACTGCCGCCGTGATTCTGGGAGTCGCCATCGTAATCGCGGCTGCTATCGCACCGGGAAGTTAGGATGCCAGCAAGGATAGCGTTGATTCTTCTGCTCCTGTCCATGGGGGGAGCGATTCTGGCCGAGGTACTGAGTATAAAAGTCCCGAAGCTCGTCACCAGTACAGGGAAAGAATATTTCGATGTCACGATCAAGGAGAAGACCGCCGAAGGGATACGAGTAACCCACAAATACGGGCTCGGGCTCATCCGGTTTGACGAGCTTCCGGAGCACCTAGTCAAACAGCTGGGGGGATTCGATGCGGAGGAGGCCACCCAAGCAAAGAAGGCCCGCCTCGCAGCGAACTCAAAAGCTCAAAAGAGAATCGCGCTTGCCACCGAGGAAGCCGCGAGGATCGCAGCGGAACAAGCCATGCTTGCTACCGCCAAGAGAGAACACGCCGCCAAGATCGCCCGTATTAAGCGCGAGGCGGAAGAAGCGAAAGAACTACTCCGTCGTCAGGCGGCGTCCAGAAGCTATCTGCAACAAGGCTATCGGGTTCCATCCTCCTCCAGAGGCTATTCTCCCGGCGCGCCCCGGAGCCGCCCCAGTAGCTCCTCAAGAACCTCCCAACGATGTGAGGGATACACGGAGAAGGGCTTCCGGTGCAAAAGGATGACCACGGTGGGAATCTATTGCTATCAGCATCCATAGGTCATGTCCGAGGGTCAAACACGCCCAGGACCATGGCTTGTCGCGATTCTGGTTCTCTCGATTCTCTCTCTCGTCTCGGCATATTTCCTCACCTTCGCCGCACTGGATACGCCCTCGTCGCATACTCGAGATAGCAGATATCTGCCTTTGCCTCTTGTTCCTGGTAGACTTCGTCATCTCTTTCGCTAGGGCACCGTCAAAGGCGTCATTCATGCGCTACGGATGGATCGATCTTCTCTCCAGCATTCCTGCAATCCCAATTCTTCGGTTTGGGCGCTTGGGGCGGGTATTGCGCATTCTCCGGGTCATCAAACTCCTGCGCAGCACCCATGAACTAGGCTTCCTGGTCTTCACCGACCGGGCAAAATCCGCAGTAGTATTCACCAGCACCCTCTGTTTCATCGGCGTCGTGGTTGGTGCTCTTCTTGTCTTGGAGTTCGAAAGAGAAAGCGGGAACATTCAAACCGGCTCTGATGCCATTTGGTGGGCCTTCGTCACCGTAACTACGGTTGGCTATGGAGATTTCTACCCGACAACCGGAATGGGCCGATCGGTAGCCGCCTGCTTGATGCTCTTTGGAATTGGCCTCTTCGGATCCCTAGCGGGATACCTCGCGAACTGGTTCGACCAACCAGACGAAGATGAAGAAAGGAGGCGGGAAGAGAAGATTCTGGAGGAGCTTCAGGTGGTGCGGGCCGAACTTGCGGAAATCCGCGCCGCACAACAAAGGGCGGGCGATAATTAACCGCCCTGCACCGTCTACTTACAACCGCCTGTGAGACCCTTGGAGTTTCTCCGGAGCATCGGCGAACTCATCTTGGATGGCTTCGCGCCCGACTTCATTTGTCCAGTGCTGTGACCCATCTCGGAGCCACCACCCTTGGCGGGACCTGCGGCTAGCTTGGTGGCTGGGAATCCTTGACGATTGAGCAACTCGGACGACGCTCCGTTATGGCCAAGATCTACTGCATGGAACACGGGGTACGCTTACGCGAGATGCCCAATGAAGAGCCCTACGAAGACGAATTCTCCAAAGCCGTCATCGGAATTCTCTCAAATCCATGTCGATGCGATTCATGCAATCGTCCCTTAGATGAAGGAGACACCGCTACTTATCTCGAATTCATCCTCCAGCATGAAACTGGAGACGAAGAGGACTACTTCTCGGAAATTCAAGAGGTCTACTTTCAAGGAAACTCCCGTCCTCCTGGGAGCACGACACCCTTTCTTGATCGCCCACTGGGATCAAAGCAACCCAAGTGGTGGCAATTTTGGAAGAGATAGGTTCAGCCGTCCTCGGGCGCACTCCCTATAATGATCTCTGCAGGATCTCTACCCAAAGCCAAAACCAACGCGAGAAATGTATAGAGGGTGGGAACGCTCGATGAAGACTCGATTTGCCGAATCATCTCGCGGCTAACCCCTGACAACTCAGCTAGGCGATATTGAGATAGCCCTGCTTCCCGCCTCGCATCTGCGAGGCGTGCCACGGTGGCCTTTACACCATCCTCAGCTGCCTTGGGGACATCCACCCGACAAGATGAGAGAGACTTCTCCGAAAGACCTACGGCGATCCGTCCAATATATTTGACTATTGGCCTAGGAAATTGGAGCCTGTAGACCATGATCTACTGCCCTCAACTCGTCGTAGGCCTTGCCTTGTCGCTACTGTTCCTCACCTCCTGCGGCGAAAGCCCGTCCGAAGAACTGGCGCGGATCGAGCTGGAAGAAAAGAAGCTCCAGGCCGAACAGGTGGAAAAAGAGCGCGAGGCATTTCAACGCGCCAGTGAAAGCATTATCAAGGGGGACGAACTCACCCTCGACGATCTCTAAGCCAAACTCCCAGACAAAGAATGAGCACCTACAACCACGAGCAAGGACCTCCCAACTGGCTGGTTGGCGAGAACCTCAAGGACCACACCAGTTGGGTCATCGACCTTGAAGGACAGCAAGTCGTACAAATCGAAAACTTCATCCACGACACGGATGGGCCGTTGAGAATTCTTCCCTGTCAGGGAACCGACTTCGACCGCATCCTCGGATACATTCGCAAAGTTCGAAACCACATCATCGAGGGCGAAAAGAAACGCGGTGAACTCAGCCAAAGCGATTTCTCGAACGCCCTAAAGTGGGCTTACGAGGAACCGGTCTACGGCACTCCAACCAACCTTCCACCCAACGGACTCTACTGCACCATCCCCGTGGAAGATCCGCTGAACGACGATCTTGGCCTCTACAAGCTCGACGATGAGGATCAGCCGTGGTGGCACATTGACGCCACGAGGGTTCCCTTTAAGATATTGGCGATGTCCGGAAATCCCGACGAAGTCGCCCCACTGTGTGACGGCGAATGGCTGGACGGGAAGCTCCAGGAAGCCAACGAGGAAGAAATGATCCAAGCCATTTTATCAGTATGAAGACCATTATAGCAGGAGGGCGCGATCTGGCCGACCCAGCCCTTGTGGCAGCCGCCATGGACAGTTGTCCGTGGAGTCCAACCGAAGTCGTCTCAGGCGCGGCGAGCGGTGTGGATACACTTGGCGAGTCCTGGGCGAAAGAACACGGAATCCCCGTAAAACAATTCCCAGCGAACTGGAAGGAGCACCCCCGTGCAGCCGGACCGATCCGCAACCGCGAGATGGCAAAATACGCCGACGCCCTCGTGGCGATCTGGGGCGGCAAGAGCCGGGGAACCAAAAGCATGATCAGTGAGGCAGAGAAAGCTGGTCTTGAGGTTCATGTCCACAAGGTGGACTAGCGCCGTCTCCGGACCGAAGGGCACCGTCGTTAGCGGCTTGCTTCCCTACCCTTTTCCGACACCAACGATCGACGCTGACGCTCCATCTTGCGGTCATCGAATCGGATAGGCATCTTCCGACGAGCGGCGATCCGCACGACCGCCTCTTTAAAGTCATCACTTCCGTTGATATCGAGCTTGCCCCCAAACTTGGTCATGGCCAAGTCGAGCGCGGCCTCGACCGCGCTGTCTTCGACCGCTTTCCCCAGGCTAAGATGTCGGCCAGTATCGCGGAACCCGGCCCCATCCTTCGTGGTGTAGACGACCGCACCCGACTGCTCCACCCGATAGGACAAGTCACGGAGGATGCGACCCTCGGCACCCTGCTTGAGATCTCCAGACATCCGCGCCCCCGCGTCCGCCTCCTTCGAGCGTGACCGTCGCCGAAGCGCCGCCACCGCACGCTCGTCGCCGTCGTTAGCTAGCCCCTGCAGAAACTCCGTCCAGGATGGAAGTGGCGAGGCGGCCGTAACTGCCGAGTTAGCCTGGCGACGCTCTTCCCGAGCTTCCTCCAATTCCTTGGCCTGCTCGAAAACCAGAATCCTCGAAGCCGCCTTCTTTTCCGAAGAAGGTCGCAACGGCCGTAGCCGAGCCCGGCGCTCGTTGGCCTTCGCACGCGCAGCGCTAGCCGCCTCGTTGTAAGTTTTCAGATTCTCGGAGCGAAGCTCCCGCCGACCATTCAGGATGCCCTCGCGCAACTCCTGATACTCTTCGTAAAGCTTGGCGGATTCACCCTGGGCCTTCGCCTTGTAGGGAGACGTCGCCTCCCGCTTCGAAGCCGACGGCTCGAACGCACCCAGCCGCTTCTCCAACTTACCGAGGCTCAATCCACGGTGCACCGCACTGGCCTTGCAGAACAACTTCCGACTCCGGTCGGCCACCACGAGACCGGCCCCTCGCTTGCGCAACTCCACCCCATGGTCTGCGAGCACATCCTGTAACCCCGACCAGCTGAGCGATTCATTAGCCAGTGCTTTGGCCACCGTTGGAGTCACCGTATCCCGCGACCAACCTTCGAAGGATTGGACTGGCCCCTGTCGATCGGTAGCGATCGCGGCATCGGATCGCGACCGGCCTTCGTGCTCACGGGGAAAATCCCGCTCCGCCAACTTCAGGCCAAATTTCTCTGCTATTTCCAGACGCGCCGATGTCAGCTTCCGGAAATCATTTCGAGGTGAATTAAGTCTCCCCTGTTCGTCGACCAGGTCGATCGCCACGTGCATGTGAAGGTTCGAGGTATTCTCATGCACCACGGCAATGCGCGCATGATCCTTTAACCCTAACGAGGCAACCATCCTCGCCTCGATCTCCCTGAGGGTATCCCCATCGAGTTTCTCCGTATCCTCTTCCGCGAAACTAATCACCAGATGATAGGTCGGGTCGGACTTCCGACCCGATCCGGTTACCGCCTGGTGGGCGGCAATAGAGACGGCAGCGGCAAGCGGATCGTCCTCGTGCGGTGAATTCGAAACCCAGACCTCCCCTACCCTATCGCCATGCTTCGACGCCTCGTTGTCGAGCATGTAGGCCACCAGCTTCCTTGGATCTCTGGCGACATTCTTGGTCGTGACCTTCTTCGCGATCATCTAAGCAACTTGTCCAGTTCCACCAGGTAACGGGAAATGTTCCTCCGGACGTTGGCAATCGCATCGAGTTGCTCCCTCAATGGAGCGACATCAAGCGGGTTGGCTCCGGCCTCACGCATCTCCCCCAGCCTCTGCTTGAGAAGACCTCCAACCTTGCCCATTTCTCCGGAGAGCGCCGAGATCTCGAGAATCACCTGATGGTCGAACTTGGAAGGTGGATCGTGGGCGAGCGAGAGGGCCTTCATGAACCCGGCGAGCTTGTTGAAGCCACATTTCCGCGCGAGCTCCTCGGCCTGTTCCTTCTCCTCCTGAGAGGAGAACCGAACCTGGCACACTGGATATCGGCTGTTGTGAGCGGAGCCGCCTGAGGGCTCCTCTGCCCCCTTAGACCCCGGTCGAGCACCTTTGGTGCGAGTAATTTTGCCCTCCGCCATTGTGATGAAATTCGCGCCGCAGGCGCGTTAATTGTATTACAATGGCATATCTAGCCTCTTTTCCTATGATAATCCGTGAGAATAAATGAGTAGCTCTGCAATTTCCTGAGATTATCTTAGCACGCTAACTTAAACTAAGATGCGCTAAGATATTCTCGTATATTCTCATAAAATCGCATATATTCCGCCTTTTTCTGAATTTCAGCCATGGCCGACAAAACCGACATCCTGGACAAGCATATGCCCAAGGAACTTCCTCCTCGGGTGCTCTACTACCAATGGCGTGGAGAGATTGCTCGAATGCTCTCCGAAGGCTGGGATGCAAAGATGGTTCACCAGGCCATGGCCAAGTCCGGGGCGGTGATCGCCTACTCGACTCTGACTTTCTACCTGAGAAGGGACTCCTGGAACGACTTACTCACCGAGGACGGAGAACTCGACACTGATAAGCTCAGGGAAGCATCCGAGAAGAGCCGGTCTGTATCGAGCTGGAAGCAAAAGCTTCAATCAAAGAACTAGGCCCTTTTCCCAGTCTAATCGTGATGATGGCAATAGCTCCCATTCACCGCGCTATTAGGCATCTCCGTCCCTTCGCAATGCACCAAAACACTCCCACACAATGCCCTGTGTTGCTTCGTCAGTAGTCCGCGAGAAATGATCGGCTACTTTAGCGCCAGAATGTGTGGCCAACTCCAGTCATACCGCTGCCAGAACTGGTCTCTCGTCCCACTGTTGAGAAATTTGGTTCCCTTCTCGGCCAAATCCGCCACCTCCTCCAGCTCCCTCCTCAGAAATACGGTTAATTGTTGCCTCAAAGCCTCATCGATTTTCGCCTTGGAAAAGACCCTGCAAGGCTGGTATCGCTCAAGGTGATAGAGAGCGGACGGGCGAACCCAAGTTAGGTAATCACCCTTATCATCAATCGACCTTAACCAGAATAAGAGATCCGCCTGAATGATTGTCTTCCAACCACGATTCTGATCTACCAAGCGATGGTGTAGCAGTTGAGCGACAACTGATTGGGGAGGGTTCTCTCCCCCTTCACGTATCCGAGCTTTCCTAAGGCACTCAAGATGGTGGAGATGGGCTGTGAAAACTTCTATGCCAGGGGTCGCAGTTTGTCCGTCCCCCTCGAAGAAAAACGGCTTCAAGAATAGCTCCTCAGCGAGATCGAGACGCTCCTCTTCGATCAGTGTAGCAAGAAGGTGGAGCACCAACTCCTGAATGAAGAATCGAATCCCATCATACGCCCCCGACTCACTTGGCGGTGGGGCAGACGATGTTTCGACATCCAGCCAAGGCTCCAATCCTTCTAAGAACCTCCGGAATTCCGACACGTCAGCATCGTCACAATAACGAAGCTGATCGCGCAGTAGCTGGCAAATATCATCGCGTAGTGGGATCGAAGCTCCCAGCGCTTCCACGATCACCTCGTCCAGATTCTCTCCCTCTTTCGCATCCAGCACCTCAAGGTCGCCCATCTGCCTAGTGGCCTCCTCGAAGGCATCTCTGAGAATCCCTCTTTGGGCAGGGTTGCCCTCAATGAGACGCCGCCGATGGTCTCCAACCCTAAAACCGAGGGCGAGCACTGGGGTCTCCGTATTCGTCACGAAACTAGGCGGTGGCGATTTCGTGGGGCGGACGCTTTCGGGCTTCCCGTAGATGTGCCGTAGCAGGGCTTCGAACTGCTTGTGGTGCGTATCAGGGTCACTCAGATCAAAGTGGATTCTTCCCTTATAGAAGACGGGAATAGGATCGTCCCCCTCCTCGCCCCGATCGAAGATCGCGCCCACGAATTTAGTCTGGCCAACATCCTCGTAAATCTCAGGTGAGATAATCTGCGACTCGTCCCCGACCCCACCATCCTTGTCGTTGGCCTTAGACTTATAGGTTGGATTGAAGAGCATGAGAACATGCGTGATATCCGGATCTTTCGCCATGCTCTCCATGTAGGCGTATTTGTTTTGGCCGTGCTTCAGATCCCAGGCATCGAACTGGACATCTAACCCTCCCGGATTCACTAGCCTGCTCGCCAGATCCTCGACCCGGCCCTTGTATTCCTCGCTCGTCCAAGCGTAGGAAATGAAGACCTTAGGCCTCTTCTCGTTCTCAGTATTGTCCGGTGCGTCGCTCATATCCAACCATGGTAGCCAAGACCCTCCATTCGTTCATTTTTCACTCTCTCGAATTGATAGGTAAAGACCAACAAGGCAAACTTCTTCTCACCAAGAACTACCCTTCGCCCAGAAGCTTCAGCACAGCATCACGAATGGCATGCTCCCTCATCATGTCGCCCATGACGCCCTTCTTCTCTCTCCAGGAACGGTCGAGGGTGGCGATTGCCTTTACCTCCAGTTCCTCTCTCTGATCATCCTCAAGCCCCTTGAGGTAGTCCCCTACTCTCTTTTGAATTTTTTCCTCCTCTGCTACCTCCTGCGCCTTCTCCACAGCTTCCTTAGCTCTTCTAGCATCGAGAGCAGCCTTTCTTGCATCTTTCTGCTCCTGAGCCTCCTGCGCCTGCTTGAGACGTTCTTCGCGCGTTTTGAAGCCTTTAGGAGCTTTGTAATCCCCATCAATGGCCGTTGCGAGCCAAGCACCATTGTCGCGCGGAGATTTATGACTTTCGCTGGAGAGCAGAAAATCGAGTATCTCGATCTTCTCTCTGATGAAATCCTCCTCGTGCGTCTTGGCAAGATTCTTTGCTCTTTTTGCAGAAACCCCAAGAGATTCAAGGCGAGCCACCACTGCATCGACATCCTCTACTTCCAAGGTTTTCGAGTCATTGTCCACAGTGCTTCCTCGCTCGAACCGAACCTTCCAGATCCCGGCGCTCATCTTGATGAATCGTGATTTTGGATCCACTGGGACGAGGAACCCTACCCGTTCCAGCTCGACAACGGCCTTGAGAATCACCCTTTTGATCTGAGCGATGTCCTTGTAGGAGCGGGCAAGCCCCATCTTCTCCTCTGCGAAGACTCGGAGATCGCACTCGTAGCTCGCCCTCTTGTAAAAGCGCTTGTCGAGAAAGCGGTAGATGCGCTTCGCGAGAGAATTCTTCAGCCCCCGGTAAAAGTCGTAGTCCAGACTCTTGAGGTTTCCTGACACCAGGCTCCCGTGAAACCAGCTCGCCCACTGAACCGTGCACATTCCGTTCCTCGTCGGGTTGTCTGTCTCGTGAATCTCCAGCTCCTGAATGTAGTTGAACACCTTCGATGGAACCCACTCCTCGTCCGTGCGATCCCGCCAGGCATACTTGTAGTCGTAGCTCGTGGTCGTAAGTCGATGAAGCGCGATATAGAGGCGCTTGTAGGACGCACCACCAAGAGCCCATCCCATGAGACTGGCCAACTGATAGCGCGTGAAGCGGATTGTCTCTGGCCATCCCTGCATTCTGCAGATTTGGATGAGGCCGAGGAGAACCTCGTCATCCTGCGCGGCTGGTAGCCCGTAGGTTTCACTTCCATGCACCGTCACCTTGCGATCCATCAGTTTGCCGGTCGACTGATCCCTGATGGTATCTCCGAAGGAGATTGTGAGTTGCCCAGGCTGAGCCGCTCGTGCTATCACGGCCACCGGAAACTCCACGATGTTCATCTCATCCTTCCCGTCTCGGTAGGACTCGATGAGGCTCGGGAAGAGATCCATCTGCGCCTTGCTGTGGTCATCTTCTTTCATTTCTTCATTCCCAAAAAAACATCAACACTGGTGTTGTTGTTGTTTAATAACATCATAGTTTAATGTTTAGGGGGCTGTAAGTCGTTGATTATTAAGGGGCGGCAAGGGTGAAACCTGTATGGTATACCAATAAAACCTGTTCCACTGCCAATAGAGGCCCTTGAAAACCTGTTTCACTGCCAATAATTTCCTGCACGCTATACCAATAAAAGGGGGCGTTTCCTGTTTCACTGCCAATAGATGGCGGATTTCCTGTATGAGTAACCACTAATCCTGTATCAAAAGACAATAGTCAAGGCTCCTCTCCGAAGATTCAGAACCCTGCGGGTGCCTTGTCGAATCCGACAAGGCGGGCAAAAGCCATATTCCACCGGCGATCGAGGACTATTGGCAGTGAAACAGGTTTTTGATTCACCGCACTTTTGGGGAACTTGGCGGTTATCGTTACGGCCTTGGTTCGGAATGCCCCCCGCATACTAGTCTCTTGGGTTGGATCGGTGATCCAACTGAGACTCAGAAGATGGCGGCTGTGGCACGGCGATCCCGAGGACGCGAATAGCTGTGGAAGGCATGGACGGTCAATGGAGCGCTCAGTAGGGTGGTTGCGGTTGGTTCCCTTTGCCGTATCCGAGGATCTGATTCAGTGAGGTTGGAGGGTTGGTAGCGTGTTACTGTTGGCACGTAGGGGGGGGGCGAAGAGGAGTTCGTGACGATGTTCGATGCGGAGGGGGGGGGGGGCCCCTACTTTCGTCTGGAATGCATATATTGTTAAGTTACCAGATTATTAAGATGTCAATATTAGCCAGCGGGAATAAGGCGTTCCTGGTGTTCATGAAGTCGATTTGGCCTCCCGGTCCCTTGAGCGTATTTTGTGACGAGAAAGCTAGGGTTGGTAGGATAAGGAGATGGGGTATTGTTAATTAAGCAGGAAATTAAGATGTGATATTAATAGTATGCCGAGTTAGCAAGAAGCTGGATAATTAAGGTGGTATGATAGCTTAATCGTATTATACGGCAATGGTAAGAAGGTAGGTGGTGATCTTAATAGGATGATAAAATGTGGGAACAGTAACTTGCGGCCTTAGTAAGATCTGATATTCTTGATATAACGACTTACTAAAGTATTTCATGCAGATCGCATTTGTGAACGGAAAAGGCGGGGTGGGGAAGTCCACCCTTTGTTACCTCGTGGGGTTATCGCTCCGCGATGCGGGGAAGAGAGTCTCCGTCGCCGACCTCGACCCCCAAGGGAGTATCACTTCTTGGGTCAATGAGGAGAGGGATGGGATCATCCTCAGTCCGGAGAGGGAGGGGGATTTCCACCTTGTCGATACTCGACCTGCGATCGATGACGAGAGCGTGCATGGGGCCATTGCGCAGGCTGATTGCATCGTCATGCCCTGTACCCCTAGCCCTGGTGATATCACCACGGCCAGGGCCACCGCCGATGTCGTGCAGCGCTTCAAGAAGCCTGAGGCCGCATTCTGTGCCGTCCTTAATATGGTGAAGGGGGCGACCAATGCGGCGAAGGATGCCCCGGAGGTTTTTGCGGCACTCGGCGTGCCTCTTATCGAGTCCAGCCTCCCGGATCGCCAGTGCATCCAGCGTTCGGTGCTTCTGGGTTGGAAGGCGCTCGATCCGCGCACCCAGTCCAGCGTATTTAAAATGGCATTGGAGATTGTATCATGAGCACGAAAAGCCCGAAAAAGAAGGCTGCGAGCCAGCGCGACACCCTGAAGTCGTTACTTGCAGGCAAGGCAACGGCCTCGGATGCCCCTGGGAGGAGTCAGGCCAAGACCGCCCTAGGAGAGCCGCCGCCCGAGATTAAGGTGCCCACGCCTCAGTTGGTCGAGGCCGACCTAGGCTCTGCGGCGGCGGAAGAGCCGAAGCCAGTTCCGGCTGTTGAGGTGAGGGCTAAAGTTCCATCGCCCAGCGCAAAGAAGGTGGTGGCCAAGAAGGGAGGGCTTGCCAAGAATACCAGTATCTCGCTGCATCCCGCAGATGAGGATCGCCTCGACGCCATCGAGGTGGCTCTCCGCAAGAAGCGGATCGTCGGTCGGAACACTCCGACCTCCTTTCTGATTAAGGTGGCGCTCGCCGCTGTTGATCTGACTGCCGTCGATCTCGAAGTCGCGGTTGCTGCTGTGCGGGAGCAAGACAATCGCTACAAAGCCGAAGAGGTAGCTTAGCTTAATAAGTTGGTATCTTATTAAGGTATGGTTCCCGGGCTCAAGGTGCGCTCGGTCAAAAACGATCTTCCCATCGCGGTGTTTTTTGTGGTAGGGAACTAGGTCGTTATTGGTCCAAATGAATAATCTCCTGTCACCTTCGCTAGGGCCTATTGTGTTTTGGCTGGCCTTAGGCTCCTTCCTAGCATTGGGAGAGGTGGCCCCTGTAATTGATCGTTCAGATGGCTACCTGCTTCAGGAGAATAGGGCTCTCCGGGGTCATGTTGCTCAGGAGGATGTCGAGAAGGGCATTTGGAGCTTTGAGCAGCTAGTGGAGGCGGGGTCTCGCCTCTTCGTGGTGCAGTTCACTCCCTCTGATGGGGTGGGGAGGCCTAAGGCCACGGGGTCTCCGATACCGACCAATCGATCTGCAACGTCGGGATCTGGTTTCCTGCGTTCTGCGGGGCCGGATGCCAATTCCTGTGTGAGCTGTCACAACCGCCCAACCGTAGGGGGGGCAGGGGACTTCACCGCCAATACATTCAAGGCGAACGCGGAGGGACGGGTGAGTGGCTTGACTATTAATCCTCGATTCAGCCGAGAGAGGGGGACGCCTGCGCTTCAGGGTGCTGGCTTTGTGGAACTCGTAGCGCGGGAAATGACCGGTGAGCTGGAGCGTTTGAGGGAGAAGGGGATTCGGCGTGCTAAGGCCGATGGCGAGCGGGTGTCCGTCGATCTCATCGCCAAGGGGGTAGGCTTTGGTGAATTGCGGATCTCGGCAGATGGCGTTGTTGACTATGGAGGGGTGGAGGGGGTTGATGATGATCTGATCATCAAGCCTTTCGGTCAGAATGGTGACACTGTCTCGTTGCGTGAATTCACGATTGATGCCAGTAACCTGCATCACGGCATGCAGGCAGAGGAGCGCTATGGTTTTGATGCTACTGGAAATGACGACTTTGACGGCGACGGTGTAAGTATTGAGTTGACCCGTGGTGATGTCACTGCCCTTGTTGCGTTCCAGGCGAGTTTGGGCGTGCCGGGTGAGGTGATACCCGCTGACCCGGGCGATACTGCCGCGGCCCGTCGAGGCCGCGTTCTCTTCGAGGCTTCGAAGTGCGCGAGCTGCCACATCTCGCACCTTCCGCTGGAGAGTTCCGACTTTGCCGATCTTGCGGGAGCGGATACCGAATTGACTGTCGATCTCCTTGAGCATTGCCGGGCTCCTTTGCCGGATTTTGATAGTGAAGGGCGGCTTTGGGTAGGGGTTTACTCGGACTTTAAGCGTCACATTATATACGACGAGGAGCTTCCTCATTACGGTAACGAGGTGGTGGCGGGAAGTGCCCGTTCTGGGGATGGATTTCTGACGACAAGGCTCTGGTGCGTGGGCAACACCGCGCCTTACGGTCATCGAGGCGACATCACTACAATCGATGGGGCAATACGAAAGCACGGTGGCGAGGCTGCTTCAGCTAGACGTGAGTACGAGCGGATGTCAGAGGCCGAGAGAACGGACGTTATCGCGTTCCTTAGATCGCTCCAGATTCTCCCCGCAGGATCGGCGCGGGTCGTTCGAGCTCCTCGGCTAGAGGAGTTGCCGTATGCGACAGAGGAGTGCGAGGAGGGTAAAGAATCCGTGATGCCACGTTCGAATAGAAGGCCGCTGTTTACCCCTAGGTGAAATAATTCCCCAAGAATAACATTGCTTAGTCCGCTCGGATCTCCTACAACCGTGGATGTTCCGGTTTCCTAGCTTTCTGATTGCTACGCTTGTGGTGCTCTGGGGCGCTTCTTTGAATGTCTATTCACAGGAGCAACTAGGGTTTGAGGTCAGAACGGTCGAGGTATCTACCCCAAATAAACAGCACTGGCACTCGGTAGAATTCACTAAGAGATTCGATTCTGCGCCGGTTGTCATCTTGGGGCCGGTAACATTTGTTGGCTCTGGCCCAGTCAGCACCCAGATACGCAACGTGACCCATGCTGGATTCGAATTTCAGATTAGGGAGTGGGACTATCAAGATGGTAGTCATTCGAACGAGAGGGTGACCTATTTTGCGATAGAGGAGGGCGAGGGGTTGCTTGGGCAACTACCCGTTGTAGTAGGAAGGACTCAGCACATTGAGTCTTTGGCGACCATCGCGCTTCCTCCTGGATTCGAGTCTCCCGTTGTGCTGGCGCATGTTGAGGGTGGGGGAAGTGCTGCCTTGGCGCGCATTGCCGCCGTTACGCCGGAAAGCTTTGAGTCTCATGTCCAGGTCGAGGAGGCTGAGGATGTCGCGATGGCGCTTCCGCTAGGGGTTGGTTGGGTCGCGATTGAGCAAGGGCAGACGGAAGCGGGAGGTCGTTCTCTTGATGTAGGATTGCTGGCAACTTCTCAATTATGGGAGGCAGTCCCCGAATGGGCGGGAGATGCTCACCTGCTTGCTAGTGTCCAGACGGCGGCTGAATGGGATACCGTGAATATTCGAAGAACGACAAATGAGGGGCAGCGGCTTGATATTAGGCTACACGAGGAGGCTTCTGCTGACTCGGAGACAGTGCACGCCGCCGAACAGGTTGGATTCCTTGCCCTCTCGCAACCGCTCGAGCCTAGGCTTGAGTTGGGTGTACTGGACTTACTCGTGGATGGAAATTGGGTCTACGTTCCCCTCGATGTGGATTACGCGGATCCTATTGTAGTTCTTGGACAGATTCTTGAAAGCGAGGGAGTGCCTTCAATCGCGGAGTTGAGAAATGTTCGGTCGGACGGCTTTGAGGTGAGGCTATCGACTTGGAGCCATCTACAGCCCGACGGGGGTACTCGGGAGGTCCCGTATATCCTAATGGAACGCGGGGTCTATGACGTAGGCGGAAAGTTCTGGGAGGCGGGTAGCGTTGAAGGAGTCGCTGGGTTTTGGAAATCAGCGAGCTTTGAGGCGGGTTTTGAAGATGCGCCTGTTGTGCTTTCATCTCGCGTTGCCGGGGCGGATGCAGATCCTGCTGTTCTAAGGCACCGATCGGTCAGCGGGGCGGGTTTTCAGCTGAGGCTGTCAGAAGCGGAGGCCGCCGATGGGCTGTATGCGCCGGAGAGGGCCAACTTTATTGCGATGCCAGCTGGTGGAGTTACGATGGCGGACGGTACAATTTTAAGTGCAGGAGTTCATGGTTCAGGTACCGATGATCAGTGGGGCTGGAGGGGCTTTAATACTTGGCTTGAAGAGCCCTTTTACTTCGGGACAATCCTGACCACGGTTGGTGGGGATCCAGGAATGGGGAGGTTTCGGGGGATCGAGCCAAACCGTATAGAGTTGCGCTTCGAGGAAGAGCAGAGTGCCGATACGGAGTTGTGGCATGGGGCGGAGCAATTCGCTTTCCTTCTAGCAGGTGTGACGAGCCTTCCGATGGAGCCGGGGAACGATGCCGATGGTGATGGTATCGAAAATAGTGAGGAGATTCTCGTGCACGGCACGAACCCTTCTGCGGCAGACACTGACGGAGACGATATTGCCGACCAAGCTGAACTGGACTTGGGGACCGACCCTACCGTAGTGGATTCCGATGGGGATGGTATGCCCGATGGTTGGGAGGCTAGCTGGGCACAGCACGGGTTTGATGCAACGGTAGCGCAATCTGGGGATCACGGGCCGATGGGTGATCCCGATGCTGATGGTTGGTCCAATATCCTAGAATATGAACGGGGGATGAACCCCTATATTTCTGAGGAAGTGGATGGATTTTGGCTTCGGCAGCACTGGTCCGATCTGCCGCTCTACAGCGCGCGTCTGCTCCAGAGGGATAGGCGTTATTTATCATCGCCGAGTGACGTAATCCCGCAGGATTCGTCGAGCACTGGACAGGTCGATGAGAATAGGCATGGCAATCGTATTCGAGGATACGTCGTTCCATCGACGGGTGGGGAATATCGCTTTTGGCTGAGCGCTAAGAACTCTGCGATTTTGTATATCTCGTCCGACGACACAAAATTTAAGAAGCGGAAGGTCGCCGAGATAGGCACTGAACTCGGTCATGGCCACGGCATTTCACTCGAGAGCGGTCTTCTTTGGAACTCGTACCCGACTCAGGCATCCGTCCCTTTAGTTTTGGAGGCTGGTCAAAAATATTTCGTCGAGATTGTTTATCAGCAGGGACACACTAAAATTTCTCATGCAAGTGTGGCTTGGAGCCAGCATGGGGGGGAGAGGGCTCTTATCCCCGCGTCACAGCTCCGATCATTCGCTGAAGACGGGAACGATGGGGACGACGATTCTTTACCGGATGATTGGGAGCAACAGCATGGACTGCGCCTTGATGATAACGGGTTTTTCGATGCGCTGCGAGAGGGGCAGGAGGGGGATTTTGATGGTGATGGTCGGTCGAATCACCGCGAGTTTCTGGATGGCACTGACCCTTCCGTGGAGGACCCCCCTCTACCTTCCGATGCCGGGACCATAGGCGACGGGGATCAACTCCTGCTTTCTCTATCGGGGGCTAGCTTACCAGCTGATGACGGCTGGTTCAGAAGGACTGACGGCTCTTTGCAGGCGACTGGCACTCGGGAGGTTTTCGGCATCACATTCGATGCCTCTGAGGCAGGTGTTTACAAGATTGAGTGGCTCATTGGCTCGACAGGGCAAGATGAGGGCTGGGGCCAAGTGTCCATCCTCGCTAAAGTCGATGGAAATAGCGAGCACAGGTCGGCTTCGCTCCCGGCAGAGGGCCCGAGCCCTCTAGTGGTCACCACTCGACCGCTTGAGGTAGGGCAACACGACGCATCTGTGCAACTCCTCGATCTTGATCTATTCCACAGGTTCAGAGTGTATGGCGTCCAGGTCTACCGCGTAAGTGACGGAGGGGCGGAGCAGATCGCATTGGCGGGAAATACCATGACCTTCGACGGTGGTGAAGTTCTTCTTTCTCCTCTCTTCGTCGAGGGCATTGAACGGTTTAGTGGCGCCGCGAAACTGATCGCGGATGGGCAGGAGTTATCCACCCTTCCGGGTCCGGAGGGAATGTGGTATCAGGATCTAGAACTCCCTGAGGATGGTAGCCCGATCGCGGTTTCGCTCGGAGCAGAGGGGCAGTCCCCAGTGTTGGCGGGAACAGCAACGTGGGGGATTACGCGAATCGTGACTATTGCCGGGGAGCCCCTACACCGGGTTGGTTCAGCGATCCGCATGGGAGTGCAACCGATCGATCCATCCGCAGTAATTACGGCAGTCGACATGATCGTCAACGGCCCGCAGAGCTGGAGTAAGGAAAGATTATCAGGAGATGTTATGACGGCGGCTCGGGTCTATCGTTTCGATCAACCGGGGCGCTATCTGCTCAAAGCCAAGTGGAAAGAGAATGGGGTTCTAAAGTCGGCACAACGTCACATACGTTTCACTGAGGCATCCTTCGATCCGGGTATCCGAGAGGCGAGTCAAGGCACCTTGAGAAATTGGGTAACCAGATATCGTGGGGGATCGACAATCGACAACTACTCCGTGCAAGCACCCTCGTTTGTCTACGCTCGCATCGAGCAGACGAATACTTGGCGTCGCTACCAAGTCGGTTCAGAGCGGACAGGGGATTATCCTATCCTTCTTAGACTGGGAGGTGATACAGGTCCGGTTGCTGCGGCAGGCACACTGGCGTGTTTTGACGCATCGTCAGCTTTTCGAACGGGCATTGAGATGATCCATCTCCATGGCAATGGGGATCGAGTGTATCGGAGTGCTCTATCAATCGACAACTTTCCTGAAGGAGCGACGGCTGTGGTGAGCATCTTTGTTGGTGGGGTGACATTTATGGACGGGACGATCAGCCAAACCTATAGCGCGGCAGACTTTCCCGAGAATGGAGTCGTCGATCTTGAATACTATGTCCCAAATAGTACCAAGACTAGCATCTGCCATAGGGTGAACGTCTACGATTCGGAGGGCCTTAAGCTGAAATGAAGCTGCCGTTGCGGAGCCTTGGGTTGTGTTTGGTCGCGGCCGTAATTCTTGGGGCGCTGTTCCAAGTTGTAGTTCGGCGTGGGGGCGATCCAGAAGAGGATGCATCTGGGGATATCCTGAAGGCAGAAGATGTGGCGTCGCGCCCCAGATCGACGGGAGGGCCAACATCGAATCTTATGGGCTCTACCGGTCGCCTCGGCGACGTTGGTCATCCGAAGGCCGGGTCCGTTGCCGGATCCAACAGCCGCGCTTCAGCTGGAACAACTGCGCATCGGAGCGAGCCGTCTATTTGGCGGGACAAGAGCAGGGTTGGAGCGGGTCATGGTGTTGTGCAAGCGCCGCCGGGTGGGGGTGGATTTGATGCGCGGCAGCGAGCTATCCGTTCGATGCCGTTCAACATGGATGCCGCAACGACAAAGGAACTGGTTGATTGGGTGTCGGATGGTAGGCAAATCCCGAAGGGCCTGTCTCAGGCGGAATGGCGCGGATTGTGGAACGATGTCACGGAGAGGCTGGTGCGAGATCAGGTAGTTGGGATCGGGGATCAACTCCAGGAGGTTTATGTTCATCCGGAGACAGACGCGGTGATTAAGGACTACGCGGTTCAAATGGCGGGGCTCTATTTGGATGAAGCCTTGAATCCTATTGACCCGCCCGCCGAACCGATTTCCTCTTCCGATGTCGAGGCCGCTGAGGAAGTTTTAGAGGCGGCGCTTGTTGATGCTGAGTTGTCATCATCGGGGACCGCTCTGATCGCCAAGCACGTTCTTGACGAGAGTCGAATCGATCCAAGTGTCAGTCGGGCCGCCCTCCGACTGGCATCGACTCCGCCAAGTAAGACCTCTCAAGGAAACAGGGCCACTGCTATAGCTGTTCTAGCTGAGAGAGGCCGTCCTGAGGCAAGGACGATCGCGATGGAGATGCTCGCCGATCGCCGGACCTCCCCAATTGTAAAACTTGCTAGTATTGCCGCCCTAGGTACGGTCGGGTCACGTTCTGACATCGAGTGGGCGGAAAGTGAAGTTGGTCACGACCTCAGATTCCAACAGGCATTCAGGAGTGCAACTCTAAGCCAACAAACCCAAGGAAAATGAACAAGAAGACACGATTCTCATCAACAGGACAGATTAAGTTGTTCCTGCTAGCCTTCTTCGTTCTTTCAGTGAAGGCAGATAACGTGCCCATCGAGGTCTCGGAATCAACCATTAAGCCTCCGTGCCCTGATCCTGGTGATCCTCCTGTCCCCGGCGACCCTGATGGGCCCTACTGGAAGCGCTGGTCTCCCGTTGTATACGACGAGGCTTGCTACGGTCCTGACCTCTAATTCTGCGATCCAATGATGACTATTTCAGGGCGAAGCCTTCTACTTTACATGCTATGCGCGGTTATTGTCTGCGTACCTTTGGATATTCAATCAAAGGTAGTTTGGGAGGAACGCTGTGGAGCGCTGGTCTCGACTGGAGATGCTCGGGTGATCATCGAAAGCCTCGATGGGGAGTGTCGGGTGGTACTTCGGTTCGAGGGGGCTGGGCATTACTGTTCCTGTGGAGTCTGTGTAAACGTCGGCCCTGGGGAGGAATTGCTTGGGATCATGAGTGATCCCCCTGTTACGATTCCCGACGTGGCCTCGCCGGACCCAGTTGAACGCTCCTTGGATGTCCTCGCAGGTAGCACCAGCCCGGATGGAGTTCCGATGAGCGCAACTTTTACCCCTGACCCAGATGCAGCTTTTTTTGATGCTCTCGAATGGGGGTCACGGCTCTGGGCTCCCCGAATTGGCCTTGCGGGAGAAACGTCGGAGATTAGGGAGATTGGCGAATCCCAGTTCGTGGTTGATACAAATCCGGAGACTCGCTTGCAGATTTCGATCGCTTACGGAACAGCTGCCATGCAGGCCTCTAGTGAAAGGCTTAAGACCTCGTTTCAGGTCGCGGGCTTCGAGGATGATATCGCTGAGGGAACCTTCGATGCGGACTTGCTGACGGCGGCGGTTCATTGGATTCCGGTAAGCGTTCTCAGCGCTCAGAGCGATCTCGGTTCTGTCGATCTTCGTCAGTTGCAGGGAGTGACGATGACTCCGCTGCTACTTCCTCCCGCAATGCGCAGGACAGAAGGCGTGGCTGTCTGTCCTCTTTACTCACTCAGCTGGGAGGTGCCTCTCGCCCCACCCGGACCGGGAGAGTATCTGGTGGTTGTGACCGTGGAAGATTTCCACGACCTTGAGCCGCTGAGGCAAGAGGTGCTTGCCGCTGCACAAGGCGATCAGGGCCCTCAGGCGAACCCGATCGTTTGGAATCCAGAGGATGGACACGGTTTGCCCGGCTCGACCGTGAAGCACGTCGCCTCGGCTTTGAGGCTACGGGTGCTTGAAATCTCCGCGTTGGCGATGGATGAATCTCCTATCGACATTTTTGTCAATGAGGAAACGGATGACGGCGATCCGCTTCCCGATTCTTGGGAGAAACAGGCTTTTGCCTCTCCTGACTTCACGACAGGGTGTCTTGATTGGAATGAGAACAGTCAGCTGGAGTTGTTCGACTTCCTTACTGGCACTTCCGCAGACCGGGAGGACGAGGTCAGAATTGTTGTTACCCCTGACACACTGAAGGAGGTTACCGACAATCCGGGAGTCGTCCTCACAGAAAAGGAGCCTGATCAGGCGTGGGGCGATGGAAGAAATAGTTCACAGCCAAAGATCTGGTTCGACTATAATTTCCCCCCTGACAAATGGTTCCCGCGCAACGAGGCGAGGAAATTGCGGATCGGCAAGGCTCTCAACCGGACGATTGACGGGAGACTTGTGCCCAGCTTTATCTCCCAGATTAAAGAGAATGGCGAGATCATCTACTCTGCTACCGATGACGATTTCTTCCACGATCTTCCGGAATGGATCGAGAAGGCTGACACCGAGGACCCGTCCCAGTACTTCTTCTATGATTTCGTGCCCACACAGAGCGTCTGCTTTGAGGTAGAATGGTCCTTAGCCGACCTGGATAGCGATCACATGCCAGTGGAGTGGGAGTTGGAGCACGGGCTCGATCCGGATAGGAATGATGATTTCCTTGATCTGGACGGAGATGGCCTGACGAATCTCCAAGAGTATTTGTTGGGCACTGACCCCAACTCCAAGTATTGGGGGCGTCCAATTGACCGCACTGAGCTAGCCGGAACTGACGGACCTGGGGTTGAGGAAGAAGAAGAAGAGGAGGAGGACCCGCCGGTTATTACGTCCCTGAAGGTGGATGATGATGGATCAGTGGTCATTCGGTGGGAGCCTGGAGATCCCAGAGTTTTTGGTTATATGATTGAACGATCTGAGTTCAACGACTCTGAGACAGCGATCTGGGAGACCCTTAAGGTTCTCGCCGATCCCGTAGAATTGGTATTTACTGATGCGGAAGCTGGCTTCCCAATCCCTACGTTTTATCGGATCATTGCAGTCGATGCATTTGAGCAACAAATCATCTCCGACCCTGTAAGGCTTGACTGGAACGATAGCCTCAATCCAAGTGTGAAACCGTGGTCGCCTGGCTGGGCGTTAGCCCATTTTGGGAATCTCAATCAGTTGCCCGGTGATGATTTTGATGGTGATGGCGCTACCAACGAAGAGGAGTTCTTTGCCGGAACAGATCCGCGCGAGGAGGATACTGATCTGGATGGTATTTTAGACGGGGACGAATGGGGGAGGGAGCAACTTCCATGGAGTTATTTGTGGCGAACAGGCAATCCGGTCGCTGTTAATGAGTCGGCAACTAGTGCTTTAGTGCCTGATGGAGTAGAGGACCAAATTTGGTTTGTTGATGGGAACGATGTAGGCGTGCTTGGATCGGTCCTTGATGTGGTTGGGGATACTGCTTGGAAGTGGGAAAGCCCGCTTCTTCCCAGCGCTATAGTGTCCTCTCCAGTGCCAGTGCTGGGAAGCTCTTGGCATACGCATGAGGTGACTCTACCCGATGATCCAGATGAGGAGCAGACAGTAACTTCTGAAGGCGAGCCCACTGCACACTACTTTGCCTTGGCGGAGAATAATAAGACTCTGCTTCTCAAGGAAGAAGATGTCCTTGTAGCGTATGTTTATCTAGATCCTGCAGACCCAACCCAAGGGATCAATCTACAGCTCTTCACAACCAGAACTGACGATGAAGGGAATGTGGGGATTGGCGAGTTGGATGACGAGTGGGATTTTTCAGTGACCTGGGGGGACCTGGCTCCTCGCTGGAAAGAGGGTGAGGGAGTCTATCTTGGGCCCCTTCCAAAACAAGGAGTATGGAGAAGGCTTGAGGTGCCTTTGCACCGATTACTCTCTAGTCCTGACGCACCAGGGGGCGCGGATGATATTGGAGACTTTGCTGCAGACAACGAGCTGAGAGCCCATGGCATCGCATTTCAAAATTACGAAGGCACGGTGCTTTGGGGATATGTTGGCGTCACATCGGATACGGACTCGGATCGGATGCCGGATGAGTGGGAGCGCCGCCATGGGTTAGTGGTCGGGCAGTCAGATGGAAATGGAGATGCAGACGGTGATCTTTTGGTCAATCGGTTGGAGTACAGATGGTCAACGGACCCTAATAGTGCCGATACGGATGACGATACGTTTGCTGATGCCGCAGAGATTACGCTCTACTCCTCTGACCCTCTAGATTTCAGAGAGCCTGCTGATGATATCGCTCAGTGCGCAGATTTACCAAGTTTGACTCCACAACAGACTACTCTTTTGGCAGACTCCCTATTTGCCTACTATGAAATGACGGAGGGTGGGGGAGAATTGCTCCGGGACCACACGTTGGCCCAGAATCATGGAGTCCTTATTGATGGTGTGCGTTGGGGGTATGGACCAAACAACGAGGGCGTCATCGAATTCGGGGGTGGCCCTGAGCATGTGCGAGTGGATAACGGAAACGCTGCGTCGATGGAGGTATCTGACGATATGGCTATCAGCTTTGCGTTTCGGGGTTCGGATGACGGTGATACCGCTGAGGACATTGACCGGGTTCTGATCACCTCAAAGACGGGGCTTGGCGAATCAGGAGGTTTCGCTGTGACCTATAATTCTTTTCGACAAAACCTTACCTTCCATGGGGAAGGGGAAGAAAAATTAACTGCGAAAGGACTCATACTTCCTCAAGGGTGGCATCATGTGTTCATTTCTAAGAAGAGGGCTGAGAACGGGGGCGTGCCAATTCTCTACATTGACGGCAGAGAGGTAGCTCCGCTCACCGATGCGACATCGGGAGCGCTTATTGATCTGGAGAAGTGGCCGACTCGAGAGCTTGTCCTGACGAACGAAGGCTTCGTTGTGTCGGCTCTGTCAGCTATTCAGCCTGCGTCTACAGACCTTCTGATTGGCGGGGATGGCACGGTATCGTTTATAGGGAAACTGGACCGTCTAAAGATCTATAGTGCATTTATCGAAGAGGAATTAGTGGCTATTCTCTATGGCGCCGAGAGCTGCATGAGGAGGGAACAGAAGGACTGCATTCGCTACTCGATTTGGGGCTGGTGGAATTCCTACGACACGGTGTACTTCACTCCGACGAGTCCAACAGGGATGTATTGGTTGGATAGGGCTTTTAGGCAACCGTTTTGGGGGGAGAGGCTAAGTAGCGAAGGTGACCTTTATAGTCAGTATTCACTCCCTCCAGCAATGATTGATGACCCCGATGTTCAAGACAAAGAGGTTATGAAATTTAGCCCTGGGCACGCCCTCTACTCGGCAAAGGCTCCAGTCGATAAGCCGCCCCTCTTTGTTATGCATGGCTCCCCTGCGGCACGGGATGCTGATGTTACTCACACGCGTTCTGGTGGGGGGATGGACGATCTTATCAACAATTTCACCATTACAATGGCGTTCAAGTCGCCCTCAAAGCTCACAACGATTCTTGATTCGGATGACTTCGGGCAACCTGATGGCGTGGCGGGATTAGTGGTTCATGCCGATGTTAATGATATTGTCTTGGAATCGAAAAAGCTTGGCGTTTCAAAGTTTATTGGACGATATCCAGATGTTCTTTCTTCGGGCTACAACCTTCTCACGATCGCTGTAGACGGTCAGGAGACTGTTGAGGGCGAGAGTCCACTGCCGGAGTTGGAAAGGCGAGATCAGGGGCATAGGATTTATGTCAATGGCATCATGGTGGGAAGCTCTTCGAGTAGAGACTATAGTATTGGTGTTCCAAATAAGATATCAGCAGAGCTAACTCCTTCCGCGGTTGCGGACAATGCCGTTCAATCTGATGCGGACTGGTACCTCTCAGAGATCGTTATCTATGATGGTGCTTTGACAGAGGCAGAGAGAGTGCATGAAGAGCGCTATATCACCCTGAATGATCAAGATCTCCAGTCCACAGAGAGTATGGACGGGGATCAAATGCCCGACGTCTGGGAGTATGGTGTTTTCGGTCACCGCCGGTTCGGCGATGATCAGGATCAAGATGGCGATGGAGTTTCGAATCTTGAGGAATACGAGTCTGGAGCTCATCCGCTTCTCAGTGATACGGATGGTGATGGAGTCGATGATTACGAGGAAATCGTGGCGGGCACGAGTTCAACCGCGTTTGATACGGACGGTGATGGGTTGCCAGATGGTTGGGAGTTAGACAACCAACTTGACCCACATAATCCAAACGATGCCCACACTGATGCGGATGAAGACAAAGTAGAGGCGTTCTTGGAGTATCTCGCAGGATCGTCGGCGATCGAATCTGATAGTGATTTCGACACGATTCCAGATCTTTGGGAAATCCAAAGAGGCATGCACCCTGGGATAGATGACGCAAGCCGTGCTGTGCCTGGTCTCAAGGGAACCACGTACCTCGAGTTGTATCAGAATGGAGGCTTAGATACGGATTCGGATGGAATTCCTGATTTCGTTGAGCTTGCTCTCAATAGCAATCCGTCGAGCGCCACTGCTAACCAAGATACTGACGTCATGCCTGACGCGTGGGAAATTTTTCACGGACTTGATCCGCTTGTGGATGATGGTGATTCAGATGAGGACGGAGATTTGCTCTCTGCCGCACTTGAGTTCCAAAGGAAAACGAGTCCGCTTTATGGAGATTCGGATAGTGACGGAATGGATGATGGCTGGGAGCACTACTTCCTTTTTGAGCCGTCGATGCACATTCCGAACCTTGCGGAAGATGATTCATTAATCGGATTCTGGTCCTTCAATGCCGCGCCAGAAGAAGACGAGGACGAAATTGAGGCTATTATAGCGCTACTTGAAAAGAGGGGAGGGGACTATGGAGAGATCGAATTTCCCGTACTATCTGCCTCCGGCTACATGGCCGCGACCACTGCTGAGGAAGAGGTGAAAGTTACCGCCGGTTACGAAACATCAGCTCTATTCATTGGGACAGATACGATTTCACTAACAGACGCCTCTGGATGGAATGTTAGGAGTGATCGAAACTTCTCTCTCGCTTTCTGGATGGTTCCAGAGGGGGAAGTAACGATTCCCTTAGCTGAAGATGGGACGTTACTCCCTGAAGAGGTCACGCTCGGTCCTGGAGAAGTAGTAAGTCAAAAAGGCTACTTCCGTCTCTATATTGATCATGAGAGGCCTCGCCTCAATCTCCAGGCTCATGGAGGGGAGACGATATTCACTGAGGTAGCTGCAGTCCCCAACGTATGGCAACATGTCGTGCTCAGACAGGATGTCAGTCAAGGTCTCATCGAGATGTGGATCAACGGCGAATTGGCAGATTCGGTGGCAGTTCCCTCCAGTCCTGTCTTGGATGGTTGGCCGATTATGCTTGGACTTCCAGATTCGATGGAAAGCAGAGGTGCGAAGGTCGCTCTGGATCATGTCATGATCTATGATCGTTTGCTCACCGCTAATGAGATCGTCCTCTTAGCTGATTGGCGTGATGGTGCCTATGAGCGCAATCAGGATGCCGACGGTGATGGCTTAAGAAACCTAGGGGAGTATGAGAATAAGAGCCTGCCTCGCGATAAGGCCGAGTTACTTGAACAATTCACTGTTGGGACGCCAGAATACAACAATCTGCAAGATTCAATCGCACGTCTGGTAAGTTCAGCGGACACAGATGGAGATGGCCTTGACGACAATGCCGAGCATCCGAGCAACGCGCCGCTAATTCGACCAGATCGAGTTCTTGATCCGCTGACCGGTGAGCCGTTAGATCCGCGACCAGCGGTAAGCCTCGCGTATTCAAAGGATTCCGATGGAGATGGCCTCGATGATTTTGCTGAACTCAATTTTGGAGTTGAGAATGGTGATCCTAGGAAAGGTGCGTCTATGCCTATGGAGGGAGATAGTGATGGCGATGGCTTGGGGGACTATGTTGAGGCCTACTGGTATGGCCCTAAATATGGCATTGTAAGAGATCAGGTTAGAGGTCTATTTGATAGCTGGGCACTAGCCTTTGGAAGTGGATATGATCTAGATGGCGACGGATCGCCTGACATCGGGGGCGCAAGTGACTTTGATGAGGATGGCTATTCCAATTCGCTTGAGATCGAGGCTGAGCTGAACCCATTTCTTTTTGAGCCGATGAAAGATGCGTTCATAGATAATGACGCAGACAATGATGGTTTATCGAATTTTGCGGAAAATCATATCTATCTGACGCCGAGTAACCAGCAAGATTTGGAATATGTGCTCCATCGTCTTGTGGGAGGTAATGATATTCGTACAGTGGGTGACCTGGATGGTGATGGCCGCCTGAATGCGGATGAGTTAATTGATGAAACAAACCCTCTCGATCCGAGTAATCGGTCCGCAATGGCAAGCCAAGGGATTCTTATGCAGCAGATCGAGATCTATGCGGAGAAGTTTCCATTGCTATCCACAATAAATCATCAGCAGGGCGCAGAAGGGGCATGGATTCTTTTGGATGACCGTGGGAGAACCGTTCAGCTAAACTATACAAAGGGAGAAATGATCGTTCTTCGACCCATCTATGGGATCGACCTTGCTTATGATAGGCCTCAGGTTCCAATACTCGTTGAGTTCAGTGATGAATTGGGGAATAGCGGAGAGGTCGTTCTCATCCCAAGAGGTGATACGATGATCGCTGTCCCTGGCGGAGGAGCCTCAGGTGGACGCCATCCGAAGACTCTCCTTTACGACGGGCCGCCACCATTTACTGATGATCTCGCGCCACCAGGCGAGCTTTTGACGGGTGGCTCTGACGACGACGAAGAAGAACCCAAGCCAGAGGGGCCGTTTATGCTCAGTAGCATGCCGTTCGAACCATTCCTTCTGAGGAATTTGGAGTCTGGAAAAGTCACTTTGAAAATCGTACCGCTTTTTGTTCCTACGATAGAGCCTCTTGCCGCCCCGAATACCATTTCGCCAAACGAAATATCAGTAGAAGAAGGAACCGAGGATGGAAGCGGGAATCCTGATTGTGAATGCCCTCCAGAAGAGGACGAAGGTGAGGATGGTGAGGAAGATGACGATGTGGAACTAGTGCTTTTGCCGAGAAGGCCAATTTTTGAATTTCTCCTTAATCCTTCACCTACGATTGTCCGAGAGCCAGAACAGTGGTTTATCTCCAGCGGTGACGGCTCTGAAGAAAGCGAAGAGGGTATTTCGACAGAGGATCCGACCATCGCGATGCCGCCATTGGCAATTGGTGTCGATGAAAAAGGAGCGTTTATTCATGAGCACTTCCGCCCTCGGAAATGGCTCGAGGATTTAGGACTGGGTGGACTCAAGGGGCTTTTCTCTGAGGAGAGTGGAAATCAACCCTTCTGGCCGTACTCCAGAAATTCCCTCTGGGCAGATCCGGTAGAAGGTGCGTCAATTAGTCTGCGTTTCGATCAAGCTCTCAACACGCTTACCGATACAAAGAATCTGGTCCTACGTCTCCCGGATTCCTACCGCATCGAAAATGCGTCGAATCAATCCGGGTCACCAGTAGGTGGGGTAGTCTACGATCTGCCTAATGGTATCGAAACTTTCTCAGAAGGTGGAATTGATGGGGAGTTTGTAAGGATCGATACAGATGCGAGTATCGGGGGCGACATCTGGATTCGAGGGCCACTTCAGGCAATACGACTGGTTAGCCTTGGTGGTTCAGATTCGGAAGAAGGAGAGGAGCCAGAAAATCCCATTGAGAATGCCGATATTCCTTTCGAAGCCTTATCAGGATTCGAATTGCGTATCTATGACATAGATTCCAACACACCTCTTCCTGAGGGGGATGAGGAAGTAGACAGCCTGGTGCCTATCGGACGTGTGGTGGTTGCTGGAGGAAGTTCGGCAGAGGGGGTTTACACTGATCCACTTGATATCGTCGACGCCGGTGATTTTGTCGGTAGGGAAATACACCAATTCTACCGCCTTTATATCCGGCGGGAGCTTGGTGCTGAGCCAACCCAGGAGGAATATAGGTTCGTTTCCAATTCACCTAATAGTGCCTCTTGGACTAGGTTGGGCACGACTGGAGAGGGTGCCGTAAGGTTTGATCTCTATCCCGAAGGCTACATTCGGAAGCTAAGCGGAGTAAACGCTGATGGGAGCGCCACTGAGGAGACCACCGTTACATTCCAAGATTTTCCTTGGGGCAGAGATGTTGTCGGAATCCAAGGAGGGCCTCTGCTTGGTTCAGGGGGCTCGATTGCTGTGCGACACGAAACTAATCCTGCCAGCCCGAACTTCAGTCGACCGATTTCTGTCGGCTACCAGCTGGGGGCGGACTCTTCACCATCGTTAACCCCGGCTCAGAACTCTGGAGGATTTGATTTGAGCTACGCTGATGGCTTGGAGGCTGTGGCTTCTCCGAACAATGGGAATAGCGCTATTCCTCCTCAGGTGGATGAGGGCTACCCAGGACCAGAGAATCCCGGCTACGGAATCAATCCCTACGTCGACCCGAATGCTGGACCTGGGACCGACGAGGCTTGGGATTTCACGGACGGAAGCTTCCAAGATCCACGTCCTTTTGTCTCTAAAGGTCGCCATTGGGATTCGGCTTCTGACGTAAATCTGACTGCTGATAAGGCAAAGCTCGGGTGGAAACCGTCTCGCCATGATCCTCTCTTCACTTGGCGCTATGAGATCGTGAACCTCGGTGATGTCGTGCGTTACGATCTTGAGAATCTCCACGCTAGTGACGAATTTCAGCCAGCTGTACCAGCCGCCAGAGGGAACTACTCCACAAGTAGCGTTCCGCATGAGCAACTCCTTGGGTCTAGGGGAGAGTCGATTATCTATTACCGGAAGCCTGGGGAAAATCGTTATACGGCTTTCTTGGTCATTCGTGGAGAGGCGATCGAATTGATTGGTGATGCCCATCAACTTACAGAATATGGCCGACTGATGATCAAGCGTCGCGGCTCGGAGAGTCGTAGTCTCTACGATATCAGGCATGAGCCCACGCTCAATTGGCTTCGGGAAACAGGGGGCGACGGCCTACAATCCAATCCACCCAATCGAAGTATAATCCGTTCGATTAAGCCCTACCGACTGAGAACCTATCATTTGGGGCATTACTGGGCGGGAAATGCAACTCCAGGAGAGCCTTGGAGACTGGCGGAGGACTACCGGCTAGAGAACTTTCGTCTCGACGATAGTGGCCTAGCTACCGCGTCGCCGCGCCTAGAGTTCTATTATTTACCGCCCGCATTTGAGGTAAACGACTATCTTGGCATAGGACTTCCGTTGCCCCTAGTGAATCGAAATGAGTTTCAATGGAGTGGATCATTAGTCTTGCCTGAGATGCGTTGGAAGCCCAGCGATGGCGGCCTGCCATTCCTAGAGGACGATAAATTAGCCTACGGGGCCGTTGAGCCTCAGCACAGTCGCGATCTTTGGTTGTGGTCTGCCGAAGATCCCAATTCCATCGAACCTGAGGCTGGTATCTATGATCGCACTCTAAGAGCTGCTCCTGCGGACACATTCCAGTATGCTTCTGCCCACCATCGCAATTGGGCAGGAACTCGCTTCACTCAGGCTGTGAGCCGCAACGACAACGGAGCTCAGGGTTGGAATAAGTATCCGGTGATGTACATGGTTACTGATCTAGTTAATGGAGTTAATGAAGACATAGACCCACAGGAAACTAGTCAGCCTGATAATATCAATGACCGTTGGCTGTTTTGGCCAGAGGACTTGCGTGACCCTATGACGGTTCATCGAGGTCATACGGCGGTGGCTTACGCTGAGCCTGATTCGTCCTTCACGATTGGTCTCCCAGCCGGAGAGCAAGCCGCAAACCTCTACCTATCCCTCATCAATATCGCTGATAAGGAGGCTGGGCGGCCATCGAATCAAGGCACCGCGCTGAGTGTACTTCCACGCATCAGCACTGCCGTTGGCGGGGAGGTCAAGGATGTCAATGTCTATGACATGGCTGTCGGAAAGCGCAAACGTCCCCGAAACGATCTGACCGTTCAGCAAGTGAATGAATTGGATGGCATCTTTGCTCAGATTGAAGCTCTCTCAAATCAATACGAGGCAGCGCAGGATGACGCATCCCGTAGGCAACTCGCTGGAGCGATCGACTCGAAGAATCTTGAGGCTAAGCCCTACCTAGTGGATGAGGCCATGCTTTGGAAAGCGGTCCTGAAGGAAAAGGACGACACAAACGAGGAGAGGTTTGCGAATTCGAATCCAAACGTCGCGCTTGCCCCAACATCGGGAGAGAAGGATCGCTGGTTCTGGACGGGAATGCCTCTCGACGGACTCCTTGGATTGCCTGGAATCTCTGCAGATATTCAAACCGAGAATGAGGATTCAATCGTATCTATTGTTGAGGCCGTAGCTCTAACTGAGAGATACGAACTCACGGACGCTGAGATCGCAGCTCTTCCAACAGATGAGCGGATCGACTATGAGGCGAATTCTGGTAATGCCGAATTCTGGCGAGAGCGTCCACCCCTCATCTACGCATTTGCCGAAACTGGTAAGCCTCTGAGTGATGGCACAGACCGATTTGCAAGAATTCCTGTGCTCCTTCGCCCGGTTCGTACCCCAGTATTGCAGGAGCAGACCGGTGCCGATTACCGAGTCACCGGATTGGATGGGATTCCGACGTCTCAGCCAGGGGAAAGCTCAATCGATGCCCTCACCTTGAACCTAAACCACGGGACCAGCGATATAAGTGTTGGCTTGGGAGCAAGCAGTCTTGGACTCTCTGTCCGCAGACAGGCAGTCGCGGAAACCTGGTCTCCTGGTGGCATGGTTGTATCAGATCGTCCGGATCGCCCGTTCGGCCCTTGCTGGGCGTCCAACCTGACCTCATATATCCAGTTTTCCGGAAGGGACTATGTAGTGAATACCCCAGGCGGGGTCTATGTCTATCGTCCTTATACCGATGGCAACGGGGACTTAGCCTTCAGGTTAGCACCAGGCGGAAAACGGGAGGCGACGAGTTACCTCAACAAGTTTTCGAAAGTCACCGAACCGTTCGCGAATGGGGTGGCAGGCTATCTTTTGGAATTGAATTCCGGGGTGAAGTTCTACTTCGAAGAGCGAGGCAGGATTGCGTATCAATATAAGGAAGAGAATGACAAGGCGATTGCCCCTCTTTACCAGATTCCCTACGCACGGCTATTGGCTGTAGAAGATGCTGCGGAAAACAAACTTCTCTGTAGGTATAGAGACGAAGGAGCTCCTCAGAATCTCATCGACCCTAGAAAGGGATACCTGATCCCGACTCGGATCGAGGATCCGAATCGTCTCGATAATGGAGGAGGAACGATTGGCTTAGACATCACCCTTTCTCCGGATGGAAAGAGGATTGAAACGGTCACCGATCCGCGAGGCAAGACAACGACCTACCACTATACTGCTGACCGGGAGCTAAATCGTGTTGAATTCCCTGCAAATGGCGGTGGTAACATTTCCTATTCCTACAACTATGCGAAGGAGGCGAGCCTCAAGGGTGAGGCGTCGACCGAGATCTACCATGCCAACCTCGCTAGTATCAAACGTGGAAATTCGATGACTTCGTTCGAATACAAGTTCGATCACAGCAAGCAGCTTTGGAGAGACAACTGGAATAGCCCGCTAGTAGGCGCCGATAGCGCTGGAGCGCTCCTCAGTTCAGGGCGAGGGCGATTCGAAGTCCAGCGTGGCCTGCCGCGTTGGGTTTCCATGGTCACCTTGCCTGATGAGACCAAGATTAAATTTTTCAATGACAAGAAGCTCCTAGTGGGGTGGAATGGCGATCAGCAGAATCCTAAGCGGGTGGTCATCTCGAGTGAGAGTTCAACGGGGGTCGTTCAGGACTATCGCGGTGTAAAACATACCTACACCTTCAACCTCGCGGCAGGTGACGACAGCATCTTCGTTGGAACGGATAGCTTCATTGACAGAATTGCTGTCTCCTATTCTAGCTTTGATATTGAGCACGAAGGCCTAGGCACCGAGACGTTCTCCTTTGATGTCGGCGCAGCGTTTGCTCTTTCGTCGATGAGCGACCTCAATGATCGGACAACTTCGATCAGCTACGACCTCTCGGCTTCAGCCCACCCTGAGATCACCGCCCAAATAAATTCCCAAGCACTTGACGCAACTTACCTCTATCCAAGGTTTGCCTTGCCAACGAAACGGGAAATGCAGGGAGAAGGCCCTGTAGCTAGCTTAGTCGAGTCCTTCCCTGAAGCTGACTACGATCTTAGGTGGCTACGTCCAACAAAGACCGTGGACCCAGAGGGCAGAATCACGAAGCAGACCTTTGATGGCCAGACAGGTCTTCTAACAAAGGAGCAGGTCCTAGATCCAGCTGTCCCGAACAATCCTACACTAGTCTACGAAGTCGACTACGCCTACGGCCACGCGGCCTTTGGCGCCTTTGTGACCAAGCAGACTACTAAGGATCTCGACGGCAATGGCGGCGGAGACCTCGTCGTCAATTTGGTGCCAGACACGGCTGGGCGCGTGAAGAAACGCTCCATCGGCCCCTCAGGACAAGAGCTGGTCGAAATCGAAATGAACTACGATCCAAACGGCAACCTTTCGTGGTCGAAGGACGAGTATGGCAGTGTGACGAATTTCCAATACGACGACATGAACCGCGTCACTGAGACCGACCTTCCAGAGGATATCTTCGGGGTTCGACACAGCAGAACGGCTTCCGTCGATCCCGATGCCCGTATATCTACCAGCCAGGACGAGAATGGTGTCGAAACAGAAACGATTCAAGATGCCCTTGGCCGACCTGTGATGGTGACGGTCAAGCAGGCTCATATCGCAGATCCGGAAGCGCCGAACGCGAAGGAGGATGTCGTCACCCGCTACCGCTATCCGGATCCTTTGACCGTAGAGATCACTCTTCCCGTTGATACTGATACCGAGCGGAAAAAGCTGATTACCTCCGACTCGTATGGACGGATCGTCGAATTGATCGATGGCCTCGGTGATAGCGACGATGAGGTCAAGGTGACCCACAGCTACGAATTGATGCAAGGAGGGGGTAGTGTGTTCGGAGAATTTCAGCCGGATAGCACCACTTCTCCAGGCCTCATTTCGAGCACGGAGTATGATCACTTCTACCGTGCCGAGAAAGTCACTGAGGAATACGATGATGGAAGCGGAGTGATGTTGTCCAGGGTTGCCCATGTAGCCGTTTACGACGGGGTGGGCAATGTCCTAGAGGTCACGAATGCCGCAGGAAAGACCACGACAAGCGAGTACGATGCCTTGAACCGAGTTGTTGAGCGACATCATCCCGGGATGGACGCCAATGGGGCTGGCACAGGAACGGAATACTTCGCCTATGCGACTACGAATGGTCAGCTCTGGAGACAAGAAGACATCAGGGGCAATGTCACGACAACGAAGTTTGATATTGCTGGACGAGTCTCAGAGACCACTGAACCCGCTAGGGGCCCTCCTGGAGGGAATGTTTCTCCGACAGTCAGCACGACTGTTACTTACAATCAAGGCCCACCTCCAGGGGAGCCTCTCCCAATTGATCCGAACCAAAAGGGTAGCCACTGGATCGAATATACGAATGATCTGGCGAATCAAGATGGTAGCCAGAGAGTCTATATTGACAAACGTGGTAGGACTTGGAAAACCCAAGGACCTAAGACTGCGGTCGATGGAGACTTGCTGCACCCAGTGCAGCGTCCGACGACCACTGTAGCACATGATGCCGTTGGTAACGTTCTTGCTGTGGTGCCTCCCAGAATGCACAGCGGAGATGGTACCTGTGCGATCGATGGCGGCACGATACCTGGTCCCACAACGGCCCTCACTCGGCTGTATGACGGAATGGGAAGCGTTATGCGGACCACCGATCTCGCGGCAATGATGGACGATGGGGTCGTTCGATCTACCTTTGTCGATCATATCCGAAGGATAGACGGCGCAGTTACCCAGAAGAAGACACGGGGAATGGCTCCGCAACCCGGAGGTCTCTGGGCCGCCACTGGCGAGTCAATTGAGATCAGCTACCCAGACATCGATTTGTTTGGCAGAGTGAAGGAGGTAGTCAACCCAGGCAACCACAGTGAGAAATTCACCTACGATCTGCAGGGGAATCTATCCACGGCAAAGGATGCCCGAAATTGGATTACCGAGTTCAAATATGACGGCTTAGGGCGTCAACTCAGACGCATTTATCCGAACGGTGCCTCGGGCATCTCCGTGGACGTGGTTTCTGAATATGGTCCTGCCTACCTTGCTTCCATCGATCATGGTGCGAATCAGCGCACCGAATACCAGACCTATGACGACGCTGGTCGTCCTACGGTGACATCCTTGCGCTCTTATACTTATCAGCACGACGCCCTGAAGCGCGTTGCCGAGAGCGCCAGTCAACGTGTTGTAGCTACTGACTACGGGTTGGACGGTTTTGGCCAGCTTACCGGAGAAACAACGGAACACGTGGACTTCGATACCACGTTCGGGTTCGAATACGACGAATTGGGCAACGGTCGGAAGACTACCTATCCAGGAACCAACCGAGAAGTCATCGCTGAAAGAGAGAACTTTGGCAGGCTTGAGCAGATCCGTGACGGGGCTAACAACGTTACCGAAATCGGCATCGAAATCGGTGGTGAGGTAGTTCGGCGGAGCTTGCCCGATGGTTCAGAGATCGTCGATGAGATCGATGCTCGAGGCCGGGTTCAGTATCGGGAATTTACCACTCCGAACGGCAACCGAACGGTAAGGATCGACTACGGTTACGACGATTTGGACCGGGTCCGATCAACGACGGAAAAGGTAACGGAAGGCGCAACCATCGTCCGGTTCCGGCAGTTGGGAATGGAGTATCGTAGTGATGGTCGCCTCGGTAGAGAGGCCACCTTTGACGCCTCAGGGAATGGCACGGAATTACGATCCCTATTACATGATTACGATCCCTCTGGGAACCGAATCTCTACTATTGAGTCACTCAACGGGGTGGTGACGACAACGAGCACATTCGATTTAAAAGGAACCGAAAATGGCTTGAATCAGCTTCATTCAATCATCCGCCAGGTTCCTGGCGGTAGCTCGGAGACCATCTCGTTTATCTACGACGAAGCTGGGAATCGGGAAGAGCGTTGGCACGACGGCGCTCTCACCCATAAATATCTCTGGGATGTTGAGGGGCGCCTCGATCAGGTCACGGTCTACACTGCGGGTACTCCGGTTGTTCACAGCTATCACTACGACTACCTGGGAAGACGGGTGGAAGAACTCATAGATGGATCCTCTTTACGACAGGCATGGCTAGGGCCCGCCAATGTTCAGGAATACGCTGGAACGAACGCCACGCCAGAAGCGGAAAATATCCGCGGCCCTGGTGGAAGGGGCAGTGTCGGAACACTGCTCTACACCGACCGCGGCGGAGTCGAAACGACAGCCTTTAACAACAGTAGGGGAGACATCGTCGCTCGCCACCAAGGCAATAACGAAAGCTACTCAGCCACCTACGATGGCTTTGGAGAAGTTGTCGATTCCACTGGCATCAATGAGGACCGACTTGGCCAAAACTCGAAACTCGAAAGCGCTGGACTGGTCTACTTCGGAAAGCGCTACTACGACCCGGAGGCAGGCGTATGGATCAGTCGTGATCCGGCCGGATATGTCGATGGCCTGAACCTCTATGCCTATGTCAAAGGCGACCCGTGGTCTCAGTATGATCCGGATGGAAGATTCTCAGTCCTCGCGATAGGCTTCGCGATAGGCTTCACCCTTGACGTTGGGTTCCAGCTTTCTGATCATATTTCCGAGGGCGGTGATTGGAAAGAGTTCTTTACCAAAGCTGGATGGACTTCATCCAAAGGCGGATGGAGCATCGGCAAGTCGCTTGCAATGGGGGCCATTGGATCGGTTACCGGAGGAATTGGGGGCCGGATAGCTGGAGCTCTCGGTGGCTTGGCCATACGACGTGGGCTTAGCCAAGGAGTAGGTCGGGCCATTGGAGCCTATTCGGGAAATGCCATCGCTGGAGGCCTTGACGGTGGTATCTCTAGGGTCGCGACGAATGTGATGGATGGAGACCCTGCCACACACTGGAGAGATGGGGTCGGTCGAGATACGGTGACGGGAGTAATCTATGGGATCGGCTTCACAAAGATTCTCCGCAAGTTTGGTCGCCCTCGAGTATCAAGGACTGCCTCACAGGCTGACGCCCCAAAGGGGGGAGGGAGCCTTTGGCAATCGCGTTTCCCCGGAGTTCAGGTGCGCCAAATCGGCAATCATTGGGTCAAGAGAGTCAATCCTAACTCGAATAGATTCGTTCAGGCCTGGGGTCAGCGGACGATCAACCAACAAGCGGGTGCGTTGTCGCGATTGCAGGCGGCCGGTCGTCCGGCGGCTGGCTCGCGCCTGACCAGTAGCGGGAGATTAATCGTCGAAGACGTGGGAACGCCGTTAAGTCGTTGGAACTATCTGAATCCAGCTTACTGGGGTGCGCGAAGAGCAGATGCAAGAGCGATGGGCGGTGCGGGTCGCTTCTTCAATGACCTGCGACCTGGCAATTACGGCGCAGGCTTCCGAGCATTTGATCCGGCACTCGATCCCGGAGTTGGTGCATTAGGAATTGGTGGAGGAACTGCCATTGGCGGCGGTGTCCTTTGGTGGACTTTGAGCGGTGACGAGTAATGGCTCCTCTAACAACAGCTGGATTGACCTGCTTAGGAATAGGCATTGTTCTGTTCCTGATCGAAGGCGCAGCCTCACGAAAGGGGCTTGGACAGTTAGTTGCGGTGATGCGAACCACCGTGCTAGTCATCGGAGTCGGGATGATCGTCATTGGGTTAGTCAAAGGCTAACTCGAAATCCACCCGCTAACCGCTGTCGCGCCAAACGACGGCAACCCGGCCGTCCGGCAATCGACCGGCCTGTCACGCCGCCTGCTGATGGGTGCCGAGTGCGGCTGTCGCCGGATCAAAGGAATGGGCACCCGCAGGCGTCGCGCCAGGCCTCGCGCGCTCTAATTCGGAGGGCGGTCGCTAGCCCCCAACGCGTCCCGCCACCGGCTCCTTCGTCGCACGGCGGCGAGGTCGCGGGGGCACTCCCTTCGTTGTGTTGGAGCCGGGCGTCACAGGCTCCCTCTGGCCGCAAGCGTCCAGCCGCCTGCGCCGCCCTCCCGCCGCCCCGGCGTGTGTGGGCGTGGGGCGCCCCGAGTGCGCCTTCGGCGGATTTTTTTTAGGGTTGCCCACCCACACCGGGGCTTAGACCGGTGATGAGGGTTGCTGGCGAAGGTTCGGGCGCTCCATCTGAACTCGACGCGCCAGACCAAAAGTTAGCCGCCGTAGGCGGGAAATAAAAGGTGAGGCCTCCGGTCTGGCAGAGTGCGCCGGGTGCCTGCCGGCAGATCGCCCCCCCGATCCTCGCTCCGCTCGCCCGTCGCACACTGCCAGCCCTCCGGCCTCCGCAAGCGGCAGCGAACATGCAAGGAATGCGCTTCGGGGACGTCGTTCGAGAAGTCGGAGCATGTTGGCTCGCGCAAGCTCCGCGCCCCGGCTTCCACGTCGTGTTCCGGTCGTTCCTCCCTGCACACCACGTTCCAGCCCCCCGTGCCGCCTCCGGTCGCTATGGCATCAAGCGTTGTCCTCGTCACTCCCGGCGCTTCCGCGTTCGTGCCTCACTTGTGCAGCTTGGTCGCTCCTGCGGGAACGCTTGACGCCGCGCCCTCCGGCGGCGGTGGCAGTTATCTCTGGAAGCACATCGAAGGAACCGCCAAAACCAAAAAGCTCGATCCCGATCAAGTCCGGTTCAGCCAACGCGACGCGCGCGAGGTGACCGGCTGGAGCCACTTCCAAGTCAAGAAGCACATGGCGCGCCTGGTCGAACTCGAATACGCGCTCGTGCACGGCGGAGGCCGTGGCCAGCTCTGGAAATACGAACTCGTTTACAAAGGCGAAGGTCGCCACGGCGGCAGCTTCGTGATGGGCTTGATCGACCTCGACAACTTGCAGGACGATGGAAACCGGGAGCACCAAAACGGCGAGTGGTCGCCTCCGGGTAGCCCCTTGGTCGCCCCCGAGTCGCGGGGAGGAAGCCCCCTCGAAAACGCGCCCGAGCCCTTGAAACAACGGGCGTTGAACGGCTCCGCCGTCCCAACTGCCGCAGAAAAGGAGGCCGCCCATGCCTAAGAAAGGAGATCGTAGCGAAAGGGAACCGCTCGGCGATGCGAACGACCCGCACGGCTGGCACGTCATCACCGAAGCGTTCTTCGAGTGGATGGCCGTCACCAACTACTCGCCGCGCACGATCCACAACCGGCGAAACTACCTGACCTACTTCATCCGCTGGGCGATGGAACGCGGCCTCAACCAACCTTGCGAAGTGACACGGGCAACGCTCGAACGCTACCAGCGCTACTTGCTGCACTACCGCAAAAAGAATGGCGACCCACTAAGCACCCGAGGACAGCACTCGCGGCTGACGCCGCTGCGCGCGTTCTTCAAGTGGACGACGCGCCAGAACCACACGCTTTACAACCCGGCCTCGGAACTCGACTTGCCGCGCCTCGAGATGCGCTTGCCCAAGCACATCCTGACCGAACCCGAAGCCGAGAAAGTCATGGGACAACCCGACCTAAAAGACCCGCTTGGCATCCGAGATCGAGCGATGCTCGAAGTGCTTTACTCGACCGGAATGCGACGAATGGAGTTGATGAACCTCGGCTTGCACGACATCGACGAAGAGCGCGGCACCGTCATGATCCGGCAGGGGAAGGGAGCGAAAGACCGCATGGTCGCCATCGGAGATCGAGCGATCAAGTGGGTGAGTCGCTACCGCGAAGAAGTCCGCCCTGACCTCGTTCGAGAACCCGACCCCGGCACGCTCTTTTTGACGAACCTCTACGAGCCGTTCACGCCGAACCGGCTCACCCAGATGGCACGCGACTACATCAAAGCCGCCGACCTCGCAAAGACTGGGAGCTGTCACTTGCTGCGCCACACTTGCGCCACGCTGATGCATGAAAACGGAGCGGACATCCGCTTCATCCAGCAACAGCTTGGCCATGCCCGGCTCGACACCACTCAGATCTACACCCAGGTCTCGATCCGGAAGTTGAAGGAGATCCACAACGCCACCCATCCGGCGAAGCTCCGCGACAAAAGACCGGACAAGCCCGATGCCGAATCGTGAAGGCGTGTCGATCGCTCTCGCGATCGCGCCTTCCCTTTTTTTATTTAGCTGCTTATCTTAGCTGCTGAGTGAGATCGGCATCTAAAATAAAAAGTAGCATCTACGCGTGGCTCGTCGCCATGGTCGTAACGCTATGCTTCGGCGAAACATGCGTCGGGGCTTTTTTAGAAACGCCCGGAACCGTATCGGGGCAAATCGCGCTCTCCAGCCCTGAAAGCGTCGGGGAAAACTACGATGCTTCGGCGTATGATGCGTCAGGCTACGCTGTTGCCCCAAGTAGGGGAGCACAGCTGCGCGCCCAATACGGTGATCGATCTGCAGGTCTCAATGCGAGGATCAACGAACGGGCAGGTTATACTCCCCGGACGGCGAGAGCTGCCGAACAGCTGGGCGACACTGGCGCCAATGCGACTGTGTTAACTCGAAACCTTGCTCGAGAGGGGAGGCCAGTCTTACCCGGAGAGGCTGCTGGGCACCTTGTCCCATCGACAGGAGTCCAAAATCAGTGGGCACCCGGAGCACGGGCAAGGTCACTACTCCAACGCTTTGGCGTTCGGATAAACGGTGGCGCAAATGGCGTTCCTGTTGGCCATCCTCGCCCCCATAACCTGACACACCGCGGAACCACCTTCTTAAACCCGCTCGAAGCTAGGTTGAATGGGGTAGTTGATAGAATGAGCGCCACCTATGGGCATCGGGCAATTAGAGCCGCACTTCAACGTGAGCTCAGATTGATTGGACAGGGCGTGCGCAGAAATTAAAGGAGACACCTTGGCAACAAACGACCTAGCCGAAATCATCGCGGACGCTGCGAGAAGATCCTTCGTGGAACTCTTTGAGGAGTATCCCAACGATACATTTTACTACTGTTCTCTTACCACGACAGGAGAAGGGCATACTCCGTACGTGGCAGCCTGGTCTTACGAAAAACTAGATGAGACAGTAGAGGCCGAGGGAGGTGGAGATGATCTCAGGCGCGACGTCAAATGGTCATATGCTGACTCACCGCTCTATTGCTATGGCGAAGCCTACTTCGAACCAGTTAAGGAGGCGTTTACTGCTCGTTCTGAATCAGGTGATCGAGACTCGACATCTGACCGTGACGAGCGAGAACTGCGATTGAAGGCGATGGAGGAGGCGATGGCTCGCCTCGACTCAGAGGGTGTCTTCGGTGCCGGAGAGCGAAGACGTCAGATGGTCATCCATGCAGAAGTGATGCCCCCAGACTACACCAACGTCGAAAGGGCAAGGCGACTCAATCGACCCGAGGCCTTGGAAACGTGGCTTGAAGAAGCTGCCGAACCTGCTCCCTAACTAAAGGATAAAGTGCCAGGAAAGGGGTCAGGCACGCAATATCGATTACTGACTCCTCCAAGCTGTTCGTCGGTGATCCACTAGCACCCAAGCACAAGGCCCACCGCCGCCCCGTCACGTTGCCTGCTTGTCGCTCGGGATCGTTCGTGCCTCACTTCCCTCGTCTCCTTGGCAGTCATCGCGCCTGGGCTCGTGCATTGGTGGTTCGTGAGTCCGGTCGCTGGGCCTCGATGGTCGCCCCGGCGGCTCGTTCCTCGCACGCCGGGTGGCTCCCCTCGGCCGCTTCTCTTTGGTGTGCCGTAGCCGGGCGTCGGCCGCTCCCGCTGTCAGCAAAGCTGCCAGGCGCGGCCGCAAACCTGCTCGCCCCGGACGCCGTCGCTTGAAGCTCCGTCATCCGAGTCGATCAGGCGCCCTGTGGCCGCCCCGTCGGGTGTGGGCGTTGCGCGCGCTGCTACCCGCTTGCAGCGGCAATATTTTTCAAGGGTGCCCACCCCCGCCGGGGCTCTTCTGGTCTTCTT
>Ga0079203_1000149_pt1 | contig 52318 bp, 49 predicted proteins | sample PorBlaMBantryBay_FD_68602 | JGI IMG/M metagenome (GOLD analysis project Ga0079203, IMG submission 68602) | Marine algae microbial communities from Bantry Bay - Bantry Bay, Ireland | ecosystem: Host-associated > Algae > Red algae > Blade | place: Bantry Bay, Ireland
TTGAACGCTTGTGACAACTCAAGGTATAACATATTGAGATTGAAAACATATTGAGATGAATTGAATATATCAAACTATATGATTTCTAGCTATTCATTGAGATATTATAGTTTACTGTTAACCCTTTAATTCATTATACAACCATATGCAACTCTGAGACATCATTATTTGAGCATTCATTATTATCGCTATTGGACTAGCTATTAACAGCATCACCAGTGAAGCTAGCAGAATTGCTGAGGGAAACATTACCCTCTCTCCAGACTTTCTATATTCCGACTGGACTGGTCATAAGTATCTAGGTCACGGAGTCCACAAAATGGAGAAGGACAATGAGAAGTGCTATCTAATTGAAGAACACAACCAAAAGCTATGCTTTGATGCCGACACTTGAGAGTTTTTAATTGATTAAATTTTTACTTATGAAATCAATCACAATCCCATTCACTAAACCTTGATTAGCACAAGATTGCAGGATTTACCTTGCTAAAGCATTATGAATGCAAGATGCAGAAAATCCAAGAGATGCTTTTAAGAGAATATGATTTGAGCAAAGGTGCATAACCATAGACCTTGTAAAACTAATGTACACTGCTCCTGGATACTCAAAGTCAGAAGCTGTAGAAATAGCAATTAGGTTCCTTGAGATGTGCTGATGTAAATTTGAAGCACAAGAATACAATATTGCAGACCTTCACTATTATATATCTGTTGAGATATGAATGAGGGCACAAATAATAACAGACTTGAATATTATTTACTGAATGGTCTGAACAAGATGAGAAAACTACTTCTTATATATAGACGAAGAAATGGCAAAAATTATACATCAAGGCATTCGCAAGAAGCCAGATGAAGATAAGTCGGACTGACCTTTGGAAGGTTCGGACAATTGGGAGCCAAGACTTTGACGTATGGTTGTATTTAGGACACAAGCTAAGAATGTATGATATTGAAAGATTGTCTGAATATTAACAGATGAAACATTAACTACTTCTCTTAAGGTTCTTACAAGAGTAAGTTATACTGTAAAGATGAGTAACTGAACTATGTGTACAAAAGTGGCAAGAGTTTTCCAAGATACAAGAACTATGATGAGATGTTTGTTTGAAATACCAGAAGACCTCATTTAATTTGAACGATAATTATGACCAATAGAACAGGGTGCTTGTTAATAATAATCTTCATTATTTTCGTATGAACGATATTATTAGCAAATATTATGTAATTTCTTTCTTTAATTGTTGACAATTTTGAACTCTGAAAGTGTAGGTAGTACCTGCACTTTTTTAGTTGTGATAACTTATAGTTGTCGGTTTGAGTGAAAAAAGTGCTTAAAAATTTGACAGAATTGAACCTCATCAGTATGATTATATCGTGGCAGTTGAAAAAGCCACTTCTTTATTCTCTACTTTATAATTATGAGACAATTCTTACTAGGGTGTATTATCACATTGGCTTGAGTATCGTTTTTCTCGCAGCCAACCCATTGATACTTCAATGGGTCGTACTGCAACTGAAACGGTTGCTCTACAAATGAGTGTCGTTCGGTGTCAGACGGAGTTGAAACTATGATGAGTTATGTACCTGTGACACAAACAGATAAAGATGCTGCCTTATCTCACATTTATGGAGTCATCAAAGACTTCTGACTTGAAGAAGAGTTTGCAATCGCCTGTCAAGGTAAGAGCACAATTTGGAGGGAAGTCACGAAACCGAAGATGACCACAGTATGTGAGTGGAGTCCTTTGTGCTGAGACGGAAGACTTACAAGATGAGAAGAGTGTGACGACGGAAACATTACAAATGGAGACTGATGTACTGCCGATTGTAGAACTGATTGGCACGAGGTTATCTCAGAGATGAAACAACCTCTCCCTGCACCACAGATTATCGTACCAGAAATTACTCCAGCTAGTTGAAGCTGTTACAGCTGGGAAGTTGAATGTTGATGAGACGGAATTAGCCCAGTTACACAAGCTGTTGAAAAGCTATTTAGCTGACCTAACTTTTAATCAGTAATTTTGAGACCAAATTTTTATCCACAACTTTATACCTATGGGAGATTTTGCAACCACATTTGACAATCAGCAAAGACAACCACCACCAAAAAGACAGCCACAGAAAAAGAGACCACCTAGAAAAAGTAAGTGAAAATGAATTGTAATCCAAAAACGGCACCTAATGGTTTGATTATTCTCAATATTAGCCATATTATTGTTCCTTATTGGCTTGTCTCTCTCAGCGAAATTCAAATGAGCAACAAGCAATGATACGAGTGGACAATATGTACAGCAGTCATACGACTGTGATTACAGTAATGGGATAAATGCAGGATTTGATGTAAAAAATGCAATTATTTGAGAATGTGAAAAAGGTATCGCTAATGACAAATCGGAACGGACCAGAATTGATACTGAACAGAGTTGAATGAATGCACAATATAATGCTGCAAAAAAATCTCTGAACACTAATAACAATTCTAGAAGAGAAGTAATAAGGGTTATGGAAAATGCTAAGAAGCAAGATATGTTGAGTGCTCAATGAACAAATCCTTTTTAGTCGCTCCCAAGCAAGAGCATAAACCTGCGATTGCCACTAAGGAGCCAGTAAAACAAAAGGCAAAAGTAAGAGTTGATATCCCAGTGACCCAAGAGCAAGTGAAGCAGGGCAAGGTTGATATCAGTCTTATGGTAACAAAATTCGATATGCCTTCTGATTTCAAAGACTTCATAGTGAAGGAGTGTGACTCATCTGACCGATGTCTTACACTCGTTACTCATATTTGGAACCACGAGTCAACAAAGGGAACCAGTGATTATGCAAAGCTATACAACAACCCATTTTGATTGATGAGTAATGGGACCCCTATGAGGTTCGGTAGTTATGAGGAAGCAGCCAACAGACGATTTGTTTCGTACAGAAAATACCGATACAAGAGTAACTGTATTGATATGGTTGATAAATCTAAATACACAGCCACACAGAAGGGCGAATGGAAAACCAATTGCCTGCGAGCACAACAAGTCTTGACCGACTAGGAAAAGAACCCCCTTGAACTGAGGGGGTTTTTTGTTATTAAAGATATATTTATTGTTAATTTCTTAACACAATCTTTATTATATCTGTATAATATGACTGACCTAGCAAAAGAACGATGAATTGATGAGGTTGAGAAAAGAGTTTCGAGAAAGAGAAAACAAATTCTTCGTAAGGGAAGAAAGGCACCTATGCAATCAATGGTATGGTGACACGATGAATATCTTAATGTAATGAAATGAAAAAACTTCAAAGAAGTTCTTGATTGATATGCAGAAGTGCAGGAAGACCCATACTCATCTAAAGACTATAGAGACAGGATAATCCAGGTTGAGTATAAAAACTGAAAAAGGATATCCAGACTTTACTTAGACATTGATGATATTACGGAGACTCTTGAAGGTCTGTGATTTACTATCTTAAAACCTTAATATGCCAGTGAAAAGAAGGGTTTGAAGACCCAGAAAGAAAGCAGTCAAGAGAAGGACAACTACAACCAGAAAGAAAAAAGCTACACCTAAAAAAAGGAAGAGAGATTACAAAAAAGAATATGCTAGGGACCAAAAGAAAAGAATAAAATACAGAAGTTGACTTAATAAGGAGGCGAGGAAAAGAAAGATTTATTGAAAGAGAAGAGCGATGTGAAAAGACCTCTCTCATACAAAGTCTGGGAAACTCGTGCTTGAGAAAAGCAGTAAGAATAGGGCTAGAAACTGAATGAAAAAGTGAAGACCTAAAAGCATAAGAACGAACACGAGAAAGTAATTTATCCCATAGCCAATTCTATGTTTGAATTTGTCAACCGTTTTAGCAAGGAGGGTATCTGCATATATAATGGAGACCCAGTCAAAGCTAGAAATACTTTTGACAAGGACAAATCAATTAAACGATTTGAAAGATGTAGGGGCGATTACGACATATTTGAAATAAAGATATATGATTATGTCTTTGTGCAAAAGCTACCCATTCGGAAGACTGAGGTAGATTTTGTTGATGTAACAAGAGAGTTGCAATGATTTATAGCACAAGCAGCAAAAGACAAAAGATTAAATAATGACCTCTTGATAAGATGCTGGCAGGATTTATTCAAGCATTTCGATGTTCTTGAATTTAACTGACTGATTAAGTTTAGAAGAAAAAAAGTAGTGCAAGCACTAAAAATAGATGATTGACTACGGAATATGAAAAATTTTATTACTTGATTTAATAGGTTTGAGCCACTCATCAACAACAAAGGTAAAGCAGTATCTCTTGAACAAAGCTATTACCCTAACCACCCGAAAGGTCAAAATTATCACTGAATTAAATACACATATAAGTGACAAGAGTTTAGTACTCCACTTCATTGAGTTTTTGTTCCACAGTTTACCCACTCGGTCTTCTCTGACCTAGAACCGATGCCTAATTGAGGGCTGCTACAAACCTGGCAGAAGCTATTTATGTTTCTTATGGTAAGGTTTAATGTTCTGCTTCATTCGAGATGATGAGGTAAGACAATCCTATTGCATCTTATTCTTTTTCTTTGTGCTTATGCACAGAACTTCAATAGGACCTTCAAAACAAGACCACCACTAATCAATTACTGGGCTGAGACGGACTCTTCTCTGGAAGATGTTATTGATTATATCCAGTTTATATCTGACCAACACAATCAAAGCTATTTCAAGCTGAGGATTTCTGGTAGGAATAAATATATGGAGGTTATCACGCATATTAAGCAATTGAACGATAAGTGAGAAATGAGCCGACAACCTAAAGTAGTTGCTAGGGTGAGATTTAGAACTGCTTGAGAAAAAGGTAAAGGTAGGTGAGGTAGAGTCTTCGCTTCGATACTAGATGAGGCAGATAGACTTCCTTACGATATCTATAAGGCCGCATATGGTAATTATATGTCGGATAGATGATTTATGTTCTTGCTTACGACCGTAAATATAGACTCATCTTCTGGTTCACGAGTGTATCCTATAGCAACAAATATCGCTATGAAGATGATGAGTTATGAGCCTATGGAAGACCTTGTTGTTCGCATACGAAGGAAGTATTGATTTGATAGACGAGATAGTCCAGAAAAAATAGATACCGATATATGGAAGCAAGCAAATAAAGAATTTTTCTCTGCTAGGCCAGACTCTTGTTTAAGATTTAATGTCGATGACATTGAGTATATGACAGAAGATGAAAAAATGGAGTCGATAAACTGAGCGATTGAGAAATGAATGACAAGACAGTGAGTATTGTCTGAGTTTTACTCAATTATTATGCAGGCTGATAAAATATTCAACTACTCTGGTCTTATGGAGGTGAACATTCCAGATAAGTTTGATGATATCGCACTGTGATTTGACCAATGATGAGAAGCAGATAATCCAGTTTTAGTTTCGATATGAATTAGAGACTGAATGTACTACATACTCAACTCATACATTCTTGGCTCAGACATAGCACAGCAAGTCAAGACAGTTAAGACATTGAGAAATCACTACTCTTGAATGCTACTTTGAGACCTCACAGATGTTAGTCTTATTGTTGATATTACCCAGAACCCCCACGATGTAGACTCCTTCAAAATTAGGTGACTTCATATTGATACACCACTGTACTTTACTGGTTGATGAGAGCCAAATTGGGAGAAGAGAAAATGAAAAACAAGAAAGCTAAATGCTTCACAAAAAGTCATAATTAAGGAAGCATCAAATATTTTCTCTGGGGGATATGTTAGAATATCTGCTCACTTAGAGAGTCAAAGAAGTTGAGATAATTTAACCTTCACAGAAGAGTTGGATAATTTCGGTTCAGTAAAAACAAGTGAAACAAATAAGACATATAAGTGATTAAAATGAAAGAAAGATGACCAAGTTTTTGCTATGGCACTGGCTCTTTATCAGCTTAATTCTGTATTATGATATAAAGGAATTATAGCTGAGCAAGATAATCAAGCAGAGTGAATGAGAGATGATATATCAGAAGAAGAACAGCTTGAAATAATCAAAGAATACAATGCAGATAAGGAAAAAGAGGGGCAAGATAACTTTGGTATTATTTCATTTGGCAATAGATAATGTGATTACTTTCAAAGATATGACAATGATTTAAGGCAGCTGGGGAGTTTCTATGAATTTGAGGAGACGACGAAGAGGTGATTGATGTGATTGAGAAAGAGGAGGAAGAGAATGATGTAGTAGAGACAGCAATCCCAGATGTCTTCTGAATATGAACTTGAGATGTTATCGACAATACCTTCTGAACAGGGTTTGATAATGTTCAATTTTGAAGTTGAGATATAGACTATCCAACTTTGATATCACCTAATGTTCTGTGAGCAGATTTGACACCAACAATTAGGAATGAAGGTTTAGACTTATTTAGAGAAAAATTAGACAGTAGCATTGTTTACGACCCTCAAACATTCGCCGAGAGATACAAAGACTACATATTAAATACAGCAGAAATAGCAGACTCTGTATCGAATAGTTGAGAGACATTCAATCTAAAAGATGATGAAGAGGCACCCTCGACATCTATAGTTGAAAAAAACATCTGATGAGTTGTCTTTAAGTTTGAGGTACCAAATAAGATTGAGAGAACATTGACTGATGAGTTTATCTCAAATAAGGTTGATACGGTTGTTCCTAAAATCACCGATGCTTGAGTCTTAGAGGACCTTAATGTACTAAACAGCGATAGAGAGAGACTAAGTTACTTAGATAGACGACTTTCTCAAAGTGACCCAGAGAGTGGATTAGGTGGTCGTGAAAATTGATGAAATCCGAGAGAGTCTGCTTTGAGTAGAGCATTATATTATAGAGCAAAAAATGATTGATATGAGTGAGGTCCAGAAGACTTTTCAAAGTTACCAAACCAAGAGAATTGGAGAGATACTTGAGAAGGTTCTGCCGAAAGTGAAGTGCCTGCTGCAGTACCAGAAAAAACCGAGATAGAAAAAGTTGATGAGGTGGTACCTATACCAGAGAGCGAAAAAGCAGATGTAATAAAGGTAAAAGTCCAACAACAGGAAGATATCGAAAAACAGAAGACTATTGATGCAGCGACGGACTGAGATTGAGTTCCTGCGATAGACCCAGAGGAAGTTGCAGGTAGTGAAATAAATACTCTAAGTTGAAGTATAAATGATGACCCAAATATAGATGATGCTCAAAAAGAAGTTGCTCAACAGCAATTGTCTGATGTGAGTATACAGCTTACAGGGTTTGACCATACACAGCTAGATTTCTGAGACACTTCTTGAAGCAGTGGGACTTGAACATTTTTTGATGAGGCAATTAAAGCAAAGAGAGAGGAAGTCGCTTGAGAATGAGACCCAGATGATACTATAAACGACCAAATTGATATTGAGAGCATAGACTATAAAGACAGTGATTATATTGAAGAAATAGCGAGGGAAAAATATGATGCTCTTGTCGCAGGTCAGAATGCCAACTGAACTTGAGTTTGACCGTGAACTGTTGCACCACTCTCTTGAGATACAGTAAACCAAGAACTGTTTGATATAGCATACCAAGATGCTGAAAAAGAATACAAGCAGTCCGTAAAAAAGATTGAAAAATGATTTTGAGAAGATTTCGATGAAACACTTATTGAAAATATCAATGAAAAATCTGCTGTACTTTTTTCTATGAAAGACCCTTCTGCTTGGCTTAAAGACATCGAGTCAGACTCTCTGAGACAAGAAGAATTGATTGCTGAGAGATGAAGAAGAATTGAACTATGAGCAGGTTGATGAGTACAATTTTTCCAAAATAAACAATGAGAAGATTGAGAAGACTTCGACCCAGAGACTCACTATATGTTTGATGTTCAGCAAAATGAAAATGGTAGACCTAGTCTTCATTACATAAATAAACAGACATATGAGATACTAAAAAGTGCCAATGATGTTCTATCAACAACTGACAAAATAAATCACCAGTGAGTTATGCAAAGATATAATCACCAGGAGTTTGAGGCTGCACTTTCTTGATTTGGTTCCCAATTAGTGCCTGCATTTGATACTATTAAATGAGAGATAGATAACCTACAAATACAACTTGCTTCTTGAGAAATAAATGAAGTAGAGTTTTGAATACTTGCAGACCAGGAAGAGAGAAGGTTCAACAAACTCTATGTTGATATATTTAAGCAAAATCCTTTTTTCAAAGACTATATCACTGGAGATATGTCATTCGAGGAAACAGAAAATGCTATCAAGTGATATGAAAATTATTACAAGACAACCTTTGAAGTTTCGCAGACTCACAACAAGGAAGCAGAGAACAGAAGAAGGTTGCAGTACCAAGATATCTTCTGAGATGAGTTCTGAAAAAAGGTTTACGATTGAAGATTTGAAACTGAAAAATCTCATAGAGAGTATCTCATAGAAAACTGAGATGAGTTCCTGGCAGATAATATGCCACTAACTGCAGCCAAATTGAAAGACAAAACATATGACCCATACTCAGCAGAATTCTTATCAAAAGCAAACTCAGTATACTACTCAATAAATGATATTCTTGGAGAACAAAGACAGCAGATGACCGAGTTATATGAGTTGGTTGATGAGGCAGGAGTATCTTGAGCCAGAAGATGACCTCTCAAAGAAGCATTATGAGTTCTAGAAGCTGGTGTAAATAAAATGGATAATAAACTGATATCTTTCTCCGATAGATATGTTTCAAATTTTATGGAGTTTAAGGACCATAAGAGTGCTCTGAATGCTTCCTATGCACAGCTTGCTTTGCAGCAGGACTTCATAACTGAGGAAGAGTATGAGAAATTCGTTACTGATACAAGTGCATCTTCATTGCCGAGAGCAGTTAGAAAAGATGTTGATAAGTATTTTTATGAAGACATACCGAGCGAACTGACTGTAAAATATGCAGAGTGAGATGAGAAGATAAACTTATTCTGAACTATATTATGAAATAGAGAAGCAGACTGAGTAGGGTTTTCTCCTAAGGCAATAAACTGACTTATGACAGAAGCATACTACTCTGTTTATAGGCATTCAAATGGTTGAAGTAGATTTTTTAATCCACTAAAGATTACAAAAACAGCAACTAACTTTTTTGGAGATATTTTCAATGAAGCACCATTTTTATTGAGTCACATAAATGACCCTACAGTAAATCGTGTATTTAACTGAACTGCTAATGATGTGTTCAGTAAAATGGGTTACTCTAATCTATCTAATCTGACGGTAGGTACAGATAGTGCACTCAAAAAGACTGGTAAATCTGCAGCAACATTCTGAACAGAATATTGAGAATTTGCTTTGGAAGCAGCACTTGCTCTCGCTACCTACAAATATTCTCCTGGTGTAGTTAAGTCGATAAACAATATCAACAAGGTCAAGCAAGCAAGAACATTAGTAAGCACAACCATACAATGAAATAAATACCTAAATAATACATATAGATTTGTTAAAAGTCCTGCTACATTTATTGAGGAGACCTTAGCATCAAGGTCTGTTGGTCTTGAGGCAGGTAAGTGACCATTAGATGCTGCAACTATCCAGAAGATAAGAAACTCATACAAGCAAGGTACTTATGCACAAAATATTCAAGATATCGCTCAAGAGGTGCTGATAATAGACCCAATGATTACTTGATATATAGATAGTAAGCTAGTTGATAAGCAAGAAAATTGAGCATATATACTAGATTTCTCACTCTCTTTAGCAGGTTCGCTATTGTCAAATTACCTTAAAAATAAACAAAGAGCCTCAGAGTTTAAGCAAATTTTTGACAATCAGATACTTGTTCGTAAAGACGAGTCAACTGGGGAGGTGATAAATAAAGTTGTTGTTTCAGACAATGAGGCAGAGCAACTTTTGGCTAAGTGACGAGAGAGTGAATGACAAACTATAGATGTTGGTATGAATATAAACTGACTAGATTATGCAGATGACGATAGAAATATTCTTGGATACTACCAAAAGATTTTTGGAAGGACACCGTCGTTTGAAGAGATGAAATCAGTAAGGTCCGTGTTCTCACTAGCTATAGATGCACTACAAAACGACCAGACTTGAAAACTGTGAGGAGCATTGATGCAGAAAATGCAACAAGCCGACTTAGCAGATTTCTTGAAATGAAAACTGTGAGTATGAGGGAATAGAGAAGAAAGACTGATATCGGCTGCAGAGGGTGTAAGAACTGCATCGAGACAGGGTATAGAATTACAGGAGGGGGAAGTGAAAATGGTTGCAGCACTTCTTAGTGAAATCTCTTCTACTTCTTCCTCAAACCTTATGAAAACTGATTGACTCAGTAATTTTGTTGCAATGAATAGACTTAATCACCAGTCTCAAGTAATCCCATTCTTAGGAACAGTGGGTGCCAAAAAAGTTAAAGATGTTGTAAATGTCTGAGAAGAAACAGTGGAAGCCACAACCTCAAAATGAGGGACTGTGTTTGATGACTTAAACATAGATACAACTAAACCGATGACAGAAACTCAATATGACCAAGCAAAACAAGTATTCGCTGCTAATTGAGTAGATATTTCTTCTGATTTTGTAAAAATAGATAACACATATATGACAGAAGATGTAGCCAAGTCAAAATATCTCGCTTGAGAATTGACAGATGATACAGTACAGGCACTCAAGGAAACTAACCCAGCAGTAATTTGATGAATATGAGCAGAGTGAAGGAATGCTTACGAGGGCATCATCGACGACCTCACACTATGAATGTGTGACTTTACTTTAGATTGAATTGATATAGATGTCTAATAAATGTTGAAACACTAGAGGATATATGTCCGACCTTATGGTCAAGCTGTGAACTTCTTGAGACACGGTAGTCAAAACTATGCAGAGAAATCTGGACTACATTGACTCAAAAAAGTCATACCAACTCAACTCGAAAGATGTTGAACTTTTATCGAGTACCAAAGATACTCTGTGAAGGTATATGATGTATAAGCTAACAAATAGTCCTATAGAGAAGTTTTGATATCTAGACTCACTCAGCACATATGTGTCAAAAAATTGATACGGTAATATGGATACACTAATCCAGCAAGTCCAATGACTTAGATGATTAGATAATGAAGGACTAAGAATACTTTGATTTGAGACTTGAGATGTTCAATACCTACAAAGAGCAGGTAGATTTCTTGCTGTATCCAAGTTTAAGTACCTGGCAGACCAGTGAAAACTGGCTAAGAACCTCACCAGAAATGACAAGGGATACAAAGAACGACTCCAGGAGACAGGAAGGCTCAATAGGTCAGTAGAATGAGAAGCTAAGGTGCATCTAAAAAGAATTGAGAATAGAGATTGATATTACCAGAACGAACTAAACAGATTAAATAAATTAGACAAAGGTAATTTATCGAAAGGAACAAGTAAGAAGATATCCGAACTAAAAAATAATATTACAAATAATAAGATATCTAAAAAGTGAGATACATATACAGCACCAAATGAAGTAAACAATAGGAGTTTCAAAAAAGACCTTGAGACACTAGAGTCTGCATTCAAAGATGAGGTATCAAGAAAATTAGATATATGGAAAGCTAGTAATCAGTCTGCTAGTGCTGCTAAAGCAAAAGACAAGCAAGCTGAGATTATAAATGACATACTCAAAAAAATATACTGAGAGCAGGCTACTGACAATGTAGTTAGAGTAATGATGCAGCATTGAAGCACCTTCGATGACTTTTCTTCTCTCTTAATGTATAGATATATAGTGTCTGGTTCTGCAACATTCAAGAGTGCATTGAGATACATAGAGAAAATAGCCAAGAGTTACCAGAAAGCTAGGAAAGCGATAGACCCAACTGACTCAATACCAGAGAAAGAGTTTTCTGAAAGGTTCTGGACAGATTACTATACAGCTGATGAAAGAGAGCAACTACTCTTTAAGTATATGATGTGAAAGAGTATTGAATTGTGAAGAAAAACAGGTGTCGTAGATGCGAATGTAATACACGCAGCTTTTGCTATAAACCAGTCTACTACTGCATTAAAATACGATAACAATGCTATGGTTCAAATTATTCTCGCAAAGTATAGTTTATGAATGAGTCCGAAGAAAGCTAAATGATTAGCAAAGAAGGCTCTTGCTTGAGAGAATGTTCCAGAGTTTGAAAGAATGACTCGTAGTGATGTATACGAGATACTATGAATAGATAGGAAATTTATGGACAGAGCATTTCGATGAGACAACCAGGTGCTGTCAGTTGCATACTGAATTGATTACATAAAAATAAGAAATGATTACATCAATGATGTATTGAAATGAATAAATGTAGAAGAGGCTTCCGTCGGAGCATTGAAACTTGAAATAGAAGGTTGACTATCTGACTTTGAAAAAACTCTAAAGGAAATGATTGAGTCCAAGCCAAATAATGTGGACCAATGATTGATGAGGTTGACCTCACACCAATTTAAGAACTGACTACCAGTCTCTCTTTATGACGAAACTGGGAAACCGAGAAGGGTTATATTTATTGATAACTGAGTAGAGACAGCAAACTCTATGACAGACCCAGAAGTAAAACTATACGACGAAGTATTCAAGTTGAATGAATTAAATACACAGGTACCTGTGACTAAAGTGAATATAGACAGATGAAGTGTTGATGAAATTGTTGAACAACTAAAAAAGGTTGTCGAACAAAACAAAGATGCTGTAATCGTTATGAAAAGGTATGGGTGGGGTATTCACCCAGTTGGAAGGGATTGAGATGAAATTGAGATACTTGGTAAGTTAAAGATTGATGTTAGAGACAATCAAGTGTTGGTCCCTAAGGCTTGAAGTATATATGAAGTAAATGATGCTGGAAATCTTGTCTATAGAACATCATCTGAATTACAGCTTAATGAAACCCTCAAGTCGGTTTGATTGGAACTATATAGAAGGGAGATGAGTTGAAGATGAAAAAAACTTAGAGAGGCAAACAAAACCCTTAAAGATGTTTTGAAGTATAAATATGGTCTCCAGAAAGAGGATATAAAATTATTCTTTGCTTGATTGAGCAGGCTTGACTGAGTAAAAAACTATTGAAAAATGCAGAAGCTAGTAGGAATACAGCAAAAATTGATGTGAAGAAATATAGAGCAGATTGATGTGAGACACACTATTGACGAACTCATAGAAAAGAAAGACAAGGATTTCTTTAAGCAATGAATATACGATTACCTTGTTGAACTTCACGGTCCAACAAAAGTAAATCCAGAAGATATCTTAATTGATATTGAGGATATTTGGAATGCGATATACTGAGACCCTTCTGGATTGCATAATATTGCAATAAAAAATTGATTTACAAAGAACACATCAATACCACGAGACAAGAGATTTCCTTCTTTTGGTGCTGCTCTGATGAGCGACACTGCTTTCCGCAAATACGAAATAAATCTGAGTATGCCAGGTATAAATGAGTTCTTTGAACTTATGGAACAGAGTGCAGATAAACTATGACCAATCATAGGTAAGTTTGTTGAGTTTGAGAATGTATATAAAAATGCAAAGACTCCAGATATCGCACAGTCATATATACAAGATAGTATCAAACTGATTGATGAAGTTTTCTGATGAGATATAAAGAAGAGGAAAGAACTGATTGGATTTATTGAAGAGTTTGCTAGACAGAATAAAATATTTGACGAGAAACTTCTTGATGAACTTGGGATACCAAATGGACTAAGGTTTGAATACAAGATATCAGCAATAATCCCAGCAATATTTAATGATGTGTGAGAAATAGCTTCTAGGTTGAAAAGACAAGGGATACCATTGATAAACGATGTATTTCTCCCTTATTGAAATGTGAGTAAAAGATTATGAGATGAGAAAAAACTGACGGATAGTGTAAATAAACAGAAAGAAAAATTAGAAAAAACAAAAGACTGAATTGTTGATATAATTATAGATGCAAAAAAAGAATGAATTAAAATACCAAAAAGACCGAAAGATAAAAGTCACATAGAGTGGATAGATGAGAAGATAGCATCTGAGGTGGAGAAACTACCAGAGTGAAAGAAGAGTATAGATTGAGCGAAGACACTGCTTTGATGAGCAAACGATAAGATAATAAAAAATCTAGAGAAGAGGGTCCTTGAGTTGCCAGACGAAATAACCAAAGAGGCAGGGAAAACAATTCGTGGCAAGTTTTGAAAGAAAGAAAGAACTGAATATTTGAATGCTCTCGCTAAACAAGAAAGCAAGAGAAGCATCAGAGAAAAGGCTACAATAGGTCAATTTGAGACCGTATATAGAAAAGAGGTTGCTCTAAAAGAAGCAAAAAAACAGTTGAAATCATTGAAGTCAGCAAATACTGCAAACATTAAAAAAAGGTCTAAAAATATTGTAGAAATGGCTGAGATAAGAAAAAAGATAGAAAAATTAGATGAGAGTATTTGAACTGCTCAGAAATCTTTGGACGATTTGAATGAGCAAAGAGCAGGTCTTTCTGAGGTGTGATATGAGTCAGTACTTGTAAATAAAAACCTAAAAGTAAAACTTTGATTAGATAAGCAGACCGAAAGATTTGTTGAGTTGTCTGATGAGTTGGCTGCTTGAATACTCGTAAATAATACCGATACAGTTAAGTATAAAGTGAAGCCACTTGTAACCAAGATAAATAATAAACAAAGAAGTTATGAGACTATAATGAATAACTATAAGAAAAAAGCACAGGAAATGATTGCTATATGAAAGAGTGATGAAGACCTAAAGAAATTATGGCTCAAAACGACATCAGAACTTTCCAGGCTAAGAGAAGATATGAAGATAAGATACTGAGCATTGGTTCAGCACATTTTCTCAAATAAAACATATGAGAGATGAAGAAAGACACAAGCCAGTATATTTAACATAACAAGTGACCCTGTTCGTATAAGAAATAGAGAAGACCTTGATGCTTTCGATGTGCAAAGAGTCACTACAGACTCAAGCTATGGCTCTATGTTTGACTACCTTAGAAGAAGAATTGTTGAGGCAGGTTGATACAATACAACTTGATTAACAAAAAATAAATTCTCTATTGATGAAATAGACAGTGTATTGAGTAAATGAGAAAATATTTGACAGAGTTTCGATAAGAAGATTAGTAATATGCTTACAAACTGATACACCACAGTTCTCACAAAAGAAGGTGCACAAAAGGTATATATAGACTCTGCTATTATGAAGTTAGCGAAAACAATGGACGATGTTCCAGAGGTGGCTTCTATGATTAAAAAGATGATGCCAGGAGACCGACACAACCTCCTCCTCGCACAAAAAGCAAGAATATTCTCAGACCTTATGTTGATGAATATAGCAAGAAGACAAAAAGCATTCTGACAAAATGTAAATCAAATGATTATTAAATGAGATTTAGATTGAACTGTCTGACAGTTTTTGAGAAAAGCTGCTCTTATTTCTAAAGACTGACAACCACTAGGTCTCGCCAGAGATGTCATAATTCCTGGCTGGTTGAATGATTATATGATTTCAAGATGAAGAAATGGTGCATCTTTTGAGCGAGAAGATGTAGAGTTTATGTTCGCTGATTTCTCTAGAAAAGTTGACTCGCTTAACACTTATGATAAGGTTGAGACCTTTGTTAGGAAGAAAATGCCAAACCTATCGGAGGCAGATATACAATATATATCTTGAGAGTTTTCTGTCTATTCTGATATGAAGAGGGAGGTATCTAGAATGTGAGAAAGACTTACAGGTAGATTACAAGAAGAATATGAGTATCTTACGGATATATCTAAAATAAAAACTAAGTTCTATAATTTCACAGGACAGAAAGTGTACTTTGATATTGATGTTCTGCAAAATCCGAACTTCGTCTGAAATATACAGTTTAATTGATTTATGAGTCCAAGAACTAACTGAAAATCAAAGATAACTAAGGTGGAAAATTACACAGATGATATTCATAAGGAGAAGTTCAATGGGCTTGGAAACGAGGATTTACCTACTAACTGTAACTTCTAATGGTATATTGCGATAATACTACAACACATTGAACAATAGATAGAATGAGACAAATATTTGCTGGGTTCGATAATAAGCGAATGCAAGCAAATGAACTTACCTCATCTCTAATTTTTGCGAGTAAGTGAGACACAGCGAAGTCAGCGAATAAAACTCTCTGACCAGACTACACTTTTAGAAAGGCTTGACACCCACTAGATGTAGACTCACTATTGGTCTATGAAATGAGGAGGGGTAAGGATAATGAAATCTCAGAGATATTTAGCAGTGTCTTAAATGATTTCGACCAAATAACCGATATCAATAAAATTGATGAGCAGTTCCAACTCATATGACAAAAGTATGAGCAGGACTATGGTAAATTCAAAAGTATTGAGAAAAAGGTTTACAAGACTGACTGAGCAGATAGACTAGGTGCTTGAAAGCTAATTGAAAATTATACAGATGTGATTGATTGACAGCAGGTACTTAAATCTGAAATATGATTTATGTCCTCTATGAGGATTGCTAGGTGGCTAACAGAAGCCAAACTTTCTATGTTGCAGCAAACAGACACAGCGATTATAAAACTGAAAAACTCTAAAAGAGTAATGGATAAAGAAGTTAAAGCATTATGAGGTAATGCTTGAACAAGAATGATTAGAAAACAAAGAGAATTAAGTGAGTCTATATCAGTTATGGAGCAAACGAGATTGTGAATTGAGTGATGATTTATGAAGTTCTTTGAGAAGATAAATAATCCAGGAGCATTTAGTACAATACTAAATAACTGACAGTTTCTATCCATTCTTACTAGCCTTGACTGACTAGATAATTTATGGTCTTACTCAAATGTGGAACAGATTATGAAGCTGCTGTGAAACTTTAACCCAAGCTGATGAAGTTATGCTAATTACCTTTTGACGAAATCAAACCGAAGGCAGGCACACATTTGATTTTGAGACTGACAAGATAAGGTAAAAACATTTATGGGATTATGAGACCCTAAGAACCCAGATGTTATTGCTATGAGATGATGATTATGATGAACCGTATCTGGAGTTGCTTGATGAGCATATAAGATACTGAATAAGATTTCTGCTGTTGTTCCAGGATTTTGAATATGAGGTTGAGTTACACTGGCACAATCTATGCTTACATACACCATACAGACACAGGCTGCTAAATTGTGACTAGCGAAAGCCCAAACTGGTAATCTTTTCTCTGATATAATGGAGGAGACTTGAGTGATTACATACCAATGATATATTTCTACCTCTAGAGATTTTGTTGAGAAAATAGTCACATCAGCTTGAACATCGCAGGCAGATTTTACAAATGCTTTAGCAGAGTTTCGATGATTGTTTGAAAAGGTTAAAAAAGAAAGTCTAAATGTCGCCACTAAGATATCTCCAAAACTCTGAGATGAAGCAGAGTTATTTTTGCAACAGGTGAAAAATTGACGACAAGATATTGCAGATTATATGTACAACTTGACCCTACAAGGGCTTGCATCTAAGTTCGCAGCAGTTGATATATATGGCTCTGTAGATAATTTTACAGCACAGTATACTAGAGCGAGCAAGGCAGAAAAGAATAATATGATTATAACATTAAGAAGAAGACAAAATCAGATTGATGATGAAATGAGATGATTTAATCTTTTCTATGGTTTCTCCTCTTCAACTGAATTTGCATCAGCATTTACGACCTTATTTAATTTTAGAGGTTCTTGGGGTTTCAATAAATGAAGACATTTTATAAGAAAAGCATCTTATCCATTTACAAACTATGCAGTTAATCTATGGAAGGGGTATACTGGTCAAATCCCTAAGGGGAAAGCCACATCTATATTCAAAGATGATGTTTTCAGCAGGGACTTCTTAGACCATATGAGACATATAGTCTATACATCATATCTTGCAAATAAGGTAAGTAGAGTAAAGTGAAATGTAATGAAAGACTATCTAAAAGATGATGAAGAAGTTGAGACGAGTGCAATCAAGAGTATGTTGGATTTTCTGTCTGACCTTTCGTCAGTCTCTGATTACTGACAAGGTTTTGAGTCGTCTGGTATCTGGAGAATGCTCTGAGGTCCTATATTTGAATATATGGATTGAAGTATGCCAGATATGTGAGAGGATTTTGAAAAGTTTTTCTCTGGAGAATGAAATTATCCTGTGACTGGTATCGACAAGCTGACAAGTGATGCACAAAGATTTAACTACATATTATCTACAGCAATAACATCAGAGTTCCTAACCTTCTCAAGGTCTGGTAAGCTACTAGCTGCACTTATGAATTGATGAGGTACAGGATTGGTTGAAATGTATAAGCAGATGTCTACTGCTCAGTTTAGAGGCAAGTGATTACCAGACGACTGGGGTCTCCAAGACTATAGGTTGGCAGATATAAATATGCCACTAAATATGATATTTAACTGGAACTCTCCAGAAACCGATGAGTGATTTAGGTCAGCTAAATGGTCTAAGTTTACTGAAATGGTTGCTAAGACGGTTAGAGATGATAAAGTTATTACAAGTGCAGATGCTTTATCTTTTGGTACACAGGTTCACTTCTGAACAGAATTTGGTTTGCGACAAAATGGAACCATTCTAAGTAAGATATATAAGGCAAGGAAAAAATGATACTTCACTCCACAAGACTTAAAGGATATGTTCTCAAATCCATACTTCAATAAACCGATGCAAGATTTGGACCAGTGAAACTTCAAGGAGGTGAGAGAAGCTATGGAAAATAAATGATTATGAGAAGAGTATGTTGAATATATGATGAAGAAATTAACTCTGTCTGAGACAGGAAATAATTTCTTAACTGAACTGAAAGATAAAAGTTTCTTGGACCAGGATATGCTGGACTTAGTAGATGATAAGATTAGCACAGCACAGCTTATGGTGGATAACTCAGAACTCACACCAGACGGAGAAATGACTGAGGCATTTGCTAAGGTTAGAGCACACTTTATCGAGGAAGGTCTAAATGAGGACTTTTTGAGAAGTTGATATATGGACCGAGAAGAACTTTGAGACTTATTGGAAACAGGTAGGGTTGGAGATTTCGAGTCGATATATACCGAATTAGTTAGAGCACTAAACATTGACCCAGAGACTCCATTTGCTTGAAGGATACTACTAACAACAATGGCTTCTGCCTACGAAGAGGAGTTTAATAAATGAAATCTTGTATTGATAGATTGAGTGGTTATGCCTTATAGAGATGCTATGGCAAAGCATTGAGATTTTACACAGAAGCAAATATCAAAAGCAGAGTGATTATCAAATCAATCATACTACTACGATTATGACACAAAAAAGTTTAGAAAAAAATGAAGTTCTTGAGATTTAGAAACAAGTCCATTCAATCCAACTAAAAATGTCCCTGCATCAAGAAGACCAGAAATAGAGCAATACATCGTTGATACATTCTCTCCTTACTTAAAGGCGACAGACTTCTACTGATATGCAGATGTCGCAAAATATGTTATGTATCATACAGCTGAGTGAGAAGATGAGGAAATGGTAAAAAAAGCTATGTCTATATCAACAGACCAGTGATGAGTAAGTAAATCCAGAACTCCTCAATTTAATGAGCAGTTTGAGTTGTACAATGTTTTCCAGTCATCTATATTTGCACAGCACGAACTTGCTCAAGAAGACTGAGACTGGCTTGCAGCTAGTAACTCTATGATAAACACATTAGGTAGTGTAAATGTGAATATAAAAAGTAAAAAAGAGAAGTCCAACGATGAGTCTTGAAACTACACAAGACTCACACAGGAAGAAAGAGCACTTGAAGGTATAGTAGAACTGTATAATCTAAGTGAGACGGTAAATAGAACAATGAAGATGAATATACCAGAAGAGAAGATAATAGGCTCTGTCCAAAATTACATCAATAATTGAATGGCTCCTGTTATGTATCAAATAGAAAAAAACTTTGACTTGTTGCCTCCAGTAGTTCAAGAGTCATACAAGGCTCTAAGAGCAAGAGTATTCTGATTTGCGAAACCCCTCCAGGATATGTGAGTATCCTTCTTGAAAGATAATGCCGAATTGTATATAGCTAGTACAGGAGACTGAGATTGAAGTTGAGGTGGCTGAGGTCGTAGGTGATGATGAGGTTGAGGTTGAGGTTCAAGTAAAGCTGTAAAGGTACCTAAGTTGCCAGACAGTAAAGTTGACCTTCTAAAATGACTGAATAGGGCAAACGAAGCACTTAGAGCAACTCCTTTTACTCAATTACAAATCCCAAATGTCACAGGAACAAACTTCTCTCTCAACCCACGAGATATGAGACTTATGAGTGGAATGACAGGTTGAAGCAAGGGCTGAGCCAGAAGTGCTGTCTCCAAGTCCCCTTTCTGAAAATCTAAGCCCACTAGAAAATGAACTGTTGCAAAATGAGATGTGACTTATAGATACAGACAAAAAAAGTCTGGCAAAAGCAAGGATAAAGGTATTATCAGCATTGGACTCTAGAGGTCTAATAGATAAAAAAAATGATGAGGATTACATTGACTATATAGTAAAAAAGGAAATAGACTTGATTGAGTTGTCTTCTTCCCTCCGAGATACAGATAATCTTGATTTCAAATGATTTAGTGAGCAGGCAGTTGAGTTAATCGCTTTGAGAATAAAGACAACATTGGCGACACTGGCATCACTAAAAAGAACCTTGTGATTAGATTGAAAAAATGCTGTAACAGTAGTGCAGTTCAATAAAGTAGACCTCAATGCAAACCAATTAAGTGTTTAATTCTTCACAGATATTATGGCAATTCAAAAAGATGCTTTAGCTGCATTAGGTGCAGAAAACAAGAAGGAAGCAAAGAGTAAAGTTACTCAACGAGTGAGTGGTTCCTGGAAATATATGGAGAGTAGATTGTATAGAAAAGCACTCTATGATTTTGAGGAGCAGCAAAACTATATGGGTAGGAGATATCTGAAATTAGTTAGTATGTGAATGTGACGAGCATCTAATGAAAAGTATCCATTAGCATCATCTGCTCATAAAACATATACTGGTATGCTATTGTCTATGGACCTGGATAAGGTCGAGGTCGATACATATTCTCCTCAGTTGAGAGATAAGTATTCTCAATATATTGAGCCATATAGGAACTTTTCAAGATATTTCTTTTCTGATGCAGACAATGCAGAAGCATATGCAAATTGTGTTGATGAGGCAGTTGGTACTGGTACTGCATTTGCTACAGTAGACCGAGAAGAGTTTGACTCATATATAGTCACTAAAGCAACTAGGAACAAGAGCAAGAAAGGTATGTCTTATTCTGTGAAGAGAAAAAAGGAAACCTTCTCTAAGGCTAGATTAAGGTATATACCTATTTTCGATGTTTTAATGACTAAGTGATGACACAAAAACTCTGGAGAGAGAATATTTGTCACTAGAGATGATTTTGAAAATGCCTATCCAACTTCTGGTGCTGTGAGAGAAATGGTATATAAGACTGGAGCACTAAATCCAAAAAGATACGATAACATAAAAAATATCAATGATATGGACTATGCTATCAAAAAGAAAACAAATAAGTGCTGCCAAGAACAATTGCTATGAAATGATTGGTCAAAATTTGTTAAAGATATACCAGACTATGATGAGTTCTTTAGTTTGAAGAACCAAGACCTTGTAGAAGTGATTAAAGTGTACCAAGTACACAACTGAACACTGTATGACTATGTTCTTGCTAATTGAATTTTAGTCTCTGCTGAGCAGTCAAGATTACCATTTAATTACTCTCCTATCCAGAAGTTAGTGTATAATCAGATATCTGGAGAAGATTTTGGTAGAAGTATTTATGAGGAAGCCAAGCCTTATCAAGTTGCAGTCGATACACTATATAATACACGACTTACTGCTACATTGATTTCCTCTGCTCCTATGTACTCTCAAGAAGAAGACTTTAGGCAAAAAGTAAATAAAAACTTCCAGTATAGACCATTTGGTATCAGAGGTAGAAGTCAGTGAGTCGAGACTACAGAAAGAATTGATTTAGTGGATTACACTGCTCTGGCAGGAAACCTACAAGCGATACAGATAGTGGAAGGTAAGTTTAACTCATCTCTTGGTCTCAATCCATATGTTACAGGAGCACAATGATGAATTGAGAGGTCTGCTAAATGAGTTGACCAAAGGATTAAGGCAAGTCTCAATAAGTTTGTTAGATTTACTTGATGAATAAATGATTGGGCTTCTAAGTTGGTTGAAATGGCTGCTTTATACCACAAAGTATATGGTGACGATATAATAACCGATATGTTGGAGGTAGAAACAGTAGAAGAGGAACAAGAAGACGGAACAAATAAGTCAGTCAAGAAAGAGAAGAATGTAGTAATATCAACTAAGGACCTAGTAAATTGATTTAAGATTTCCTTCAACGCAGAAGATATCGCAGGAGATAAAGATGTTGATGTGAGGGAACTTATAGAGTTATTGTGAGCAACACAGAACTTCGATATAGATGTCGAAACCAATGAGAAAATACTAGACAATCAATACATATTAAATAAGGCATTCTCATCTATGTGATTTCCTTCTGCTGTTACTTCAAGAAAGAGAAGACTAGAACAAACAGGTGAAGCAATAGAGCACTTGAGAAGCAAGTGAGAACTTACTGCAGAATTGAAGTGAGAATGAGGTTCTGAGCAATGAAGACCGATAGACAGAGTTATGCTAAATATCGCATTCAAGGATTTAGATGAAAATGAGCAAAAAGTCATTATGCAACATCTTTGATTGCTTGGACAGGAACAACAACAGCAGGTTGCAGAACAGGTAGCTGCTTGATGATGAGTTAGTGTTACACCTGGAGCAGAGCCTACAATTGCTTGAGAGTGAGATGTAGAGGAAGACAATAGTGCAGCAGAAAACTTAGAATGAGATACAAGAGACGATTTGTATAGTTAATTTGTAGGTAAGCGATTTTTGTTATATCTGTATAATGAAGATATAAAGATATAAACATCTTTTTAATATTTATTCAAAACCTTATGGCAACAGCTTGAGAAGCACTAGCAAAGACTGGTGCAGATGCTAAGGGTGGAGAAGGGGCAGACAACAAATCATCAGTAGCTGATATCGTAAGTGATAATCAGTGATGAGAATGAGGTGCTGACAATCCTTGAGAAGATTGAGGTGCGAGCGATGAGTCTGATGATAGTCAAAAATCGAAACCTGGTGGTAAAGATGTGGACTCTAGCGACGATGCTGGAGATGACAAATCACAAGAAGGTGAAGATGATGATAAAAAATCAGACAAAGATTTATCTGACGATGCCGATGACGACAAAGACAAAGAGGAGGAAGGTTCTAAACAGGACGATGACGACTCCGATGACGATGACGATTGAGGCAAGAAGGAAGATGATGACGACTCACCTAATGACGACGAGGAGGAAGAAAAGGAAGACGAAGACGAACCAGACAAAGACGACGAGGGTAAAACTGACGAGGAGATAGAATTAGAGAATGAAGTGAAGCGAGTCTTGAAAAACCCAGAGTCCGTCGTTCAAGCACTGCGAGAATTGCAGAGCGAGAAAAGAAAGGACAAAAGGGAGATTAGAGATTTAACATCTGAGCTGGAGGCTGCTACTGAGCATCTGAAAACAGCACAGAAGAAGAACTTTGACTCTAAGTATGACGACTCTATGTTTCCTGTGCTCGACAATAAAAGGGGGTTCCGAGTTTCCCAAAATAAGCATTATGATGACCCAGAGAATGAACTTAACAAAGAGAAGTATATCTCTTCTCTAAAGGAAGAACTAGACTACTTGACTGAGGGTGAAGAAAAAGTGGAAAAGAAAACCAAAAAGGTTGACTCTGCTTGAGATGACCCAGCTAGTGAAGAAGAAGAAAAAAAGATATCAAACTACAGAGTTAAGAAAAAGAGGTTCCGTTTAGATTAAAAAATTGGCTATATTATTTTATTCATTTTATACTTTTTGCAAATGGCTTGTAATGATACAACATTCAACCCTAGTGAATTAGTTAAGGAATGGACAGATAGTGGGCTACCTTTGTACCCTTTGCTAAAGCATAATAACTTCTATGATGTTATGGTCGACTTGTTTGACCCATTAGCAAATGAAGACCCAAAGGACCCTAACTATTTCTACCCAGACCTTATATTCAAAGGGTTCCCTGTGAGTGTAGAACTCACCAAAGTAAACAAATGCTGCCAAGTAGAATGGACTGAACAGACCATTGATTACTTCCCAGCAACAACAGTTAAAAATCCTATCTCTTGAGACCAAATCTGTTTCTCTGATGTCGATGACCGAAGAAAATGGAGAGGTATCTCAACAGGTTCACAAGTAATCGTGACTAGACTTTCTGGAGAGTCTTGTGTTACTTATGTTAAAGATATCGTTGGAGACTGCCTTATTCTTGAGGACAGTATCGTAGCTGATGTTGGAGATGTAGTTTCAAGATGACCGAAATATAGAATTATCGGAGACTGTGAAAGATGTGTAGAAGATGTATGGACAGATTTCGAGGCATCAGTTGCTCACTCTAATTTTGCTTCAATTCCTGTGTCTGTGAGAATAGACCTTTGTGAATTGAATATGGATAGAGAGATGTATGATGCTGGATATGATGTTGATGATTGGGTTAAGAATGAAGTTGTCTTGCATATGCAAGGTTTCAAGGTTGTATTTTCACAGGCATTGCTTTGGGGTAATAACTCTATTGCACACGCAGGTAAAGGTTCACAATCTATGTCATTCTTTACAGGACTACAACAGGCACAGGCTTGTGTAAATCCTACACTCGATGCAACAAAACCATACTTCATACATAACTTCGGTCCTTGTTGTGAAGATGCAGAAGATGATTGTGAAATCCTAGAAACATTCAGAGAAAATGTTATTTTCCCTGCAATGAGAAGTGGTGCTTACGGTAACGGTGTTCATATGAATGCTTGGGCTAACGATGCTCAATTGATTGAGTTCCAAAAACTTGGACACGCAATTATTGATGTATTTGGAGGTGCAGGTATCTGTCACAAAACTTGTGACGACGGACACGATTGACTTGTGTATAACAACTTTGAAATGCAAAGTTTCAAAATTGGTAATACTAAGTTCATCTACAAGTACTCAGAAATATTGACTAAATTGTTCCCTAATACACCTGTATTGTATATCTTCCCAAGAGAATGGGTTGCATTGAAACAATATGCTTACAAGGGTGTAAGTGCGAACTTCAAAACAAAAATGGCTAAAGAAGGTTCTCCAAGACTAGAACTTATTGATGCAAGTCCATTGTATCATATGAAGTCTGGTTCTACGGAATGTAGTGTATTCAAGTGAAACTTCACTTATGCTCTCTGTATCTACAATATGTGCTCTGGTGCTTACCAGTTGGTATTCAATTTGAAGGCGAAGAGTTCTTGTGAATTTGAGGCTTGTGCAGTACCTTATGCACCATTTAAGGTCGATGACCCAGCTACTTGTCCTACACACGAGTGTTTAGACGAGCAACAGCAGGTTGAACTTAATCCTTACGATGAGGAAGGGATTGAGGACTGAGACCCAACTGACGACACTGACCCAGATGCAGATGCAGAAGGAGGAGGTGAAAGTGAAGAAGGTGAAGGAGGAGGTGAAAAATAGACCTCTCTCTTAGATAGAACACAGAAGAAACTCCTTTCATAGGAGTTTTTTCTGTATAATAAAAGTATAAGTTTATCTGTTAAAAAAGTGTATGGCTTGCTTCTGATGTGACTCACAATACAAAACATTATCTGAGTTTTTTGCTCAAGAGGGTAAATCCGATGAAATCAAAGTGAATTGCACTGAGCAAGTTCCTGCTATGCAAAAAGCATTGGCACATTTGCGACCATATATTTATATGCTTCCAGGATTTGCTTGTTCCGAAAAATTACCGATTGGTAAATCACAAATAGATACAGGTGCCAGGATATATAAGACAGTGGCTTTTTATGCTAAATGATGTAGTGATTGTGTGATTGATTATGATACCTGCGACAGTCAATCTTGTTGTAAGGAATATTGTTCTGGGTGATATTGAGAAATGATTATGGATTGAGTTATTTGAACTTCATTTTTAGAATGAGCACAGTTTCTTCAACCCTGCATATGAGGGAAAAAGATATACTATTCATTGCCTACTGGAGTCACAGATGCTTATGTTGTATACTTTAGAATGTTTGATACTATTGTAGACGAGAATAGTAAAATACAAGTACCAGAGTATTTGTATCCTGCATTACAAATGCTTATTGCTTACCATAGTTCTAATAATGGTAGCTACAATGCAGGAGACAGGGAGGGGTTTGCACAAGATTTCATTAACTTTATGCAACAAATATATAATGTATTTAGAGATGAGGTGGCACACAAATTTACTTTCAAACTTACACCATAATGGCAGAAACAATCCAAAAGAAACAAACTAAAAAAGAGGTTAAAGAGAATGCTAGGAACTTCTATAAGAAGGTAGCAGAAGAAAAAAAACAAGCCTCAAGAAAGAGGCATACAGGTTTAGTTAGAACCAAAAAACCCAATGTGAATGAACACAGGGGACATTCAAGCAGTTAAGCTATGATTAGTCCAGGACATTATGTATGGGTATGCTGAGTTTAGGAATGTTAGACCTAAGGCACCAGGATACTCATTAAAATTAAGACCCCATAGGTTTGTGTTATGCACAAGACCTGGTTTTAAGATTAAAGATGTTGATATCTGGGCGAGGCAAGATTGTGATGATGCTTGGTTGCAAATATGAATTGATTGATGAATGTTCTACGACCATATGATAATAGATGATGTGGAATACTATATGTGGATATCTGACGACGAAGAGACTATTAAAATATTTGCATCAAAAGACTGATGTAACCTGTACCAAATAATTGATGATTGTTTTTGTCCTTGAGGATTTAAGGAGTTCCAAGTTGTAGACTTCTTAAAAGGTACACCGAAATACCTTTATACCGATAATTGAGTTGTAGTAGACGATACAGACTGATGATGTGCAACACAAAATAATTATGACTATACACAACTATCCAATTGATTAGCTGACTTAGCTGACGATGCAGTGACAGCTGGGACATATGACCGATTTTTCAATGCTTGACCGACATCTATACAGCCTGGAGACCGACTCTATGTTTATGACAGATGTGAAGGTCAAACTCAATCAACACCAGGTATATGTTGACAATATAACCAGATACAATGAATTAACCAGAATTGAAACTTAGAGGTGGCAGATTACTGGGCTTGATTTAATCCAGGAGTTATCGACTCATCTCAATTGTGAACTTGAGCATACATATCTCCTGCCAATTACCCAGAATTAGAATATTGAGGTCTTCCACCAAGCTATTACTTAGACCCCCCACAGATGAGTGGTGCAAATATGCAATATATGGTATTCCCAGATTATGGGGAAACTTTTGCATATCAAAGTTGTGATTGAGTCAAGGTATTCCACGACTATATTTTTGATGAAGATAGACCAGAGGGATTTGAGAATAATTTTGATAACTGTGAGGCGACTGTCACAACACTATGTAACTTTACAGGCTGCTACCAAGATGCACTTATGTATACAGGTCAGAATTGAGCACAACATTCTGTTTACTATGATGCGACGACAGGTGTGGCATTATACTCTCAACCAGGACAATTGTGATACTTATGAGCAGGTAATTATGTTCAGTTAAGGCAAGGTATAAAGGTTATGACTACATTCCAGAATTATGTAACATATTTCTGAGCAGATTTTATCTGAGCATTCTATATAGGTCAACAGTTAAATCCTCTGACAAATATACCGACATATACAGCACAATGAAATATTGTGAGGCAAAATCTATGAATACGATGTAATCCAGACGGTAGGTCAAAAGCATATGATGAATATGAAAATTGATTTGTTTTCTTAGGCTCGAATAAAAGACTGTACACTCTATCTATCGTGGCTAATGAGTCTTGATTGCTCACATCGAGATTGGAAAATCTAACTGATGATGACTGGGGTAAATGGATTATATGAGACCTTGAGGCGATACAAAAGTGAGACAGTGTAGCAATAGATTGAGATGAGGATAGATTTAGAATTGTAATAAATGGTTCAAATAATAATTCTTGAATTAACCATAAAACAAAGGTCCTAACCTTCTGGAAGAGACGAAATATACGAACAATTGATACTTCTTGTTGTGCAGTATTTTGCCAATTTAGAGATAATATTGCAGGAAAAGAAGTGATGTTATGAAATGCTATTTATCACGAATGTTGACATAGAGATTGTATAAGAGAACCAATAAACCGATTTATTAGGTCTTACTTGTTTGAAGATGAAGTAACTCTCACTAAGGAGAACTCATTTAATATGCACACACTCGCCTTCATTAAAACTCAGATGCACGACAGATATCAATTCCTCTGAGGGACTGAACTATATGTTGAAGCATACAAGAACTGAGTTGCTACAAAAATGATTGCAGAGGAGATGCACAATCTACCTTACTTCTCCCTTATTGAGGATATAAAAGAGTGAGTGGAGCCAGTAGTTAGTCAGTGTATGTTGGACTCCTTGAAGTGATGTGAAGTACCAAAAACCGATGAATGCAAGGATAGACCAATAGACTATAATGTAGATTTATTTGCTTGCCCTAGAAGAGACTGATTAGATTATAGCTGTCATTGTCCCCCAGAGAGAATAATAGACGACTATTGTTTTTGTTACGACCAGAAGAAGTACTTTATGGCACCATTCATAAACATATACTCTGATATGAATAACATAAAGTGAGAAATGTATAAAATAGAACTTAGAGGTGTTGATGATATGTGCTTCGGTTGACGACTTATCTGATATAGATGATTTAGACCAGATGAAGAAGTTGCTGAATGTAGTAAGTGGGGCTGTAAGTGTGACGGTTGAGAAGAGACTTGATGTTGCATTGTGAGGAACCACTATGGTTGTTTTTAATTCTGTATAATATATTTGAAATGAAAGAATTGTACAAAGAGTTTCAAGACACTAGAACCTCTTACGAGGACTGAGTCTTTGTAAAATGAAGTTTAGAAATTATGCTCGCAAAAGAAAAAAATGTCGTAAAGAGAAAAAAGATTAGAGATGACATATCTGCGATAGACTTAGAATGAAAGCAAAAAAGAATGAAAACCCTAAAGGTTCAAATAGAACAGAAGCAAGAAGCACACAAAGCAAAACAAGCACAAAAGAAAGAGAGAAAGGAAAGAGTATCTTCAAAAATTAAATCATACTTATAGCAATGGTAAATATCTTCGACCAGAATGGTAATATTATAGGAACACAAAACAGTAGCCCAGCTAGTGCAGTTAGCACTAACCCTTTTTGAGATGTCGATTTAAGTATACCAGATGCTCCTTGAGCAAGTACACCTGCTCAACCAACTTTCCTAACTTCACAGGAATGAGGTGCATTGTTACCTGCCAGGACCAGTCTGGCAGATGCTTTTGCTAGAGCATCACAACTATGATTAAAGCCTGTAGCCAATCAAATAGCAACTATTTGAAACGACTTAGCTAATAGAGACCAATTCACAAATAATGTCTTAGACATATATGATAATTTTGGTAACTTTATGGCTAACCAAACCAATGACAGAAATAGTGTTTACGAGTGATTAAAGAATGACCAGTTATGATTGTTAGGGGAACAATATAATATATACGACCAGACATACTGACCTAATGGAACATTAACCAAAAAGGTTAATGATTTCTACGGAAACCTATGAGATTACCTTGTTAGAAAACAAGCAAATCAAAGACTGATATCTACAGGACTAGCGAACAAATACTGACTCTCCGAGAATGCTCGTACTATATCAGCCAATGAAACATCTCTACAATGACAAGCTGAGATTATACAATGATTTCAATGACAAGTGAAAGCACTTGATGAGTTATCTCAAATATACAATAAATATATTGACGGAACATTAGGTAAGTTCAAAAACATTCAAGATGATTACATCAAATGACTTGTTGATGATAATTTCGGTGTTCAAACACAACTTGCACAATGACTACTCAATTTACTTAGTAATAATGAGAATGTCAAACAACAAATATCCCTCCAAGAGGCTGCACAAATTAGAGCAGAAAATAGGTCAGCTGCTCGTGGTGCTTACTCATCTGGCTCTTCAAGTACTAATAGCGATACTACTACGACTACTAATAATAACACTTTATCTTTTGATGCTGCTCTTAAATTAGCACAGAGTGCTTATCCAGATGCAGACACTGCAGCACAAAGACAATTTGCAACAACATACTACATAGAAGCTAATTGACAAGCTGATGCTCTAGAAAGCTGATACATAGTCGCTACAGACGAGGGTAAATATACCTTCGCCCCAGAGCCAGCTGCATCTGCTTGAACTGGAAGTGCAAACTAATTTACTATTAAACCCAACCTATGAAGTGTAAAGGTTCTGCTTGTAAACATACATTCTGACATATACTTATACCTTGATGTAGAGATTGAGAAATCGTATATCAAATACAATTTTACAATGTCAAAAATCCTCAAGGGTCTAGATGTAATTTTGAGGTATTTACAGATTGAGGTACAGAAGAAGGTTGGACTCCAGGACCGTGTGAAGACAATAAGCCACAGGATATAGAGATTGTACTAATGTGTGATGTGTGTGAAGGAGAAATTGTGTGACAAGCTATGGTTGTCCCTTGTTTTGATGAAGACAAGAATGTGACAGGAGTAAAAATACTAAATGCAGCAGACCCAACACAGGAGTATGAGGTTCAGTGTGAATTAAAGAACTGTCCAGATTACGAATTATCCGAGCGATGTGTGTATGACAAGGACACAAAGATTAGATACAGATGATGTGCTAAGGTTATAGACTGAGTTAAAGATATTGATAATACTGTATTCTTTGCTGCTGATTGAAGCATTGTTGATACAAGCTGAATGACTCTAGAGTTCTGTGTAGATTTTGACATAGAGTGGGGGAAGGTTTGTTTTACATACACCAATGATGAAGGTGAGACAGTATGGAGTTCTAGACCAATAAAGATATGTAATGAGGGGAAGGAGCATACAACAGAAATGTATGACCGAGATATGACAACTGTTATCGCAGACCCAGCATCTGTATTCCCAGACTATACACCAATAGACTGTGATATATCTATACAAACATATGCTTCATTTATTTGTGATACGGACAATCAAACTACACATAAAATTATATGTGTATTTATTGATAATGTTCTTTCGGACATAGAGTTGACAGATTTAACAGAATTGCCAGAAAACCGAACTTGGGGTGCCTGTACTCCACCAGATTGTGAGTACACAGATAATCCAGGTTGTCTAAATGGTAAGAACATTATTGTAAGAACATATAACTGCGATGACGACCCTACCGATGCTACAATTGTATTGATAGACCCAGAAACAAATGAAACCATACCGATGCAGGCATTTACATATGGGTACTGCAATCCAGGAAGAAAAATAATGTCGGACCCAATTGATGTTTGTTTGGAATATCCAGACACTGAGATACCTTGAGAAACTGTACCTTGAGTTTGCACGACTTGAGAACATACAGCAAACGATGAGCCATTCACAATAAACTGAATAAATATTCATATATGAACAGGAATAACCTGCAACTATCCAATACCTGGAGGTTCTACTACAGATTGGACAAGTATAACTCAAGCTATGATTGAAACTATGATTGATGCTTGTTTACTAGCAAACTGACTAACCACATATTATGAGTTCACAGCTTTCTCCACATCATTTAATACTATTTGATTTAGGACCAAAAATGAGTGAACTGACTCAATATCGTTTACGATAGATTGATTTGCAGATAATAATAGAGACTTCGATGAGTGTAAGGTAGAAATACCAGGAGAGACTATAAAAGGAGAAAATATTTGTGCACAGAAAATAAATGTATTTTGTGACGGTTGATGCGATGTGCCACTTCAATTAGTAGAAATAATATATCAAGACCAACTAGGGAATGTCCTATCTCCACCAGAAGGAGTAGAAGTGAAACCTAGAAGTGAATGCCCAGAGTGTTGTTGTGGTGAGTCCGTGATAGTCGAAAATCCGTATCTGCTAGATATAGGAGAAGAGACAAAAATATGAGAATGATGTTGTGAAGAAGAGGAAACAAGTAACCCATTTATTTTACCCTTATCCAATTAACTATGAAAATTGTAAGACTTTGTGCTGACCAACTAGCAGCATTATCAACTAACCTAGTTCCTGTAGAAACTGTTTGTGCAGAGATTGATTGAGTTGCAGCAGAGGTAACTCCTGTGTGAGTATTCGAGTGACAGACACCAGTAGGAACAACTTATTTGGATAAGATGTGAAAACCTATTGATGTTAGTTGAGGGATAACACTTCTACCAGACTGTAAATGTTGTGGGACAGGAGATTGTGATGAAGAAACGGAAAATCCTTGCTTAACAGGAACAGGAAAATCAGTAGTTTGAAGAGTTAAATTTGATGTTGACCCTTCAAGTTTCTCTCAAGCAACAATGGAAGGCTCTGAAATAGTAATCAACTACAAAGGTTGAGATTGCTGAGAAGGAGGTGAAATTAAAATACCAATAACTTGAGACTTAACGGTCTGAGAAGGTGATGATTGAAAACCATTTATAACCAACTTCATTGAAGCATTTAATTCTATCTGAGGCAACTATGGTGTAGTTTCTTCTGGATTAGATGCAGAAGATAAAAACTCAATTCTTTGTATAACTGTTCCTACAGGTATTGGGAATGTTAGTGTAACTATACTCACCACTTGAGGTAAGAATTGGACAAACACATATGATGATGCAGCTGGAACACGGTCTGTGGTTGATGATGAATGAGATACTCAAACAGGTTCTGCAGCACAGTGCTAATTTATTATGAATGTATCCAGTATGATTGATATGAAAATTCTAAAGAAAAGGTGGAAAATCAAGGGCTGAAAAAAAGTCCTTGAACATCTACCTTGAACTCTACAGAGGCGAAATAATATCAAAAAAAATCGTGATATTTACTCGCTTCCTATCTGAGACAGATATCTCTCAAGATTGGATACCATTCGTGATTTTTTCAAGAAAAATTATCCAGAAGTTAGGTTAAGATTATGCACATATAGTCCAGCATACATAGATAAATTAACCGAGACAGAAGAGCCAGATGTATGGAAGATAAAGAAGGCAAAAAAAACACGAGACTGAATATATCCTAAAAGGTTCAAATTGTCTGATATAGATATAAACCCATACATATGAGACAAGGCAATGAGTATGGAGGAGATAGAAGAAATGTTTATAGACGACAAAAGATTGTACCCAAAGACAGTTTGATTACTAAAATTCAAATGATTTAAGCTAGACCTGTATCCATTCAAGTGAGAGCCAGGACAATTTATTAACTAAAACTTACCTATGCACACTATAAATATATGTCAAGACTCAATAGATAAGATAGCTACAGCTATGGCTAATAATTCTAGCTGTGTTTCTATATTGAAAAAGAAGAAAGCAATTATGTTGTTTGCTTCTGCTTCTTGATTAGATGATGCTACTATTGTTCAGACAAGGTGCTGTACAATAGAAACAATAGCTACAGGTCACCATAGAATGGTTTTTGATACTCCTCACCCAGACGGAGATAAATATGTTGTTTTGACTTGAGCAGAGGAAAATATCTCAACTAGAGATGTTCCTAAAATTTCCGTTGACGAGGGAACCAGAACTGCTAATTGATTTGAGTTCAAAGTTACACAAGACGATAATGGTTGAGGTGCAGATGTTTATGATGCAAAATACCGACACATAGCTATTGATTTTGAAACTACATATGTGGACTCTGCTGTTACATACTGTGAAGGTATGATAATAAATGAGTGTGATTGCGAGGACCTTCAAAATCAAATAAATACATTATCTGACCAGTTGTGAGATACAACCTGTTGTGATGAGTTGCAGACTCAAATAAATACCATAAATACGACTATAGCAAACCTCACCGATAATGACAATCAGACACTTTCATTTAATCCTACAACTTGAGTGCTTTCTATAAGTTGATGAAACTCTGAGTTGATTATTCCACCTTGCCCTACATTCACAAACCTAGCTACACCAGTTATTACCGTCGCTGGGACTGCAACACTAAATCAAACAATAGTAACTGATGTTTATAGGTATGTTGTAGAAAACTTTAACTGTCAAAAGAAAGATGTCCAAGACTTCTATATCAGACTTAGAGTCCAGGCAACAAATGCTACTGGGCGAGCTTATATTCAAGTACCTAGTTTTGCAGGCTATAGACCACCTCAAATTAAGTCAGAAGGTAACTATAGATACAGCTGAAATCCAAATGCAGATGACACAACTCCTGCTGGAGCGAAACCAGGTGCACTCCCAGATGCACCAGTTATGAATAAAGAATTGACAGAACGAAGTTCAACACAAAGAGTCTATATAGGTCAATACAACAATAAGGACCAAGCAGGTAACTACTATGTAATGCTTCATATAAAATACATTAGAGCATAATTTATCCTTAAATATTTGCTATGAAACAACTAATAATCAAAACGGAAAAAGACATCGAACAACTCAGTAGTCACGGTCAACCCTACTACATAGATGTTTTTTGAGACCCTCAAAAGCCAGAGTCAGTCAACGAAGATATGGTGATTGAAAAAAATAGACTACAAGGTTTAATAGAGGCTAAGTTCAAAAAAATAGACCAGCAAGAAATTGATAAGAAGAGAGATGTCCTAGTTGCAGGTAGTAAAAACACTGATGACGAGAAAACAGAAAAAACCGAAACAAAAAAGGAACAGAGGGGTAAATGAATGAGTTTCTCCAAACTAATGAAACAGTTTTGAGAAGAGGAATTAGTTGACATAGCTAATAACCTGTGAATTAAAGCATCAGTAGATGACTATAAGAAAGATACTGCAAAAAAGATAGTAGCATACTATAAAACTGTATAATATTATTAGAAGCATTTACATATTAAATGATATGAATGGCAGAATGAATAAAGGAAATGTCTTTTGACAGAAAAGTATCTTACGGTCTGATTATAACAATAATACTACAAGTGGTATATTTCACTGTCTTCTTGACTAGGCTCGATGCAAGAGTCTCTTCTATTGAGGAAGACAGATTTACTGCTTCTGATTGAAAACTTATTGAACAAAGAATAGACTTTTTCATACAGAGTATGTGAGAAATAAAATGACAATTAAATGATATAGAAAATGAAATAAAAAATATATGAAAGTAATTTTATTATAATAATTATATCACTATGGAAGCAACTGATGCAATACTTATGGTAGCCTCACCTACAGCAATTATTTATTTAATAGCTATAGTTAAACCATTCATAAAAGACAAGAGACGACTACCTATAGTTGCCTTAATCTTTGGTCTAGGTTTAGCTGCACTTATACAGTGATTAGCTATTAGGGAAATAATTATTGAGTGACTAGCTATCTGATTTGCTGCTGTATGAGAATACGAAGCATTCAAATTTCTTTTTCCAACAAAGGAGGATAGTCTACAGGAACTTTTAGAAAACACCCACTCTGATTATGAAGTTAATCAAGACTCATAGGACCACAAAACATTTCCAGACAAGAAATACTATGTGGAAAATTATATGACATCATACAGGACCTGGCTCAAACGAGGGACTTTTGAATTACCTTTGTAATAGAGATGCAAGTAGACCGACTGATTATAATATAAGACAGAACACAGTGAGTTGCAATTACTTGATATTCACAAACTGAGATGTGTATGAATTGGCACCACCTAATCTTGCTACTCGGCACGCAGGTGTTTCTTCACGACAATGAAAAACTAATCTAAATTATAGTACTGTGTGAATAGAGATTGTTTCAGACTGACACAACTTCACTAAAGCACAAAAAAAATCATTTAAGGAATTAGTGCAATACCTTCACACTATTATGTGAACAACATATGAAGATGTGTTGAGGCATAAGGATATATCTCCTGGAAGAAAGCGAGACTTTTGAGACAACTTTTGGAACTCAGAGTATGCTACATTCCGAGACTACAGGAAGGCAGAACTCGGCAATACATTGCCTGCTAGACCAATTGTTTCAATAAGTCAGAAGTACAAAGAATATCTAATAAAGACGAGAGCATTGCTTGGTTACCGACACGACAAGGCAAGCAACCAAGACACAAAAGAAGCAATACACAAAGCAGCAGTTATGATGTATGATGAGTTCTGAATACCTCAGCCTTAATTCTGTATAATATATTTGATGTGATTATATGAACAAACAGTAAAGAAGTTAAAGAGTCAATGAAAGACTCAAAAGCAAGCAGAATGAATAACCAAAAAGTCTTTTGAGACATATGGGATATTCAAAAAATGAACACTGGAATATACAGACTATTGAAGGAAAAGAGCGAAGATGACGAAGAGTGAAAGGCTTATTGATAGAGCCTCAAGAAATACAGGAAGACCGAAACATCACTACAAATTAGTTAGATGAAAAGTGAAACTCAAAAATCTTTATAAAAGAATTAAAAGAAGATGACTTGTATAGGCTGTTCTTGATGATGATATAGTACAAAAGGTACCTGCAAATATTGTAGGAAGCCCTATAAAAATAGGCTCAAACGAAAGAGCACTAGAATTAAACTCCCTAAATGTCTAGAGAGATATTTTTATACAAAGGGTTGAGACGAATGAAAGAAAAAAGCTAAGTAAGTCGACTTATTTATTTCTGTATAATATATCTGAATGGTATCTCTAGATAAAAGGTGCATAGAATGCTGAGGTCCTGTGTGCAGCACCTGCCCAGCAAAAACAAAGTGTGACAACTGTATGGCAAAAGAAAAGACAGAAAAGCAGGAACAATCAAAGAGAGAGCGACAAGAAAGAGTAGAGAAAATGAAGAAGGAAGGTAAGATACCGAATAAATGATACTATCCAAAAAGTGACCAATATGTATGAGGGGTTCCAAAGAAACGATTAAGAGCGAAGTGACTACTTTAATTTATATATAACTCTAATGGCTAAGAGAAAGAAAACTACAATGACTGGTGCTTGATATAGAGTGAAGAAGAAAGCCTCTCCTAAATCTAGAGAGAGTAATTCCAATTGAGGACACACTCATATTACCGTCGTAAACAGAGGTGGTTGAAAAGGTGGTTGTTGAGGTTGTGGTTCTTGTAAGTCAACACCAGAAGAAATATGTGCTATAGCTAGAACTTGCTTTACACCAGGAGATTGAATAAGTATCTCTAATACTGGTGTGATTTCTAATACAGCACCAGAGTGTGTAATAGAAAGTGTCACAGGTGCTCTATGAACAGCCTGTAATGTGATACTCACTGTGACAGACTCTTGTTGAGGGACATTTGATGCAAATGTGCCAATACCAGACTGTGATAATACTATTGTAGATGCAGACCCAGTTTACGACCCAGACACAAATACTATTACAATAACATACACCTTAGAAGACGGAAGTACATTTGATGAAGTAATCACACTTGCTGATTGTGTAATCACATCTGCTGTTCCTGCTCTTGATGCAGCAAACTGTCAAGCAAATATAGCTATGACAGACTCTTGTGGAAACTCATTTAACTTCACTCTTCCTTATCCAGATTGTGATAATACTGTTTCTGATATCACAAACTTTGTGTTCAATGCTGATTGAACAGTGACTCTTACACGAGAGTTTGAAGACGGAACAGATGATACTATAACTATAGGACCATTTGGTTGAGCAGATGATTGTTGTGCAAGTGTTGTAAGTTGATACGGTATTGATGTAGTTCCTTCTTGAACTGCAACATCTCCAGTATTTACACCAAGACTCAATCTATGTTCTCTTACAGCGGTGACATCTTTAGTGTGTAATGACAGCATAGCTGTTTGTGCGAGTTGAAATACAAGAAAAGTTGAAGTTAGTGCATTTGACTTCTTAGATGAAGACGGAAGAAAATACAATCCTTTTTGTGATAAAGCAGTTTATCATAGAAGTATGCACATTGATGCAGTCCATAGTGGTTCAATAACTACACCTGGAGGTAAAAATGTACTCACAAGTGGTATGGACTCTAATGATGCTCTTACAGGAGGTATAGTTTGAGTCACAAATAATCACAGGCAAGTTGCTTTAGGTTCACAAAATGTTACCCTAATATGAAATACAACAAGAATACATTGAGCATATTCTTCAAATTGAACAACGATTGACTGATGAAATCAATCTGCACAACTAGCTTCTAGTTGAAGCTTCATTAGTTCTTGATTGTCTGCTCAAATTTGAGATACACGTAGTAGCATAATTCCTTGAAATTGATTTTGTAGAGATAATGTGCAGATTGCTAGTAGAGACAACTTAATAAGCTCAACTAATCTTGATGCTTCATATAATTTACAGTGAGGTAGAGACTGAGATATATTGTCTGATAATTGAATATCAAGTACTTATAATTTCCAACTTTGAAGACTATTAGTTATGAATAGTGCAACAAGGTCTGGTCAATTCTGATTGAGAAATATTTTAATCACAAATCCAAATCATTTGAGACAAGCTTCTGATGATTTAATGAGTGGTTTAGATAATTTAACTCAAGATGCAGATGCTTCATTGAATATATGAGGATTTGGAAATACTGTTATCTGAGGTATAGCAACCGCTTTGGATAGAGAATGACACGCTATGTCTATGATAAATGGTCACAATAACTTTATGAGAAACTCTTGAGATTGAGTAATGTTGGGAGCGAACTTTGCTTCATCTGATAATACTTGAGCTTGATGATGAAATTGATTTGACTCTTGAGACCGATGGCATCATTTAAGTTCAAATCAAACTACTATTACAAGTAGTGTAAATTGAGCACAAAGACTTGGTTTCTTAGGTTCTTTTGTATGTGACATTGTATGAGACAATGCTATGCACTCTATGCTATATACAGAGGCATCATCTATGACAAACCTTACAGGTAGAAGTCATACTATGATTGCTTGTAATTGATTAGTTCACACTGCAACATCTCATACAAGAAATCAACAAGCATATTTCCAAAATATATTTGTTGACCACAATAGAGGTAGTTATATAAATACTCCTACTTGAGTTGCAAATGTTGCTCTTTGAGAAGTGTTCTGGGTAGATGCTGCACAAGCAGGTATTGCTGTAGCACCTTGAACCGCAGAAATAGCTATAAGGAGAAAGACCTAATTAGGTCTTTCTTCATAAATTATTTACAATTTATTCTATAAAATTATGACTTACACAATTCAAAGTCCAGGTGACTCTAAAGACAAAAAAATTATAAGTGAGTGGAAGCAACTTAAAAAAAACTGAATATCAAATATTGGTGATTTTGTTCTTTTTAGTTATCCTAGATTAGTCTCTGATTGACACCCAGAATGAATTGACTCAATGATAACTACTAAGGACTGAATTAGGGTTTTCAAAAAAACAAAAAAAGAGGTTCTTGAGAAAAACATAATTGGTCTAAAAGAAAGAATTGAAATTTTTTCTAAAAAATTAGATAGAGCAAAAGAAAATGAAGTAAAAACTGTTGATGAGATAGTGAGTGTTATGAAAAAACAATTTCAAGATTGAATTTTAAGTCAAATAAAATTCTTAGAGAAATCTTTAGAAGAAGACTCTTCTACTGATAATGTATTTATCAAAAATAAGATTGAAGCCCTAAAAGATATTAAATATAGTATATCTGACTTTAATAAAAATCAACTAAAAAAAGATTATAAAGAAGCTGTTGAATGAAAAAAAGAGTTAATAGAAAATCTCAATAGCCATATTTCAAATATGAAAGAACAAATTTTAACATACGAAAAAGATATAAAAGAAATTAGTAAAATAAAAGTTGGAGATAATGTTTGATTTAATGTGAAAAAATACAGAAAAAATGCAGAAAATGAACTAAAAAGACAAGGTATTAAGCCATACAAGGTAAAACCAGAAGATATACAATTATAAATTTATTGATTTTACAAAAAATTTTGTTATATATGTTATATTTTATAATATTATTTCATATATAATGAAAAAATCTCTAAACGATTTAGATAATTTGTATATCTGATTGACTAGCCTTTCAAGTAATGTTGTTGAAGTCATTTCTGTTATGAAGATAGCAGAAATAAAAATAAAACTTGAAACAGTACTAAAGCCTCTTGATGTGGCACTTAAAAAGTTAAATGCTTCCTATACAAACAGTGAAGGAAATATAGAAAAATGAAAATATAAAGAATATCAAGAAAAAGTTGAAAAGGCTAGGTCACAAGAAGTTGATTACGATATTGAAAATATTGATATAGAAGTTATGGAATGAAGCAAACTAAATGGTAATGAGTTCGCTCATATCGCTAGAGTGTATTGAGATAAGTTTACTATAAAATAAACAAAACCCTCTTCGGAGGGTTTTTCTTATACTTAAAACTGTATAATCTAATTGAATAATTTAGATTATATAAAAATAATATGTCTTGATGCTGATGCTGCAGCACACCAACCTGTCAGAATATGGCAATCATTGATGTGCAATACGAAAACTCTCCATTTGTAACCAAATTTGAAGAGGTAATAGAAACTAGGTGTGGTAAAATATACGAACTTGATATTGATGTAATGGTTGAGTCGCCAGACGGTTCAATAAATATCGACCAGGTTTGAAATAAATTTTTGCTTACCTCAAGTTGCTGTGACAAGCCAGACCAATTGGTATGAGTAAACTCTGATGATACTCCAGGATTTTTAGTTGAAAAACTAACCAGCTGTGATAATTCATTATTCACAATAAACGAGAAACAATTACCAGACGGTAGGTATGTGTTAGAGTTGTGTCCTATAAATACACCAGTAGATAAAGATGAGAAGGTAGCAATGAGAGCATCTTGTCCTCCTATGTATCTTGAAGACCTAATCAATGAGGCATTTGAGTGATGTATAGATATAGATAAGACTGGTTGTAGTATGACATTTAGTCTAAAAGACTGTTGTTTTTGTAAACCATTTGCAAAAAGATTTATGTCTACTGACTATGAAGTTTGCTATGAGTCTTGAGGTGCTGCAGATATACAAAATAGTTGACGGTTCTTTATACCTTCTGACCTAGTTGACCAAGATGTTTGTTGATGAATAATAGCAGAAACTGCGATACTAACATTGCCAAGTTGAGATACAGTCAGCGTTTGAGCATTAAGAGTAGTAAAAGATTGACGATATAGATTATCGCTAGATTGAGCAGCTGATGTGAATTACTGAGTGAATGCCTTTAGAACTATACTAATGGGTTCAGTTGCACCATTTGTATTTATTGACTCTAAGTATTGAGAAGCTAATAATGCTCCACTAAATCAGATATCAAATTGATATGCTTGAGCCAACTCAAATGACTTAAAACAGTACGAATATTGAGGTACAAAGACATTCTTCCTACCTGCTGGTACATTACTGTTCGCTGGTTGAAGAATGGATAACTGATTAACGAATGCACCAGACTGAACGGTTCGACCAGGTATGTGAGAAGATTGATGCTTGATATACAGGCACGCAGGTCTTGTTTGATGACATCTTGCAGGTAATAACTCACTAGAACCGAGAGCAGGGTTTAGTTGGGAGGTAGAACGAGTAAGAGATGTTGATTGAGATATGAGACGACAAAAATGTTAAATGATGAGTGTACATAATCATTTAAGGCTACTATATCAGAAAACCCTACTCATAACGAGTAGGGTTTTTCTGTCAAACACCGTTTGTCACTTTTACTTTAATGGATTATCAGAAGAGTATGTGTCTTCTGATTTATACCTACCTTTCTTGTCTGACCAAGACTTGTTGATAAGATATCCATTTTTTATTTTTCTGACACTGACCCTTTCTTCTCAAGAAATACTAGGCATAGCAGGGTCAGTATTGTGACCATTTGAACTACTACTCTTTCTTCTTGATGTTTTTTTCTTGGGTGTAGCCTTCTTTTTGTTATAACGAGGACTGTTTTTTGAAACTAGCATAGTAATTATATAATTGATAAAATCATATATATTATACAGTTTTATTCTGCTGCTCCAGTTTCCTGGTCTACTTCAACCTTATTCACTGAATGTGGCACATTTAGGAACTTAACATTATCTCAGAAGCCTACCTTTATACCAGAGTATAGTTGTAGAGGAATAAGATTAGCATTAAGTACTTCGATGTTGAACTTAGGGCAATCTACTTCAACTTCTTCTTCTAGGAACTTGCGAACCTTAGCATCTGCCTTTGGTTGGTTCTCTTCCGAGAGCATTCTCTTACCAGCCTCTGACTCACTTCCACCGTCTTTGAAGAACTCTTCAAATACTTCTTGGTTGTAAGCATTGTTTTCTTCTGCTACTTTTAGTACAGCATCTCTCAATTTAGACCCATACTTCCATAGCTTAACCTTTTGCTCAAGAGACATAAACTCAACTCCAGCCTCAGATAGCTTTGTATCCAAGCTAATTAGACCGTTGTAAGCATCTACGAGAGTTTTAGCAATTCATCTTTTAATCAACATAAGTATATAATAATAAGGTAAAAACAAATTTAGCGAGGTCCAACGACCACATCTTTTAGTAATGGGTCCATTAGGTCTTCTGCTGTCTTTTGATAATCAACATAATGGTCCATTATTCAAGCCTGTATTGTATCTTCTTTCTCCTCTTGCGGTTTCTCATTAGTATCTATTGTCGCTCATTTTTTCTTTACAGCTGCAGGAGGTGGTCTATGTGCTACTTGCTTCTTGTTTGCCTCTCTAAGTCTTTTGGTATCTCATCAGTCAACTCATCAAGATGTTACTTTAGAAACACCTGTCTGGAACTTCGGCTTTTTTACACGACCAGGTCTTTCTACAATTTTCTTTATTTTGTCGGTTTTTCATTCCTTTACAGAGGGTATTGCTACCTCTTTGATTGCTATTCATTCTTCATCAACTCTTTTGCCTCAACCTCATCAAGTGGATACTTGTAAGGATTGTGATGTATTCTTCCTCGCATTTCCATTCTTGGCACGAGGAGTAGCCATTTCTGAGGCTATTTGCATATGTTGACCTGCTCAATCTCCTCTTGGTATTGTTGTGATAGTCTCGGCTGGTCTCTTGGTGGTTTTAACTACCTGTGCTTCTGGGACAGAAATACCGAGTTTATCTTTTCTCATTTCCTTCGCATAGTAAGTTGGTTGTCAATTAGTAGTACTTCAAGCTGCCTTAATAAATGTATCAACAACGAAGTGTGCTAATCAGTATTTACTTTTAATTTGTGAAATGCTTTTTTCTCGGTCTTCTCATATCATATCAATAATAGCTGCATTGATATGTGGTAGAGGCTCAAACTTATCTGCATTTGGTTCCAATACTATTGCATACTTTCTTCGCTTTTCAATAACTTGTCTCACCTTCCTTCTGAAAGAAGCATCAGCTGATTTGCCTCAGCTTGATTTTTTGAAGGGCTTTAAGATTGTATCAACCAGTGGTCATAGGTCGAATAAGAAATGTCCAGCAGACCACTCTAATTCTCATACTTGTCTCCCTTCCTTTATGAAGGTCTTGATAGGTGCTTTCATTGATAGCCATAATTTTTGGATAAATACTGTGTTATTCTATCCACAGTTTCGTTCTGTGCCTGTTCAAGGTTTATCTTGAATGATACGACCTGTTTATCCTCCTTAGGTTTCTTTATGAAGTTCCACCACTCAATGTTCTCGCACCTGTGCAAGTAACCATAGCCCTTGAGTTGGTAGATTTCCTGTAATTCTGCGATATCAGCTTTGTGTGCACGAGTCTTTAAGTCGATAATAAATATACTATTATTCTTTATATATATTCAATCACACTTTCAAAACAAGACGACTTTGTACTTTCCGAACTCAAAGACTTCCCTCATAGGTTGTTCGACCATAAGAAGTTCTGGCAAATCATCAATTTGTCAAAACCGATGCTTCAATAATATCTTTTCTTTCTTGGTCAGTCGAGGTCTGTAATACTCATAGAGCATCTGCTTTTTAGGTGGGCAGTGCAGTGCTCACAAAAGAACCGTGTGAACTATACTACCAAACTGATAGTTACTCGCTCTCTGCTCATCAGTCTGTCTCTCATCTCGTCGAGGCTTCTTCCCCTCAAGGTCAGTTATCCTTACAGGAACCTCAATCGGATTTGGAATACAAGGCTCTATAATAGTCCTCTTGATTGTAGACATATCTTTTAATTTTTTTAATAATTAAATTACAGGTTTTAATTACTGCACTTTTTGAAAGTTCTAGTGTATCTGATATCTCAGTTATCCTCATTCATAATTCAAACCTTTTGTGAAAGATATCCTTTTCCTCTAAACTTAGAACTCTATTAAATCATCTTAGTATTGCCTCGTATTGATATGTGTTGTCCATAATCTGAACCATATCCACTTCTTCTGAAAGCATATACTCTTGCTCATCGGTATTTCATACATTTGCATAGTTGTAATACTTATACTTCCTGGACTTTCTTTTTTGTTTGGGGCTTTTCCTCAGAAGTAATAATTTTATTTCTTTAGATATTTTCTTTGCTACACGAGGTATCGTTTGACTTATCTTGGGTTTATCCTTCTGTACAAAATATGTTACGGTTCCCATAGGGGTATGTTTGTTTACTGTCTTAATTGCTTTTCAGTCTGCTCAGAATGGAACATCAAAAAATTTCCTCTGTTTATAGAGGTTCCTTGTCTTTATTTGTATTGCACGGTATATATATTTTTTGGTTTGAAAATCATCATAGTCATCTGTATTGATGACTCATTCTGCTATTAAGTTGTCTAAGTGAATAAACACCTCATTAACTAAATCATCAAATCAATGTAATCAGTGTCAAGAGTTTACATCAATTCAACGAATATTATATACCGACCTCATTACTTTACGAAGTACTAAGTATAAGTGCTCCCTAGCTTTGTTTTTATCCACCTTGTAATACCTAACTATATCACAGAGGTCTTTCATAAATAGTTATCCAACTAAAAGAAAAGTACTCTCTGTATACGAAAGTACTCTCTAATAGTCAAGAAGCTAAGCCGATTGCGACTCTCGGTATTTGAGTATCGCTTCTCACATAACAAATCTCCTTTTCTTTTTTTGTGTTCACCTTACTACAACCAGGTCTGGGTAGTTAGGCATAATCTCATTGATTATGAAATTTCTAATTCAGAAATTAGAAGTATATCACAATAGTGATTTCAACTCTTGTGTTGAATACAATTTGTCTTTGACAATTTCTGGTAAGTGCGACATTATATTATATTTGAATTAAAGGTGTTCGGACAACCAATCTAAGTAAGACTCCTGTCAATCTTCAAAGTCGAAGAAGTTTGGATAGAATGGTGCTCACATTTTTATAAGTACATATGCCCTAACTAATGTATCATTAGCCACCCTCCTTGCTGAGAACTCAATTCTTTCAAAATCATCTTCTCATAAAGTGTATGGTTGCAGTCTGTCTGGATACTTGATTATTTCTTTTGAAATCAGTATCTCTTTCATTTGGTCGTTTGTAAGCCACTTACCTGTTTCTTCATCTGAAATAGATAATCCAGCTTTTTCCATTGCTTCTCTCAATTCAGCTTGATATCGTCTTCCTGGAATATTTAATTTACCTTTTAAGACCTGGTCAAATATAACTCTATCCACCTTCTCTCATAATTGTTTTTCCACTCACAGCTTATACAATCATCACTGCATATCGAAGTCTGGATAGAACTCACCATTTATCTTTTGATATCAGTTTGATACCGTTTTATGGTCAACAACAACGAGTTTATTGTCGTGGTCTCTAGCTACCAAATCAATCTTCATCTTGATTGGGAGTAAGAGTAATGGGTCTTCGTACATAACCTTTCACTCTGCTGCAATAGGGAGATAGATTGGTAGGTTTTTTGCATAACCTATTAAAGATATTCTAGCAGCTTCTCTTACTGTATCTTCATCTTGAGTCTTTCATCGAATAACATTCTTTCCCTTTTCTCCTGTGGTTTCTTTTGTAATTCTATCCATACAAACTTTCATAGCTTTTTTCATTGGAAGTTTAGATATCACTTCCTCTCTCCAAACTTTTAACTTTGTTTCATATTTTCTTTTTTTGAGAATGTTTTTCTTATACCACTCTTCATCAAATGGCATATTGTTCCAAAGGTACTCTATGGCATCGTGAACACCATTACCCATAATGGTAGCAGGTCTTGACTTAAACTCATCTCGCTGACCCAGTATGTATCATCTATAGAACCTCTGCTCATTCGTCATCAATGTTCTAACAGCAGAGAAAGAAAGATGCTTAATTCAAAGCATATTATCAATATCTGCTCTGATTGTTTCTATATCAAACCCAGATGATTTTTCCTGTGTTTCTATTGCTTCATCAGCAAGTTTTTCAATATCTTTTCAGATAGCCATTATTTATTAAAAGAGAATAAAATTTGCTTTGTATATGGAATAATGTTGCATTGTGTTGCTGCTCCTGGAACTAATGTATTGAGTCTTCTTGCACAGGTTATGTTTGCCTCAATCTTTTTTGCTCATCTAGTGATTAGTAGATTTGCAATCCTGTCTCACCACTCTCCTGGCAATTTCATAAATGACTTAGTCGGCATAAATATATCTATACCTTCTGGAGTCGACCTTTCTGTAACTACGATTTTAACCTTCTTGGCATTTTTCATAACAAGATAATAAATAAAATATATATAATATCAACCTATTTATTCATTAGAATTGATGATATTAGTTTAATCAGTTTTAACTCCACTTCGTGATTATTGTTGTCGTGGACGACATTATGACAACTCCTACATAAACCAATTAAATCACTTCAATCTCTTCTATGCTTTCTTTTTCCCATTCATCAATCTAAATGGTGGACATCAACAACTGGGTCCCTGCGACACAATTCGCAAGGCACATAGTCATCTACTTCTTTTTTTCTAGACCTAAGTCGGTCCCTAGTGTGTGCTTGCATTTTTTGCTTTCTTTTCTTCCCTCTTCATTCTATGGTTGTCTTCCCAAGAAAGTCGTCATCACCTTTTGACAACATAAACTAACCGAGTCAGTTTTATGTGAGGGTATCTATGTAAAAAAAGTTTCTTCTTTATCTTGGCGACCTCAGTAGCCATTCACTTTATATCTATAACTTCTATAGTTCAGTCATTGTGTTTGATGATGAAGTCTGCTATGTATGTCATAGTTCTGTGTGCCCTTCCTTGATTGTCTCTAAACTTTGGAAGCAACTCATATGTTGGGTGACATTCAAATGATTTAATCTCACCACTTTCCAGCTGTTTTTTTAAGAACTCATAATACACTGCCTCTTGTTTAGAGTCAAACTTTATTCAATCTATTATTCTTTTTTTTGAAAAGTATTTAGATGTTCCTTTTTTCCTCCTTGATTTCATATACATCTTGAATGAATTTTAATTGAGATAAACACCTTTGTATTTCAAGTTCAAAAATAGTTTCAAGTTTTTCTTTAGCACTATCGAGTAAGGCACTGTTTGGCTCTGACCTTCAAAGATACCTTTTGAGTTCTTGATTTACTTTATATTTATCTCTTCAAGATACAGCATTCATTCAATTTAACTGACTCTCTCTGTACTTAACCTGGTCCGTAAACTTCCTCTCGTGTAGAATTACTCATTTTTTTGGCAAGAGGTCAAGGTTTTCGAAATATTTTCTTTGTATATTTTGTCTGTCTTTTATCTTTGCTGGTGTTCGGACTAAAACATCATTTAATTTCATTCTAGCCTTCCTAACTATACTGTATTTTAGGTCTAGTGTTTGGTGTATTTCTTTATGTAATCCATTCACTACTCTTGCAATATTACTTTCGTGGTGAACTCACCACAACGAAATAGGGAAACAATGATGATTGGAGTACTTATCTTTCATAAGTGAATGAAGATGTAAATATCGCAATCATTATACAGTATTACTCTATTAGATATATTGCAGTTCAATCATAAGTTTGAGTAAATGCTTCTGTGCAGGCTGCACCTCATATTCAGTTCCATAAATCAAACCTAGTCTTTCATTGTATTGCAGGTCATCTATCCAAACAAGTAACTTCATAGGAACCTCGACCCATATCTAACCTAAACTTTGTTCACATAGGTCGCATAGGGTCACAAGCCACTATTGTATCTTTCATATATTGCTTTAATTTGAAGCCATTAGCTGTTTCATCACATCGTCACATACAATTTATATTTGTTCCTGCTGGATAGTACCCAGTACTTGGAGAACAATATGAAGTGACTCTACCATATCAAAGAAAGGTCTCCCCACCGATTGGCTGTTCGGCTTCTTGGGGAGTTTCCTTAATGGCTTGTTCAGACTCTACAGCAGGTAATATTAGAGGTTCCAGTTCTTTTATGTCCTTCTGTATCGTCTGCAAACTAAGAGCATACTTTTTCAAGTTGCCTATTTCTTCTTCTGTGTCAGCAAAATCTCTTACGAGACTTACTGCTAGTGTTTTATTGTCTTCTTCTGTGTAGCTTGGTTTGATTAGATTACACCCATTAACCGATATAATGGCAGGGAGTATAGCACATATAAGTGTTTCAAACATAGTATAAATAGAATAAAGACTACATATCTTTTTCTCGTGGGTATACTTCAACAGTCTCTTGCTTTGCTTTTATTTGTTCCGTGATAGGGGTTTCCGTTTTCGCTGGTGCAGTCTCTACAGGTGTAGTTGCTGGTGCTTCTTCTGGTGGCATATTTTGAACTGCTGTTGCATCATCTGCTACAGATTTTGCAGTAGGTGCAGGTGTTGTTGCAGGGGCAGGTGCTTTACTTGCTTTAGCTGCTGCTTCTTTTTCATCTAAGAACTCCGAGAAGTCTTGCTCAGACTCTGTAATTTGCTGTGTATCTGCTTGCTGTTTCTTTTCCATTTCCATAATCTCATCTGCAACATCTTTAGTTTCCCCACCTTCGTTAAAGTTTTTACTGACAGTTTTATCAATAACTGCAGCCATTCGTTTTTCTATTTTATCGTATTTTGCTTTAACGACTTCTCAAGTGTCTGGGTCCTTTATTAAGGTCTTCCAACTATTCACCTCATTCATATCTCGTTTCCAATCCATTTTCTCTCAATCATTTAGCACGAATAGAGACTTATATGTTTTACCATTTCTCTCCTTTAGGTAAGACTTGATATATATTTTACCCAAACTTTCTGCACTAGCGATTGAGTTAATGAATGGTATTGTTGCACCATTACAGGTTGCAGAGAATATGATATCACTTCAATCCTCCTGTCTGAGGACCATTTTGAATACATACTTATCAACCTCAGTTCAATTGATGTTAGCTTTGTAGGTATCGTTGTAAGCCCTAACAAACTCTCAATCAATATAGTTTGCTTTAGGTACTACTACTTCTCAACCTTTCTTTCAAAGGAAGAATGCCTCTGGTTCTGTCTGTCCCATACCAGCCAATAATACTAGCATAGAATTTGCTCATTGTGTTGTTCATATAGCCATTTTTATAATAAGGAAAAAGATAAAAACTAATTTGATGAATACCCCTTCTTTCTGAGGTATGTATTAAATGCACACTTTTCTCTTCTGTCATTTACTCGACTCTCAAATAAGATAGCCATTTTTGGAAACTCAAGATTAAACTTTTGTGCTTGATGTTCAATCTCTTTTTTTAAGGCATCGCCCAAGTTGTTTCACAATTTGTAGTTTGATTTCATAACTTATAAGGAAGCGAATAAAATAACTTCAATAACAAATATAACAAAAAACATTAAGAAAGCAAGTCTTTTTTATAAACTCACCTCTCCTGCTTTATACCTAGCCAATCGTCACTTTATCTCAGAAAGGTTTTTGAAGTCCTTTCATATTGAAGCCTTTTTTTGCTCCCTTCTTGCTTCAATAGCAATCTGGTCTTCTTTTGGTTGTGCTTCAATCCATTGTTGTGTATCTCAAAGAGTAACCCACTCTCACTTTTCTATTTGGAATGTGTGTATGAACTCATCTCAAAACCGAACCACATCTTTGTCTCTCTTTGCTCTAGCATACTCTGCTATAGCAGCAGGTGCATCTTCTTCTGACACAAACTTCTTGCTACCGTCTTTCATAGAAAAGCAATAATACTTAACATATTCTAGTATAGTATTCTCTGACATAATTATTTATTAAGAATAAAAAAAGGGGCTAATTAGAAGCCCCATTCATTAGAATGTATCTCTCAGTGGGTCCCCTTTTTTGGTAGTCATTTTTGTATCAGAGTCTGTTTGTGGATAACCCCAAGTTAGTGGGTTGACTCTTACTATCTGTCTTACTTTGCCCCTAAAGACTCTTTCAATATTTGTACCTCAAACTGGGTTTGCTGTATGTACGAATACCGTTAAATCTTTTAGGTCTTCTGCTGTGTAATTTGCTACAACATATTCTGCCATATCCAATCAACTTATTCTTGTTCAAAGGTCGTGGTCAAAACTAATTACTTTTGGCAGTCAGTGATTACTCAAGAACATTTTGAATTGCTTGTGTGTTCTCACCACTTCCCACTTGGTTGCCACTCAATTGACAGCCTTCGGTGCAGGTCTCACATCATCAAGTCGCAAATGTGTTCAAGGCACCTTCTTCGGTACAGTCTTCTGTGTCTTCGTTGTATTCATTGGGATTTGTAAATGTAAAACGATAGTTGCATTTATTTGGTTTATATATATTCATTGTAACTCATTCTTCCTTTTCGGTATTTAGTACTGTGGGTATTGTGAAGTTAAATCACTCTCAAATAACCTCTCAATCATCTGTGACTTCTAGAACCGACTGTAAATCACATTGGAAGTATATGTATCAAAATCTTGATAGAATACCATAAGATAATAGTAGAGCGAATAGTGCTATAAATATTGAAGATATTAAGTTTCTCATATTAGATAGTAGATAAAGAAGTGGGGGAGACTAACCCCCCAATTTATTATTTAGGTACACTCTGCAAACCACTAAGTAGTTCGTGAATTTCAACTAAACATTGTCATTGCAATTGATAATGCAGATAGGTTAGTCCTGCAACATATCAAAGCAAGAGTAGGTAAAACAAAATCTTATACATTAAGATGATGTTTTTTTACCTATCTTGATATCGCAAGCACCCATTATACATTTACCTGTTCAGAATAAACCGAAACCAGATACTAGAATAAGAGTGATTAGGATAGGATAGATAGACACCAGTGCTAGTCCTAAGAGGAAACCAACCCCATAAACTACCAATGATGTAATTTGACATTTAGTAAGTTCCATAAGTCAAATTGATTAAATAAAATATGCTAATTTTAATAGCAACTACATTATACAGTTTTTATTTCTTCTTGTTTTTACTTAACTCTCTTTGAATAATCCTTCTTATATTTGAAGGTGCAGGTATGACTCACTTCTGAACATCTCACCAAAAGGAATATACCGATTTATCTAAGCAAGGGTATGACTCTATCTGTCTATAGTAAGCAAGCAACATTAAGTTTATATCCAATCATTTGTGTTTACTCATAAGTTTTCTTACAGACTCGACTCTTGTCTCTCAAGCATAGACTTTAGTTCTATAGAATTTTGGTGTACCACACTTTCCTCATATGCAACTAATTCATCTAAATTCCCTTAACTTTTCCTTGAGTCATCTAATTGATTTGAGGAGTTGAGTAGTCTCTGAGAAGGTACTTATTTTTTGTTTATTTAGGCGAGCGACATCTTCTTTGAGTTTTTTGTTTTCCTTAATTAGGGTGAATGGTCGTATCATAAGCTATGTATAAGAATGTAAAGCAGATTTACTTAAAGTTTTGTACTCACTCATATTTTCATATAGCTTGGTTTGTTATATGTTCCACACAAGTCTTAACCTCTTTATTAAATTGCTTTGGCTTCAAGTATTGTCTCATAACATTTAGTATAAATCAGATACCTTCACACAACATAGATACCATAAGTCCGTCATCTGATGCAGACCTTTGGTCACCTCAAATTAAAACCTCGTGCTTTCAGTCTGGAAGGTCTATTATTACAATCTCAATGGTTCTTGCTTTACCAAGTTTAACCAACCTTCATAACTCTTCTCTGTTTATTGCTTTTCCCATAATGAATGTATGTTATATAAATTATATTATTTTGCAACACCATTTAATTTATCTTGCTCCAAAACTCTTCACTCATAGTCATCTATTATTGCTCTGCCCTCTTCGATTAGTTTGTGTGCCTCAAATGAT
>Ga0079203_1000213_pt1 | contig 45947 bp, 42 predicted proteins | sample PorBlaMBantryBay_FD_68602 | JGI IMG/M metagenome (GOLD analysis project Ga0079203, IMG submission 68602) | Marine algae microbial communities from Bantry Bay - Bantry Bay, Ireland | ecosystem: Host-associated > Algae > Red algae > Blade | place: Bantry Bay, Ireland
TGGTATTTTTTCCTTCGTATTTTTTCATACCTTCATAAATATTGGCATGGTGGTTGGGATTTTACCTATTGTGGGCATGCCATTACCCTTACTTTCATATGGAGGTTCAAGCATGATGACTATAATGCTTGGGTTAGGCCTTATCTCATCTGTTTCTTATCATAGGTTCTTGTTCTAACTAAGTCTGCATTAAATGACAGTGCAACCGGGCGGCATTATAATTGATCCGTCATCCAGATGCGAAACCGTGGGATCTTATTTACACTACAGCAGTAAAGCGTAGAAGATCCCACGGCTTCGCCTCTGGATGATATTTTTTTTAAAATAAGGGCTAAGTCACTATTATAGACAGAGGCAATATCAATTTAGGTTCTTTGTTAATAATATAAACAGTTCTTTAAAGACTAAAATAGCCATAAGATATATGGCTATTTTATATATTTAATTTTCTTATACTTGTTAATATATTATGAATGCTTTTCGATAATAGCTTTTATGTTTTCTATGGGCTGGTTACCGACAACTTGGTCTACTTGCTCGCCGCCTTTAAAAAGAATCATTGTTGGGATTCCACGCACACCATATTTAGCTGGAGCTTCAGGACTTTCATCAACATTTACCTTAACTATTTTAACATCAGACATTTCATTAGATAAATCTTCTAACTTTGGACCTAAAGCTCTACATGGGCCACACCATTCCGCCCAAAAATCAACCAATACTACTTGCTCAGATTTTAAAACTTCTGACTCAAAATTTCCATCATTTACTGCGTGTGTTGCCATCGATAAACTCCTTATGATCTTGTTACAAAAAAAAGATAGCATATTTGCACTTCAGAGCTAAGCATTAATTTCTTACTGAGGTGTTAGCCTAACTAACTTAGAGATGCTCCCATTAAAACTTATTAATATTAGGTACTTAGTGCTGACGCATAATAGTTTTAGATACATCTAGTGCCCCAACCATTTAATCTTTTCACCTATCTACGAGCCCTTTTCCCCCACAAATATAGCTATCCTCCTCGAATTGGCTTCAGCCAGTCCTTCGTTGGCTAGCCATATTTGTGGGGGAAAATTCCTACGTATCTAGGTGAAAAGATTAAATGTTTGGGACACTAGTCTAAAATATATTTATTTTTCTGTGTCGTCCGACAATAATGCCTTCATAAATTGCTCCCTTTCATTTTCAGGGGCATCAAGGCTTATATCTTTCTGGTTTTTTTTGAACTCACTTAGCTTATCTAAATTAAAAGTTTGTTTTAAATCGACTTCCTCATCGTCTAAATAGCTGGAGTAATCTTTTGAGTAATTTCTGGTTTTAAATTTATCATCAATTTTACCTCGCTTCGGGGTAATTAGTTTTTTAGGCTTATAGTCCAACTCTAGGTATTTATTAAAATACTCAACAGGATCAAAGCCTTTGACCTCTAACATATGAGCTAAAAATGCATTAAAATCTAAAGGCTCTGAAAATACTTTTGAAACATTGTTTGCAATTATATCCTCAGGGTTTAACTGCTGTTCCGCATTTTTTATTAAAATAACAGTTGGTGCTTTAGCTAAGTAAATGAGCTTTGACGATATTAAATAAGCATTACTTGCGTCTTGCCCCGTCTGTAAAACAACAAAGTCTGCGTTAAACTCTATAACTTGAGTTAATACTTGGTTTGGGCTTTGATGGCTCGCAACATCAATACCTATTTTTTTCATATCTGAAACCATCTTTAACAACTTATCAAAAGCATCATAATACAGTAAAACCCTAAACATTTTATCCCTTTTGAAAAGCTGCTATTTATAGTTTAAATTATATTTTAGATACTAACTAGGTTTAAGGTTTTTACTGTACTTTTAGTAAGACCTCGACTTCCAACCAGCCCTACCCCAGTGTTTCATCCACTTATACCAATTCCATCAAATAATGGGCTTGGTATTAATTTTCCTGCGGTAAATTGTCAAAGCCCAGTCCTAGCTGCTATTATAACATATGGTTTTTTCCAAGAAGGCATTTTCTTATTTAATCACTGACCTTATCACTAATTTATTTTTTGGTATGGTAATTTTTTTATCTCTAATCATTATGATTCAGTCTTTTTCTTTGTCAGAAGATATCATCAATTTTGGTGCAGATTTTCTTAGCATTTGTAAAATTATACTTTATATCTCACTAAGCTTTTTACCCACTATAATACCAATGGCCCTCCTGTTTTCATTACTAATGACATACTCTCGCTTGAATATGGAATCAGAACTAGTTGCACTTAAATCATTAGGTCTAAGCACCACCAACTTATTTCTTCCAGCTTTAGTGCTGTCTCTTGGTTGTAGCTTTATATCGGCACAGTTATCTTTTTATATAGCACCTTGGGGCCAAAAAAAAATGGCTAGCTTATTCAGTGAACTTGCACAGAATCGGGTGAAGTTAAACATTAAGGAAGGCGTATTCACTACACAGTTTAAAGATGTTGTTATTTATGCAGACAAAATAAGTAAAGATAAATCAAAAATAGATCGTTTATTTATTTATAATGAAGTGAAAGGCACCGAACCTATCGCCATAGTTGCTCAAGAGGGCTTATTTAAGTCACAAAAAAAAGTGGGTGGTGCTTTTGGATTCATTAAACTGAACGATGGCCATATTCACAAAACTAGTAATAATTCTTATACAAAAGTGTCTTTTAATGAAAATATTATTAACCTATATGACCCTCAGAAGTTAAACCTTATAAAAAAGAAACCGATGCTTATGTCTTTATCCGAGATAAAGCTAACCATGTCTGAGGCGGCTGTAGATACCAGGGAGTATCTAAAAGCTAATATTGAATTTAACAAAAGGTGGGCCCTGAGCCTAGCCAGTCTATTATTCTCTTTTATTGGCTTCGGGATTGCCACAATTATTCAAAAAAGACAGTCTAAATCTAATGGTTTTGTTGCTTGTGTGGCCCTAATTGTAATTTACTGGCTACTATTTGTAAGCTCTGAAAACTTAGCAAACTCTGGCAAACTCCCCGTTGTAATCTCTTTGTGGGGAGCTAATATTATTTACTTAATAACTGGCATTTATTTATTTAATAAATCTTCAAAAATTTAGCTCTTTTACCGTACAGATTAAATCTTTCTTGCCCCTTATGATTGGAACACCCGACTCAATTAAATCTAAACTTCCTAAACAATTTTTTATTGCCGCCTGAGGAAGTACAACAGTAGATTTTCCGCTACTCACGGCCATATTGGCAGTCATAATTGTTCCACTTCTTCTTCTGGCTTCAGCAATTAAGACTAAATCTGATAGTAAAACTAAAATTTTATTGCGAAAATAAAAATTTGATTTAAAAATAGGAAAATTTGGAGGAAACGGGCTTACAACCGCTCCTCCATTATCCAAAATTTTCTTAGCTAGGGGCTCCAGTGTTTTTGGGTAGCACTCGTTAACTCCTGTGGGTAAAAAACATATAGTTGGAATACCAGCAAGCAACGAGACCTTATGAGCCATCTGGTCAACACCATAGGCTCCTCCACTCAATATATTAATTTGAGCACCCTCTTTTTTTAACTCACATAAAACATCGTACAATTCAGATTTTAGCCAATCATTAGTTGTGATTTGTGGGCGACGGCTTCCGACAACACCAATATTAAAACTACTTAATTTAAGGCTCCCTTTATACATCAGTGGCGTGGGGCGATTAAATACTTTTTGTAAGTCTGATGGGTAGCCTGTATTTGTCGGACAAATAATCTCATACCCATTGCCCATTGCCTTATCAATTGATTGCAAAATTAACTTTAATGACCTTCGCTTCTCCGGTGATAAAAACTTAATTAACAACTCGTACTGCTCGCTGCAGCTTTTTATATTAATTAGTTCCGCCAAGGTGTACTGAGGCTTCACCCAATTTAATATTGATATATATTTTTTTAGAATTTGCATAAAACTTATCATATGCAAAAAGTAAATATTTACTCTTTAACAGCTTGTGTATTTACAGGCGTGAAACTATCCAATTAGCGGATCATACCAATCCCATTAAATAATGCCCTAAATTAGTATTCAGTTTTATTTAGGTTTAATTTTTATGACCAGAAAGAAACCGCAGGCCTAGCTGGGGCTAAGCAGAGGATTTCTTGACCTGAACAAAATTTAAAAATGAATGAAAATGTGATTAATTTAGGGCATTATTTAATGGGATTGTATCATATCTGGGTTTAAATTAAAACTCATCATCGAAGTCACCGTCTTCAGTACTATCGTCCTCAAAGTCATCGTCACCAGCACTGTCGTCCTCGAAGTCTTCATCATCAAAGCTTTCATCTTCAAAGCCTTCACCATCAAAGCTTTCATCTTCTCCCTCTCCAGAATCTCCAAAACCGTCCTCACTTTCAAACGAGTCATCACCCTCAGTACTGTCATCACCAAAAGACTCATCGTCGTCAACATCATCTCCAAAGTCACCACTGGCATCAAATGTTGTGTCGTCCCCTTCATCATCACCAAAGTCTTCAATACCAGCTTCATCTGAAGCCCCTGAACCAGAGTTACTAAAGTTACTTTTACCAGCTCTGTTTATTAAACTAAATTCAGGCTCACCTATATAATCACCCACATAAATTTCTCTATAGACCTTAGTAACAAGTACCGTCGACACGTCAGAAGAAACATCAACAACCTGACCTTCACCAACTTTAAACAACATACCTTTTATATTAGATTTAGCTTTTCTTATTCTTCTTTGTGAAATAAACATGACTCTGTCTTCCACTTCCATACCATCACTTGAACCCTTATTTATAAAGGCAAACATCCATTGAGATAAAAGTTTCGACCCCTTTAACATCGAACCACCAATAATTTGGCCGGGGGTTAAGTTATAATCACCGGAGCTTTTAACATTAACCTTTGCTAGGCTTTGATTTAACAAAATTGAGCCACTACTAATAGGTGTAAAAGACGACTCTACGTAGGCTCGGTAAAGCTTATCTCCATTTTTATTATTAAAAGTATCTCTAATTGCCACTTCACCTTGGATTTCATAAACCCTGCCATTAGGCCCACTTATTTCTCCTGAAGCTAAATCAGGACTGGTTCTTTCTACTTCTCTTGCAACTAAATATCTATCTGAGCCCGGTGCATTATTAAACTCAACATAAACATACTGACCGGCAGTGGCCAACTTCTCTCCGGCTTCAGCTTCAACAACTACCCCAGAAGAGGCCATCTTTTCATGTTTAATCATATGAGTGACTGGAATATTTTCGTTCCTACTAGATTTAAAGCTTGTAGCTTTAACGCTAAAACTCATTTCATTTTTTTTGTTTAACATAGACCAAGCAGGAAAACTGCCAGGAAGATTCTTTAACACAGGCCGCCTACGCACTTTAGATTTTGGGATTTTAACTGGCCCAGTTGAAGCCACTAAACTAGATCCAGGAATGGAGTTAGTCCCTAACTGATTTTCAACTGGGCCAGAACCGTCATCACTCACTGTAAATGTTGGAGGGGAATTGATATTACCTAAGTTAAATAAAATATTATTTCCCACATCAATTAAGTGAGGATTAGTAATTCTACCATTAACAGACCAAATTTTTGGCCAATAATTTCCATCACCAAAAAATGTGGCACTGATATCCCAAAGGCTATCCCCTCTTTGAATTACATAAACTTCACTTTTTCTATCACCAGTTAAATTATCCCAATCAGAACTTGTAACAGGGAAGTTGTAGTAATTTTGATAAATATTATATAACTGATCCTCATACTCTGTATTAAAGTTTTTTGACGGCTCAACACTAACAAAAGTATCAACTGGCTCAGAAATAGGTGCTACTTCTTCAACTATTGGCTGTGGCTCATCTATAGTGTTTTCTGGCTCATCTATAGTGTTTTCTGGCTCAGCTACTATTGGCTCATTAATAATTGGCGTAGACTCATCAACTATATCAGGTTCATTTTCATCGAACTCATCAAAATCAGAATCTGCACTGTTGGTAGAACCAGCTGGCTCTAGCTCATCTTCGTTAAAGTCCATGAAGTCTGTATCTTTACCGTCATCTTCAGCAAAGTCACCAAACTCTTCGTCAGGTTCATCCTCAGAAAAATCAGCTCCATCATCTCCATCATCAAATAGAGACTCATCACTGGCGTCAAAATCTTCTTCTTGAGCAATGGCTGAATTTAAAAAAGAAACATTAGAAGCGCTCTTCAAGCTTATTGAAGAGTTCATTAGAAATAGTGAGATGAGTAATAAACATCGTGTTGTTATTTTCATGAAGCCGAACATCCTTGTTCAATACAATTAATAAAATTTAATTAAAAATTTATTTAATTATTTTTAACTCTTTTGAGGCCTTACTTGCTACAGATGACCTGGGGTACATTCTTGATACATCTGTAAAAGCTGACTTCGCTTGGTCATTAAGACCTAATTTTTTATAAACTAAACCCTTGGCAAAAATAGCAAATGGAGCTTTATCAGCATTTGGGTATGTTTTAGCAACCTTATCAAAATATTTAATCGACTTAACGTAGTCTTTTTGCTTAAGCTTCATTGAACCAATCATATAAAAAATATTGTCGTTATAAGAGCTTTTTGGGTATTTTCTAATGAAACGCTTTGAAGCGGATTTTAGTGAACGCTCATTATTACTTTTATAAAATTTTAGTAGACTTTTATATGCACCCATTTCAGTCATTTTGTCTAAATCAAATTTAGCTCTTGAAGATAAGCTTCTTCTTTTGAACTTAGACGTTGAAGCGTCTTGTCCTTTTAGAACTTCATTTTTAGCCTTTAAAAGGTCAATTTCGCGTTCTTGCTTCTTAAGCTTTGAACTTAATGTTCTCATTTTTCTATAGTCATTTTCCTGTGCTGTCCCGTTACCTGAAACACAGCTAACTAAAAACACTGCAGATATAAACATAACAATTAATTTCATTTAAAACCCCTTAACTAAAGATTCATGCTTTATAAGCATTTGAACCTATATGATTTACTAGGCATAAATCTATGCGACTTTCCTACTAATAGGGTAACCAAAATTGTCCTATTTGCAAAGCTAAGCTATTGATTTAGGTCAAAATTACAATTTGCTGATGCGCATTATTTTCACTCAGATTTAAGGAGTCATAACTAGACAAAGACTTGCTTCTTTAACTTCTTCTAACGCCTCTTTACTTGAAATAAAGTACTTAATTTAAGGAAAGTTCAGTATTCCCCAGTTATCCACAGTAAATGTGGAGATTGCTACACACAAAGTCCTAAACTATAGTCTGGCAGCCTATTTAAGCTCATTGATCACTTTTTGAACAATTATAAATGCTTAATAATACTTACTTTTCTCATAAATCTACTACATTTAGTTCTAATTATTTCAGACTCAATATCAAAAGCTTATCTTTTAAACATAAGCACTTCATTTTTTTATTTCCTTGGTTTTTATGCTCATTAAATTAACAAAATTAATACTTCAATCCTATATTTGAATAAATCATCAGTAGTATTACTTTTAATTTTGAACTGATTAGAATTAAAACTATGCAATCTTAATCATCATGTCATTTAAGTTCATTTTACTTTCCCTTATTTTACTGTTTGTTAACCAAGCTGAGTTAAAGAAAGTGACTATTAATGCATCAACTTATTTAAACAAACGCTGCCTCTTACAAGCTGCCAAGAGTCTAAACTATCAAGAAGTAGCAGCACTTATTTGTGGAAAAAAAATTAATGACCCACAAATTAAAGAACTCTTTGTTGTTAACGGGCTCATCCATATTTTTGTTGTTTCTGGAGCTCATTTATCTTTTTACAAAAAATTGTTTAGGTTAATATTTCCAGACTGGGCCGCAGGCTTTTTAACATCTTCTTTTTTACTCTTATATACTTTAACTTGCTCTTTTACCGCCCCCATTTTTCGAGCATTTATAGAGCAGCTCAATTCAAACTTTAATAAACTATTCAAATTGAATTTAAATAAATATATTATTCAATTAGCCACTGCTTTAATTTGTATTGTAGTCGAACCCGATTATTTAAAGTCAGTGTCCCTACCAATGAGTTGGGTAGCTGCAATGACCATGAGTATGAAAGATCGCCCAGGTAAAACCTTAATAGTATTTCTTAGCCTATTCCCTATACTCCTCACCTTTACTGAACCTAACCCGCTTTCAGCTTTTACAAGTTTTTTTATTAGTGGCTTTGTCTCCTTATTTATCTTGCCATTAAACTTAATTATTTTCTTAGTTCCTAAATTGGATTTCATATTAAGTCTATTTTATGATTTATTTTATATACTATTAGACCTCATCCAACCCACTTCACGCACACAAGAAACCTCGTCATACTCAGACTTAACCACAATTATTTGCTGGGTATATGCCTTAGTAATGAATATAGTCATAATTTTTAAAAGCTATCGCCTAAAGGCACTATGACTAAAATATTTAAGCTTTCATTTCTCTTTATAGCGTTACACATACTCACCCCTCACCTTCTGACCATCAACAGTCCCCACCGACTTGTTATATGGAATGTAGGCCAAGGGCAATGGCTCACCTACATCAAAAATAATTATTGCTACCATATGGATATGGGAGGTGAGTTCGCTCCACTGCATAAAATTATTAAACACTGTAAGTACAAAAACAATAGAATCTATATTTCACATGCTGATCGTGATCACATTAATTTTTATGGTCGATTCACTAAAAGCATAAAGTCTCACTGTCTAGTAAAGCCAGGAAATGACTTCTTAAAGTTTGCTAAACTAAGTAAAAAAACAGCCTCACTTTGTCCGAAACAAAATAATACTCCCATTAAAATTATATATAACCCCAGACAAAAAAAAGTAAAAAACAGAAATGAGCTCAGCAAAGTTTTCATTATTGAAGGTCAGGTTCTAAACCCAGGAGATAGTCTAAATAAAAATGAACTCTCATGGGCCCGGAATCAAAATTTAAAAAATATAACTATTTTAATTTTAGGACATCACGGAAGCCTAACAAGTAACTCAAACTATTTAGTTAAGAAATTACCTCTTTTAAAATTTAGCATTACCTCTGCGAGAAAGAAACGCTACGGGCACCCCCATGGCAGAGTTCGTTTAAGGTTCAAGTTAAATCAAACGCCAGTTTTATCTACAGAGCACTGGTCACATATCTCAATTTATTTATAAATAAGGCAGATGAGATTGGTCAGGGCTTCTCAAAATTAGATTACCTCGAGACATATAACCCTCGATTTCTGAATACAGTTCAAATAAAATTCTCTTTCTTATTTCTACGAGCATCGTGTCGCGCTTCGCGTATCCGCGTCTGCGTCACCTGAAAGGTGATGAAGCGCGAAGACGCGATGCTGCCGTAAGCGCGCTCGTAGAAATAAGAAAGAGAATTTTATTTGAACTGTATCCAGATATTTCGGTGCAGTTGGCCCCACTTAAGCTTGGTAAGGTCTGTACTCCAAGCCTAAGTCTTTAGCTACTGGCTCGTAAGCTACATAACCATCATACACATTTAAGCCTTTATATAAGCCAGGGAATTTAGAAATTGCATCTTCCACACCCATTGCCGCAATGATTGAACCGTATTTAAATGTTGCATTCGTTAAAGCATAAGTTGAAGTTTTGGCAACAACACCCGGCATATTGGGTACACAGTAATGAATAACACCGTCGATTTCAAATGTAGGCTCTTTATGACTTGTAGGCTTACATGTTTCAATACAACCACCTTGGTCAACAGCAACATCAACAACTACGCTCCCCTCACCCATGCTTCTAATCATTTTTTTAGAAACTAAAGTTGGAGCTTTTTGACCAGCCAATAAAACAGCGCCCACTAATAAGTCAGACATCGCTACTTGCTCTTCAATATTTTGTGAGTTGGAGTATAGAGTTTTAATTTTACCATCAAAAATATGATCTAAATACTCAAGGCGCGCACGATTAACATCTAAAATTGTTACATCAGCACCTAAGCCCACTGCCATTTTTGCAGCATTTACACCAACAACACCGCCACCAATAACTGAAACTTTGGCTTTATGCACTCCAGTAACACCGCCTAATAAAATACCTTTACCACCCTTGTCTTTTTGTAAATAAAAAGCACCAACTTGTGTGGCCATTCTTCCAGCCACTTCACTCATTGGCGTCAGTAACGGTAAAGTTCCGTCTGGAGCTTCAATAGTTTCATATGCTATAGCTTTAACTTTTCTTTCACAAAGAACCTTAGTTAATTTTGGCTCGGCAGCTAAATGTAAGTAAGTGTATAAAATTTGATTTTCTTGCATTAAATCATACTCATCAGCTAAGGGCTCTTTCACCTTAATGATCATTTCTGATTTTGAATAAATATCCTTGGCTGCTGGCAATATCTCAGCGCCTGCTTTTTCATAGTCTTGGTCAGTTACCTGGCAACCAAAACCTGCATTTTCTTGAACAAAAACTTTATGGCCTTCAGCAACTAGCTGTCTTACTCCAGCTTCAGTTAAACCAACGCGACTTTCACTAATTTTAATTTCTTTCGGAACACCAATAATCATAACTTGCTCTCCATCCACCTGGGGATACTATTTATTTTGATAATCCGTATTTATTTGAAGTTTCGCCTAATGTCCACCGAATTGTTTGATTTTAGCAACAACTTCAGGGGCCTAAAGTCACCTAATGGCTTATCACCTTGAATTCACTATAACTGGACAGTATCATAAGTACTGAGAATGGCTAATATCTACGCTATATTAGCTCTTTAATAAATTATGTGAAACACCGAGGCTTTTCATGTTTTTACAAAGAACTTTACGCAAGAAAATAGAAGTTAAAGGCATTGGGATCCATACAGGTAAGCCGGCAACTCTTCGCTTTTGTCCTGCCCCTGCGGGAGCTGGGATTCACTTTGTTCGCACTGACTTAGATGGGCAGCCCTTTGTTAAAACTCAGGTAGATAATGTTAAAGCCACTCAAATGGCAACAACACTGGGCAACAGTGATTTATATGTTTCCACTGTTGAGCACTGCTTATCAGCTGTCACAGCTTACCGTATTGATAACTTAACCATTGAAGTTGATGGGCCAGAGATACCTATTGTTGATGGCAGTGCTGCTCCATTTTTAGAAGCCCTACTATCAGCAGGTTTTGTCGACTTAGATAGCCCAAGAAAATATGCCTATGTAACTGAGCATTTACAACTGGGTGATGGCGAGAAGTATGCTTATATTGCACCTTACAATGGCCTCAGAATCTCATGTACTATTGATTTTAGCCATCCAAAAATTGGACTGCAAGAAATTGATATTGATATTGATGAAAGAACCTTCAAAGAACAAATAGCATCGGCTAGAACATTTGGTTTTTTAAAAGATGCTGAAGCACTAAGAGCCATGGGCCTTGGCTTGGGTGGTAGCCTTGATAATGCCATTATATTAGATGATAAAAAAATTCTAAACCCGGAGGGGCTTAGGTTTGATAATGAGTTTGTTCGTCATAAAGTTTTGGATGCTCTTGGCGACCTAGCCACTGCTGGTGCACCTATTATGGGACATATTGTACTTTACAAAGCTGGCCACGATGTTATGAACAAACTGGTTAAGAAACTACTTTCGAGCCCACAAAGTTTTGTTATGAAAGAACTTGCTAACAGCATTTAATACCGATTCCATCAAACAACTTTCAAATGCTTCGGCTTAGCTCTAATTAATAGCTGGTCTAGTATCAAAAAGTCTCCATTAATAACGGATAACTTTTTCTCTTTTCATGTAAAACATTCAAATTATGAGCAAAAATTGCTCTTTTGGAGCCAATAACACCCCATTTTTTTGGCAAAGCATTTGCTAATAACACTGGTAACATTAAATTTTCTTGGAGGAAAAAAATGAAAAATATTATTGCCCTATCAACGCTACTATTATTAGCAACCCCTAATCTGCTAGCTGGAACAAGCTCAAAAGATTGGAAGTTTGAAAAAATTACTGTTGATAGTATAGATTATTGTAGTGCCTCCACAAAAACTCAGACCAGTGACCTTAATGCTCAGCTGACATTAAATATTCCTACTTCAGGCAATGATCTACCAACAATTTCTGTAAGTGCTGAAGCTGAAGATATATCTTCTTTAAAAATCAAAGCATTAATTGGTAAGACAAACAAATCTGAAGCTGGCGACTTAACTTTAATTGCCTTAGCTCCGAATCTTGAAACTGGAGAGCAAACTTTAGAGCTTCCAATTTGGAAAGCTGAAAACTTAACTGATGACCTTATATCTGATAGCACATTTGATCTTGAAGTTATAGGCGAAGAGGGTGCTGGCCAAATGCTTAAATTTTCTCTTCGTGGTTCATCGAAGGTTTTAAAAGCGATGGCAAAAGACTGTTTAAACATTAAGAAACTCAACAGCCCGCGTGTTTTATCTAAGTTACTAACTAATAGTCAAAACACTTTCATTGCCTCGTTAAACGAAGCTAAAATTCCCGTAGTTAATGATCAAATTTCGTTAGATGAGTTCTACCAAGAAAGTGCTACTCTTAAAGCTTCTGTTCAAGCAGGGATTCTTGAAAACCAAGACCTTCAAATCAAAACGGCTGACAGTGACGAAGCTGAATCTATACTTGACCAAATCACTAATGACCTAGGTAATAAGCAAGCACTTAACAGTTCTTTACTAGATGAAAAAGATCAGATCAAAAGTGAAAAATCAGCACTACCTAGAGAAAAGAATCAACTGCTTCGCCAAATTGATGTTGACCAAGCCGATGTTCCAGTTCTTAGATCTGAATATAAATCTTCTGAAAGAAAGTACAATGCCGCTAAAGCTTTGTCGCGTGAGCTTACTGAGCAAATGGAAGACATAGAAAATGACATTAGCTTTTACCAAGATGAACTAAATAAAATTCAAGTTGATATTGAGGTCAAAGAAGATCAAGCTGACATTAGTTTTGGTCAACTTAATGAAGCTAAAAGCGATCTAGATCGACTAATTAATAATTCTGACATCAACCGTAAGCAAGACAACTTAAACGTTTTACTCTCTGCGCTTTCTGATGCTAGATCAAGGCTTGATAGCTTTCGTCCACGTCAAAGAATTAAAGACCGTCTAGCTAATAATGATAAGTTCAGAAATGCCCGTAGAGATGCTCGCCAACTTGCAACTCAGCTTGAAGGTGTTAAACAACAAATTTCTCAAATCAGAAATGACATTAGAAATAAAAAAAATCAGGCTCAGGCTAAACAACAAGAGGCTAACCAAACGAGCAATGCTTTAAGTACAGCTAAATCGCAAAAGCCTGTATTAGAGCAAAAAAAGCGTGAGAACTTAGATGTAGCACACCAAATTTTAGCCGACAGAAAAGCAGCCCATGAGCTAAGACAAGTTAAAACTGCTGAAAGAAAAGCGGCCTGTAATGCTGGTACCCAGCCACTTTGTAATCAGTTAAAAAGAGAAACTGATCAATTAAAAAGAAAGGTTGATGGCTTAGATGCAAAAGCACAAGCTAATATTAACCAAAGACAAAAGATGGAGCAAAAAATTGCTCAGTACGAAAATGACATTAACACACTTGGCCCTAAAGTTTCTCAACTGGAAAACCAAGCTAGCAGACTTAATAACGAAGCTAACCAATTAGATCAAAACCGTTCTAGCTTAAAAAGTGAAATGGAATCAATTGGTGTAAGACTAAACCAAGCTGAAAACACTAAAGACCGCATTAAAGATAGAGTTAGCGAAACTGTTTGGGCTCGCCACTCTGAACTTGAAGATGAAGTTAATCGTTTAGATTCTAGGTCAAGCCGTCTTGCCCGTGAGATTGATGATTTCAACGATGATATTTCTAGCTTAAGATCTTTGGTACGTAGTTTAAATCGTGAGATCGAAACTTTAGATGCTGAAGTGGCTGACTTAAAAAATGATGAGTCAAACACTAGTGAAGATTTAAGTTCAAAAGTAGCGCAAAGAGATCAACTAGCTAATAGCTCTGAGTACAGAACTGCTAGTCAAAAGACGCAAAGAGCTGAAGCTGTTTATGATGAAGCAAAAGCGGCCTTTATCTTAGCTGATAACCGCCTAAGAAATAGCCTTGCACGAGTTACTGAAATAGAAAATAAGATGGATGATAATGTTGTAAGACTTCCAGCTATCGAGGAAGAGTTAGTAATCGTGGCTGAAGATATCAGCGCACTTGAAGCTGACGAAAAAGCTCAATCAGATATAGTAAAAGATTTAAATCAAGAAAAAATCAATGCTGAAGTCAGCTACTCAAAAGTTGTTGATCAAATTTTATCAACTGAGTCACTACTTACAAATAATATCTAGATAACAAGTAACAAAAATTTAAATAAAAAAGGCTCAATATATAATTATTGAGCCTTTTTTTATTTCACCTGATTGTATATCCACAAGTTAAATGCCAGTCATCCGGAGGCGCTGCCGAAGGCTCTCCGTCACTTTATAGCTGTAACGCGCAGAAGACCTTTCGGCTCCGCCTCAGGATCAAAATTGACACAAAAACATTTTTTTAGAATGCCGCCATTTCTATAGATTCAGTTTTTTTACCTTTATAGTCATTAAATAGTGCTCGGTGCTCAGCCAGTGAAAATTCATCCTGTCGGCTTTCATACTCTTTTACCCAGCCAATCAACATATCTAAGTTTTTATTTTGCTCATCACTGGACTTATACTTATGGGGTTCCCACGGGCGTTTTTTACAGTTTTCAATACAAGTATCAACACCTGGATTTAAAAATTGAATTTCTGAGCAATGCTCCATCGCTATTTTTAAAAGGCTGGAGTAACAACCTTCTATCACCCAGATTTGGTTTTTTTCAATAAACTGGAGTATGTCAACGCTAGAATCCTCAATAGCCCGTCTAGCCATAGGTTCTTCTTTTTTCCAGGCAACAGTATCAAGATCTAAATGGCCCAGTGAAAATTTTGCTACTAACTTCTGAGCAAGGGTTGATTTACCTGAACCTGAATTTCCAAACAAAACAATTTTCATAAAAGTACCTCAAAATCCAAAACATTGTAATATAATACGAATATTTTTTGGGGTGGCAGTTAACTTAAAGCCCTAAATGATCACGAGAGATTTGTGTAATTATACGCCCACGAGGTGTTTTTTGTATGAAACCTTCTTGAATTAAATAAGGCTCGTAAACTTCCTCAATGGTTCCTGCTTCTTCACTAAGACTTGCCGATAAAGTTTCTATACCCACAGGGCCTCCAGAAAATTTTTCGCCGATGGTGAGTAAAATTTTACGATCCATTTGGTCCAAACCCAACTTATCCACTTCTAGTTCATTAAGTGCATATTCGGCAATTTCCATATTAATGGTGCCGTTGCCTTTTACCTCTGCGTAATCACGAACTCGGCGCAAAAGACGATTAGCTATTCTAGGTGTGCCACGACTTCTGCGCGCAATTTCGGTGGCGCCTTCTTCCACGAGTGGAACTGATAATAGCCCAGCAGACCTCATTAAAATTTCTTTTAAGTTTTCTTTTTTGTAAAAAGATAAACGTTCAATTATACCAAAGCGGTCTCTAAATGGAGGTTTTAAAAGGCCGGCACGAGTTGTGGCACCCACAAGAGTGAATGGCGCTAATTGAAACCTCATCGACCTGGCACCAATGCCCTCTCCGGTAATTAAATCGATATAATAATCTTCCATGGCACTGTACAAATATTCTTCTACGTCTTTACTTAAGCGATGAATTTCATCAATAAATAAAACCGAACGCGGTTTTAAACTAGTAAGTATAGCAGCTAGATCCCCTTTTTTATTTAAAGCCGGTCCTGAGGAAGATTTAAAATCGACCTCCAACTCATTGGCTAAAATATGAGAAAGTGTTGTTTTACCCAGGCCTGGAGGCCCTGAAAATAAACAATGATCTAAAGGTTCTTCTCTGCCGATGGCAGCTTTAACAAAAACATTAAGTTTTCTCTTTAGAGCATCTTGCCCCGGAAAATCGCTAAACGCTTTTGGACGCAAACTTTTTTCAAAGCGCGGCTCTTCTTCATTAATATTTGGCATTGGCTCTATAACTCTTTCCATAACTATCCTACTGGCTGAGTGAAGCTAAAGCTTCGCGCACACCCTCTTGTACGGTTATATCTTCTTGAAGTTTATCAACTACAAACTCTACATCAGCTAACCTAAAACCTAAATTAACTAATACAGAAACAATGTCTTTCCTTGTAGAAAAATCTTTCACTTTAGTTTGATCAACAACGAGCTTACCTTTTAAACTTAAAATAATTTGCTCAGCAGTTTTCTTACCTACCTTAGGTAACTTCATCAAACCTTTCACATCGCCATCATCAATAAGTGAAACAATTTTATCTATGGCCATAGCAGATAAAACACCAACAGCCAGCTTAGGGCCAACACCATTAACTTTTAATAACGATAGAAATAATTTTTTTTCTGTTTGAGTAGAAAAACCAAAAAGTTGAATTCGATCTTCACGAACATGGGTATGAACCCACACCGAGCAGCTAGCTTGACCTTGGATATCGCCAATTGAGTTTTCAGAGCAAAGTAAACTATAGCCGACTCCACGCACATCAATTATTACATCGTTACTATCTTCAAGGATTATTGGTTTCCCACGTAAGTGACCTATCATAGTTAAATATCCTTATATTCTAAAGTTTTGGTTTATTTTATTTTTTACATCTGCAGCACTGGTATGACAGAGGGCTAATGCTATGGCGTCTGACTCATCCAAACTTTTAATCTGTAAATTTAAAAACTGATTTACAAATGTTTGTACTGATTCTTTGCCACTAGTTCCTGAGCCTGTAACTACTTTTTTAACATATTTAGCAGCATATTCAAAAACTTCACAGCCATGCCTTGCTGCAGAAAGCATGCAAACCCCCCTTACATGGCCTATTTTAAAGGCACTATCAGCATTTTTACCAAAGAAAACATTTTCAATGGATAAACAAGAAATTTTATAACTGTTGAATATTTTCTCTAATTCTTGACTTAAATAAAACAATTTTGAGCTAAAACTTAATTTTGTCGGCACATTGATTGTCCCACTTGTAATATACTTAACTCCATCTTTCGAGGTTTCAACGATTGCGTAACCTGTATATTTAGACCCTGGGTCGATACCTAAAATTACTGACAAATTAGCTTCCTCTAATCAATGGTTGAAAGGATTTATAAGCCATGAGACTATACTTTTATGGATCAAGCAACAGCTGAAACAATAGAAAAATACCAGGCGGAGTACAATAAAAACCCCAAATCAAAAGTATTTGCCCCCCTTGCTGATGGCTATCGAAAATTAGGCCAATTTAACGAAGCCATAGCTATTATTAAAAATGGTTTAAAATTTCATAAGGATTTCTCTGGTGGACACGTCGTGTTAGGCCGAATTCTAGAGGATATGGGACAGGAAGATAAGGCCCTAACAACATACCTAAGAGCCACTGAACTTGATCAAAATAATATTTTGGCCCATAAACTTTTGGCAGAAAGTTACTTAAAGGCAAGAAATGTTAAAAAAGCACTCTCATCATATAAAATGGTGTTGTTTTTAAGGCCAACTGATAAGTCTTCCTTAGACAAAATAAAAAAATTAGAAAGTTTAACTGCAGAAGAATTTGAAAATGACAGTTTCAAAGTTAAAAAAATTAATTATAATACAGCCAGTGATGACAGCTCTCCACCAAACAGATTATTAGAGCGAGCGGTTTCTTTAGCCGATGCTTTTTTAGTTCGTAGTGAGTTTGAAAAATCATTTAAAGTTCTTATTGAAGCCAGAGAGCATTTTGGTGATCACCCCGACATTATAAAACGCTTGCAGCTTATTGATGAAAATATTGAAGACTCAAACCCAATTAAAAAACACAATATAGAAAGTAGAAAAACTGTTTATGTAAATGAAAACATTAATTACTTAAACGATATATTAGCACAAATAGACAAACGAAAACGTTAACAAAAAATACAGGAGTATACGCGAATGAATTCAACTAGTGACTTTAAAAGAGGACTCAAATTATTAATCGACGGCGAGCCTTACACAATTGTTGAGTTTCAACATCATAAGCCTGGCAAAGGCAACTCTGTAACCCGAACAAAAATGAAGCACCTAATTACTGGGAATAACCTTGAAAAAACATTTAAGTCTGGAGAGAAGTTTGGTGTTCCTGATGTTGAGTATACTGATATGAAGTTCTTATACAGTGACGAAGGCGGCTACCACTTTATGAACGCCGAAAATTTTGAACAACTAGATATGGATCCAAGTATAATAGGTGACAACAAAAACTATATGATTGAAGACCTTGAAGTAAAGGTTTGCTTTTTTAATGAAAGAGCTGTGGGCATTGAAGTACCAAAAACAATGAATTTAAAAGTGACTCAAACTGACCCTGGCCACAAAGGCAATACTGTTTCCAATACAACAAAGCCTGCCACCCTAGAAACAGGCCTTGTAGTACAAGTTCCATTACATATCAGCGAAGGCGACCTTCTAAAAGTAAACACAGAGGAAGGCAAATACATGGAAAGAGTAAATCTATAGTACCAACCCCATTAAGTGTAAATTTGGCGTATTCTTTTAGCCTGGCTAAAGAGTACAGTCTTTTTCATTATTAACTTGATCAATCATGTTAAAAAATAATGAGTTCTTAACCCTTTAAATAGCTTGCGCTTCTGCAATGACTGAGTAATACTCTTAACCAACTATAGTCCTGCCAAGCACAAAGTAGATTCTTAGCTTACACTCAGAAAGACAGGATTACTACTTATGCCCAGAAAGGCAGAGTAACCAATCAAGCTCAACGATAGTACTGCCAAGAACAAAGTCAATTCTTCGCTTGCGCTCAGAAACTCAGAATTATTACCCACACCCAGCGAAGTTTTGATTCTGAGGCTTTATAAATGAGTTTCTCAAATTCGTCTGGTTTTTGTCGCGCGCAGTTCTGCCCGCAGGGCAGCTGTCTGAGCACGACAAGAAGCCAGACGAATTTGAGAGACTTATTTATGCCCCGGAATTACTCAAAACCGAGCTGCAAATTTTGCCTAGTCCAGCCGCCCTAATTATCTAAAATTCCTAATGAATTTTAAATAAAATTACCCTATAATAAAAGCTCATCTTAGACTTAACTTACTTGGAGACAGTATTGCCAAATAAAATTGAAATAGAAATTTCATTTTTACTCAGTGAGGGCAAGCCTACCCATGAAGTCGTTAACAATTGTTTAGAAACTCTCCATGAAGGACAACTCAGCATAGCCGCTCAAAAATCTTATTTATACTTCGCCTTAAATTCCGGAGCCAAAAAAGAAGTTTTAAGAAAACTCAGAGAGTGGCCAAATAAAGAGAAATATTTCCCATGGGATGTGTTTTTAGATACTCTTACAAAAACTAATGAAAAACTCAGTGATGATGAGTTTGATGAACTATTTAACTACTTCAAAGTTAATGGTAAAAAAACATTCATTTCCCCCGTACACGTTACATTAAATAAAAAATTTAAGGCTAAGGTGAGTGAGCATCAAGACTCCCTAGTTTATAAAGCAAACAAAAAAATAAAACTACTATGGGATAAGCTAAATTTTATTCAAGGTAAAAATATTTTAGATGAAGAAGTTAATGTTATTAATAGATTGAAGCTTTATGATCCTGAAAATCCGCAGCTTGATAAGCATCTCAAAAATATCGATAAGAAATTAGCATTAGATTTATTTTCAAAACCAAAGCAATCAAACTTTGAAGACGACTATGAGCAATACCTTAAATCACAACTAACCGAAAGTGACCTCATTAGTTGCCAGGCTATCTTTGAAAAAATTAAAGAAGAAACCCATGACGGAGATCACAAATATTTTGATTATTCAATTTTATTTTATCAGTTAGAGGCTTATAGTTTTGCCCTGGCCTGTATCCAGTTAGCGCCTGCTTGTTTAGAAAGAGATTGGTTTTTACTAGAATTATTATTTTTATCCAAGCGCTACTTTGAGTGTATAGATCTGGCAGACAACTTGTATGAAAAAAATAATAACAACCCCGACATCCAGTTTGCAAGTTTGTACCAAAAAGCACAAGCTCTATGGATTATAGGTAGTAAAAATGAAGCCATCGAGCTCATGAGCGCAATTACAAATTCAAGGCCTGGCTATCGCTCTGCCTACGAAATTCTACACAGTTGGAGGGAAAAACTCTCCTAATGAATAAGGCCTGGTTTATATTTTTATCAATTTTTCTACCATTAGTTAGTGCGGGAGTCGGATTTAGCTCTAAATACTATATTCCTAAAATAAAGCCATTGATAATTAAAGAAATCAAAAAGCAGGCCGCTGATTATGTTAAACTTGATTTAGAAAATCAAAACATAGGTTTCACTTGGATACCATTAAGCTTGTACGTTAATGAACTTAAAGTTACCCCAATAAAAAAAACTAAAACTTTTTTATCACCATTTGTAGTTCAAAACTTGCAAGTCGAACTAAGTACAATTGATTTATTCAAAGGAAATATTAATATTAGTAATATTAATATTAATGACTCTACCTTAAATATTATTATTAAAAAATTTGATCAACAAAAAGACAGTAAATTTAAAAGTTTTGATATATTAAATAAAATTCCTATCAACAAGGTTAATTTAAATAAAGTTCAGCTTTATATAAAAATTGTTCCTATAAAACTATCATTATATGCCGAAAACATTAAGGCTTCCTGTGAAAACTTAAAAAATGCTTTAATTACAAATGTCACCACTCCCAAGTTAATTATAAAACAAAGTAATTATAAAAGAAAATTTTCATTAAAAATCAATTCAAAATTTTTGTTGGAAGATAACCGCATACTAATATCTAAACTTGAAGCAAAACATACTGACCAATCATTTTTAAATTTACTAGGCCAATTGGATGGTGATTGGTTAAATAATGATATTAATAAAATAAATATTAATACCTCTGGTCAACTTCTTACTCAAGAGGCACTTGGGATCGCCAAAGCATTTATGCCTGAAACTCAATTCCCCTTTTCCTCAGGGTCAGTACAGTTTGATGTTAACTATAATGACAATGACTCGATTATTGGTAAACCCATTTTTAAATTTAAAACAAAAAATTTAAAAGTTAGTAAATACCCTATCGGCGACTTAAATGTTAATGCTACAATTGATAATGAAAAGTTGATTATTAAAGATTTCTCTATCAAAAATGACATTTTACAAGTTGATAACAGTTCAATTGAGCTTAAATTAAATAAAAACGCTGAGATAAATAGTAAACTTAAAATTAATAAATTTAGCCTGTGGAACCTTCTGCGCATGCTAAATAGCGACAGCGAGCCAAGCACTTTGGTTGAGCTCATTGCTAAAGGTAATGCTAACTGCCAAGGACAACTTCGTCCTCGAATTAAAGTTGTTTGCGACACTAAAGTTAATAACTCTGAATTTACACTCGATAAAATCAAACCAAAAGATTCACTTATAAATGTAAAAAATATTTCTGGAGATGCAAAAGTAACAATTACTCATAAAGCTGTTAGTTACGATGGAAAAGTTATTATTAACGACTCCTCAGCTCTAGCTAAAGGTTCGGCTATCTATGATCGGGGCTTTAATGTTGATTTTGATGGCAGTATTGCTGACGCAAAAAAAGATATTGCCAATCTTGTCGGCTTAGAATTAGAAGGAAAAATTGATATTCTAGGCTCAGTTACAGGCAACTCTAAGACTGCTACTTTAATTAGTAAAGCTGAATGTATTGACTGCCGTATGAAGGGCTGGGAGCTTGGCGGCTTTATTTCTGATGTCAGTTATAAAAGTGGGGTTTTAATTCTTGATAAAATTATTGGTATTATCGGGGAAAGTACACACAACTCAGATGTTAAAGTTGATATTAAAAATAGTTCTATAGAGGTTAGCTCTGATATTTCTAAGCTTGAACTTAAAGATGTAAAAATGGCAATTAAAGATAAGGTACCTCTGCCCTTTAATATGGACTCAACAGGTAGTGCTAAATTTAAACTATGGGGACCTCTTAAGCTCCAAGACTTGAACTTTAACCTTGATTCAAATTTTTTATATGGCTTTATCAATAAAGAGAGTTTTGATGAAGCACGCATTAAGCTCACATGCCGAACGGGGAACATAAAAACTGATCAATTATATTTAAAAAAGGCTGACAGTAAACTAACCATCAATGGTGAACTTCGCAGAGATGGAAGCCTAGACTTAAAGGGAAGAATGCCATCCCTGCAGTTGAAAAATTCAGAGCACTTTGATGATTTAAAAACTGAAATTGATGGTCAAATGGCTATTGATGCCTCATTAACAGGCTTTATTAGTGAGCCAAAACTCAGTGTTAAAGGGGTTTTGAAAAATTCATCCCTCGGTGATAAGGCTCATAAAGATTCAAGTATAATTCTAAAGCTTGATAAGAAAGTACTCAATGCCAGCGTCTCGCTGAACAAAAAACAGTTTACCTCAAATATTATTTACCCTTTTGACAATAGTGATGCTTATATTAAAACAAAAGCTCAAAATTGGAACTTTAGTCACATCTTAGAAGGCTTCTTCCCACATTTTAAAAAATTCAATCTGTTTACTAATTTTAATGGCACTACAGATTTAATCATACCCAATAAAGATTTCAATAAAACAAAAGGCACCATTAATGTTAATAGTTTCTTTATTCTCAGAGGGGCATACTCAATTTATCTTGAAAAACCATTAGTTATTAATTTTGATGAAGGACGCTTTAGTGATTTTGATGTTAAGTTCAAAGGCCAACGTACAGACTTAAATGTGACATCAACAGGCTCACAATTTAAAAAGCTAAACCTTAAAGCTAGAGGGCAACTAGATTTGGGTATTGGACTAATTTTTTCTTCATTAATTGAAGAATTTAAAGGAGAGACATCTGTATCCTTAGGCTTAACTGGGCCCTTAGAAAACATTAACATGTTTGGCAGTATTTACATTCAAGATTCTACCTTAAAATTATTTAGTTTAGCTCAGCCCATTGAAGAAATTCAATCAGAAATAACTGTAAGAAATAACTCATTATTTATAAATAGTTTAGTTGGAGAATTTGGTGGAGGTTCAATCAATGCTAGCGGTCTTGTGCAGTTTAAAAATGAGTCTGTTCCTAAACTAAATATCAAAGGAAGGATTGATAATAGTAATTTTAAATCTATCGCTGGAGTAGATGTTGTTTTTGATGGCGACATACAGCTCCAAGGCGAAAAACTACCTTACCTATTAACAGCCAGCACGAATATTAAAAAAGGTAAAATTGATAAGTCGGTATCGATTGATGGAGGGAGTAATACTAAATTTAAAATTAGTGAATATGCGCCAAAAGAATCACAACTGGCAAAAGAAAATGCTATCAAACTTAATGTTATCGCTAACTTTGAAAAACCAATACCAACAAAAATTGTTACAACACAATTTGAACTAGTCACAAACCTATCTGGACAATTAAAAATTACGAATACACCGCAGAAGCCTAAACTTGAAGGAAGAATTGATTTTACTGATGATGGAACAATTTTATTTAGAAATAATGAGTATATCCTAAAAACAGGCTACCTGACCTACGAAAATCAGCCGCCGTCCAATCCCTTTTTATATATTGATGCTGAGGGACGAATTCAAGACTATGACGTAACTATTTCAGTTCTAGGTTCAGGGAATGACCCAAAATTCAACTTTCAAAGTAGCCCTAGCCTGCCTGAAAGTGAAATTATTAATTTAGTAGCTCTTGGCTATACATCTACTGATATTGACAATGAAACAGGACCACAGGACCAAACAGAACAGCTCATGTTTGATGCCGGATCTTCCATTATTAAAGAGAAGCTAGGCTTTACAAGAGGGATGAACGATAAACTGGGTATAGACCTTGATATTTCATCTACTTATAATGACGACCAAAGTAAGCCTATTCCCGTTGTTACACTCAAAAAGAAAATTGGGCGTAAACTCGATGCCACCGCTAGTAGAACTATTGAGGCCAAAGCCACCAACTCCTTCAAACTAGAGTATAAACTAAACAGAAATCTAGGTATTATTGGTTCATTTATCCAAGAAGAGGGCAAAGACACCACAAATAGCGATAATGACACTGGTGAAGCTCTAGGACTTGATTTCGAATACAAACTTGAGTTCAAATAGATTAATGAAACTTATTGTAACTGCCCTTTTTTTATTCAGCTTTGAAGCTGCAGCTGTGACCTTCAAAGGGGTCATTGATAAAGATCAAAAAATCATTCTAGGGCTTTACCCGACTCTTGCTCTCAATAAGCCCGATTACTCTATTATTGATTTAGCTGTAGCTGAGCTATCGCAAACTAAAAACTATAACACAGTTAAAGCTACATATACTAATGGCAGTGTTTCAATTACAGCAACTCCATCAAAAAAAATAAAGTTAATTGAGTTCATAGGTAATAAAGCTTTTACCGATTCTCAATTAGTTAAAATTAGTAAACTAAAAACTAATTCTTCTTTTTCTAAAGAAGAAATTAATTTAGCTATGAGAAGGCTAAAATCAGCTTACATTAACAAATCCTACTTAAATACGGTTTTCAGTGTCGATGCTGTTAATGATGGCGATTTAAACCAATCTTATAAATTACGAATCAAAGTAAAAGAAAACAAAGTTTGTAAAATTAGTAAAATTAACTTTATCTCAAACAACAAATCTTTGAATAAATCACTGCGTTTAAATACAAAAAAATATTTAAAATATCCACTGTCAGAAAAAATTCTTGAAAAAATTAATATTCAAATAAATGAATACCTTAAGGGTCGTCAATACTATTTTGTTGATATAGCTTCTAGCACGCCAACTTATAATAAATCTAAAAATAAAGCAGAAATTACCTATAAAATAGAAAATCCGTATAAATATGAATTTTATTTTTTGGGGAACGACAAACTCACAAGGTCAACATTAACATCTGAAATCAACGGGCTTTATGAAAGTAATTGGTCTAAAGACCCCGTAAACAAAATATTAGAGAAATTAAAAAATTTGTACCAAAAGAAAGGCTATATTAAAGCTAAAGTTAAACTTAATCAAAAAACTATTGAAAAAGAATTTATTAAAAAATTTACTATTAATATTAATGAGGGTGAGCTCGTAAAAGTTAAAAATTTAAAAATTGGTGGCCGCTTCTCTACAGACAGTGACACTTATAAAGATTTTTTGTTCACAAATAGCCCCGAACCATTTAGCAACAAAATTTATACGCCAGATAGCCTAAGTAAAGGGATCGAAAACTTAGTCACAGATATGAAAAACAGTGGGTTCCTGCACGCTAAGCATATTTCTACTCGAACAAAGTATATCAAAGACTATCTTGTTGAAATTACAATAATACTAAATGAGGGGCCAAAAACTAATGTAAATTCAATAGAGATCACTGGAAACAAAATAATTACTGATGAAGAAATTCTAAGTCAAATCCCGCTTGAAAAAGGCTCTATTTTAAACCTTAAATTTTTTGAACAGTCCCTCAATGATATCTCCAAGTATTATTACTCTTTAGGTTTTTTAGAAATGAAATTTCCTAAGAAAACTAAATTTATTGATTACTATAAGAATAACACTCAAGCCAATTTGAATTATAATATAATTGAAGGCCCGCAAATAAAAATTAAAAGTATCCGAATTGAGGGGAACGATTTCACTGAAGACTATGTAATACTTCGAGAAATACTATTACGCCCTGGAGATATACTTTCAGCAGACCGATTATTATCGGCTCAAACTAATCTCACCCGCCTTGGTTTATTTACTGCCGTTGATATAAGAACATCAGACCCTGATTCTGACATCAGTAATCGAGATTTATTAATTACGGTGAGTGAGCGTAAGCCAGGCCTTTTAAAAGTTGGTATTGGCGCTAGTAATGAACGAGGGTTTAATTTAAGGGGCTATACAGGCGCCTCATATATTAATCTATTTGGTACAGCTCGTGCCATTAACTTCAGAATTGATACTGAAACTCGATTTGAAGATAAAGACTTCTTAGACCAAGTTTGGAAAATTTCCGGTAGTTATGTTGAGCCTTATTTATTTAACACTCTCACCCGCGGACGAGTCAGAACAGAGATAGAACGAGACCTCACTGGTGACGATGAAACTCTTAGATCTAACCTCAATCGAAGAATTGGTTTTTTAGTAGAAAAAGACCTTAGTAAAAACCTTAAAGGCTTGTGGACAGTTTGGAGCTTAGATTCTCAATCGCGTACTCTTGAATCTACAAGAGAGAAAGAAAGAGTTGATGTAACTGGTATAGGGCCAAGTCTAACTTACGATTCAAGAGATAATGTTTTCCTACCAAGCAAGGGTCTATACTCTACAATTGATGTCAGTTACTCAAGCCCCGTGTTTGGAGCTTCAGATAAAGCTCACTTTATAAAAACTGAGGCCAATTTCACCACTTACTTTAAACTGTTCACTCCAAAAATAATTTGGGCAAATTCTATTCGCGGTGGCTATGCAGCTAAAGTTGGAAATTTCGATGGCGGCGGCATCCCAGAAGACTATTTATTTATCCTAGGTGGCTTATCCACTGTGCGTGGGTACGGCGGCAAAAGTGATATCGATAGAATTCCAAGTAGCCTAGAAATTGATAGAACAGAACAGGTTCTCGAAACTAAACATGCTAGCTTCGGACTTTTTAAAACTGAACTCAGGTTTTCAGTTCTCGGCGATTTTGGTATTGTACTTTTTTGGGATGCAGGAATTGTAGATATACAAGGTTACGATTTTAAAGACCCACTCCGCGACAGTTACGGAATTGGCTTAAGGTACAACACCCCCCTTGGCCCGTTTGTTTTAGACTACGGGATCAAAGCTAATCGCTTATTCGGAAAACGGGAATCAAGTGGACGTATTCATATATCAATCGGAACTTTCTAAAAATTCAGCCTGTATTAAATCTTAATATAATTATACTATACTAATTTTCAAGCTGCATGAGCGCCCATCCATCCATCTTTAACTCAGCTACTTCAGTTTATCAAAAGCCTCAGACATGCGGTGCTCAGGACCACTGGCCCCTCCGCTCCGAACTCGTTTTAGATAAACTGAAGTAGCTGAGTTAAAGATTAATTGGTAAGTATAATGGTATAATTTTTCGGTACTAAGAAACTATGGATTTTATTCAGACCCGAAAGATCCTCAAGAATAAAATTTAGCTGGACCTTCAGCTAATCACTTACTTCCCGGACTTTGGATTATAACTGTGAGTTTACTTCCTAGGCAAAAAGCTAATGAATTGATCTAAAGAAATTATTAAAAGCCTATTAGCTAGAAATAAATTTTACTGTCCCAATAAGGGTAAATTATTTTTAAAATATAGGTATATGGATATTAAAAAATATGGCCTTAAAATCTGTTTTTACGCTTCAATTGTGCTTGTTGGAGCCTGTGGAATAAATTATGTGGCTAATCAAAACCTAGAAAAATTTGTCAATCAAAATGAAAATCCCATTGAAGCAAAAGTTATTTATGGTGAAGACAACAGGCAAGATCTATACGCAGTAAGTAACAAGCGTATTAAAAGCTATGAATCCTCTATTGTTGGCATTACTAAAAAAAACCGAGTCCAAAAAATGAGTAATGGTAATTATCGCATTTTAGTTAACTCTTATGGAAAAGAGCGCCAGTTATGTAAAAGTGAACGCTTTTACAATCAATATATGACTACGCATTGCTCTGGTGTTTTGATAAATAAAAACACAGTTCTTACCGCTGGGCATTGCGTGCCTGACCAAAAAAAATGCAATGAATTAAGCTTTATTTTTGGAATCACCAAACATACAAAAAATCAAAACATTAACTACGCTAACTTTCCCGCTAAAAACGTATTTCAATGTAAAAAAATTATTCATACTGTCGCTGAGCTTGGCGGGTTAGATTTTGCAGTGGTTACTTTAGACCGAGACGTAACTGGCCGCAAAGGCTTAAGTTATCGCAAGTTTGGCGTGCCCATAAAAGGAGATAAACTTGTTATGATCGGAAAGCCTTCAGGCCTGCCAACAAAAGTAACTGAAGGTGGAAAAATTCACTCAATAAACTCGAGAACACTAAGAACTGATTTAGATGCCTATGGTGCCAGCTCTGGCTCACCAGTTTTTAATGCTAAAACAGGTGATATTGAGGGAGTTCTCATTCGAGGAGCCGTTGACTTTATTTATGATAGAGATGAAGACTGTTTTAAATCGCATATTTGCAACTACGTCGAAGGCGGCACACAATGCACGGGCGAAGAGGCCACTCGAATATCAAAGATACTCCCCTATTTACCAGCAAGTAAAAATTTATTTGAAGAAAGTCCATTTATAGAAATTCCTGACAGTCCTAATTCTGGAATTGAATCTGTCATTAATATTGATTCCGAGCATGATTATTCGCAAATTAATGTGCACCTAGATATTGATCATAGCTGGACTGGTGACCTCACAATAATTTTAAAGTCCCCTGCTGGTGATGTGCTCACTTTAGTTGAAAGTACCGGTACTGCCGGTGACAACTTAAAAACCTCATTAGGCAGCGATTTCAAACTACAATCTGACCTCATGGAGCTGGCAAAACCAGGCGTTCTTGGCTCTTGGCAATTAAAAATTTCTGATAGCTATTCTCGAGATATTGGCACACTCAACCGCTGGGCATTAGAGTTCAAATAACTAAAATTAGAGTATTTTTTAAGAGGATCGGTATAATTGTAATTTATAACCAACACCATTACAGTTAAATTGAAGAGTCTTCATAGTTTCTAATTCTAAACTTCATAGAGAATTCAGTAACTTATAAAACTGGTAAAGAATACATAATACTCGGCTGTATTTTTACAAAAAATTAGGTTAGCACTCTTAGTTATGGAAAAAACTATAAGTGTCTTTGGAATATTTTGCTTTTTAGGCTTTGCCTTTTTACTTTCAAATAATAAAAAAAAGGTAGATTATAAATTTATAATCTCCGGAGTTTTGCTACAGTTCGTTTTAGCTATTAGTGTACTTGGAATACCCGCTTTAAATTTTAGTGGCCCACTTAGACCACTATTTAAATCTGCAAATATATTTTTCACTGCAATATTAAATTTTACTGGTAAGGGCACTGAGTTTTTATTTGGTAACTTAATGAATATTGAAAAATCAGGATTCATTATAGCCTTCCAAGTATTACCGGTAATAATTTTTTTATCGGCTTTAATGGCTGTTTTATATCACTTAAAAATTATGCAAAAAGTTGTTCATGTCTTCGCTTGGTTTATGCATAAGACTTTAAAAGTTAGTGGCGCAGAATCTTTAGCTGCTGCTGCCAACGTATTTGTTGGTCAAACAGAAGCCCCATTAATAATTAAACCTTTCATCAATAAGCTAACCCGCTCAGAGCTATTTTCAGTTATGGTGGGTGGAATGGCTACTGTTGCCGGCAGTGTGTTTGCAGCTTATGTAGGGCTTTTAAAAGATAAAATTCCTGATATTGCAGGGCACCTACTTACGGCCAGTGTATTATCAGCACCTGCAGCTCTGGTTATTGCTAAAATTTTAATACCAGAAACTCAAAAAACAGAGACCGACATGGGGATCCCAGATGAGCATAATGAGTCGCCTTACCAAAATATGATTGAGGCGGCCGCTCAAGGTGCCACTGATGGCTTAAAATTAATGTTTAATGTGGCCGCCATGCTGCTAGCTTTTATTGCACTCATCGCTATGGCCAATGCGGGCCTTGGCTATATTGGTAGCCTTATCGGCTTTGAAAGCTGGGGTGGTTTTTTATCATTTAACCCGAATGAAGCTCCGACCTTATCTTTAAATTTAATTTTTAGTTGGATCTTTGCACCTGTGGCATGGCTTATGGGTATACCCAACCAAGATATTTTTATGGCCGCTAATTTATTAGGTGAGAAAGTTGTCATTAATGAGTTTGTCGCTTACTTAAATATGTCAGCCATTGCTGACCAGCTGCAACCGCGTAGCTTAATTATACTTTCTTATGCTCTATGTGGCTTTGCCAACTTTTCTAGTATTGCCATTCAAATTGGCGGTATTGGTGGCATCGCACCAACTCGTAAAACAGAGGTTGCTTTCTTAGGTATAAAAGCAATTATTGGTGGAAGTTTGGCCGCCTTCATAACAGCTTGTATTGCCGGGTTATTTATTTAACCCAAGCATTCCTGTGTATACTTTTTTGACAGTAATTATAATGTTTGCAAAATACTACATATACGCCCATAGCATAAATTTTTTATGATAATATTGAAAACCTAGATACTTTATTAAGCTTACTCGTTTGAGCGTTATATATAGATCTACGATAAATTTTTATTAAAATATTTAAAAACTTAATTTAAGGAAATTCATGATGAAAAAAATAATATTGGTATGTTTAGCTTTATGCCTACACTCTCTAGCCTTCGCTGTTAGCGACTATGATGAAGATTCTTACATTTGCACCGGGACTTATGACCTTATAAATATAGACACAAACCAAAACACAAATACATTCCCAAAACCCTGCGACGATGCATTATCGTCCATGCGATCTGGATATATCTGCACCGGCACTTATGACCTTGTAAATATCGAAACTAGTGAGACTACAAATGTATTCCCCGTGGCCTGTGATCAGGCATTAACATCGATGAGAGATGAATACATTTGCAAAGGGACTTATGACTTTTATGATTTAGTAACTAAGGAAAGCCTTAATGTATTCCCTACAGACTGCGGTCAGGCACTAGGATCAATGGTTAATGGGCTAATTTGCAAAGGGACTTATGACGTATACAAGTTAAAAAATGGCGAGACTAGAAATATTTTTCCGATGACTTGTGAAGATAAGTTGGCAGAATTAAGAGAAATTAAAAGAAGAAAACAACAAGAACGCGCAAGAAAAAGAAACAGACGCTAAATCTGATAGACTTAAATAATTTCATATTATAACGAAAGCTGTTGAGACTACTGGCCCCTGATTAGCCTTTACTCACAGCTTTCTTTTTTGAAGTTTTTTTAGCCGTAGATTTTACTGCAGCATACAGCCCAAACAAAGAAAAACTATAGGCCATAGTAGAAATTAGAGTGTTTCTAAAAAATGGAATTGCTAAAGTATAACACTCAACTAAACCTGCTAGTGATATAGGGTACATTCCTGTTAATAAAAACACACCCATATTAGAAACTATAAAAAAGATCACAGCTGCTGCAAACGATTTAATCGTGATGGCCATTATGCTTTTACGGTCAAAGTTTCCGGCAGCTTTTTTTAATGTAATACCTAAAACTGCAATTAGCCCTAAACTAAAATAAATAACTGGAGTTATGGAGCTAAAGCCTAAAAACAAATCTGAAATTAAAAGGGCTGATACCGGAACCAAATAAAATAATTTATTTTTTGAAAGTATAGCACCACTAAACAAAGCCACAGCCAGTAAGGGTGTAAAGTTTGGTGCATGCGGAATAAGACGAGCAAAAATAGCTATAACAATTATGCTTAGTACTAAATATAACTTATTAATTTTCATAATATCCTCTAGTTAAGTTGACTCTAATAAAGCCCATGTTAAATATAATATGCTTCTACCATCGTTTTTTTGCGCACTCAAGGCTCAGGAGATTAGACTATGCTAAAACTTGTACTTATTCGTCACGGACAAAGCCATTGGAATTTAGAGAATAAATTTACCGGCTGGACAGATGTGGACCTCACTCAAACAGGCCACAATGAAGCTAGAAGAGCCGCTGAATTAATTAAAGAAGCTGGGCTTGAGTTTGATATGGCTTATACGTCAGTGCTCAAAAGAGCTATCAGAACCCTATGGACAGTACTCAGTGAGACTGACCAAATGTGGATACCAGTGAAACGCCACTGGAGGCTTAATGAGCGCCATTATGGTCGTTTACAGGGGCTTAATAAAAAAGAAACTGCTGAAAAACATGGTGCTGAGCAAGTTTTTACTTGGCGTAGAAGTTATGATATCCCACCACCTCAATTGCCCACTAATGATGCTAGGCACCCTAAACACGAGCCCCGTTACAAAGATATCGAAAATGTCACCAGTGGTGAATCCTTAAAAAACACTAAAGAGCGTGTTCTTCCTTATTGGAATGAGGAAATAGTACCTAAACTTAAAAGTGGCAAACGCCTAATCATTGCAGCCCACGGCAACAGCCTAAGAGCCTTAATTAAACATATTGATAATGTTTCTGATGAAGAAATTTGTAAGCTTAATATCCCTACAGGAATACCATTAGTTTATGAATTAGATGAAAACACTTTGGCTCCAATTAAGCACTACTACTTAGGTGATCCTGAAGACGTAGCAAAAGCTACCCATTCCGTATCTTCGCAACATAAATAAAACTATGAATACTTCTTTTTTACACCTCACAAGCGGCTATAAACCTAACAAAGGTGTAAAGCTAAGGTTGGCTATTTTAGGAGCTCCTGGATCTGGCAAATCTACTCTTGCATCTGGGCTTTTATACTTTTGTAAACTTTTTTTCTTCAAGTCTGATAATGTTCCTGAAGTTGCCAAATGGTACTACTACCGTGGAGCCGATTTTAACGAAAATGGTTTTGAACTTAAAAAGTTTAAGGAACAAAAAGAACTTGAGGATATCTACCCTGATGATCTCGAAGTCCTAATTTGTGAGGCCCCTCTAATAATAAGCGCTGTTTACTCAGCCTACTACTATGGGGATGACAGTGATATAGCCAAACAAATGTTTAAACTGGCTGAAGAAAACTCTGACCGCTACACACATTTTATTTTATCGAGAAAACTGGTAAAGTTTGAATCTTTTGGCCGCAATGAAAATGAAAAGCAATCTGAGGAGTTACACTTTAAAACTCTAGAGATTTTGGAACGCCTCAACTTGAATTACACATTAGTAAATAAATATGACGAACATATACCTTTACAAATATTATCAATGGTTGGTGCAATTTATAAAAATTAATGGTTGTATAGTTTTGTCTTCCTGAGCGCAAGCGTAGGATCTACAGCCTTAATAATAAATTAGTCAGCAAGATCCTTCGCTTATGCTCAGGAAACCAGAAAAATAGAATTCAAACTTTAGAAGCTATTATAGCCATCAACTTTAGATGTGGCTGTAATCTCGTTATTTCTTAAACAGCTTACTTTAACAGTAAACTCGGCAAACTCTATATTCGTTTGGTCATCACCACTAGCATAAGTAAGCCTCGACTCAAACCTATGTCTAAGGCCATTAAAGACATAATCATCAGTTAAAAAAGCATCTTTAACACCTGAAATATTCTCATTGTAGCTCAGATGATAAAAGTACAAACCAAATGTATCATTAAAAGTTGATGAAGTTGCTCTTCCAAAATATTCACCTAAAAACTTTTCAGCCACCATTAAGTGTGAAGAGCCGAAACTTGTTGCTTACTTAAACACGGGACTGACTGAGCTTGAGCTACATTAATAAATAGCAATGCACTACTAACAATATTAATAATTTCATTACTGTCCTCTAGCGGCTCTGACACCGGCATCGCAAATATCTAGCTTTTCTTGGTATTCATCTTGCCTTTTATTGAGAACCATTTTGTATTTTTTAAACCTTTGGATTCTGTCTAATAAAAACTCTTCACTCACACCAACAATTTTATTTTTTTCATCAAGGCCAATATTAAACTGGTCTTCTTTGTCAGTAACTCGGTCTATGGGCTCCGTCCATCGTAATTTACCGTCTCCGCCATATGCTTTACTGGATAATTTAATTTTACAAGACTTAAGCGCCCCGTATAGGCCTAATGAACCATACTTTCTGTTACCGTAAACTTTATCTTCAGATTCATAAACGCTATTTTGCAAACGTCTTAGCTCTTCGTTCATCATTACTTTTTTCTGCACAACCATATTGCCATCTTTAATGCCCATATTATCAGTGCCATTTACTTTTTGCATATTATCAATTTTAGTGTCAATTTCTTTAGCCTTATGTGGGTTACTCGCACAAGAAACTAAACCTAAACTTACAATTATTAATAAAATATTTTTCATATTAAAATCTCCATTGTTGCCCCTAGTATCATGAAATTAGCCTATAAACACAAGAGGTTATTAGATGAGTTAAGTACCTAATATTTAAATAGATTTTTAACTTTACACAAGCCTGACAAATTAGCCCTTACAAGCTTTGCTATAGAGCTCAGCTACACAAGTGAAACCAAAGACAATAGAGAATACCCCTTCCAACCAATAACCCAAGTTTCGGGATAAAATTTAAATAAAATTCTTTTTTCTCTTTCTACGAGCGCGCTTACGGCAGCATTGCGTCTTCACTGAGCGTCACTTCGTGCCGCACAGATGGATACGCAAAGCGCGACACGATGCTCGTAGAAAGAGAAAAAAGAATTTTATTTAAATTTTATCCCGAAGTTTGGTTAGTAGTAGGGCTTATCATCAGTTTTTACAGTTTATTACTACATAAACATTCAATGAACCTTAACATCAAAAATTACTGGCAAGCTTTACAAAAGAATTTTTACGAGTTTCCCTAAGAGTTAAATCAAAAGTTAGGTGACTAGGTAACACAGGGCTTAAATTTTTGTAAAATAATTCAGAGATTAACTCACCGGATGTGTTACCCATTTCGTCGTTTAAGTAGGTTTTATGAAAGGGCTCAATTAAGTTTTTATTCACAAGCCTATCAAGTTCGTCAGGACTAATCACTTGCCCATAATCATCTAGCTTCCCTCTCAAGGAAACTTCAACGGTATACTCATGACCATGAATAGCTGAACACTTTCCATATAATTCTTTATTTTCATTCATTGTTAAGTCTGGGTTGTGATGCCTATGGACACAATTAATTTTATAACTTCTTGTAACCTGAACTGTGTCTGTTGATTTCACTTCAACCCAGTTTTTATCATCCACCTTGAGCTTAACAACTAATAGTGGGTCTTGAATACTCTCCTGGGCAAATTTATACATGGTTTTACCTACTACCTCAAAAGTTGGGACAACTCCTGAGAATTCAGCTAATTTATTAATTAAGCTATGGTCATATTTACCATGTAACTGATTACACAAGCCTATAAGCTTATTTTTATGCTTGGCACTTCCTCTAACTAATACCTCAAAGTTATAACCCATTGGATATTCTGAGAACAAGCTGCCATAGACCTCACTAAAATCAGCTTTAGATGAGTCTTCAGTAAATTGAATAGCAGCGCTTATGGCTTTAGAAAAAGTATAAAGTTTCATATAGCTATAATTGTTAGCACTTCTGCCCTCGCATGTCTATTTCAGATATATTCAATTTTTAATGCGCCCTATATACCAATACATACGCCATCTGCCCATAATATTGAGAGTTACTTTTATGCACATTATAAGGACAGGTTAATTATGGAAAAAATTTGGCTTAAATATTATACAAACGGTGTACCAGAAACAATTGTTCCTTTTGAACAAAAAAACTTAGCACAACTTTTTGACGAAACTTGCCAAAAATACTCCAGCAACACCGCTTTCATCAACCTAGGCTCAGAACTAACTTTTAAAGAAATCAATAAACTAGCTGAAGAGTTCGCAAGCTTTTTACAAAGTAAAGGCCTAGAGCCCGGCGACCGCATAGCCTTACAAATGCCAAATCTTCTTCAATTTCCAATTGCCCTGTTTGGCGCTTTAAAAGCGGGCTTAACTGTTGTAAACACCAACCCTCTTTACACTGAAAATGAAATGAAACATCAATTCAATGACTCTGGCGTAAAAGCCATTGTTATACTTTCTAACTTTGCCTCAAAGCTTGAAGCTATAATTGATAAAACCTCTATTGAAACTGTCGTAGTTACTCAATTGGGTGATATGCTTGGCTTTCCAAAAAGCTTCTTAATTAACTCGGCAGTCAAATACATAAAAAAAATGGTGCCTAGTTACTCTTTACCTGGCTCTTTTTCTTTTCATCAGGCCTTGAATATTGGGGCTAAAAATCAATTTAAACATATAAATATTGATAGCGAAGACTTAGCTTTTTTACAGTACACTGGTGGCACTACAGGTGTTTCAAAAGGGGCAATGCTTACCCATGATAATATTTTAAAAAACGTAAAGCAAATACGCGAATTCATGACTGTGGCTTTAAAAGAAAATGAGGAAATGATTGTTACTGCCCTACCGCTTTATCATATTTTTTCACTGACTGCTAACTTCTTAAATATATTTACTTTCGGTGGAACTAATTTATTAATTACTAATCCAAAAGACATTAAAGGCTTTATTAAAACCTTATCAAAATATGATTACACAATCATGACTGGCGTTAATACTTTGTATAACGCCCTAATGAACCATGATGACTTTAAATCATTAAACTTTTCAAAGCTTAAAATTAGTATCGCCGGCGGTATGGCCTTACAGTCTAGTGTTTGTGAAAGGTGGAAGAAACTAACTAATTCACTACTCATTGAAGGCTATGGCCTAACTGAATGCTCACCTGTTGTAACAGTTAACCCATTAGATGGCACTGATATAACTGGAACTATTGGCATGCCCATCCCTTCAACAGACATTAAATTGATAGATGATGATGGCAATGAAGTTAGCAAACAAGGAGACCCCGGAGAGCTTTGTGTGAAAGGCCCTCAAGTAATGAGCGGATACTGGCAAAGAGCAGAAGAAACTAAAAATGTTTTTGATAAGGATGGTTGGTTTAAAACCGGCGATATCGCCACTGTAAATGAAAAGGGTTACTTTAAAATTGTGGACAGAAAAAAAGACATGATCTTGGTTTCTGGCTTCAACGTATACCCTAATGAAATCGAAGATGTGGTTTGCAAAATGGATGAAATCATTGAGGCTGCAGCTGTAGGTGTTGCCGATGATAAATCTGGAGAAATAGTTAAAATTTTTGTGGTTAAAAAAGATCAAAGCCTAACTAAAGAACAAATTATTAAACACTGTAAAGAACATTTAACAGGATATAAAATCCCTAAGCTAATTGAGTTTAAAGATGACTTACCTAAAACCAATGTGGGTAAGATCTTACGTAGAGCTCTTAAAGAGTAATCTCGAGAGATAATTTACAAAAAAGGCACGCTGATTCTTGTTAAGATTCAATGATTCCTAACAAGCAATAGTGAGCCTTTTTCACTTCATTTACTTGTTTATTAAATTAAATAATATTTTTACGCCTTCAATATACTCAAAACCAATTACATATAATGGTATAAAAAAGCACATCAAACTTATAGCAATAGCGATGGTCCAAAGCTCAACAAATAAATGGGCCCAGAAGCTTTTTACTTTCGAAAAAATAAAACTTCTCAGGATTATCAAAAATATAATGACACCCAACTGCACTAACAGTAATTCTTCAAAATTAATGCTATTAAAAATTTCAGTACTTCGATCTAATGACTGCTTATTTGCTGATAGCTCAGCTAACTTTTCCATAAGCTGCTTAACCAATGGTAAATTTAGGACCTCTGACCATTCAGGCACTTTCATTTCTAAATAACCTTAAGAGAATATTTCATGTTTGATAATTAATTCACTTACAGCCTCAGGAACTAGCTCCATCCAGCGCTTATCTCCAGCTCTTAGTAACCTTCGAACCTCTTTAGAGTGAATTGATGTATCTAGGTCATCACAGCCGGCAATATCAACAACAAATTGATTGGCCATAAGGTGTTTGTACAAATGTACTAATGGAAGGTCAGGATTAAAACTTTTGGAGGTTAAGCAAATTTGATCATCTTTAAATGGGAACACAAATACTTGCGTGTTTGCATCAAATAAATTAGCTAAAGACTTAAATACTCCGCCGTGATCTTTATAAAACTCTTCATCAAATACCTTTTCAAGCTGTGAGGCCCCCAAGACCATGGCTACTTTTTTATTAGTGCTCTCTCTTAGGTAATTTTTTACTTGATAAAATAAATCAAAATTTGAAATCAAAGTGTAGTAACCAACAGCGCCAATACTTTTAGCCCTAAATAAATAATCATCGAGATTAAATTTTTTATCTCCATGCATATCATGACGTAAACTCATTTCTAAAAGCGGGAATGGCTCCAGAGCTCCTGGCTCTTTTTCTTTATTGATTTGATCAATCCCTTTATTAATAATTTCTAAATTTATATTTGTTATTGGTCTAAAGGTTCCACGCTGAATAATAATGGGTTTATTAAAAAAACAGTCAGTCACTTGCATAACCTCCCCCTTAGGGTTGATTAAAGCTGCTTGTGAAAAACCTTTTTGCACCAACTGCAACGCCACCATTTTATTATCAATGCCCTTAAATGCTGAACCTTCCAAGCGAACTATGTCAATTTCAACCCTTCTTGGGCTTAAACCATCAAATAATGTTTCAGTAAGTTCATCAGCGGAACCAGAACTAAAAAATGCCGCATAAACTAAATTTACACCTAAAATCCCCAAGGCTTCTTGTTGTTGTAACCTTCCAGGATCTTTGATTTTAACATGGATGATTATATCATTGCCTGCGCATCCGGGCACATTGTTAAATCTTATGCCCATCCAACCATGGGGAGTATTACCACCACGGGAACTAGTTGAAACTGTATCAGCAAATGAGAAGAAACGGCTTTTTTTACCACGCCCATCTTGTAAGCGCTCATTAAGTAAATCAAACTCATAGGCCACCATTTGCCTGACTCGCTCTTCACTGACATAGCGTGACGACTTACCATATATGGAGTCACTAAATGTCATATCATATGCAGAAATAGTTTTTGCCACTGTTTGTGAAGCTCTACCTGCTTGAAAAAAATGCCTGGCCACCTCTTGGCCAGCGCCAATTTCGGCAAAGGTTCCGTATATTGTTTCATCACTATTTAATGCTAATGCTTTTTGGCGAACAGATATGATAGATGACATTAAACAAACTCCACTTGCTGATTTTTACAGATCCCCTATTAAAACAAATTCTGGTGGTATAGGGAAAGCTTATGGGCCATACATAATTAACAAGATAGATTTCAATACCTTTGTCCTGTTTATGCACGCTACATATTTGTAGTTAATTAAAATAAAAGTCCATTAGCTGCACTAATTGGCCATTACCACCTTTTTCAGCGTAGCCACCACGCACTTCATCAGTCCAAGCATTAATATCGAAATGAACCCATGGAGTGTCTCTCACAAACTTTTCTAGAAATACAGAAGCGGTAATTGCCCCTCCCATCGCACTGCCACTATTTGCAGTATCGGCAAAAGTACTCTCAAGAGGCTTATTAAGGGCTGGAATTTGTGGCATTAACCAAACAGGGTCTCCCACTTCAAAGGATTCTTTTTCAATTTTACGAGCTATGGATTCGTCGTTTGTAAACATTCCACCAACAGTAAGGCCTAAAGACACTCGACTTGCCCCCGTTAGTGTAGCCATATCTATTAGTAAACTCGGTTTATCTTTGCCTGATTTGCTGGAAGCGAGACTTAGAACGTCGGCTAAGACTAAACGACCTTCAGCATCGGTATTATCAATTTCAACTGACGTGCCTAAATGCCCAGTAATTATATCGCTCGGCCTAAAAGCATTGTTCGCTATGGAATTTTCCACACAGCCTAAGTAAAAATCAAAAGGCGTTTTAACTCCGCTACTAATTAATTGGTAAGCCAAACCAAATACACTGGCTGAGCCTCCCATATCTTTTTTCATCCAGCGCATATAAGCGCCCGTTTTTAAATTCAAACCACCGGAATCAAAAGTTACTCCTTTACCCACAAAGGCAACTGGCTTTTTAGAAGAGGTGGGGCGATATTTTATGTGAATTAATCGAGGTAAATTTTCACTGGCTTTTCCTACAGCCATCATTAAATTCATATTTTCTTTCTCTAAGCGCTTTTCATCCCAAATAGTTACTGTCGTATTTTTTAAGCCAGTGAAAATACTTTTAGCCAACTTGGCATAACTTTCTGGGTACAATTTATTTGGTGGGGTATTCACAAGATGCCTTGAGAAGTTAATTGAAGTGGAAAGTAAGTTCGCTTTATCTACAGCTTTTTCTTGATCTTTTTTAGGTTTGTGAAAACTCACAACATACTCTGTTTGCTTTTCTTGCTTAACCACTTTTTTGTATGCGTATTGAGCCATGTTTATGCCAACAATGGCACCTTCAGTGGCCTCTTTAGAACAGTCAACGAATATAACCTCTACCTCATCATAGCTTAACCAGTGCTTTACGACTGAACCCACAGCATCTCTGTATAATGAGTAATCCGAAAGGCCTTCAAATTTACAGCGATCGTCTTCATTTTTAGGTAAAACAAAAAACACTGGTGCTAGCTCGCCATCGGCTTTTATAAATGTTGGCTTATCATCAGCTATTTTCTCGGCAACCCATGGGCTGACTGTTTTTTTAGCAATTGAAACTGCCTGCGAGTTTTTACTGATTACATAAACTTGCGGCAGACTGCTCACTTCCATAGCATCAAACATTTTAATAGATGTGAATTTGTTTTTCCCGATAAACTTAAGTTCTTTCAACAACATAGAGCTCTTCCTTAATTTAACTTATTAAAAGTTATTTGCCTTAAACCATGCAATAAAATTATAACTTACTGCATTTATTTACTTAGCTAAATGCTAATCATGTACTTTTACCGTAAAATACATTTATGGCCAACGAGAATTTACGCATCATGCTCTGGAATGTTGAAAACCTCTTCATCTACCTCGATAAATATAACAATGAGGACTTAAGCACATTAAGTGAGATTAAATGGCAGAAGATGTCTAATGCCTCTACCCCGAATAAGTACTTAAATAAAATTTTTGGTTTAAAAAAATCAATTGATGAAATAGACCCCGACGTTTTAATGCTCAACGAAGTGGGTGGTATAGAGTCCATTGAAAATTTTAACAGCCTATTCTTAGATTCTAAGTACAAAGCCTACTTACTTGAGGGCAATTCAGACCGCGGCATTGACGTAGGCTACCTAGTTAAAAAAGATCTAGATTTTGATGTCAGTATAACAAGCCACAAAGACCGCCAAATACCGCTTAAATATACTAACGACCCCGATGATGTTAAATATTATATTTCAAGAGATGTATCCGAACTTCAGCTAAAAATAAATAAGAAAGCTAAATACGTTTTCTTACTCACTCATTTAAAGTCTAAATTAGATCTACAAGGAATAGACAAAGAAGGTATTATACGCAGAACTGCTGAGGCAAAATTGCTTACTGACATTTACTTAGAGCGACAGGCCGAACTTCCTGACACCCCTATTTTTGTTTGTGGTGATTTCAATGGAGTTTTAGAGGACCCACGCCATACTGAGTTTCAATATTTACGTAATGAATCTAAATTAGTGGATACCTTAGAGTACTCCAAAGTATTTAAAACAGCACCAAGAACCACACAGGTTCAATTTAGAATGAACTTGAGAACAGACTATCAGTTTGATTATATATTATTTAACCCAAAATACTCTAAACTTATAATTCCTGAAGAAAGCTATATTTACTATTACCTCGATGAAAATGGCAACCCGATGATGATACCTAACTCATTAACTGAACGCTATAAACTAGCTTCGGACCACTACCCTGTTGTTGTTACTTTAAGTCCCCAGGGCTATATTGGTAAGCTAACTAATTAGCTTAACGGATGCGCTAATAATAACTAAAATTCAGTAAGTCTCAAAAAATACCCTCTCGTAAAGTAAATTTATTAGTTTGCCCTTCTTTACTTCACTACAAAGTACTTGCTCTCATGCTTTTATATAAACTCTGCTTACTCCATATTGGTCACCAAAGTGTTGAGTTTGTAGACTGGTCCAGTTGCAAGATATCTGCATGAAAATTATAATTTTAACATATGCTATTATTTTCTATACATTTTAATTATAAAAAAATTTCTACGATCATTTTTTTTATTATTTTTATTGCATTTACCAGTGATGCTTACGGAAAGAAGCATTCTACCAACAATGTAAATCCTCGAAAATGGCAAGCAGTTCTTAATAAAGTCATACCCAAAAAGCTTTGTCGAAAAAATGGACCTATTAACGTTTGTTACAGTAAATCCGTGGACAGATGCAAAGAACTCATTCGAGTTAACCTCGATAAGTGTAGCCCAGCTTTGAGCTCATTTCCACATAAGAGAAAATTTACTACCAATAAAGCTAGAAAAATTGCTAGTGATATGGGCCGCTGCGTAGATCGTGTTTTGATAAAAAAACTCAAAATTTTCGGCCCACGCAAGCAAGGGGTAATTTCTTGTGATTTTTTATAAAAATAGACGCTTTTCTTTAATATTATTTATCTTAGTTTTCGGACTATTTACCACGAAATGCGTGGCTTACGCTGATTCATGCCTAGCAAAAGACAAGTCTGGGGAAATAGTTCTAGGAGAAGATGGTTTTCCTCAGTTGTCTGCTTCATTTCTACTTCTCAAGGAAGATTTACGTGAAAAACGTGAGTGCCAAACTTACCCAGACAAGTGTCGCGAGCAAGTTGCTGAGCGAGCTCGGGTTCTACGACAAATAGCCAGAGATAAAAAAGCAATATACGACGATTTAGAAGAACAAATATTTGGTACAGATACAGAAGAGCTAGTAGTGGCAGTTCATAAAGTTTTGCAAAAAGATAATGGAGCTGCTGTTGGTACAGCTCTCGAGAAAACGTCTCCTTTTTTAAATGGGGTCGGCAGCTACGTCGGCGCTCGACTATCTGGAAAAGTGGCTCAGTGAGGCCTTATGAACACGGCTATTTCAGGTACCGTAGATAGGTCATACGCAGCTGGTAAAGATGTGTTTCATGACACTATAGAGCGTATTGTTAAAGGTATAAAGGCAGGTAAATCGTTAGCAGGAAAAACCTTGGGCCTAGTGGGTATAGTAAGTGCGCCGGCTTTTATAGCTGGCTCAGCCACTGCAGGAGCCCTAGGTTTGTTAACGGGAAATAAACGAAAAGTTACTGAATATCGAATTTGCCAGGGTACAGTTAGTCATAACCAAGATGGCACAGAGGTCACTGACCGCAGTAGCCATTTTACTCAGCGTCAACTTTACAGGGATGGTATAGCTGTATCCTATGAAAATGTTGAGAAAGTTCTTTCCAGCCCAAGAAATAAAAGTAACCCAAGAATATTTGAAGCAAAAGAAGCGTATAAACTAGGAGACCGTTTCTCTAAAAAGAAATACGAAATTGAAACTTGCTGTAGCCGTCGCAATAGGTTTGGGTTAGATGATCCTTTTTTAGCGCATGAGTGCGCAAAGTACGGTGAGATTTTTCAAAAAAGAATCTCAGGCCTAAATGGTCACCCTTACTCTCACCCCATAAAAAGTAGCGGCCCAGATGATGGAAGTCGTGGTAGTAATTAATTCAGGTGCCTACAGCTTGCTGATATTGCGAGTGCCATGATTGGCGGCCAAATTTAATCTGTTTATATAAAGTCTGGAATTAATCAATGCATATGTTCAAATATTATTGTTACTAAATCATTATATTCAACCTCTGTATGAAGTACTTTTTTTTGTTATTAGTCATAACAACTGGGGTGTTACCTCACTTTAATTTTTGGTTATTAAGCTTTGTATTGTGCTAACACTCACTTTACTCACCTCAACCATCACTTATTGTTTTTTTTTGCTCTGCTAAGCTACTAATAATCATTAACAATCTCATAATAAAACGAAATTAAGGAAAAAATGTCTAAACTTTTACACGACTTTGGTCGATAGGTCTTATGTCTGTATGTAAGTTGAAGGAGAATTAATGAGTTCATTTATGAATGAAGATAAGGTCAAACAACTTATCAAAATATCAAATACCTGTGACAATAGTTTGCTCAACGATCTTATTGATCTGTTTGCCTCTGAAACCTTAAGATTAATTTCAGAAATTAAGGTCGCAACTGGTGAAAAAAGTATATTAAAAATACATAAATCTGCCCGCTCACTTAAATTAGGCGCAGATTATATTGGTGCTAAAAAGCTCTACGAGATTAGTGACCACCTTGAAAAAGAAGCCTCCAAAGGACATATCCCTAGAAATATAGAAACCATAATTAATGAACTTGAATACTACTACTGCCAATCCAGTGAGTTTTTAGACAAGAAAAAGGTAGCCTAATGAAAAAAAATTCTGACTATATAATAGATGAAACTTTTGCTAGCCGGATTAGAGTTATTGGCAACCTACAAATGAACATAAGTTCATTTGAGGCTTATATAAATGACCAAAGTATAAAGCTAACTCCATTAGAGTTTAAACTTCTACAGTTTTTCTGTGGAACTGGTGGAAGAATGTTCTCACGAAAAGAACTCTTAACATACGTTTGGGGTGAAACTCATGTTTTAAAACGAACTGTAGACTCTACTATTGCTGGGCTTAGAAAAAAAACTAGGCAGTGGGACTTTAAAATTCGCTCTATTTATGGGGTTGGCTACCAACTAGATAAAGCATCTTGATAATTTTCAACTTGATACAATAAAATAAAATTTTCACCTTTTATGTATCATGTTTTAACAAAAATTAAAAAAATTAATCTTTAATTGTAAAGATTTGGTAAAGTTAAAGTACGTCGTGATTGAGCTAGCCAAGGATGTATACCCTTACTCAGTTTTGTTTATAAGCCTATGGAGGGTGCTATAATGAATAAGTTTTTAGGTCTAATATTATTGGTTCTACCGCTGACTGCCTGCATTGGAACAGGCAATGACGAACAAGCAGAAGTTAGAGTCAGTAAATACAATGTAAATTCCTTTTCAATGAATAAGTTAGTTTGTGACCCATTTCAGGACACAAGCCCTACCGCAACTAGTGGTTTAAAAGCTAAGCTATACACTATGGCCGGCGGAGAAAAACCTAATAACTTAGATACATTTTACAATTCTGGAGTGATGTCTGACAAAGATTTATTTTTTAGTGAAGTTAATGTCCCTACAAGAATATTCTCACTCGGCTTTCCAACTGAAACCGGTGAAGTGGTTAAAGCTGACGACGGTACTGACTTAGTTGAGTGGTTTGCCCTAAGAATGGAATCAAAACTAAAGTTAGGACCAAACGATGAAGAAGGCATATATGAGCTTGCTTTACTTGCCGATGATGGTTCAAGGTTAAGTATTAAAGATGAAAATGGAGCCTATGTGGTGGCTGTAGATAATGATGGCTTACACCCTACTAAAATGGGCTGTGGTAGCTCTGTAACGATGACTGCAGATACAAAGCTATCTGTACAAATAGATTATTTTCAAGGGCCAAGGTGGCATATCTCTGTAATTCCAATGTGGAGAAAAGTAACAGCTGAAACTTTGGCAGAACCTAGGTGCGGCCAACTAGGCAATAGCTTATTTTTTGATTCCAACAATAATTCAAGCCCACAACCGGCTTATAATGAGCTGTTATCTACAGGCTGGAAACCCATTGCCACTGATAACTGGGAAATTGAAGGCGAAGGCGAGTTTAACCCCTGTACTGAGGGTGAAGGTTTAGTAATGTCTAACTTTAATGTCGGTTCAGACGCTGAAGGCCTTGTAGTAGTTACATGGACTACCGACAAACCTGCCACTTCGCAGTTAATGGTTATTGATGTTAATAATGGTCAGGATTATGGCCCAGCCAGTGATAATATACTGAGAACTGAACATTCGATAACCATGGACCTAGTTAGTATTGGTTTAAGTGTTGATATTACTGGTGTGTCTGTAGCTGAAGATTTAAGTAAAGCCATGAGTGACCCTCAAAAGTGGAACCCTTAAGCCAAGGCAATATTAAATAAATTTTAATAAAAAAAGCCATTAGTTATGATCAGTACCCCAAAAGTGGGACAGATCATTATTACTAATGGCTTTTTATATCAATTAAGTTTTATATTTAAATTATTTTTTGAGACTGTAGAATATTTTGTGTAAGTGAGATTTCTTAAAAGCCTTGAAAACCAAATTATTTTCAAGGCTGAAATTCTTCTATCCTTATTAATCGAGATTGTAAATATTTTTTTATA
>Ga0079203_1000252_pt1 | contig 43334 bp, 50 predicted proteins | sample PorBlaMBantryBay_FD_68602 | JGI IMG/M metagenome (GOLD analysis project Ga0079203, IMG submission 68602) | Marine algae microbial communities from Bantry Bay - Bantry Bay, Ireland | ecosystem: Host-associated > Algae > Red algae > Blade | place: Bantry Bay, Ireland
CCTAATTTGCGCAAGACTCGATACAAAGCTCCAACTTCCGTCGGGCTACCTTGGCTGGACTTGGAGTTTAGTTTAAACTTCTCACCAGCTAGCAAACGCCAGCTTTGCTTGGCGTACATACTTCGATTATAGTAACTGGTTAAAAAATTGCTAGCTGAGGGGCGCCATGGTTTCAAAGTTCACTTTTTAAGCATATGTATTTAAATGGTCGTAAATTAAGTTAATGGAGGCTGAGAGCGATAAGAAAGTGGCTAGGTAATACTTTTGCTCATTGGGCATAAAAAAAGCAGCACTGAGTTCAGTACTGCTTGTGACAATTCAAAATTTTATAATAAAAATTATTTATAAAGCTTTACAGCCATCTGACCTATAACTAGGAATTTTTTTATTAAAATTCGAAGGATGCTCATGACAAAGAACTTTTAAATCAATTGATTTAGTTATAGTTTTTTCGTCAGTGCTAAATGCTAGATGAAGATTCATGAATTCGTTAGCATCAACTTCATTTGGGTTGTCTTCGTTTCTTTCTCTTGTCATTTTGCTAAATTCGTCCCTAATTATTTGAATCATATCAGCTTTAGTTGCAGTAAATACAAATTCAAAAGAATTAGATTTCTTATCTTTGTCATTAACATTGATTGTACTTTCATCTAATTCATTCCAGCCTGTAAGTTGTTCAGTTAATTCACCTTTGCTATTTTTACTATAAAAAGCAATTTTAACAACCTCAGCAGCATCATCTAATTTGATCATATCCTTGTCAGAAAGGGAGAAATCAAAACGAATAACTTGCGGACTAACACTCTCACCAGCTAATTCTTCTTGTAGGGTTTCAAGTTCTTTTTCAGTTAACTCAATATACTCTTTGTCAGCGAAGGCTTTATAAAGAGTTAGAGTTGTAACTTCAAACTCAGGGCTGGAGTTTTTTACAGTAATTCCCTCAGCTTTGGCATTAACCGCTTTAGGTTCGCCTTGATATATAGAGATAGATTTTCTTTTGTTGTTACTATCTAGGTCATCACAACCAATAATAAAAAAGGCTGATAAAACAAGTAAGCCTTTATATTTAAGTGACGTTCTGACATTTTTTGTTACTGAATTCATTTTGAAAGTCTCCTAAGTGACTGAAATTAATATACGTTCATTAGTAATAACCAATAATAGTTCAATATCTATGCCTTATTGAGGCCCTATTGGAGCAATCACTATTGCTCAAAGAAGTTAAGTTTCCTTGCTTGCTCCTTTAGTAATACCAATCCTATTAAATAATCCCCTAAATTAGTGTTCAGTTTTATTTAGGTTTAATTTTTGTGACCAGAAAGAAACCGCAAGCCTAGCGAAGCTAAGCAGAGGATTTCTTGACCTGAAAAATATTTAAAAATGAATGAAAATGGTTAGTAAATTAGGGCATTATTTGATGGAATTGGTATAAGTCCAAACTTTACATTTTTTAAACTAATAATTGAATAGCTTATGCCTTGAAGGTAATTGTTGATTTGATTTTACGGAGAAAATTAATGGCAAGATCAGGTAATAGAAAAACACAATCTAAGGCTAAGCCCAGAGGCAATAAACCTAACAACACTCGTCCGCATGGTAGAGCTGTCCCCGGTATACACTCGGTTAAAGAAGTTTTTGAAGTTCGCCCTCATAAGGTGCTAGAGCTTTGGGTAAAAGACAGCTTTGAAAACAAAGAAATCCAAGGGGTTATTGAAAAAGCTAAATATTCGGAAGTAAAACTTAAGAAAGTAAAATCGCAAGATCTCAGCCAAATTTGTGAGACTCACCAAGGGATTGTGGCCTTTGTAGATGAAACTCCAGAGCTAATTTGGGAAGACATTAAAAAAGACGACCCAGCTATTTACCTTTGTTTAGATGAAATTCAAGATCCTCATAATCTGGGTGCAATATTAAGGACCTCATGGCTTCTGGGTGTAAAAGGCATTTTTGTGGCCAATCAAAAGTCAAATTTACTTACTCCATCAGCTTGTAAAGTGGCGTGTGGTGGGGCCGAGCATGTACCAGTAGATTTTCACAGTAGTTTACCGAACCTTTTAAAAGAGCTACAAAAGCATAATTTTTGGGTTTACGGATTAGATATGGGCGGCAAGCATGACTTGTGGAGTAGTGAACTCCAGTTGCCAGAAAAAATTGTATGGGTTATCGGAAATGAGGGGAAGGGAATAAGAAAGCCCATTAAGAATATTTGTGATGAAATTGTCCATATAGAACAAACTAACAGGGGAGCGAGCTTTAACGCTTCTGTTGCTACAGCCATTGCCCTAGGTGAAACAGTCAGGCGTCACAGGCAAGATAGCTAGGGACTTTTTAATGTCCCATGTAAGTTTTAAGTTACACTTCAATCCCGCAATTCATAAATTTTCAATTTGGGTTAACAGATAAGCAAGAAGCTCTATTTTTTAAAACTGCACTTTATTTTTTTGCTAGGCTCTTTCAGTCCTAAGGCTGTGTAATACTCCGGAGTTAAAAGTCCAACGATGGCTTTTGCAGTTCTACATGGTCCACTTGTAATACTGACTTCAGTTATTTGAGAAAAATCATTATCCACGTATTTAATATTCATGTTCCATCGGTTGAAGCAATTATTGCTTTGCGAATAACGAATTTCATTATTTAATATTTGTAACTCTGAGTCGGGATAGTCGGATTTACTGTTGCTGCGAATTAGAGATTGGTCATCATTAACAGTGAGTAAGTAAATACTTTCGTTTAAAAGTTCAGTGGAAAACATTTTAGTATTTATAGTTAAATTTAAAAAAAGATCTTCGCTTGTTTGATCTATCACATTGTTTTTAAGTTCAACCTCGCAAATATAAATAGGGTTAAGGTTATAGTAGCCATTTTTAAACTGTTCTTTATCAACAATAATTTCAGCAGATAGATTTGTTGAAAGTAAAAATATTAAAGTGAGTAAAGTTAATAATGATTTCATAAAATTCTCCTAAAATAGATTTTAAATGCAATACATATGCCATTGGAAGGTTTAGGAGCTGCTGTAAGTAATTGAAATTACATGCTAAGATTAGACTGTAGAAGGTCTAAGAGTTGTCTGTAGTATCAGTTTTACATGAATTCAAGTTATTGTTTGGAAGTTCGACATTAAGTGGGTTCGAGATCTGTTTAACGCCGCCAGATTTTGGGTAATTATTGACTTTTAGAGATACCAGCGTAACTAACGCTGCTAGTTATTAGGCATATACCTAAAAAACACCTAAAAAATGAAGAAAAAGCAGTTTTTTCGGTTGTTAACATAGATTTTAGTATTGACCCTTAAGGAAACATTAAATATCTATTGATGTTACTTAATTAAACTTTATAATTTCTGAATACTTGGAAGTTATGAGTGTTTGTTGCTGGATTAGCTCAATTGGTAGAGCAGCTGATTTGTAATCAGCAGGTTGCGGGTTCAAGTCCCATATCCAGCTCCATTTTTTTTAAGTTAGCCAATCTATTTGGTTCCTGTCTTAAGGGCAGAAATTAATAGGTTTAGTGGAGAGGTGCCCGAGTGGCTAAAGGGGACGGGCTGTAAACCCGTTGGCGTATGCCTTCGTAGGTTCGAATCCTACCCGCTCCACCATTTTTTTGATTCTGAAAGGTTAAACTTTTGGAAAGTATATTTAAAGCGGGAGTAGCTCAATTGGTAGAGTATCAGCCTTCCAAGCTGAGGGTTGCGAGTTCGAGACTCGTCTCCCGCTCCAACTACGCAGAGGGTATTAAATTGCCCATGTGGCTCAGTGGTAGAGCACACCCTTGGTAAGGGTGAGGTCGAGAGTTCGATTCTCTCCATGGGCACCACGCAGCCGAGTCAAAATCAAAGATTTTGATTGGTGCGTCCAGGAGAAAGAGGAGGCGATCTTTGCGCCAACGAACTCGGAGTGGTGGAAGCGTAGCTTCCCAGTTCCACAAAGCTGTGCTGAACTTTAGCTGCAGTTATAAGGTTGAAAGAAGGAAACTTCTAAGATTTGTTAGAATTTAAAACTTTGAATAAAAGTTATTGAAATTAAAACTAAACAAGAGCGAAGGCTCACAATGAGGAGGACTTAAATGTCTAAAGAAAAATTTGACCGTAGTAAGGAACACGTAAACATAGGAACTATCGGTCACGTGGATCATGGTAAAACTACTTTAACAGCGGCTATCACGACTGTACTTGCAAAAGCAGGCGGCGGAGAAGCTCAAGCTTACGACATGATCGATAAAGCTCCAGAAGAAAGAGAGCGTGGTATTACAATTTCGACAGCTCACGTTGAGTATGAAACTGCAACTCGTCATTACGCTCACGTTGATTGTCCAGGTCATGCCGATTATGTGAAAAACATGATCACTGGTGCTGCCCAAATGGATGGAGCAATTTTAGTTGTATCTGCTGCTGATGGCCCAATGCCACAAACTCGTGAGCACATCCTTCTTGCACGTCAGGTGGGTGTTCCATCGCTTGTTGTTTTCATGAACAAAGTTGATCAGGTTGATGATGCTGAGCTTTTAGAGTTAGTTGAGTTAGAAATTCGTGAGTTACTATCTAAATACGAATACCCAGGTGATGATATTCCTATAGTTCAAGGTTCTGCTTTAAAAGCACTTGAAGGTGATACTAGTGCAATAGGCGCTGAGTCTGTTCTTAAGTTAATGGCTGCTGTAGATGAGCATATCCCAGCTCCAGCTCGTGTAACTGATAAGCCGTTCCTTATGCCGATTGAGGATGTATTCTCAATTTCAGGTCGTGGTACAGTTGTTACTGGTAGAATCGAAAGAGGAATCGTTAAAGTTGGTGAAGAAGTTGAAATCATCGGATTAAGAGACACAGCTAAAACTACTGTTACAGGTATTGAAATGTTCCGTAAATTACTAGATGAGGGACAGGCTGGAGATAACGCAGGTTTATTACTTCGTGGTACTAAAAAAGAAGACGTTGAGCGTGGTCAGGTATTAGCAGTTCCGGGTTCAATTACTCCACATAAAAAGTTTAAAGCTGAAGCTTATATTTTAAATAAAGAAGAAGGCGGACGTCACACACCTTTCTTTAATGGTTACAGACCACAGTTTTACTTCAGGACTACTGATGTAACTGGTGTTGTTACTTTAAAAGAAGGTGTAGAAATGGTTATGCCTGGTGATAGAGTTGAAGTTGAAGTTGAGCTAATTGGCCCAATCGCAATGGAAAAAGAATTACGCTTTGCCATCCGTGAAGGTGGACGTACAGTTGGTGCGGGTGTAGTAACTGATATAGTAGAGTAAGTTATTGATTCTGGAAGGGTAGTAGCTCTAATTGGTAGAGCGGTTGACTCCAAATCAATAGGTTGAGGGTTCGAATCCTTCCTGCCCTGCCAATTTTTACTAATTTAATATAATTTTTTTCTAAAAAAGCGCATTTTTAACTAAATGCGCTTTAACTTTAAATGGAATATTTATGGAAAATAAAAATGGTAAAATAATAACAGTATCTTTTTTACTAATGGCAGCTCTTGCGCTTTTAGTATCAAGAGTACTATTTGAAACAGCTTCCGCAGCATACGGGCCGATAGCTAAGTTTTACTCACAAGACATAGCGAAGCATGGTTTGCCTATGCTTGTAGCCTTAATTACTTTTGCATCACTGCAGTTTAATAAAGGGGTCGTTAAGTGGGCTGATGAAGTAATTACTGAAACAATGAAAGTGGTTTGGGTGTCTAAAAAAGACATTGTGGCGATGACAATTGTAACTATCGTTATGGTAATGATCTCAAGCGTTGTCTTAATGGTTTTCGATTTCGCTTCAAGTAATGCTGTTAAATTGATTTTAAACTAAAGGGACAATAATATGTCAGAAAATGTTTCAGAAAATCCAAATGAAGAAGTGGTTGAATCTCAAGAAGTTGAAGGTACAGATCCTGAGAACACAGTTCCTGAAAGGGATACTTCACATATGAAGTGGTATGTTGTTAATACTGCTACAGGTAGTGAAAATACAGCAAAAAACTCAATAACTGAAAGAATTAACTCTTTAAAAATGGGTAAATATTTTGGCGAGATCTTAGTTCCTATGGAAAGTACTGTGGAGATGGTCAAAGGTAAGAAGAAGGAAAGAAATAAGAAATTTTTTCCTGGTTATATTTTTGTTAAAATGGATTTGGTTGATCAGGCTTGGCATTTAGTTAAAAATGCATCAAAAGTGTCTGGCTTTGTTGGCAATAATAATAGACCAGCTGAAGTGTCTGAACAGGAAGTAGCTAAAATTACTAAGCAAATGACATCTGGTAGCGAAGTTACAAAAGCTAAAGTGACCTTCACTGTGGGCGAAAGCGTCATGGTAACTGACGGTCCATTTAGTAACTTTAACGGAACTGTAGAGGATATTAACGAAGAAAAAGCTAAAGTTAAGGTTTTAGTTAGTATTTTTGGTCGTCCGACACCAGTAGAGCTTGACTTTGTACAGGTAGAGAAAGCATAACAAGGAACTTAAACTAATTTAAGTAATAATACTAAACCTCAAGCTGGAGATTTATCTCTGGCTTTATGTGCTAGGAGTGGGAAATATGGCAAAAAAAGTAAGTGGCCAAATTAAACTACAGATACCGGCAGGGAAGGCTAATCCAGCTCCTCCCGTTGGACCGGCGCTCGGGCAACATGGGGTAAACATCATGGACTTCTGTAAGCAGTTCAATGCTAAAACCCAGAAAATGGGCGATACCATTGCACCAGTTATTATAACTGTTTACGCTGACCGATCGTTTAGCTTCATAATCAAAACCCCGCCGACATCTGTATTGTTGAAAAAGGCAATGAAATTAAAAAGTGGATCTAAAATGCCACAAAAAGATAAAGTCGGAACTGTTAGTCAGGCTCAAATCAAGGAAATCGCTGAAACGAAGCTTCCTGATTTAAACTGTCTAAGTATTGAAAGTGCAATGTCGCAAGTAGAAGGTACTGCGAAGAGCATGGGTCTTGAAATCGGTAAATAGAGGGTAAATGATGGCTAAAGGAAAAAGATTTAAATCTAACTTTGAAAAAGTAGATCGTAATAAGAAGTATTCAGTAGATGAAGCTATGGATTTAGTAATCTCTACTGCTAATACTAAATTTGATGAGTCTGTAGATGTGTGCGCACGTTTAGGTGTTGACCCAAAACAATCAGATCAACAAGTAAGAGGAGCTATTGCCTTACCTCACGGTTTAGGTAAAGAAGTTCGTGTTTTAGTTTTTGCAAAAGGTCCTAAAGAGGCTGAAGCAAAAGACGCAGGCGCAGACTTCGTGGGTGCTGATGACTTAGTTGAAAAGATTAAAGGGGGTTGGTTAGACTTTGATAAAGTAATCGCGACTCCAGATATGATGGCGACTGTTGCTAAGGTAGCAAAAGTTTTAGGCCCACGTGGTTTAATGCCTAACCCTAAAGTGGGAACAGTAACTATGAATGTTAAAGATGCAGTTACTGGCGAGAAAAAAGGTAAGCTTGCTTATCGTGTTGAAAAAGCCGGTATCGTTCATGCTTCTATTGGTAGAAGCTCTATGGGTGCAGATAAAATTAAAGACAACTTTAAAACATTATTTGCAGCATTAATGAAAGCAAAACCAGCTTCAAGTAAAGGCGTTTACATGAAGAGCCTAGGCGTATCATCTACGATGGGACCTGGTATTGGGGTGGATGTAAGTTCAGCTCAAGCCGCTATTAAATAAATTATAAACCACGCGGTCAGAGACAACAGGCGCCTTCAATCAGAAGGCTTAATTTAACAGCCTGTCGAGACGGTAGAGTGAAATTAGTTTTTTAACTTCTCTCCTGATTCGCTAAACAAAGTAAGAATTATAAAGGAGGTGAAAGAGATATGATGACTAGAGCTAAAAAAGTTCAGGAAATCCAGACTCTTTCCGACAAATTCGGAAAATCTAAAGCTGCGTTTTTAGTAGACTTCATCGGCATGAACGTTGAAGAAGTTACTAATTTACGTAAGAAACTCACACCATTAGACGCTGAGATGAGAGTCGTGAGAAATACCCTGGCTAAACTTGCCCTAAAAGATCATCCTGAAATGAGCGAAGCCATTTCTGGTGAATTCGTTGGTACAAATGCCATCGTTTTTGCTTATGAGGATGTTTCTGCACCAGCCAAGGCTTTAAGTGAATACAGTAAAGATGTAGACGCCTTAAAGATGAAGTCTGGTGTAATGGACGGAAAAGCCTTAGATGCAAATGCAGTTAAATACTTAGCTACACTACCATCTAAAGAAGAGTTACAAGCAATGTTATTAAGCACATTCTTAGCTCCTATGTCTAAACTAGTAAGAACTTTCAATGAAGTTCCAAGTAGTTTTGCAAGGACTTTAAATGCTTATAAAGACACAAAATAAATAATAGTAAGTTTAATTTTTTTTAATTTTAATAAATAAATAGGAGGTCAGAAATGGCTGTATCAAAAGAAGAAGTTGTAGATTTTTTATCAAATATGCCGGTTATCGAGTTAGCTGAAATGGTTAAAGAACTTGAAGATAAGTGGGGTGTTAGTGCTGCTGCTCCTGTAGCGATGGCTGCTGGACCTGCTGCTGGCGGAGCTGCTGCAGAAGAAAAAACTGAGTTCGACGTTATGCTAATGAGTGCTGGATCAAGTAAAATTGGTGTAATTAAAGAAGTTCGTGCGATCACTGGATTAGGTCTTAAAGAAGCTAAAGATCTAGTTGAAAGTGCTCCAAAAGCAGTTAAAGAAGGCATCCCTAAAGACGAAGCTGAAAAAATCAAAGAAGCTTTAGCTAAAGCTGGCGCAACTGTAGAAGTTAAGTAATTTATTTTACTGTTTGCTGTCTCTGAAGTTCAGGGACAGCAAAATTATAATGCAAATTGTATACGTCAAAACTCTAATGCTAATGAGTTTTGATTTTTTAGCTCAAATAATACTCTAAACTTAATTCCTTAAAACAATATAAGGCATTAAGTTTAGAGTAAAAATCTCATCAATAAGGAGAGATAATGGAAACCACTCCAATAGCAGCTTCAAACTTACGTTTAAGAAAAAGTTTTTCTCGAACTGAGCAACTTACAAAAATTCCAAACTTAATTGAATTACAGAAAAATTCATACGAAAGTTTCTTACAAAGAGACGTGGATCCTGACCGTAGAGATATGGACGGATTAAATGGTGTTTTTAAATCTGTATTTCCAATTAGTGACTTCAATAATACTTCAAGCTTAGAGTTTGTCGGCTACACATTAGAGCCAGCTAAGTATGATGTTGAAGAGTGTCGCCAGCGAGGAATGACATTCGCAGCACCAATAAAAGTAACTTTACGTTTAGTTGTTTTTGATGTTGATGAAGAGACTGAAGCTAGAAGTATTAGAGATGTTAAAGAGCAAGAAGTTTATTTAGGAGAAATTCCATTAATGACTTCTAACGGTTCATTTATCGTAAATGGTACCGAGCGCGTTGTTGTTTCCCAGTTACATAGATCGCCAGGTGTATTTTTTGATCACGATAATGGTTCAAATAGTACAAATGGAAAATTTATTTATTCTGCTCGTGTAATTCCTTACAGAGGGTCATGGTTAGACTTTGAGTTTGATCAAAAAGATTTACTTTATGTACGTATTGATAGGCGAAGAAAATTCCCAGTCACAATTCTATTAAAAGCTTTAGGTTACGATACTGAAGAGTTATTAAAGTATTTTTATAATATTGAAAGAGTTAAAATTGATAGAAAATCAGGTAAAGTTTTACGTAAACTTGATATCGAGAAAATGGCAGGTCAAAGAGCTGTTGCAGACATAGTTGATCCTAAAGATGGCACTGTAGTTGTTAAGGCTGGTCGTCGTATTACAAGAGCCGTAGTTAGAAAAGTGACTGAGGCCGGAATTACAGACCTTGAGTTAACTACTGAAGACTTAATCGGAAAAGTAATTGGTATGCCAATTATTGATGAAACTACTGGTGAAATTGTTGCCGATGCAAACTCGGAAGTAACTATAGAAGTTTTAGAGCAAATATCAGCTGCTGGTATTTCTAATTTAGATTTAATTTTCTTTGATGGTCTAACAGTGGGTCCATACTTAAGAAATACATTGTTAATTGATAAGGTGACTACAGAAGATGATTCTTTAATAGAAATCTATAAACGTTTGCGTCCAGGTGAGCCACCAACTCCAGAAGCGGCGAAAAAGTTTTTCATGCGTTTATTCTTCAACCCAGAGTCTTATGACTTGAGTGAAGTTGGTCGTTTAAAAATTAACCATAGATTTGGTATCTCATTTGATGAGTGTCCTGTATCGCACAGAACATTAACCAAAGTTGATATCATGAATGTGGTAAAGACTTTAGTTGAACTTAAAAATGGTACTGGCGAAGTAGATGATATCGATCATCTTGGTAACCGTCGTGTGCGTTCAGTGGGTGAGCTTTTAGAAAACCAATACCGTATTGGTTTGGTTAGAATGGAAAGAGCCATTCGTGAAAGAATGAGTTTGCAAGATGTTGAAACAATGATGCCGCATGATTTAGTTAACGCTAAACCTGTGAGTGCTGTTGTAAAAGAATTTTTTGGATCAAGTCAGTTATCTCAGTTTATGGATCAAACTAACCCATTATCTGAAATTACGCATAAACGTAGATTATCAGCTCTTGGGCCTGGTGGTTTAACTCGTGACCGTGCTGGTTTTGAAGTACGTGATGTACATCCAACGCATTATGGTCGTATTTGTCCGATTGAAACTCCAGAGGGACCAAATATTGGTTTAATCGCATCCCTTGCAACTTATGCCAGAATTAACAGTTATGGGTTTATTGAAACTCCCTATAGAAAAGTAACAGAAGGTAAGGCAGACCGTGAAATTAACTATATGTCAGCTCTTGAAGAGTCTGGCCATCATATTGCTCAGGCTGGAAAAGATATTGTTGATGATCAAATCACGGCTGAAAACGTAACTGTACGTGTTGATGGTGACTATGAGAGAGTAGATGTAAGCAGAGTTTCATTATTAGATGTTTCTCCAAGTCAGTTGGTTTCAATTGCAGCTTCTTTAATTCCTTTCCTAGAGCATGATGATGCCAACAGAGCATTGATGGGCTCGAATATGCAACGTCAGGCGGTACCTTTATTGAAGGCCCGCGCACCACTAATAGGAACTGGTGTTGAAAAGTTAGTTGCCCGCGACTCAGGAACAAGTGTTGTTTGTACAAATGACGGTGTTGTTGAAGAAGTGGATGCCTCTAGAATTGTTGTTCGTCGTTTTGCAAAAGGTGGCGAGTTAGGCGGCAACGTTGATATTTACAACTTAACTAAATACCAACGTACAAACCAAAACACTTGCTTTAACCAAAAAGCTATTGTGAATGTTGGCGACAACGTTAAAAAAGATGATATTATTGCCGATGGCCCATCAACAGAGCTTGGTGAATTGGCTTTAGGCCAAAACATCCTAGTGGCCTTCACGCCTTGGATGGGTTACAACTATGAGGATTCTATTTTAATTAATGAAAGATTAATTAAAGATGATGTTTACACATCTGTTCATATAGAAGAGTTCGAGTGTATAGCTCGTGATACTAAACTTGGAAAAGAAGAGATCACTCGTGATATTGCCAATGTTGGTGAAGAGGCCCTTAAAGATATAGATAATAGTGGTATTATTCGTGTAGGTGCTGATGTTCGACCTGGTAATATTTTAGTGGGTAAAGTAACTCCTAAAGGTGAAACACAATTATCACCTGAGGAAAAACTACTTCGTGCGATCTTTGGTGAAAAAGCCGGAGATGTAAGAGATACCTCTTTGCGTGTTCCATCAGGTGTATTCGGAACAGTTATTGATGCTCAAGTTTACAGTCGTGAAGTTTCAAGTAGAGACGAAAGACTTCAAGCCATCATTGATGAAAAGAAAACTAAAATTGAAAAAGACCTTAACATTGAGCAAAACGTTATTCGTAACAACTCTTTAGACAAACTAAAAAGTTTATTAGTTGGTAAAGAAACTACGGGCGTTTTACTAAATGAAGATGGTTCACAAAAACTCCTAGACAAAGCTCAAATTATTGATGCTGCTGATCTAGAATCAATTCCATTTGAATTATTAAGTTATGTTCCTTTGGAGCAGGACCTTGAATATCAAGTGACTCGTATTATTGATGGCGCTCGTAACCAATTAGAAGCTGTAAAAATGGTTTTTGATGAGAAAGTAGATCGTCTAAGAAAAGGTGATGAGTTACCTCCAGGTGTTATTAAGATGGTTAAGGTTTATGTTGCAATTAAACGTAAGCTACAAGTTGGTGATAAATTTGCCGGACGTCATGGTAACAAAGGTGTGATTTCAAGAGTATTACCTTCTGAAGATATGCCTTACTTAGCAGATGGTCGCCCAGTAGATATGGTTCTTAACCCACTTGGTGTACCTTCTCGTATGAATATTGGTCAGGTACTTGAGATACATTTAGGTTGGGCTGCACGAGCTGTTGGTGAGCAAATTGCTGAGCATTTAGAAAAATTTGATATGTCTGAAGCTAAGCAAGCACTAAGAGCGGTGTATAGCAATCCAGAGTTCAAAGAGAAAATTGAAAATGCAGATGAAGCGTCTGTTAAAAAGATGATTAAGAAAGTTGCTGAAGGTGTTCATATTGCGACTCCAGTTTTTGATGGCGCAAAAGAAAGCGATGTAAAAGATTTACTTGCTCATGCTGAGCTTCCATCATCAGGACAAACAATTCTTTTTGATGGTAGAACAGGTGAGCCATTTACAACTCCAGTAACTGTTGGAATTATGTATATGCTTAAGCTTCATCATTTAGTGGAAGAAAAAATTCATGCAAGGTCGATAGGTCCATACTCTTTAGTTTCTCAGCAACCGCTTGGTGGTAAAGCCCAGTTTGGTGGTCAGCGTTTAGGGGAAATGGAAGTTTGGGCAATTGAGGCTTATGGAGCTGCTTTTGCACTACAAGAATTTTTAACTGTTAAGTCTGATGATGTTGCTGGTCGTACTAGAATGTATGAAAGCATTGTTAAAGGCGAAAATCTTTTAGAGCCAGGTCTGCCTGAATCATTCAACGTTTTAGTAAAAGAGCTACAAAGTTTAGCCTTAAATGTTGAACTGATTGAGTCAGATGTATTAACAGAGGCTCCGAAAGATGTAACATCAGTAGATGAAGAGATTAAACATTAGAATTTAAATTTAATTTTTAGTTAAAAACTAAAACAGGGAGACGACCTTGAAAGATTTATTAAACTTTTTTGACAAACCAAAAGATCCATTAGCATTTAATGCTGTACGTATCTCTTTGGCCTCACCTGAGATGATCCGTGACTGGTCATTTGGTGAAGTTAAAAAGCCTGAAACAATTAACTATAGAACATTTAAGCCAGAAAGAGATGGTTTGTTCTGTGCGAAAATTTTTGGACCCATAAAAGACTACGAATGTTTGTGCGGAAAGTACAAGCGTATGAAATACCGTGGTGTTGTTTGTGAAAAATGTGGTGTTGAAGTTACTCAAAGTAAAGTTCGTCGTGAACGTTTAGGTCATATCGATCTAGCAAGCCCGGTTGCTCATATTTGGTTTTTAAGATCTCTACCAAGTAGAATTGGTCATTTACTTAACCAATCATTAAAAGATGTTGAAAGAGTTTTATATTGTGAGGCATACGCTGTAACAGATCCAATGGAAACAACTTTAGAAGAAGGGCAAATCCTTTCGGAAGAAGCTTACCAGAATGCTTTAAATGAGTTCGGTCCGAACTTTAAAGCCTATATTGGTGGCGAAGCAATTTTAGAACTACTTAAAAAAATTGATCCAGAATATTTATCTCGTAAGATTCGTATGGATTTAAAAGAGACTAAGTCTGAAGCTCAAATTAAAAAGATGTCAAAGCGATTAAAAGTGGCTGAAGCTTTTAAAGGTTCAATCAATAAGCCTGAGTGGATGATGCTAAGTATATTACCAGTGATCCCACCAGATCTTAGACCGTTAGTACCATTAGATGGCGGTCGTTTTGCCACATCTGATTTGAATGATCTTTATCGTCGTGTAATTAACAGAAATAATCGTTTAAAAAGATTATCTGAACTTAACGCTCCAGATATTATCATTCGAAATGAAAAAAGAATGCTACAAGAAGCTGTTGATGCTTTACTTGATAATGGTCGTCGTGGAAAAACATTCACTGGTCCTAACAAAAGACCACTTCGTTCATTAAGTGATATGTTAAAAGGTAAGCAAGGTCGCTTCCGTCAAAACTTACTTGGTAAACGTGTGGATTACTCTGGTCGTTCAGTAATTGTTGTTGGACCTTACTTAAAGTTACACCAATGTGGTTTACCAAAAAAGATGGCTTTAGAGTTATTTAAGCCGTTTGTTTATAATAAATTAGAAGAAAGAGGTTTTTCTTCAACTATTAAGCAATCAAAGCGTTTAGTTGAGCAAGAGGCTGTAGAAGTTTGGGATATTTTATCAGAAGTGGTTAAAGAGCATCCAGTAATGCTAAACCGTGCACCAACTCTACATAGACTTGGTATTCAAGCATTTGAACCAGTTTTACATGAAGGTAAAGCGATTCAGTTACATCCATTAGTATGTACAGCATTCAACGCCGATTTTGATGGTGATCAGATGGCTGTCCACGTACCTTTATCTGTTGAAGCACAGGTTGAAACTCGTGTACTGATGATGTCGACAAATAATATTTTATCGCCAGCAAGTGGTAAGCCGGTTATTAACCCTACACAGGATATCGTGTTAGGTTGTTACTGGATGACACGTATTCGTCCGGGAGCCAAAGGAACTGGAAGAATTTTCGCTAGTATCCAAGAAGTTAACTATGCTTTTGATATGGGTGATGTGGATTTACAGGCTGCTATTAAAGTAAGAATTAATGGCAAAATTGAAGATACAAGTGTTGGTAGAGCTATAATGGGTGAGATTGTACCTAAGGGTGTTTCATTCGACGCTGTAAACCGCGTAATGAGTAAAAAAGCATTAGGTGATTTTATTGATATCTCTTTCCGTGTTGCTGGAGCAAAAGCCACTTGTATTTTAGCTGATGCTGTTATGCAAATGGGTTTTAAGTTCTCAACAATTGCCGGTGTGTCTATTTGTTTGGATGATTTAAACATTCCAAAACAAAAAGTAACTTTACTTGCCGACGCCGAAAATCAAGTGAATGAAATTCAGCAGCAGTATGACGAAGGTTTAATTACTGATGGTGAGCGCTACAATAAAGTTGTGGATATTTGGGCTCAAACTGGTGATAAAGTTGCCAAAGAAATGATGAACCAAATTGAAAAAGAAAAAATGATTGTTGATGGAAAAGAAATTGAAACTCCAAGTTTTAATCCAATTTTCGTTATGGCCGATTCTGGTGCCAGGGGTTCAGCGGCACAGATTAGGCAGCTAGCAGGAATGCGTGGTCTGATGGCAAAACCATCAGGGGAGATTATTGAAACTCCAATTACAGCCAACTTCCGTGAAGGTCTATCAGTGCTTCAGTACTTTATTTCTACTCATGGAGCGCGTAAAGGTTTGGCTGATACAGCTTTAAAAACTGCCAACTCAGGATACTTAACAAGAAAACTAGTTGATGTGTCTCAAGACATGGTTGTTAACGAATATGATTGTGGAAGTGATGATGGTTTAGATGTAACTCCATTAATGGAGTCTGGTGAAGTTATCCAGCCACTTGGTGATAGGGTTTTAGGGCGTATAGCTTTAGAAAACATTGTTGATCCAAGAGATGAGTCAATTATTTGTAAGCCAGGTGAGTCAATTGATGAAGAAGTTGTAATCAAAATTGAAGATGCTGGAATTGAAAAAGTTAGAATAAGATCAGTTCTCACATGTAAAACTGTTCGTGGTGTTTGTATAAAATGTTATGGGCGTGATTTGTCGCGTGGTAGTATGGTTAACTTAGGTGAGGCCGTAGGAATTATTGCTGCTCAATCAATTGGTGAGCCCGGTACACAGTTAACAATGAGAACATTCCATTTGGGTGGAACAGCATCTCGTGCGGTTGAACAATCTGTTCATACAGCAAGAACCTCTGGTACAGTTAAATTAGAAGCTGATACAGTTGAAAACAAAGCTGGTAAGCTAGTTGTGATGTCACGTAACAGTGAAATCATTATTAATGATAACTCAGGTCGTGAGCGTGAAAGATATAAATTAGTTTATGGTGCTGTTTTAGAAGTTAAAAATGGCGATCAAGTAGAGCAAGGTAAAAAGTTAGCTGATTGGGATCCGTACTCGGCTCCAATCATTGCCGACTTAACTTCAACAGCAAACTTCCAAGGTATTGTTGAAGGTGTATCAATGACTGAGCAACTAGATCCAGTGACTGGTTTCTCAACTAAAGTAATTACGGAGTCTAAGGCTGCTGATCAAAAGCCAACTATCTTACTTAAAAAAGATGGCGAGCAACTTAATTTGCCAGGTAGAGATATTCCTGCAAGATATGTTTTACCTGTTGGAGCACAGTTACTTATTTCTGATGGGCAAGAAGTTTTTGCTGGTGATGTAGTTGCAAAGATCCATAGAGAAACTTCAAAAACAAAAGATATTACAGGTGGTCTACCACGTGTGGCAGAGCTGTTTGAAGCTAGAAAGCCAAAAGAGGCTGCTATTGTTTCTGAGATCGATGGTTATGTAACTTTTGGTGAAGATGTTAAGGGTAAGCAAAGAGTTATTGTTACTCCTGAGCTTGGTGAGCAAAAAGAATACTTAATTCCTAAAGGTAAACATGTTGCCGTTCGTGAAGGTGAGTTCATAAGAAAAAGTGAAGCACTAATGGATGGGTCGACTAACCCGCATGATATCTTAAAAGTATTAGGCGATAAGGAGCTTGCATTTTATTTAGTAAATGAAATACAAGAGGTTTATAGACTTCAGGGTGTTTTGATCAATGATAAACATATTGAAACAATTGTTAGCCAAATGCTTAGAAAGGTTAATGTTGTATCTCCTGGAGACACAACTTTTATTGCCGGTGCTCATGTTGATAAATACAAGTACGCAACTGAGAATAAAAGAGTAATGGCTGAAGGTGGCCAAGTGGCTACATGTGAACCATTATTATTAGGTATTACAAAAGTATCTTTAAATACTGAGAGTTGGATTTCGGCAGCTTCATTCCAGGAGACTACAAAAGTTCTTACGGAAGCGGCAATTAATTCGAAGTCTGATAACTTACAGGGATTAAAAGAAAACATTGTAATGGGTCGTCTAATTCCAGCGGGAACAGGTGTACCTTATTATAAAAAATGGAAAGTAAAAGTGGAAGAGAGAATTGACGAATCTGCCTTAAATCTACCGGGTTTAGGTGGGGGACATGCCTCTTCTGCAACTGATAATTATCAGTATAATAGATAAGAAAATAGCTTAAATAGACCCAAAAGGGCTTATTTTTAGCGAAATACTACAAAAAAGTGGTTTTTTTGTGGGTTGATATTGACGCAAATATGGATTCGGGGTACTTCAGTACCCTTTACAAGAGGTATAAATGCCAACGATTAATCAGTTAATTAGAAAACAGAGAGTACTACAAAAAGGCAAGTCAAAGTCACCGGCTTTAACAAGTTGCCCACAACGTCGTGGTGTTTGCACCCGTGTGTTTACAACAACGCCAAAAAAACCAAACTCAGCTTTAAGAAAAGTGGCTCGTGTTAGGTTGTCAAATGGCTTTGAAGTGAACTCATACATTCCAGGTATCGGACATAACCTACAGGAGCATAGTGTTGTTCTAATTCGTGGTGGTCGTGTAAAAGATTTACCAGGTGTGAGATATCATGTTGTTCGTGGTGTTTTAGATACTCAAGGTGTAAACGGAAGAACAAATGGTCGTTCTAAATATGGAACTAAAAGACCTAAAAAGTCATAAGGAATATTTGTAGATGTCTAGACGTAAAAGAAGTCAAAAAAGAGAAGTTTCACCTGACCCAGTTTTTGGTGATGTAACGGTTGCCCGTTTTATTAGAAAAGTAATGTTAGACGGTAAAAAAAATATTGCTGAAAAAGTTTTTTACGGTGCTTTAGACCAAATTAAAGAAAAAGTTCCTGAAGAAACTCCACTAAATGTTTTTAAAAAAGCTATTGAAAATGTAAAGCCATCTTTAGAAGTTCGCTCTAGAAGAATTGGTGGGGCAACATATCAAGTGCCAATAGATGTTCGTCCACAAAGACGTTTAACTTTATCTATGCGTTGGTTAGTAAGTTACTCTAGGTCTCGTGGTGAGAAATCTATGTCAGCAAGATTAGCTGGTGAGTTAATGGATGCTTACAACAACCGTGGTAACTCAGTAAAAAAACGTGAAGATGTTCATAAGATGGCAGACGCCAATAAAGCATTCTCTCATTTTAATTGGTAAACATTAATTTTAAATAATATTTATTTTTTAAAGCCACATATTTACTATGTGGCTTTTTTAATTTTAGTTACATGAATAAACAGAAGAACTTCCTGATTCAGAGCCAGGGGAGTCTTCTCCGTCAGCGCCAACAACTGCAACAGTTCCGTTGTAATTTAAACCTACTGCAGTACCAAAATAGTCGCCGCCATTAGGTGAAGAGCTTTTAATGCGAGTTTTCTCATCCCAAGTGCTTCCTGTAGTATTTGTGAAAATATAAGCTGCTCCCGAGTCAGAAACTGAAAAGTCATTTCCTTCAACACCGAGAATAACAAACTTTCCATCCCCAGAAAGGCTAAGGTATTTGCCTGCTTCATCATAAGCAGCCTTATCTGAAAGAATAAGTTTAGACTTTTGCGACCATGTACCACCACTTAATTTATAAATATAAGTGGCTCCAGCATTTGTTGTTCCACCAGGGTCATGTCTCATTGCTCAAACAGCAATTACATCACCAGCATTTGATATGTCTGCGCCAAAGCCAAATAAGTCATTACTTGCACCGTCTGATGCTGTTAATTTGGAGTGTTGTGACCAAGAGCTTTCCGAGCGAGTAAATACGTAAGCGGCACTTCTTGCTGAGTTTTTATATGCAGCGCCTGCCGCTGACCCACCAGTATCCTCATAAGCAGCTGTAAGGACGACAGTGTTTTCATCAGTTGATATATCAACCTTGCGTCCAAACTCATCACCATTTTGTCCGTCAGAAGCTAGAAGCTTTGCTTGCTGACTCCAGGTTGATCCAGATCGAGTAAAACATAGGCAGCTCCGGAATCACTATTTTTTCTTCAGGCACGAGTCACGTATGTATTATTGTTTGACGCAACCCCAGCACCTTTTCCAAAGTGGTCACCACTTGTAAGGTCTGAGCTTACATTTTTAACTAGAAATGGCCAGTTTGTACAGCCAGACCTTTGTTTCCAAAAGCCAAAGGAGATCATCTATGTATGACTTATTGGTGCAAAGGTTAAGATAAGAAGATAAAAATAAATCTTTTTAATAATTACTGTTATTATATAAGCTAAAGCGTAATAGTTTGAGTTTATCTTAAGATTATGGTCTTTTTTGTTAGGAAAATAATTATTCCACATCAATATGTTACATAATAATTTTCATTTTAGTTTATAGTCTAGTAAATAAATAAATAATCTTGTCATATCTATGCTAAGTCCCTAAAATTTAAGAACAACTATGGTAATCAATTTAAAAAACACAGTTAGTTTTTTATAAGGGGAAAATTTAATGTTTAATTTAAAAAATATAAGAGAAAATAACAAAGGTTTCTCACTCATCGAATTAATGATCGTGGTGGCTATTATTGGTATTCTAGCATCTGTAGCTATACCAAACTTTCAAAGGTTTATTCGCAGAAGTAAACAGGCTGAAGCTAAATCAAACTTATCTATGATATATACTGCTCAAAGATCGTTTCATGGTGAGTGGCAGTATTATGATGGCCGCTTTGGCCATATCGGGTTTTCTCCAGAGGGTGACTTGAGGTATCGATATACTACTGCTCAAGTAGCTGCGCCAAGTCCAATTTATAATTCCAGAAAAGGTACTGCAGTAGCTGCAGTAGCCGCTAACAACGTAACCAGTTCAGATGCTTATTGCGCTGCTGTGGGTCCAAATGTGTGTATAGAAGATGCAGCTTCTGCTCAAACTGCCGCAGGCGCTGCCGGCACAGACTCAACTTTTACCGCGACTGCCGGTGCTGATCTTCAAGGCGACAATAATGATGAGTGGACAATTAACCAGGCAAAAGCTGTTATTCAACAATCTAATGGTGAATAATATCGTTTTAATTATAAGTTTTGAAAAGCCTCATTCAATAATGAGGCTTTTTTTTTGGGAGTAATACGGTAAAACCTATGAAGAATATAATAACTTTTAGTTTACTAGTAATATTTTTGAGTTTGATTAGCTCATTAAGTTTAAGTATCAATGAGTCATATTCTGAAATATCAAATATCAAAAAATTTATCCCACCGTCTAAGCATATAAAAAAAATTACCTTTGGGCATGACGAGATAATAGCTGATAGTTTATGGCTGCGTTGGATTCAAAATGTAGATGCTTGTGGTAAAGGGCTAAGTGAAAGAGATAATATTATTCTAGAGGCTGATTTGGAAGGTGGTGATTTATCAAATAGATATAAAACCCTACAAAAAAATATGGTGTGTGATCAGGGCTGGTCATTTCGGATGCTAGACGCTGTTACAGACTTATCTCCAAAATTCCGTATTCCGTATTTAGTTGGTGCTTCAAATTTAAGTGTAATTGCAGAAGATCATATTGGGGCAAAAAGAATATTTGAAAAAGGAGCTAAGGAATTTCCTAATGATTGGCGTCTTTGGTACCAGGGGGCATATCATTTTCTTTACGAACTCAATGATTTGAAAACTGCCGCTGTGTGGTTGAAGCAAGCAGCAGATAATGGAGCTCCTGATTGGCTGTACTCACTAAGTTCAAGGGTGCACACAGATTCCGGTCAGATCGAACTGGGAATTAAAAGGTTGTACGATTATTTAAAAAATCAAACAGATCCAAAAGTAATAAATTCGATTAAAAACAGAATCAAAAAATTAAAAGAAAAATAAACTGAAAAAACCATACAAGATTCCTAATGAACGCTTAATTTTTCGTTTTGGATTCAGTATGTCTAAAGCGAGTTCGGAGCGGAAGGCGCGAAGCCCGAGCACCGTATGTCCAGCATTAAGGCGTCCTACGTGCTCCTCCCCCAAGATACAAGATTCCTAATGAACGCTTAATTTTTCGTTTTGGATTCAGTATGTCTAAAGCGAGTTCGGAGCGGAAGGCGCGAAGCCCGAGCACCGCATGTCTGAGCCTTTAGACGTACTAAATCCAAAACGAAAAATTAAGCGAGGGAATCTCCGAGCCTTTGTGCGTTAATTAGTGCTAGCCAGCGAATGTAGATATATTGTACTAGCTATGAGCTTTAAAAATCCAAAGAAAATCGAAGACCTGGCATTTACCCGTAACATTGGCATTATGGCACATATTGATGCCGGCAAGACCACCACGACGGAGAGAATTCTATTTTACTCTGGTAAAAGTCATAAAATTGGTGAGGTTCATGATGGCGATGCCACAATGGATTGGATGGAGCAAGAGCAAGAAAGGGGAATTACAATCACCTCTGCGGCGACAACCTGTTACTGGGATAAGCATAGAATTAATATTATAGATACTCCAGGTCATGTTGATTTCACCATTGAGGTGGAAAGGTCATTAAGAGTTTTAGATGGAGCTGTGGCTGTATTTGATGGTGTAAATGGTGTTGAGCCACAGTCAGAGACCGTTTGGCGTCAGGCCAATAAATATAATGTTCCTAGGATCTGTTTTGTGAATAAAATGGATCGTGTAGGTGCTGACTTTGAAATGAGTTTTAACAGTATCAAAGAAAGGTTGGGAGCTAACCCAATAATGGTTCAATACCCTATAGGTAGCGAGGCCAATTTCTCTGGGATGGTCGATCTTATAAAAAATAAAGCTTATATTTGGAACGATGAGGGGAAGGGTGAAGAGTACGTTGTTGAGGATATACCCGATAACCTTAAAGAGAAATGTTCAGCCTTACGTACAGAGTTACTGGATTCTATTTCTGAGTTTGATGACCAGTTTATGGAGGACTATTTAGAGGGTAAAGATTTAACTGAAGATCAGATTTATGCAGTTTTAAGAAAGGGAACTTTAAGTGTTGGGGTAATTCCTGTGTTTTGCGGGTCAGCCTTTAAAAATAAAGGTGTGCAGCCATTATTAGATGCTGTAATTAAATTGCTTCCAAGTCCTTTAGATCGTCCAAGTGTTACGGGTATTAATCCGGATGATGAAAGTAAGGACGTTGTTTGTGGTACTAATTTTGATGAAGCCTCTGCAGCTCTTGCATTTAAAATTGCATCAGACTCTTTTGCCGGTAGCTTAACCTATATTCGTGTTTATTCTGGTGAAATAAAAGTGGGGCAGCAATTACTAAACCCAAGAGAAAATAAAAAAGAGCGAATTCAGCGCTTAGTAAAAATGCATGCAAACTCTAGAGAAGAAGTAGAGAGTTTAAAAGCAGGCGACATTGGTGCTGTAATAGGTTTAAAGTTTACTACAACTGGTGATACCTTATGTGAAACAAAAAGAAAGGTTCTGTTGGAAAGAATTCAATTTCCTGAGCCCGTAATTTCAGTGGCTATTGAAGCTAAGTCGAGTGCTGACCAGGAGAAAATGCTTAAAGCGCTAGAGCGTTTACAAAAAGAAGATCCTTCTTGCTCTACTAAAACTGATCCTGAAACAGGGCAAATGCTTTTGTCGGGTATGGGTGAGTTGCACTTAGAGATACTAGTAGATCGAATGTTACGAGAGTTTAAGGTGGGTGCCAACATAGGTAAGCCACAGGTTTCTTATCGTGAAACTATAACTAGTGGTGCGCAAGGTAATGGCTTATTTGAGAAAGAGATGGCTGGTAAGCCACAGTATGCTGGCTGTACAGTGAAAATTGAGCCAGGGTCAAAAGGTACAGGAATAGTTTTTAAAAATATTGTAGCTGATATCCCCAAAAACTTTTTAGCATCTATTGAGCAAGGTGTGAGTGATGCTTCAGAAGTGGGTTTACTTGCTGGTTATTCGTTAACAGATATTGAAATTTCATTGGTTAGTTTTGATCAAAAAGATGATGAGTCTTCAGAGATGGCGTTTAGGGTGGCTGCAGGTATGGCTTTGAGGTCTGCTTTAAAGTCTGCAAAGTCACAATTACTTGAGCCCATGTTTAAATTAGAGGTCGTTACCCCTGAGGATTATATGGGGAGTGTTATAAGCGATTTAAATTCTAGGCGTGGAAAAATTAATGGAATGAACCCAAGGGCTGGTATGCAAGTGGTTGATGCTGAAGCTCCATTAATGACTTTGTTTGGTTATGCCACTGATTTAAGGTCGGCCAGCCAAGGAAGAGCAAGCTTCAGTATGGAGTTCCTAGAGTACGCCCCGTTGCCCTCAAGAGTAGAGAAAGAACTTCTGACTAAGCTCGGCAGGTAATTCTAAAATAAACGGCACCATACAGCTTACCATCCTGAGTGTATGCGAGGAACCTGCTTCGCTCACAGTAGTGAAGCGAGAAAGATCCCGCGACCAACGCTTCTGGATGGCTTTAGCTGAAGCTAGCAAAGCCATTTAGGTAAATATATTTAGCTGTTTGATAACTTTAACCCATTGCGACGAGTCTGCGTTTGCTTCTGTAATAACTATATTTACTCATTCTCAATAGCCTCTGAGGTTGGCTATAAATTAAGCTAGACAGAAGTTTATGTACTTAAATAATTAAAATTACTAAATAATATATTGCTGGCCTGATAGTTAAGGTTGTTCAGGCATATTTACTACTGCAGTTTTGCAGTGTTTTTTAAGCTGAGCACTGTTTATGAAAACGACACTTCTACATCGGGGTGAATAGAATTTTTATTCTTAAGTATTACAGTTGACATAAAACAGCAGAACACAGATACTCCTCAACCTGTACTACATATTTTTGGAGCTACACCCCGTAAGTCGTTGAAAACACATAATTTTTACGATACTTAGGGAGGTACTTAGCCTCAAGAAGAACGTCGTACTACGTTTAAAACATGGAAATTACTAATCTTTTTTAAAAGGTAACAAGTATGCAAAGTCAAAAAATACGAATCAGATTGAAGGCTTTCGATCATAAACTACTAGATCAATCAACACGTGAAATTGTTGATACTGCTCGCCGTACTGGTGCAAGCATTGCTGGTCCAATTCCTTTACCAACACGTATTAATCGTTACACAGTTTTGCGTTCACCACATGTGAACAAAAAATCACGTGAGCAATTTGAGGTAAGAACTCATAAAAGACTTTTAGATATTTTAGATCCAACTCAACAAACAATTGATCAGTTAATGAAATTAGATCTATCTGCTGGTGTAGATGTTGAAATTAAACTTTCAGCAGATAAGTAATTATTAATTAGTTTTTGGAGAAATAAACAATGAGTGAAGAAAACAAAGAAAATCCACAGGAAGAAGTTGCTGCTACAGAAGAAGCTGCCGCTCCTAAAGAGGATACATCAACAATTAAGTTAAACAGTCTTTATGCTTTCAAAGTAGGTATGTCTCAAGTGTATGGCGAGAATGGCGAAGCTATTCCTGTTACAGTTTTAAAGTACAACCCTTGGGTTGTATCACAAGTTAAGACGATAGAGTCTGATGGTTATGAAGCTGTACAAATCGCAGCAATGCCTAAGAAAGCTAAAAACTCTAGTAAAGCTGAAGTTGGACATTTAAAAGCTGCAGGCTTTGAAAATGGCGCAAGGTATATTAAAGAAGTTAGAGGAACACTTCCTGAGGGCGTTCAAGTAGGACAAAGAGTTCTTATTGATAGCCTGCAAAAAGGGGACAGAGTTCAGTTAAAAGGTAAATCAAAAGGTCGTGGTTTTGCTGGTGTTATAAAGCGCTGGGGTCACGGTGGTGGTCCGGCAACTCATGGTTCTGGTTTCCACAGAAGACCAGGTTCAATAGGTAACAGAACTGATCCAGGTCGTGTAATGCCAGGAAGGAAGCTTCCAGGTCATTTTGGAGACGTTAACAAATCAATCCCTCATGTTCAGGTGGTTGATGTAATGGCAGATGAAAGTGTTGTGTTAGTAAAAGGCTCAGTGCCTGGTGCTAGAAATTCAATTGTACAATTAATTAAAGAGTAGGGTTTATGGCATCATTACAAGTATTTGATTGGAATAAGAAAGAAGTTGGTAAGTTAGACGCCAATGCTACAATTTTCGACACAGAAGTTCGTAAAGACATTCTTCATAGTGTTGTTCGCTGGCAGTTAGCCTGTAAAAGACAGGGAACTCATAAAGCTAAAACAAGAGGCGAAGTGAGGGGTGGTGGTAAAAAGCCATTTAAGCAAAAAGGAACTGGTAATGCTCGTCAGGGTTCAACTAGATCTCCTATCAATGAAGGTGGTGGAGTAATTTTTGGGCCAAGTCCAAGAGATTACTCTTATACTTTGCCGAAAAAGACTCGTGCTATGGGTATGAAGTCAGCGCTTTCTTACTTAAATAAAGAAGGTCGTTTATTTGTTGTTAAAACTATTGAGTCTAGCGACGGAAAAACAAAAGCATTTTCTGACCAACTAAAAACTATGGGTTTAACTAAGGCTTTAATAGTTGATGAGTCTAAAAATGATATGGTTTCAAGAGCTTCTAAGAACTTAGGGAAGTTTAAGTACATTACTGTACCAGGCGTAAATGTTTACGATTTATTAAAATTTGATAACTTAGTAATTACTGAGTCGGCGATTAAAGCTCTAGAAAATAGACTTAAATAAGAGGAATTATTAGATGTATTATGTATTAAAAAGACCAATAATTACTGAGAAAAACAGCATGATTGCTGAGCAGAGTAATACTTATGCTTTTGAAGTAGAAAAAACAGCTACTAAGCCAGAAATTAAAGATGCTATTGAAAAGTTTTTTAATGTGAAAGTGAGTTCAGTTAACACACAAATATGCAGAAACAGATCAACAAGAACTAAAATGGGTATGAGCAAAGTAAAATACTGGAAAAAAGCTATGGTTAAATTAGCTGATGGCGAGAAGATTTCATTATTTGAGGGAGCTAACTAATGGGTATTAAAGTTTATAAGCCGACCTCTCCTGGTCGTAGAAATATGACTGGTCATGACTTTAAAGAGATTACAAAGTCAAAACCAGAAAAGTCACTAACAGAAGCTAAGCGCCGTACCGGTGCACGTAATAACCGTGGTAGAATTACTATGCGTCACCAAGGTGGTGGGCATAAACAACGTTACCGTATTATTGACTTTAAAAGACAAAAAATAAATGTTCCAGCAACAGTTGCTGCTATTGAGTATGATCCAAACCGTTCATGCCGTATTGCTCTTTTATTTTATAAAGACGGAGTTAAGTCTTATATTATTGCTCCTGTTGGTTTAAAAGTTGGCGCTACTATTATAGCTAGTGACAATGCAGATATTAAGCCTGGAAACAGCTTGTCTTTAGATGCAATCCCAACTGGTACAACAGTTCATAATATTGAAATGAGACCTGGTAAGGGTGGTCAACTAGCACGTGGTGCAGGTGTTGGCGCGACCTTAGTAGCAAAGCTTGGTAAGTACTGTCAGGTTAAACTACCTTCAGGTGAAGTTAGACAAATTCTTTCAAACTGTAAGGCTACAATTGGCCAAGTTGGAAATACAGATAATGAAAATATTAAAATTGGTAAAGCTGGGCGCTCTCGTTGGTTAGGTATTAGGCCAAGAGTTCGTGGTATGGCGATGAATCCAATTGATCACCCAATGGGTGGTGGTGAAGGTGTTGGTAAGGGTAACCACCCACAAACACCATGGGGCGTTTCATGTAAAGGTCACAAAACTAGAAATAATAAACGTACAAATTCTATGATTATTAAACGTAGAAAAAATAAGAAAAAAGGTTAAGGGGTAAACAGTGTCTAGATCGATAAAAAAAGGTCCGTTTATAGATCTTCATTTAATGAAGAAAATTGAAAACGCGGTTGAAACAGGTGACAAAAAAGTAATTAAAACTTGGTCACGTAGATCAACAGTTGCTCCAGATGCAGCAGGATTAACAATTGCTGTTCACAACGGGAAAAAATTTGTTCCTGTTTATATTACTGAGAATATGATTGGCCATAAGTATGGTGAGTTTGCACCAACTAGAAATTATAATGGTCACGGCGACAAAAAGAAAAAGTAAGGTAGAGGGTAATTATGGAAGTGAAAGCTAAATTAAAATACGCCAAAGTGGGCACGCAAAAAGCAAGGTTAGTTGCTGATTTAGTGCGTGGACAAAATGTAAACGTAGCATTGAAAAATCTAACGTTTATGAAAAAGAAAACGGCTGTGTTAGTTAAAAAATTAATTGAATCTGCTGTAGCAAATGCTGCTGATAGAAATGTTATTGATGTAGATAACCTCTACGTAAAATCAATCACTGTGGATCAAGGTCCATCAGCAAAAAGATTTCGCCCTCGTGCTCAAGGTCGTGCTTTTCAGATTAAAAAGAAGATGAGCCATATTAATGTAACTTTGGATGAGAGGTAGTAATGGGTCAGAAGGTTAATCCGATTGGTTTAAGAGTTGGTGTAATTAGAAGTTGGGATTCGCGTTGGTACGCTGAAGGCGAAAAATACATTGAAAACTTACACGAAGATTTAAAACTTAGAAAATACATTAAAGCTAAGCTTAAGCATGCTGGTGTTGCAAAAATTGAAATGGAAAGAGCTGCACAGAAGCTTAAAATTATTATCTCAACTGCAAGACCTGGAGTTGTTATTGGTAAAAAAGGGACTGGAATTGATACCCTTAAAGCTGACATTCAAAAGCAAACTAAAAACGAAGTATTTTTAAATATTCAAGAAATCAGAAAGCCAGATTTAGACGCTCAGCTAGTTGCTGAGAATATTGCTCTTCAGTTAGAAAAGCGTATTTCTTGGAGGCGTGCTCTTAAAAAATCTATGGCTGCTTCAGTTAGAAGTGGTGTTCGTGGAATTAAAATTATGGTGAGTGGACGTTTAGACGGTGCAGAGATTGCTCGTTCTGAATGGTACAACGAAAAGTCTGTTCCTTTACATACTTTAAGAGCTGATATTGATTATGGTACTGCAGAAGCATTAACAACTTATGGTATTATCGGAATTAAAACTTGGATCTACCGTGGAGATGTTCTTTCAACTAAAGAACTAGAGGAGGCAGGTCGTGTTAAGTCCTAAAAGAGTTAAATGGCGTAGGCAACATAGAGGTGGCTACAGGGGTTTTGCTTATCGTGGTTCAAGCCTAAACTTTGGTGATTTTGCATTAATGGTTACTGAGGCTGGACGAATTACTTCAAGACAAATTGAAGCAAGTCGTATTGCTGTAAGTAGATCAGTAAAAAGAGGTGGAAACCTTTGGATTCGTATTTTTCCAGATTTACCTATTACTAAAAAGCCAATTCAGGTTCGAATGGGTAAAGGTAAAGGAGCTCCTGATTTATGGGTTGCTAAAGTAAAGCCAGGAAGAATTATTTTTGAAATGAACGGTGTAACAAGAGAACAAGCAGTTGAGGCATTTAGATTAGCATCACATAAGTTGCCGCTAAAAACTAAATTTATATCAAGGGATTAAGAAGATGAAATTTTCAGATATTAAAGGTTTAAAATACACTGAGCTAAATAAGCAAGTTGTTGACCTAAGAGCTCAACTTTTTGAGATCAAGATGAAGCACAGTTTAGGACAGTTATCTAACACAGATGAAATTAGAAGAATTCGTAGAGATATTGCTCGTTATAAAACGGCTATGACTGCGAATAAAGCGTAAGAAGGTAAGTGATGAGTAACGAAAATACTAAAAAAAGAGGTCGTTCTAACGCTGTAATTGGTGTTGTTGTGTCTGATAAAATGGATAAAACAATTGCAGTAAAAATTGTGAGACTTGTTAAGCATGAAAGGTACGGGAAGTTTACAAAGACTTCATCTGTATTCAAAGCACACGATGAGAAAAATGTAGCTAAGATGGGAGATAAAGTTGAAATTTATGAAACTCGCCCATTAAGTAAAAGCAAAAGATGGAGGCTTAAAACAGTTATAGAAACAGCCGCCGTTGAGGGAGTGTAAGCAATGATTCAAATGCAAACAAAATTAAAAGTTGCTGATAACTCAGGTGCTAAGCTTGTTCAGTGTATTAAAGTTTTAGGTGGAAGTAAGCGCCGTGTGGCTTCAGTGGGTGATATAATTGTTGTTTCAATTAAAGATGCGCTGCCTAAGTCTAAAGTTAAAAAAGGTGATGTAGCAAAGGCTGTGATTGTTAGAACAATTCACAAGCTAAGAAGGCCAGATGGAAGTTATATCCGTTTTGATGAAAATTCTGCTGTTTTAATTAATGCGAACAAAGAGCCAGTAGGCACTCGTATTTTTGGTCCTGTTGCTCGTGAATTACGTGCTGCAAAATATATGAAAATAATTTCACTAGCACCAGAAGTGCTTTAAATTGGAGTGAGAAAGTGAGTCATTTAAAAACAAAATATAAAAATGAAATTGTAGATAGTTTGAAAACTCAACTACAGTTAAAAAATGTTATGCAAATACCACATATTGAAAAAGTAGTTATCAATATGACATATGCTGATGCGGTAAAAAATGCAAAGCTGCTTAACAAAACTGTTGATGAGATTACTGCAATCACTGGTCAAAAAGCTGTTATTACGAAAGCAAAAAAAGCCATTTCAAACTTTAAGTTAAGAGAAGGTGTGCCTTTAGGAGTTAAAGTAACTCTACGTAAAGATAGAATGTGGACTTTTCTAGATAAATTAGTTCACTTTACTATTCCTAGAGTTCGTGATTTTCGTGGTTTATCACCTAAAGGCTTCGATGGCCGTGGTAACTACAATATGGGAATGAAAGAGCAGATCGTATTTCCGGAAATTAATTATGACAGAGTAGATAAAATTCGTGGAATGAATATTACAATTTGTACATCAAGTAAAAATGATGAAGGCGGAAGAGCTTTATTAGAAGCTTTAGGCATGCCATTTAAGAAGAAGAATTAGGAGAATATTGATGGATACTATCGGAGACTTTTTAACAAGAATACGTAATGCAGGTATGGCTAAACACGAAAAAGTGGATGTGCCTAACTCAAATATTCGTGTTGGTTTAGCTAAAGTTTTACAAGAAACTGGTTACATCAGAAGCTACAAAGTAGCTAAAGATGGAAAACAGGGAATTATGCGTGTTTACTTACGTTATGATAAAGAAGGCACTCATACTATAAAAAAGGTTCATAGAGTAAGTACTCCAGGCCGTCGTTTATATGTATCTGCTGGCGAAATTCCACAAGTAAGATCTGGTTATGGTTTAGCAATTTTAAGCACTAATAAAGGTGTTCTAAGCGGACAAGAAGCTGCAAAGCAAAATGTTGGCGGCGAACTCCTTTGTAAAATCTGGTAGGTGAAAGATGTCTAGAATAGGAAAATTACCAATTACAATAGAAAAAGGTGTTGAAGTTTCTTTGTCGCCTGCGAATATTGTAACTGTTAAAAACGGAAAAAACTCTGAATTAATTAATGTGAACTCTTCAATTGAAGTTAAAATTGAAGGTGGTGAGCTTACTTTAACTAGAAAAAACGATGAAGCTCAAACTCGTGCTTACCATGGTTTGTATAGAACTTTGATATCTAATGCTGTTCAAGGTGTTACTAAAGGTTGGCAGAAAACTTTAGAGTTGAATGGTGTTGGTTATCGTTCAGCTGTTAAAGGAAAGGTTTTAGAGTTAAACTTGGGTTTTTCGCACCCGATTAAATTTGATATTCCAGCAGGAATTGATGTCAAAGTTGAGAAAAACACAACTGTGCATATCTCAGGAAGTAGTAAAGAGTTAGTTGGCCAAGTAGCTGCTAAAATTAGAGGATATAGACCGCCTGAGCCTTATTTAGGTAAGGGTGTTAAATATAGTGATGAAGTTATTAAACGTAAAGCCGGTAAGTCGGCTGGTAAATAAGGGGTTTTAAGCAGTGAAAATTACTCTTAAAAAAAGAACAAGCGAGCGCGTAAAAATTAAGTTAAAACGCAAAGCTCGAATTCGTAAAAAATTATCTGGAACTTCAGAGCGTCCAAGGTTAACCATTTTTAGAAGTGGTAAGCATACATACGCTCAGTTAATTGATGATGTTGCTCACAGTACTTTGGCTTCAGCTTCAACAGTTGAAAAGTCTTTTTCTGGAAAAGGAAAAAGTAACAGAGAAGCTGCAGCAACTATTGGTAAGTTAATCGCTGAAAGAGCAATTGAGAAAAATATTAAAGACGTTGTATTTGATAGAAGTGGTTACCTTTATCACGGACGTGTAAGCTCTGTAGCAAAAAGTGCTAGAGAAGCTGGATTAAATTTTTAAGGGAGTATATCTGTGAATAATGAAGTAGAAGCACAAGAACGTGTCGTAACAATTAACCGAGTAGCAAAAGTTGTGAAAGGTGGACGCCGATTTTCTTTCTCAGCACTAGTTGTTGCTGGTACTGGAAAAGGTGATGTTGGTTTTGGTACTGGTAAAGCTGGTGAAGTTCCAGAGGCTATTGGTAAAGCTAGTCGCATGGCTAAAAAAACTATGCAGACTTATAAGCTTAAAGAAAGCCGTACTATTCCACATGAAGTAGTTGGAATTTTCGGCGCTGCAAAGGTAATATTAATTCCTGCAGCTCCAGGAACTGGTGTTATTGCTGGTGGTGCTGTTCGAGCAGTACTTGAAACTGTTGGTATTAAAGATATTTTAACAAAGTGTGTGGGAACAAGAAATCCACATAATGCTGTAAGAGCAACTTTACAAGGTTTAGGTCAGTTAGTTGATACTAAGCTTACAAAGTTCGAAGCGAACTAGAGGTATAAAATGGCAAAAGCATTTAAAGTTAAACTGGTAAGAAGTTTAATTGGAAGAAACAAAAAAGTTAAGGACACTGTAAGGTGCCTTGGTTTAAGAAAGATAAATCACGAAGTGGTAGTAAAAGATACTCCAGCTCAGCGTGGTGCAATTTTTAAAATTCAACATATGTTAGAAGTAACACCTGTTAACGACTAATTTAATTTCAGGAGAATGAAATGAGTTTATTAAGCGAATTACAACCGAAACAAGGTTCTACACATAAAAAGCGTAGAATAGGGCGTGGACATAGTTCAGGTTGGGGTAAAACATCTGGTAAAGGCCATAAAGGTCAAAAAGCTAGAGCTGGTGCTCCCATTCGTCGTGGTTTTGAAGGTGGTCAAACTCCTCTTCATATCCGTTTACCAAAATTTGGTTTTACCAATGGTAAATTTAAAAAAGTATATGAAATTGTAAATTTAAACCAACTTGAAAAGTTTGACGGAGAAGTAAATCCTGAAACTTTAAAAAATGGTGGAGTAATTCATAAAACTAAACGAGTTAAAATTTTAGGTAATGGTGAAATTAAAAAAGCCCTTACAGTAAAAGCTCATAAATTTAGCGAAACTGCCAAGAAGGCTATAGAAGCTGCTGGTGGTACCGTAGAGGTGATTAAATAGTGGCCAATGCACCAAGTCTGTCGATTCCAACTGAGTTAAAGCGCCGAATATTTTTCACACTAGCAATGCTAGCTGTATACCGTATAGGGGTTTCTGTACCTACTCCAGGAGTAGACGGAGCCGCTGTGATGGATTTTTTCCAAGCCCAAAGTGGTGGTATTTTTGGTTTATTCAATACATTTACTGGTGGAGCCCTTGAAAGGTTTAGTGTATTTGCACTAGGAATTATGCCTTACATATCTGCATCCATTATTTTTCAGCTTTTACAAGCTGCCATACCATATTTTGAAGCATTAAAAAAAGAAGGCGAGTCTGGTCGTAAAAAAATTAATCAGTACACTCGTTATGCCACTGTTTTACTATCAATTGTTCAGGGTTATGCCATGGCAACTTGGTTAGGGAGCTCGAACTCTGAGGGGCGTCCACTTGTGACAACGCCTTGGTTTGGCCCGCTACCATTTGAGTTAGTAACTATTATGACATTAACTGCTGGTGCCTGTTTTATTATGTGGCTAGGTGAGCAAATCACTGAGCGCGGTGTTGGTAACGGAGCCAGTTTAATTATCTTTGCAGGTATTGCTGCAGCCATACCGTCTGGTGCATTAAGTTTATGGCATATGGTTATGAAAGGGGATATGAATATTCTTCTTGCCTTAGTAGTTATTGCTGGAATGATTTTATCTGTAGCAGCGATTGTATTTATTGAGACAGGGCAACGTAGAATACAGGTTCAGTATTCGCAAAGAGGTAAAGGCAAAGATTCAATGCAGGCTCCAGCTAGTCATTTGCCATTGAAAATTAACTTTGCAAACGTAATTCCACCAATTTTTGCATCAAGTTTATTGATGTTCCCAGCAACGATTGCTCAGTTCACTGACGCCCCTTGGGTGGCACAATTGCAGCAATCATTTACGCCTACAGGCTCATTATACAATGTTATATTTACTGCTTTAGTTGTATTTTTCTGTTTCTTTTATACTGAAATCGTTTTTAACCCAACTGAAGTTGCCGACAACTTAAAAAAATATGGTGGTTTCGTTCCTGGAGTTAGAGCGGGTAAAAGTACAGCTGACTATATTAAGCGTGTTCTTGATCGCCTAACTGTAACTGGGGCTGTATACTTAAGTTTAATCTGTATTGTTCCAACATTATTAGTGCAAGAATTAGGTTTGCCATTTTACTTTAGTGGTACCAGTCTTTTAATTCTAGTTGGTGTGGCTCTTGATACGAGTCAACAGATTCAATCTCATATGTTAACTGCTAAATATGATGGTGTTATGAAGGGAATGAAAGTGAGAAGCAGGAGGGTTCAGTATTGAACATACTGCTTTTCGGACCTCCAGGTGCGGGTAAAGGAACTCAATCAGCATTACTTATTGAGAAGAATGGCTTTGCCCACATAAGTACTGGTGATATTTTAAGAGCGGCTATTAAAAATAAAACCGCTCTTGGAATGGAAGCAAAAGTTGTAATTGATAAAGGTGATTTAGTATCTGATGAAATCGTAGTTGGGCTTGTTGATGAGGCCATTTCAGATTTAGCTAGTAAGCCATTTATATTAGATGGGTTTCCAAGAACGGTAGCTCAGGCAGAAAGTTTAGATGGAATTTTGAGTAAAATGGATAAGAAAATAGATAAATCTATTTTCTTAGATGTTAAAACTGATTTTTTAGTAAAAAGATTATCAGGTCGCAGAGTTTGCAGAGGTTGTGGTGCTAGTTTTCATATAGAAGCTAACCCGACAAAAGTGGATGGGGTTTGCGATAAGTGTGGAGGAGAAACCTACCAGCGTGCTGATGATGAACCTACATCAATCTCTAAAAGGCTTGATGTGTATGAGAAATCAACGGCTCCTCTTAAGGATTATTATCAATCCAAGGGAAGCTTAGTTAAGGTTTCTGGCCTAGGAAGTATGGATGATGTTTATGGCCGAATTAATGATGTTTTAAAGGCTTAGCCCATTAGTGGTATAGTTTTTTTGAGAGTAAAATATTGTAGTGAAAAAGGGCTTTTTTTAACTGAGAGGTCTAGACATTGGCTGTCAGTAGTGATAGCCTCAGCGATCGCTATAATAAGTTTATTTAAAATATATATTTTAGTAAGTGATTTTAGCTATTTACAAGGATTTTAAAATGAAAGTTAGAGCGTCAGTTAAAAAAATGTGCCCAAAATGCAAAGTAATAAAACGCAAGGGTGTTATTAGAATTATTTGTGAAGTAAAAAAACATAAACAGAGACAAGGTTAATAAGATATGGCTCGTATAGCAGGTACAGATTTACCAAAAAAGAAAAGATTAGTTATCGCCCTTACATATATTTTCGGCGTGGGTTCAACCCGATCTAAAGCAATTTGCAAAGGTGTAGGCTTAGATGAAAGCATGAGCACTGATCAGTTAACTGATGAGCAAGTTGTTCAAGTGAGAGCTTATATTGATGAAAACTTTAAAGTTGAAGGTGATCTACGACGTGAAGTTGGCCTTTCAATTAAAAGACTTATGGACTTAGGTTGTTATAGAGGATTAAGACATAGACGTGGCCTGCCTGTTCGTGGTCAAAGTACTAGACAGAATGCTCGTACAAGAAAAGGTCCGAAGAAGACTGTAGCGAACAAAAAGAAAGCAGTTTAATTTTTAATTTTAAGAGTTATTTAATAAATAGGAAAGCAAGTTAATGGCTGGTAAAAAAACAACGAAGAAAAGAAATAAAAGAATAGTTCCAAGTGGTAGGTGTTATATCAACGCCGGTTTTGGAAATACTATTGTAACAATAACTGATGGTACTGGTGGAGCCATTTGTTGGTCCACAGCTGGAATGTTAGGCTTCAAAGGTAGTAGAAAAGGAACTCCTTTTGCTGCTCAAATGGCTGCCGAAGATGCTGCAAAAAAAGCTATGGACATGGGATTTAAATCTTGTGAGTTATTTTTAAGTGGCCCTGGTGCAGGTCGTGAACCAGCTGTTCGTGCAATAGCTAATGCGGGAATTAGAATTACATCTTTAAAAGATGTTACTCCAGTTCCACATAACGGATGTCGCCCACCAAAAAGAAGACGTATTTAATTTTTATTTAATTTTTTTAGGAGCAATTTATGCAACAACATTATTATAAGTTTTGGAGAGATTTAATTAAGCCTAAATCTTTTGATGTTAACAAAGATACATTAACTGAAACTTACGGAAAATTTTCTGTAAAACCTTTAGAAAGAGGTTTTGGAGTTACTTTGGGTAACTCTCTAAGACGTGTGTTACTTAGCTCTATGATGGGTTCTGCTGTTTCTGCTGTAAAGTTTGAGGGAGTATTACACGAGTTCACTACTATCCCAGAAGTTTTAGAAGATGTTACGGATATTATTTTAAACTTTAAAGAAGTTCGTTTTCGTCAATACACTGCAGAGCCTTTAACGTTAAGAATTAGCAAGCAAGGTCCAGGTGTAGTTACTGCTGCTGATATTCAAGTGACTGATCAAGTAGAAGTATTAAACCCAAGTGCACATATTGCAACTTTAGGTAAAGACGCAAAGTTTGATGCAGAAATTATTGTAACTTTTGGTCGTGGCTATGTGAATGCTGAAAGTTTAAACCAAGATTTAGATGTTGGTTATATCGCTGTTGATGCTTTATATAGTTCAATTCGTAAAGTGAATTACGCTGTAACAAATGCGCGTGTTGGTCAAAGAACAGATTACGATGCATTATCATTAGAAGTTTGGACTGATGGTTCAATTAAGCCTGAAGAAGCTGTTGCTTTAGCATCTAAAATTACAAAAGATCAGTTAGATGTATTTGTAACTTTTGATGAGAGTATTGAGCCTGAAGAAGAAGAAGCTCAAGTTGTAACAGGTCAATTAAATGAGAATTTATTCCGTTCTGTTGATGATTTAGAACTTTCTGTAAGAAGTGCAAACTGCCTAAAGAATGCTAACATTAGACATATTGGTGAGTTAGTTTGTCGTTCAGAAGGTGAAATGCTGAAAACTAAAAACTTTGGTAGAAAATCACTAAATGAAATTAAAGAAATTTTAACAACTATGGGCCTTTCATTAGGAATGAAAATTGACGGATGGCCGCCTGTAGGTTGGGATCCAAACACAGCACCTGCACCAAGTAAAACTAATCCTAGTGGAATTGCTGGTGGTGGACATACTGGAGGAATGCAGTAATTAATAAATTACTGTCTTAGGAGATTAATATGAGACATAGAGTAAAAAAACAATCATTTGGTGGACGTAAGCAAGGTCCAAAAAAAGCGTTACTACGTGGCTTAGTAAATTCTTTAGTTGAACATGGTAGAATTAAAACTACGATTACTAAAGCAAAGTTTATGAGAAGACATGTTGAAAAAGCAATTACTCAAGGTAAGCCTGGGACCGTGCATGCAAGACGTACACTTATGTCGAAGTTCCCGAACAAAAATACTGTTGATACTATTGTTAATGACTTATCAGTTAGATTTAAAGACAGACCTGGAGGTTATACACGCTTAATTAAAGTTGGTCCACGTCCAGGAGATATGGCTGATATGGTTTATATTGAGTTTGTTGATTACAAATTACCAGAGCCTAAGTCTGATGAGACAGTGAATGCCATTGATAAAGATGAAGTTAAAAAGCAAAAGGCTTTAGCTAAAGCTAAGAAAGCTAAAAAGAAAAATATTCGCCAAATGCAGAATAAATCACGTAAAATTAATAGATCTAAATAGTCTATTAGTGCTTAAGTTGATATTATCAAAGCCTACACTGACGTGTGGGCTTTTTAATTTTAAGGCACAAATTGCTCATTCAACCTAATCTCTCATATATTTTAACCTTGAAGTCTTCTCTTGGGGGTTCACGGCGTGCATTGTTAGCCCGGGATAAGCATAAGCTTATTATGGGGTGATATATTAAAGGCTTGAAATGTAGCCACAGGCGAAATGAAAAGACAATAGCGTTCACCGATCAGGTGACGCTCTACGAAGACGCGGTGCTACCGCAAGTTTTGCCCAACAGAAGACTTCAAGGTTTAAAAATATTGAGGGATTTTGTGCCTAGTGAGTAAAGATATTAGGTAGTGTTGGTATGATCATAGAAGTGGAAAGCTTGGCTATTTAATACAATTGAGTTCTGGCTAATGCCTCTGTGCTCCGAAACTATTTTAAGTAGACCTAATTCAATCGAGAAATTATGATGTTTTTAAGATTTTTTGAAATTAAAGTAATGAGATGAGCTAATTATAAGGCTATTTAACTTTAAGAAATACAGATTAATTTATTTAGGGCTATATATATGACAGTAAAATCAATAGTAATATCAATTTTATTTCTGGCTCTATGTGGTGGGCTTTTTTATGTGTCGAAGCAGCGCTGGGGTATTGAAAGTAATGTACCTGAGGGAGTGAAAGTTCTCAATAATATTGAAAAAACAGGTGTGCCAGACTTTGAGTTAAAAGATCTTGAGGGCAACCTGGTTAAGCTTTCTGATTTTTCTGATAAAGTAATAATACTAAACTTTTGGGCCTCATGGTGTGAGCCTTGTGTGGCTGAGTTTCCCACTCTAATTAAGCTTATAAAGCATTTTAAGGGAGATATGGTACTTATAGCGGTTTCTGCTGACCATACTTATTCTGATATGAGTAATTTTATAAAGGCTTTTGATGTGAAAGATCCTTTTATTAAAATTTTATGGGATAAAGAGAAGAAAGTAGCTAAAAGCTTTGGTACTCAGATACTGCCTGAGACCTATGTGTTGGGCCATAATTTAAAGGTACTTAGGAAGATTGTTGGTGTTGATAAATGGTTTAGTAGTGAGGCATTAGAGTTTTTTGAAAGCGTTGTTAAGTCACAGAAATAGTGAGGATATGTTCAGTAGAAATATCTTATTTACTTGATAGCATACTGGACAATTTCAACTAAATTATTAACAATAGAAAATGAGTAGCTTAATAAAAAAGACTTTGAGCACATTATTAAAAAAAATGGAGTTTTATAAATTTGGCAAATTTAAAAGTATCATTTTGTATATCCTCATATGGTCGTCTGGATCGTTTGAAGGCATGTATTAAGAGTATCAAAAAACAAAGTTATTCAAACTATGAAATATTAGTTGGGTCACCAAAGGCAATAAAACCTTATCTTGAGGCTGGTATATCTTTTATAAAATCAGATGACCATATTGGAAAAACAAGAAATATATTAAAATCTAGTGCTAATGGAAGTTGGTTAGTCTTTTTAGATGAGGATGTTGAGCTTGAGAGTAGTGAATTTTTAACAAACTTTATAAATTCTACAGCAATAAACTGTAATGATGTCTATGGTGGTTTTTATAAAACAGATCAAAAAAGTAGCCTATTAGATAGAGCCTATAACATGACCTGTAATTTATGGGTTTTGCGTGGGCAACTAAAAGGTCCACAGGTGCTTGGTGGAATATATATTTTAAAAGGGGCGATGTTTCCGGATTACTTTGATGGTTATTCGTTTGGCGGTGAAGAATACCCTTATTTTAGTGAGTTAATAAAAAGAAATTGTAAAATTGATGTGAGTGAACAACTTAATGTTATACATCGACCAAAACATAGTTTTAAGACATTTATTAAACGAGCTTGGTTGCATGGTAAATATAAGCCAATAGATAAAGTTAAAGGCCAAAGAGTTAATTTATTTTTGGAGTATAAAGAAGGAGCTTCAGTTAAATTTTTAGCTGCAGCTTATTTTGTGACAGTTTATATTAGTCAGTTTTTTAATAAGTTCAGTTCCTTGTTGAGATTTAAAAAGCCTTCATTTACAGATTTGTAGCCACTATACTTATTAGCTTTGAGTACAGCTCTAACTGCTTTTAAGTCTAAAATTAATAATTATATATAAAAACATTAAGCCATCTTTTAGAGGGCTGAGCTTTGATATGCCTGTACGGTCTTTATAGTTTATTGGAACTTCTGCAAAATTAATTTTATTTTTTAACAAATAAAGGCTTAGAAAAAGAGTGAATTGAAGTTTATTTGGAAACTTATTAAAAAATTTAAGTAGTTCAGACTTTTTAAATATCCACATCCCGGAGCAGGGATCTTTTATTGATTTTCCGTAAAGCCCTGAAATAATTTTTTTAAAAAAAGTATTTCCTAAAGTTCTTATAGCTGGCATTCCAGAGTTATTGTGATTTCTATAGCCAACTACAAAGTGATTGTCCTTGCTGATTTTTTTTAATAAGTCTGGGAGAGAAGAGGGAGGGTATGTGTTGTCCATATCATAAATGGCTATATAATCTCCTTTAGCTGCTTGAATACCTGTTTTAAGAGCTGCTCCATAGCCAAGAGACCTATTGTGCTCTAAAATACTGATATCAGCATACTGGCGCAATATAGGTACGCTTTGGTCGGTTGAGCCATCATTTACCACTAAAATTTCAGAGTTTTTAATCGAATTATTAGCCTTAAGCAAAGATAGTACCTGCAGAGTATCTGAAATAACCCCAGGTATGGATTCTTCTTCATTTAAGCATGGAATGACTACGGATAAAAACATACTCAAATATTAGTTAAGCATAAATCAGGTGGCAATAAATATTTATGCCTGTGACGCAGTTTAATTGTAAAAGAAAGATGAAATGCATGATAAATAATAGGTTGGAGTTGGAATGATTAGCGTTGGAATAGTATATTTTAATGAGTTTGAGCAAATGAAAGTTTGTTTGAGATCTATTTTTTCTGGTAGTAATCCCAATTATATTAGTCAAGTGATAGTAGTTTCAAATACTAAATTTACTGATGCATTAATTGATGTTATTAAAAGTTACGAAGTAAAATTTAATAAAATTAATTTTAAAATTGTTAAGAATAAAAATAATAATATAGGGGAAAGTCGTAGACTACTTGCTTTAAATTGTGAAAGTGCGTTTTTAAGTATTACCGATCCGGATTGCGAAGTTTCTCCGAACTGGCTAAAGAACTATTTAGAAGAGTACGCAAAGCTTATCAAAGTAGATCAGAATATAGCGAGTTTATGTGGGCCAGTAAAAATTAAAAGTAATTTTAAAATTTATAATTTTTTACAAAAAAATAAAATAAAAACATTTTCACCACAAATAGATATTTCTGATGATCCAGTCCTGATAGATCATAGTCAAACTTCAAATGCTTTTTATATTGTTGAGAAGTTATTAAGTGTTGGGAGCTTTTCATTAGCTCATAAAAAATCTGGAGAGGATTTAGAGTTAGGTCTAAGGTTGAAGGCAAACCAATTAAATAACTACTCCATAGGAAGAGCTAGCGTAACTCACGACTTAACCTCAACTAAGTTAGGCTTCACTAAAAGGTTTTATAAGTTAGGCCTTGGCCAATTGAATCCCTATTTGGGAGAGCGAAAGATTCACATGATTGTAATTACAACTTTAATTTTATTTGTTTGTTCAATTTTACTTCTCAAGGCTAAAGTTTTGGCTATAATTTTATTTATTCCGTTGGTCCTGCTTTTAAAAATTTCAGTAATGAACCAGCTAGGAGCATTATTTGCATTTATTTCGTACTCTGTGGGCTATATTGAGTCATTTATAATAAATGAGCTGGGCTAAAGTGTAGGTGGAGGGGCAATTTAATTAACATTAAATTTAGTTATTTTAGGTATTTACCGATTAGTTTTCGTGAGCAAAGAAAAATTAAAAAATAAAAACACTCTTTTAGTTTTTATTATAATTCTAGTGTCCTTATTTAGCGCCAGTTATTATTTCTTTTATAATAAAATTGAAGTTAAGCAAACTTCTAATTTAATTGAATCTGAAAATAAAAAAGATAGCTCAGACCTCGCGCCAGAAAATAGTAGGGCTATTGCAAGTGTTGATAAGTCAGTTTCATTAGTGCGTATTCCGGAAAAAGATAATAATGAACTAGATAATAATGAACTAGATAATGAAGAGCTAGGTAATGATATAATCAAAAAAGATAATTTAGAAATTTTAGAGGCTAGCCAAATTGATTTAAGAAAAAAAACAACAGATAGAAATAATGAAGTGGAGTTAGCTTACCCTAACATAATAACTTCAGAGGCATTTTACTGTGAGCATAATAGAAAAAAAGTACCTATAAGACTTGAGTGGGAGGCTATAGAAGGTGCTACCTCATATGAAGTGATCGTCCATAGGCAGCATACTGATAAAAAAATTCTTTTACGAGTGGCTAATAATATAAAACATATTAAGGTCTACCCAAATGCCAGATACAAATGGCAGGTGCTAGCGTTTAAAGGTGAAGAGAAACTATCTAATATCTCTAGTGAAAAAAATTTATATGTAAGAGCTCCTGAGGGTTTAGGTACTGTTTCCAAGTATGAAGAAAATTACCCAGAATTTGACGGTGAATATGAAAAAGTAAATCATAATTACGAATTCAACTTAACTTATGTTTCTGAAAAACCAATTAAAGAGCAATTAGAAGAAAAAATTAGTGAAGAATTAGCAACGAGAGAGATAGCATCTGTTGAAGATAATAATTATACATTGTGGTCAAGGTTTTGGGTGAACGTTGGTACAGGGCTCAACCTGACATCATACGAGCAAGAAATATTTGATACTGCAACTCTAGCTTATGATGCCGTTAAAAGCCCAAATTTTAAGGCTGAAGTTGGTTTTTTTGTTTCTGATAAAATGGCATTTGTAGCGTCGGGATTTAAATCTCCAGGCAACCTAGTTGATGAAGAGACTAACTTAAACGAAGACTATACTTGGACCTCATATTCAATAGAGGGTATTTATTTATTTGGTGATGGAAAAGTTAATAAAAATGTGAAATCTAATTGGTATATGAGGTACGGGTTGCACCAGCACGAATTACCATTGCTAGAAGTATTTCCTTCGAGTTCGGAGCTATTTGTATTAGAAAACACATTAATTAATTTTGGCCTTGGCTTTGGAAATAGAACTAAATTTTCTAATGACTTAAGAACGGATATGTTTTTGCGTTACCAGCACCCAATATCGTCAAAAGCTAACAGAAATACATACTCTTTGGATAGTGGCATGTTAATAGACTTCTATATAGCCGCTAATTATCAGTTGCATAGAAATTTTCATATGGGCGCATTTTTAAATAGCCAATACTTTAGCTTAGATTATAGCTTAGCTAATGGGTTTGAATCAGTAAAAGGTACGCAGACTCTATTTAACAATATATTTGGGTTGTATTTAGGTTTTGAATTATAGGTAATCAATGGTACGGCTTGGCTTAGACATCATATTTTCAACTTTTTCTTCAATTTTTTTAGTTAAAATATCTTCATAATCTTCGACAGTCTGTGGAGACTTTTTAAGACTGAGAATCTTGAGAGAGAAGTATAAAAATATTAACAGTAAAAGAATAGTTAGAGAGCCACTAATTAAGTTGGCTTGTGTGAATAGACTCGGCTTTTGTTGCCTAGTTAAAAATATATTATTCAGTAGCGGGTTAGTTTTAGCGTTATCAACGAACCAAAGGTGTAAGCTGTCTTTGTATTCATCGTTCAGTGCAGGGGCGAGTTCAATGCGTATTAAATTTGGTTTGTTTTTATCAGTCTTTACTGAGAATAGATCTTTATTTATACTTTTAGATAAAACGTCTTCAATTGCACTAATTCGTTCCTGAGAGTTTTCGGAGTAACAATTTATAGAGAACAAGACTAAAACAGATATTAAAAATAATTTTTTCATGATTACATTTAACAGTCTAACATTAGACAGACATTGGTTATTAGGCCAAAAAATAGTAGTTCATGTAAAATTATATATTTAGGTAATACTATCTAGACTTAATAATGTACTAGACTGTACTTATGTTGAGTGTATTTCTGGTATTAATACCAATTCCATCAAATAATGCCCTAAATTACTCACCATTTTCATTCATTTTTAAATTTTGTTCAGGTCAAGAAATCCTCTGCTTAGCCTTGCTAGGCCTGCGGTTTCTTTCTGGT
>Ga0079203_1000308_pt1 | contig 39828 bp, 37 predicted proteins | sample PorBlaMBantryBay_FD_68602 | JGI IMG/M metagenome (GOLD analysis project Ga0079203, IMG submission 68602) | Marine algae microbial communities from Bantry Bay - Bantry Bay, Ireland | ecosystem: Host-associated > Algae > Red algae > Blade | place: Bantry Bay, Ireland
AAAGATTATTTAAAGGATATAAGTGACATTAAAAATATGATGAATAAATCATCACGTTTTATTTCACTTAGTGGCTTATCTGGAATATTAGCTGGTATTTATGCTTTAATTGGAGCTGCAATTGTCTATTGGCTGGTTACAACTTATAGCAACGGCGTTTTATTGTTATACGGCACAGTGTTTCAAAGTTGTTTATTAATTTTATGTCTTATAGCGCTAATGAGTATTACCACGGGCATATATTTAACTAGAAAAAAGGCAATAAGGCAAGGCGTTTCCATGTACGACCATACGTCCTTAAGATTGCTCATTAATTTTTTAACGCCATTAATAACTGGAGGTCTTTACATTCTTATCATTCTAGCACAGGGAAAATATGGTCAATCAGGTGGGTTAATGCTTATATTTTATGGTCTAGCACTTATAAACGCCTCGAAATACAGTATTGGCGATATTCGCTATTTGGGCTATGTGGATATTATTTTAGGCCTCATTGCAGCTTTATTTCCTGGATATGGTTTTTGGCTTTGGGTTTTAGGCTTTGGGGTTATGCATATTGTTTATGGGAGTTGGATGCATTTCAAATACGATGTTAAAAAGTAAGCTGCTTTCAATAGTAATTAACAGTACAATATTATAATAACGTTAACAAAAATCCTTTTTTTTGAGCATCATAACCAACATAAACAAAGCATTCGACCATCGTATTAGATTAGGCATCATGTCTATATTAATGGTTAATGAATATGCCGACTTTAATATGTTAAAAGCGCTTTTGGGAGCTACTGATGGTAATTTAGCAAGTCATACCAAGGCTCTTGAAAAAGCAGAATATATTAAAATCGAAAAACAATTTATAGGAAGAAAACCAAACACCCGATACTCTACCACGGCACTGGGCAAAATAGCATTTAAAAAACATATAAATGCGCTTGAAAAATTAATTAGTAAAAAATAATTTTTTTAAACATTTACTTTGTAATTCAAAGTACTTTAAACACATATCTATGGAAATATTTCAAAAAACTCAACAAAACAAATTCGGAAACTGGCTAAAAACCTCTATTACGGCAAGATTGCTCATGGTAGGCTTTTTAACGCTCGCTCTACTCATTCCATTATTCTTTATTCAGGATTTGATTCAAGAACGCTCAAACAGGCAAACCGAAGTTATAGAAGAAATAAACGAACAATGGGGAAACGAAGTGCTTATTTATGGGCCAATTTTAAAAGTACCTTACAAAACATATCAACAAAAAACAGTAACAGATAAAAACACAAAACAAGTGTATACCGAAACTATTGAAGACATCCACGATGCCTATTTCTTTTCAGAAAATCTAAATATTAACACCAATATAAACCCCGAAACAAAAAAACGTGGTATTTACACAACAGCCGTTTACAATAGTAAAATAAACCTTAAAGGTTCATTTACAAAACCAGATTTTAGCGATATTGAGATAAAAGAAGAAAACATCCTTTGGGAAAAAGCAAAAATCATAATACAGTCCTCTAATGTTAAAGGTGTAAACGACATTAATTTAAAACTTAACAGTACCATTTACCAACTTACTTCAAAATATAACGGAAAAAAAAACCATCAGTATAATAGTATTGTGCTTCATTCATTAGAAACAAAAACGATTAACGCAGACCTACTCGACTTTAAGAAGCCACTAAGCTTTAATATCGATTTCAATATTAAAGGAAGTAAACAAATACGTTTTATCCCAACAGGAAAACATACGGAAGCGCAAATACAATCAAACTGGAAAACAGCTAATTTTTTTGGCGAATTCCTACCCTATAACAATAATAAAATAACAGAAGATGGTTTTAACGCCAAATGGAAAATTTTAGACCTCAATCGACCATTTCCTCAAGAACATTTTAATAATATTCCAGATTTAAAAACATTTGCCTTTGGTGTAAACTTTATGATTCCAGTCGATGAGTATCAAAAAAGTGAACGTTCAGCAAAGTACGGTTTTTTAGTAATTAGCTTAACATTACTTGTATTTTTCCTAATTCAAACACTAAGTAAAATAAACATCCACCCATTTCAGTATTTAATGATTGGGCTCGCACTTACTATGTTTTATACCCTATTGGTATCAATATCAGAGCATAGTAATTTTTTAAAAGCCTATTTAACAGCAGGCATTTCAGTAATAGGCCTTATTACATTATACTCAAAATCCATACTTAAAACCAATAAATTCTCCATGTTTATTGGGTTATCATTAACCGTATTATACACCTTTATATATGTTATAATTCAATTGGAAAACTATGCCCTTTTAGTAGGCAGCATCGGTCTGTTTTTAATTCTTGCAATCGTGATGTTTATATCGCGAAAAATAGACTGGAACAACGGATGATTTTATTGATTGATGATTTGGGCGTTACCCCGAAAAGGGGTCGCGCTTTCCGTTTCAAGTCCTCGCTCCCAAAAGGTCGCTGTGGGCTTTCCTCTACAATCGCTAACGCAAATATCAAATCCATGAAACATTTTATAACAACAAGTAAAGTCGCTGCTAGTTCAAACTTTGTAATAGAGACAATACTCTTCAGTTCGCAAGTGTATCGTTTTAATTCAGATAACCTCATTTATTCAGGCATCAAGATTACACTAGTAGCAGTAATAGATAATACAATATCGCTCTTATGGTTATTATTTAACCTACTAAAAGATAAATGAGGCATACTAAAAGCAATAGGCCATATTTTGGCTAATATTTTATACTTCTATTTACTAATTAATTATCTTTAAAATGAGATTCAACAAAACATATGGTGCAATTACGTTATTTTTATTTATAATTGAAACGCTAATAGCTATTTATATTAAAACAGGATTTACAAGACACACATTTGGAGATTTCCTATGTGTTATAATACTTTACTGCTTCTTTAAAATCTTTATAGCAAACCATCATTTTAAAGTTGCAATTTCTGTTTTAATTATTGCTTTTACAATTGAGTTTTTACAACTTACAGATTATCTGAAGTTATTTAATTTACAAAATAATAACTTAGCTAAAATCATTTTAGGAAGTACTTTTGAAATTTCAGATTTAGTGGCCTATATGCTTGGTATTCTTACCGCAATAGCTATCGAGGTTAAAATTTATAAACTATGGATTACATAAACAACTCTTCTTCCCGCGGTTCAAAACATTTGTTTTGGTTAGTAGTACTATATTATGTAATATCGTTTTACTAATCATTAAAATAGCATTAATATACTCTTCTTTTTTATCTGATCTAAGTATAAAATTCAATTTTAGCTGTTATTCGTTTTACCATAATCAAATATTAAGGAAGTGTTCCAAATCCTAATTAAAGAATGCTATTAAGTTAATGTTGTTCATGACTGTTTTTTTTAAACTAACTCGCCATATATCATTACAGATTTTTTACATTTAGAATAAGTAAAGCACATTTGCTATGGTTAGATATTCTCTTTATTCTATGCTTTGCATTAATTGAATTGACACTATTTATTTATTAATAATATGAAAAATAATTTTACAAAAATTTTTAATGAAATTTGATGTGATGCTTAATAAAAAAACCTCGCAGTTTTTAAAAACTGCCAAGCCTTTTACATGCTAATTTATACTAATTACTAGTGCTGAATTTTAAATCATTCCAAGCCATCTAAATAATCTTGCAAATAATTGAAACGTTCTGTTAGCTTTCCATTTTCGTTAATTCTAGCTCGTTTTATAATATCATCACCGCCCTTATTAAAGTAACAAGTATTACATGTGTTAACAACTGCTCGCCAAATCTTTCGCCAGCATATTGCGGCAATTCAAATGGCAAATTATCAACCGCCATAACAGTTATGGCTTTTTCGTTTTTACAATCTATGACTTGTTCTGTTTCTGGATTATGTCCATAAATTGGATTTGTAATGGTTGGAACTTTTTTATGTTATAACCATAGAACTATTTACATAGCAAATCATATCTTAACTATTTTTATTTTAAAATTTGGATATTTAACACAATCCCTAGTTTACAAATAGGGTGCGCCATCGCCATAAAAATAGCCTACAATATAATAATATTTTATTTTAGCAAAACACATAAAATCTAAATCTTAAAACTGCTGGTGTAAAAATCAATAGTTTTAAATATTCGTGTTGCACTTATTACTTGAACTTAGATAATGTAAAATATCAATTTTACAATACGCTACTTTGTTACGTGTATTGCTTAAAAAATTATTAACGTTTATGTAATCTATAGATATAGCGCCAAGTATTTTTTGAGTGTCGTTTGCTACTTTTCCGTTACCTATAAAAAGAATTTTTATATTAGGTAATTTAATTTTATTCTGAAATTTAAGAGGCTTGATTTCGCAACGGTCCTGCTTTTGTTAAATTAAATGCATTGTACTTTTAAAAACCTACAATACTGGCATATTTTCCAAAACCAATTAAACGGAATCCTTTTTCGCCAACCATAGTATCATAGTCATAAAGCTCAATATTCTTGTTTAACATGACATTAAACAATGTTTTATTATAGCGTTGTTTTTTATAGTGTGAGAAAATAAATTTTGTTTATTTAGGATTAACACTTCTATGGGCACTTCCTTTACACCAATCATAACATCACAATCGGAAACGTTTTTTGAAATTCCGAAACTTTGCGTTTTGTATTTTTAATCTGTAAATATCTGATAATTCTTCTTTAAAGTCCGCGTCCGGAAATTGTTTTTTTTGCCTCTTCTAATTTTGATGGAGAAAATACCACAAGACAATCTTGCAAATTTTTACGTTGTTTAATTATGGTAAACTTGATAGGAATAGGGTTGAGCAATAAAAAATTAATAAAAGGGCTTGGCAAATAAATTAATTTGCGCGTTCTACTTCGCTCTCTAATTTTAAAACAAAATCGCCATCGCTTTGTTTTATATAAAGCGCTTTGTTTCCTACTTCACCATCTCTAGTTACTTTCTTACCTTTTATAGTTTTTGTGACTGATTTTTTATATATCTGTTCTACTTTACCTTTTGCAGTTCCTTTACCCCATTTCCATTTTACTTTTGTACCAGATCGTATCATGTTTTTTATTTAAATATAATAGATTTTTATGATTTTTTGTTTTAAATTTTCTATAAAAAATGTATAGCATAGCATTTGAGTTAATATTTTTATTAATTTCGCACAATATGAGACTTTTTGTAATGCTTCTTGGATAATGCGTTAGGGATTAAACGGCATGTTTGAGCTCGCCGACTTTTTAGGAGGAAGCGAGTAGTGAAAGCCCGACCCTTTTCGGGTAACGCCCAGAATATATTATTGATAAGTTCCTGAAGCAGGTTCAATATTGATTAAATTATCATAAATTGCATTTTATTTTTCATTAATAAAACGGGGTCGACTGGTTTTGACAGCGAGATTAATTGAACGGTAAGCACGTCGTGTAATGGCATTGAAACACGTAAAAGGCTAGACCAATTTTAAACGGCGAGAATAACTACGCTTTAGCAGCATAATTCGAATTATAGTAGAATTGGCCTAGGTACACAAGGTGTACATGCTTTATGTCTCCGGAAAGCCTTGATTGGCGGCGTTCCATTTTGAGGCATCGTAAATGTCAATATAGATTAGGTAGTGCTTTGTTGCCTTTTTGAAATTAAAGAAGCTAAGTTGTAAGTGGGTTGTCTATAACCAGCTTATAATCGAAAACCCAAGAATAGAATACACGTGTAGAAAGCTCTTTGATTACTTGTTTGGACGAGAGTTCGATTCTCTCCGACTCCACTTTTAAACCCTGTAAACCTAGTGTTTACGGGGTTTTTGTTTTTTCGTTGACAGAATCGTTGACAATACTCCCCTATTCCTAATGCTTTGTTGTTATTTACTAAATTAGTATTTTTATGGTAATTAATGATTATTATATCAAAATTACTATGAAACTTTTTACTGAAGACAGCATTAGCGTAAAACAATTTCAACATTTAAAAAAATCGCTAACAAAAGCTCTCGATAAAAAATTAGCTCTTAATAAATCATTCGATATTTCAGATAAAGACTATTTTAAAAAGTATCCTTTTTTAACAGAACTAAAAATCGAAATCTTTAAAACGAATCATAAAGTAGAACAAGTTGATTCAATGGCAGTAATTCTAAATAATTATTTTAATTCTGCTTGGAAAGAAATAGGTGAAGAATCTATAAAATTAAAAAGGAACTTCGAGAAAGACTTAGAACAAATTCTTTTTTTAATATATAAAGAGGAAATTGAAGAAGTTGAAGAATTTGATTCCTTTTTTAAATCTCATGAGCAATTTCAACAAATGATTAAACTTTTAGATGACAATAACTTCAATCCCGAAAAGAGAAATTTAAAGCCTATAGAGTTAAATATTTTACTAGTAAAGATTGATAAGTTAAATCTTCTAAAACATGAATATATTGAATATAAATTTACAGCTTCAGCTAGAAATTTCTATAAAGTAATAAGGAAAGGGAGTTTTTCAAGATTAAAAACTAGTTATGAAAATGACAGTTTGACTCATATTAATTTAGAACGTTTTAATGATTTACAATTTTTAGATATAATAGTCAATAATAAAAAAGTCAATAAGTCAATATTAACCTAAATGACCTGTAAAAAGCAATAAAATTACGGCAACACTTAAAAACCGTAATTATCATGAAAACTTATGCAGATCCTTTTGCCCACATCTTCAGTCAACTATCAGAACTAAAAAAAATAGTTTTAGATATAAAAAATTCTCCAAAAGAAGACTATACTAATAAATACTACACCTACCAACAAGTAGCTGATTTGATACATGTAGACTATCAATCTGTTCGCAATTATGTAAATGCTGGCTTTATAGAAGCAGAAGCAGTTGGCCCTAGAAAAAAACTAATACACCACTACCAAATATTCAATGAAGATCAATCATTGAAGAACTTCAAATACAAAAGAAAAGCATAGTAGTTTCTCAAGAACTACTATGCTTTATATTTTTTCAAAAAACAGTATTAACTACCGTATAGCTCAAATATACGCAATATTCATTATAACTATGAGTGAACCAAAAATTTTCTCAATTGATAGGGTTGATTTACAAAGTGACTTCCATCAATTAACAGATAAAAACAGTAATCAATTTCCCATTGAGGTTTTTCCTAAAATACCACAGGAAATATTATTTGAAGCTCATGATAAATATCAATTTTCTTTAGATTACTTAGGCGCTGGTATGTTAGCTGCAATTTCGTCTGCAATTGGTAATTCTATAAAAGTTAATGTAAAAAAAGGATGGGAAGAAAAAGCAAACCTTTTCATAGTCATTGTAGGAAGACCTGGGGATTCAAAAAGCCACGCTTTAAACTTTTGTTTTAAACCTATTCATGTAAAAGAAAACGCTTTGTTTTCAGAATACTCAAATCAATTAAAAGATTATGAAGATGAATTAAAATCTGACTCCAAAACCACATTATCCAAACCATTTTTAAAAAAATATCTTATAAATGACTATACTCCCGAAGCATTAATGTTACACCATTCGTACAACAAAAAGGGCTTGTACATTTATGTAGATGAATTAAATGGTTGGATTAAAAACTTTAATCGTTATAACAATTCTGGTGAAGCAGAGACATATTTAAGTCTTTGGAGCGGAACCACAATATCTACAGATAGAGCCTCAGGTAAAAGCTTACGAATAGCTGACCCATTTATTGGTGTTATTGGAAGTACTCAAATATCGGTTTTAAAATCATTTGCTAAAGACGGAAGAAGTTCTAATGGTTTTATGGATCGCTTATTATTTGTATATCCTGAAACACAAAAAACTTTAAAATGGAACATAAAAACAGTTGACAACAGAGTTTTTGAAAATTATTTTTCTATACTAACTAATTTGATTGAAACTTCTGAAAACAAAGTAGAATCAACCTCCATTCCTATAGAGAAAAATGCAAAAAAGCACTTGTTTAATTGGCAAAATAATAGGCCTGAAGAATTCCTTTTCGAATATGAAAGAAGCATTGAAATTAAACTACAACAATATGTAATTCGCTTTGCTTTAATCTTACAATCAATTCATCATGCTTCCAACAATAAGGCTTTAGATAAAATTGAATTATTTGCTATAAAAGGGGCTATAAAGCTATTTGATTATTTCTACCATACTGCTATTAAAGTTCGAAATGAAACGACCAATAAAAATTATTATGAAACTTTATCAGAGCTCCAAAAAGCAATTTTAAGCGATCTACCCACGGACAGAGAATTCACAACTAAAGAAGGCACAACGATAGCCTGTAAGCAAATAAATAATAAACCTAGAATAAGTGATCGTCAATTTCATTCCTTTTTAAAAGATAAAAAGGTGTTCAAAAAAATAAAACATGGAGTTTATAAAAAACTAGTATGACTTCAATATCCTCATTATCCTCATTTTGAAAATTAAAACCCTAGAAATCAGCAATATAACACCTTGTCAAAATGAAATCAAAATGAACAAATTGCAAAATCGGAATTTCACTTAAGTACAAAGTGGAACCAAAATGAAATCAAAATGAAGTCAAAATGAAATAAAAACCCTCTCAAACCCCTTGTTATTACTAGATAATGAGGAAAATGAGGATAATGAAATAAACTATGTTTAAATATTCCCTAGAAAAAGGATCTAAAAAACATTTATGTCCCAATTGCAATAAGAAGAAATTAGTCCTTTATGTTGATAATGAAAATGGCAATTTCTTATCTCCTAAAGTTGGCAGGTGCGATAGAGAAATTAATTGTGGTTATCATTTTACACCAAAATTATTTTTTCAAGATAAAAACCAACCATATTTACCCTTGTCCAATAAGTTGAAAGTAACTCATCCTAATAAAACAAGTTACCACTCGAAGCATGAGTTTTTAGAATCCTTAGCTGATTATGATAAAAACAATTTCGTTCAGTTCCTAAATTCAAAATTTGATACAGAAAAAGTATCTAACTTGATTAAAGAATATAAAATAGGGACATCGGCACATTGGTATGATGGCACTATATTTTGGCAAATTGATAATGAAAATAAGATTAGAGGAGGTAAAATTATAATGTATAACAAAACAGGTAAAAGAACTAAATATATTAATTGGGTTCATGCGCTTACTATTAAAAAAGAAATAATAAAAACCTTTAATCTAAAACAATGTTTATTTGGGGAACATTTACTTTCAAAATACAACAAGCCTATTGCTATTGTTGAGTCCGAAAAAACAGTATGCATAATGAGTATGTTATTTGAAAAATATTTGTGGTTAGCAACTGGATCCTTACAAGGATTAAACGAAGAAAAAATTAAAGCTTTAAAAAGTAGAAAAATAATTCTCTACCCTGATTTAGGAATGGAAGGAAAAAACGGCTCCCCTTTTGATAGATGGAACTCCATTTCTGATGGATTAAGAGCTAAAGGTTTTGACATACAAACATCTACTTTATTAGAAGATAAAGGAACCGAAACCGAACGAAAAAACGGATTCGATATTGCTGATTTTTTCTTGAAAAACCTAGAACAAAAACCTACAAGAATTATTTCAAAAGCAAATAAAGACATGCTTAAAATGTATATGAAAAATAAACATTTTAAGACTTTAACTGAGGTTTTTAACCTAACAGATATAAACGGAAACACGATAAGGTTTGAGTAAGTTTCAAGATGTGTGATGTGGGCCCAAAAGCCTCACATCACAAATCTTGATTTTCTCCCTACGGTCGCAAATGGAGCAACTGCATGAAAATAAAAAACAACATAGTAACAAAGTTTCGAACTAATTCTTACGAGAAAAAATTAATAAAAATTAGAGCTAAAAAAGCTGGCTTATCTCAAAGTGACTTCTGTAAAAAAGCAGTCCTTGAATTTAAGATAACAGAACGTCTTACCGAGGAACAAATTGCCCTTTATAAAATGCTAGTTAAGTACCATAATAATTTTAAAAGCATTGGTAATTTAATAAAAGAAAGACACCCTGGTATGTATCAAAAAATTAATCAAACAGCCGATGAAATTAAAAATCATCTTCAAAATTTCAAATAAATGATTGGTAAAGGGAAAGCAATTTCACATACAAAAGCATCTATTGCTTATGGGTGGAATCAAGAAAAAGATGCTGATATCGTTTTTAAACAAAACCTTGCTGGAGAAACTCCTAAAGAGGTAACTGAAGAATTTAAAATAATTCAATCTATGAATGAAAAATGTAATCGGAATACATTCAGTTTTGTATTAAGTCCAACCATTGAAGATGGAAAGAAATTAAATATTAAAGGCTTAAATGGTATTGCTAAAGAATTCATTAAAGATTTAAAATTAGAAAACCATCAAGCTATTGCATTTGTCCATAATGACAAAGACCACAAACACATTCATCTTTATGCTAATAGAATAGACTTTAATGGCAATGCTTATAATGATAGCTTCATTGGTAAACGTTCACAAAAAGTAGCTGAACGTGTTGCTCAAAAACTAAACTTAAAAACAGTAAAGCAGATTCAAGTTGATAAATTAAATGGATTAAAAATTCTAAGAAAAGAAATTCACACTCAACACTTAACCTGTTTAAAGCTTAATAAGCCTAAAAGTTTTCAAAATTATATTGATTTAATGGCTAAGCAAAAAATAATAATCAAACCTGCTATAAATAAAAACAACCAATTACAAGGCTTTAGATATCTCTATAAAGGCATAAATCTAAAAGCTAGCGAAGTACATAGAAGTATGTCTATTAACAAACTAGTACTTCAAATAAACTTTAATACATTTCAAAAAGAATATTCAAACAACAAAGGTATTAAGCTATCGGGTAAAATTGTTGAGCTTCCTAGCAACTTAGAGTCATCAATCAAAGAATCAATAAACAAAAACACATATCAACAAATACGAAGACGTTAAAATTATGGCAAAAATTGAAGAATTAACAGCAGTATTAATCGATGAAATTGAATCTTTTGAAAGGTCTGTTGCAACATTACAAAAGGAAAACGAAAAAATTAAATCAACCAAATTCACAATAGACACCTCTTTAATAGAAGAAAAATATGCCAGCCTAATTACATCTATTGGAGAAGGGTATAAAGAACAAAATAAACAAATAAGAACCCTTCAAAATAAGCTGAATAAAACCATCATTTTCCCAAAGTGGATGATCATTTTATTCAGCTCATTTCTCATAATATTCCTGCTCTCCTTGTTTTTAAATTTTAATCAATATAAAAAAGCTAAATCACATGAAGAAACCGCATACAACAAAGGCAAAGAAGATTTTTATAATTACATGCTTATATTTTTTGAAGACCATCCAGAATCTTTAGAAAAGTATCAAAAATGGAGTAAAAAGTAAAAAACATGAGTAAAATAATTTTAATCACACATCAAAAAGGAGGTGTTGGCAAAAGCACACTTACATTCAACCTTGCCCAAAACATTACAAAAAATGTTAAAGTGGCTGTTATAGATTTTGATTTGCAAGGCAGTTTAAGTCAATTAAAAGAACTGGTTTCAGATTTTGACATCCTATCCTTTAAAGGAGAAACAAACAGTATTACTAATTTAGATTATGACTTTATATTTATCGACACCCCGCCTTACCTATCCAATTACTTACCTAAGTTAATTGAATTAGTCGATCTAATCATTGTACCCACCAAAGCAGGGATTTTAGATCTATTAGCCATAAAAAGCACTTTAGAAATTATCGAACAAGGAAACAAATTACAACAGGCCTTAGTCGTTTTTAATATGATAAAAGCAAACACAACTTTAACCTTAGATATTTTAATTGGTCTGGAAGAATACAAAGTACCTATAGCTAATTCTCATATTAGCGATTTAGTAGCTTTTACACGGTCGGTGTTAGTTGGAGGTGTTAGCCGTGATAAAAACGCCCAAGCTCAACTAGACAATTTAACCAAAGAGGTTTTAACAAAACTCATATAATGCTATAAAAATATATTTATATAAATCTACAATTCTATAATTATGGGAAAAGAAAAAATCACAGAATTGATTAAACAAGCTAAGGCTAACAATCAAACAAAAACGATTCAAAAAGTAGTGCCTATTGAAACAAAAAAAACAGAGGAAGTTCAATTTTCTTTTTACATAGAAAAGGAGCTACTCAAAAAGCTAAAATTAAAAGCTCTACAAGAAGAAAAGAGTATTAAGCACCTAATAAATAATGCCATTAAGAGCGACCTAAAATAATTCGGTCAGGTTTTTTAATCATTTTAGAACAATAGCATTAAGCAGTTTTAAAAGTTTACTTAAATTTGAGACAAATACAATCTATAAGAATAAAACAGATTAACAAATAAAATATAAAGCGTTTAGCTTTTGATTTGGTTTTAGAAATCCGGCAAGATTTAAACTCCACCACTCTCAAAAGATAAGACGCCCAACGTTCTGCGTTGGGCTGTTCTTGTTATGGTGGATTAGGTTTCTTGCCGGAACCTCTAAAACTAATAAGATTCAGTTCCAACGCTTTTTTTATGAAATTCATTTATGAAAATTGACAGCCACAGAATAGAAATTGAAGAAACATGCAAACCTGAGTACATAGAAGCGATTAAACAATATTGGTTTCTAGAAAACAATAAGTTTATAAATAAACCAAAGGCCTTAGGAAAACTGTTTGGATTTTCAGCTTATGAGTTTGGTAAAATGATAAAAAGCGAATCTAAGTTTTTTATTAAGATCCAATGTGATACATGCCCAAAGATTGAATCTACTCAAGTAAATTCTCAATCAAATTTTGCAATACTTAAAAGTGAGTTATATGATTCTAAAACAAAGCTATTTTATTGTTCAAAATGTAAAGCCTTAAAAGAAGTCCAAAGGTTAGAAGAACTTGAAAACCAAAAAGCGATACACATTGAAAAACAGAATTTAGCAATTAAAAACCAAGCATGGTGAGTCCTTAGTCCTTTTCAATTAAATGTATTAAAATGTATTATTAAAAACAAAGGCATTTCAAAATTAAATACTAAGTTTAAGAATACGCCTAATAATATTATCTGGAGCGCGGTCTATACCTTAAGAGATTTAAACTTAATTATTTTACATTATAAAGAATACACAAATTATGTTCAATATGTATCTTTTTTACCTGGACTTGAAGCTGTACTACCCCAAGTTAGTAATGTAGTAAAAAAAGAGCCCAAAATAACATATAACAATACGACTAAGGAATTAAAATTAAGGCTTACAAAAAATAGCTCTCAAAAAAATGGAGACAGCCCGATTTATAGCGGAGTTCTTAATTTTGAAGAAGATGTGCTTATAGAAAAAGATACTCAATATACTTTTGGAGTTTGGAAACGTGAATTCGATAATTTGTATTTTACTTTAGTCCCTACAGATAGTATTTACAAGGCACCAAGACAACAGGCCATATCTAGCCAGCCAATACATTTAAGAGAGGCAATACAAGATTTTTTTGATTCTAGTGAGTTTGATTTGTAAGTGTCATTAAATATTATTTATTTACTGATTAGTACCACGTGACGCCTGCCGCTAAGGCGCATTTTAAAAATCAGTTGATTTTTAACACGGTAAAGAAAATCAGCTAATTTTTTAAAACGGAAAAACAATAAGATTAAGCTTTACCCAATAATTTATAACGAGGATAATTTCATGTATTATCTACTTTTTTTCTAAACCTATAATTATATAATTATAGATTTATACAATTATATATTCTGTAGTTTTCTTACTTTAGAATTTTTATAAGAAATAGCTTCTAAATGAATACAAATTTCAACTTTTTAAAAACAAATTATTTTCAGTTGTTTCAAATTGCACTTTTAGCAGAGCAAAATTGTTATTCAGATCCAAGTACCACATTATCAAAACTTAGAATACTTACAGAGAAGCTAACTGGTTTTTTAATTGATTTTGAACAATTAGAAGAACATTATGATAATAGACAAGTAAAAAGGTTGGATGTTTTGACAGATAACTCAGATACACCAAGAGAAATAATCGATATTTTTCATACTATTAGAAAATCTGGAAATAAAGCATCTCACACAGGAGAGGGCACACAAGCAGAAGCTAGATATATGCTAAGGAAAACTTTTCACTTAACTAAATGGTTCTTTGAAGTTTATGAAAATGAGGATATTTTAACTGATTATGTTACCCCAAAAGAATCTTGGTTTACTAAAGAAGACACGAAATCGGATGAGCTTGAACAAGAATTAGAACTTCTTAAAAAAGAAGTAGAAAATTATAAGCAAAAAATAATAGAACAAACACAACTTTCTGAACAAGCAAAACAACAACGAAAAGAGCGTGCTTACACAAAAGCTAAAAAAACAGAAGAAACCGAAGCAGAAACTAGAGAGCGTATAGATAAGCAGCTTCGAGATGCTGGTTGGGAATGCGACACACAAACTCTAAATTTTAAATCTAAAAAAACACTCCCTCAAAAAGGAAGACAAATGGCTATAGCCGAATGGAAATGTGGCACAAAATGGGCAGATTATGCACTTTTTAATGGTTTAGAATTAATTGGCATTGTTGAAGCTAAAAAGCACATTAAAAATGTAATGAGCGATTTAGGTCAAGCAGAAAAATATAGTGAGCTAGTCTCAAGTAACTTCGACATAAAATTCCCAGAGCATTCAAACAATAGGTATAAAGTACCATTTATGTTCGCTACCAATGGTAAGGCATATTTAGAGCAATTTAAAGCCGCATCTGGCATTTGGTTTTGGGATGGCAGAAACCAAAAAAATATGGCTAGACCATTACCTAATTGGTTTTCGCCTAGAGATTTAGTAGAAAAACTGAATTATGATGAAAATGAAGGCATAGAAAAACTTCAAAAAACAGATTACGATTTATTATCAGACCCAAGTGGTTTAGGTTTAAGAGAGTATCAAGTAGATGCTATTAAAGCTGTAGAGCAAAAAATACTTACCAACAAAGAAGATAGACGTGCTTTACTAGCAATGGCTACAGGTACAGGTAAAACACGTACTATGATTGGTATGTGTTATAGATTAATAAAATCGGGTAGATTTAGACGTATTTTATTTCTAGTGGATCGACATATGTTAGGTAAACAAGCTTCTGATGCTTTTAAAGAAGTACATATTGAAGGCTTACAAACATTTGCTCAAATTTATGATTTGCAAGATTTAGAAGATAAAGCTTCAGAACTCGATACAAAAATACATTTTGCTACTGTTCAAGGTATGGTACAACGTATTGCATATTCTGATAACTCACCTAGTATTGGAGATTATGATTGTATTGTCGTAGATGAAGCGCATAGAGGTTACACTTTAGATAAAGAAATGGATGAAGAAGAAATTATTCTTCGTGACCAAATAGATTTTCAAAGTAAGTACCGTATGGTATTAGATTATTTTGATGCCTATCGCATAGGTTTAACAGCAACTCCAGCCATACATACCAAAGAAATTTTTGGAGACCCTGTATTTATGTATTCGTATCGAAAGGCAGTTATAGAGGGGTATTTAATCGATTTCGAACCACCTTACGTATTTCAAACTACGCTATCTAAAGGAGGTATTGTTTGGAATAAAGGTGATGAAGTGAAAATTTACGATCCAGAAGAAAATGAAATTAAAGATTTAGGCGTTACCGAAGATGAAATTAAAGTAGAAATAACAGGTTTTAACCGCAAAGTAATTATCGAGAGTTTTAATCGCGTTATTTTAAATGAACTTATTTCCACCTATGGTATTCTGCCAGAAAACAGAGATAAAACATTAATTTTTGCAGCTACCAATGCGCATGCAGATACTATAGTTAAATTGTTATACGAAGAGTATAAGGCTTTAGGTGAAGATGTAGATAAAGATGCTATTGTTAAAATTACGGGAGAAGTATATAATCGTGAAGATTTACTTCGTAAGTTCAAAAACGATCAATACCCGAGTATCGTTGTAACTGTAGATTTACTAACCACAGGAATTGATGTGCCTAGTATTTCAAACCTTGTGTTTTTACGTCGCGTTAACTCGCGTATTTTGTACGATCAAATGGTTGGGCGTGCAACCAGACGTTGCGACGATATTGGCAAAGAAGTATTTAAGATATACGATTGCGTTGGTGTTTCCGAAATCATGTCTAAAGAGCAAGTAATGAAACCTGTTGCTCCTTTAGTAACCAAAACCTTTTCTAATTTAATAGAAGAGCTTGCTATTATTGAAGACGAACATTCCAAAGAAGCTAAACTAGATCGTATCATTGCCAAAATACAGCGTAAAGTTTCTGGTTTTAACGAACAACAAAAAGAACAATTTCAAGTCCTATCTGGAGAACCAACAGTAAGAGATTTTGCTAAAAAATTAAAAGCTACCGATCTTAAAAATGTAAATCAATACATTGAAGATTATGGGCACTTATGGGAGTTTTTAGACAGAGAGAAAGGTAAAGCTTTAAACTATGGTACTTTGTATAGCGACCATCAAGATAGATTAGAAGAAACTACCAGGGCATACGAGAAAGACTTAAAACCTCAAGATTACTTAGAATCTTTTACCGATTTTATTAAAAATAACAGAAACGAAATTATAGCGTTAAACATTGTTTGCACAAAACCAAGTAGCTTAACACGAACCGATTTAAAAGAATTACGCCTAATTCTAGATGCGCAAGGTTTTAATAAAAACAATTTAAATACAGCTTATAAAGAAGTCACCAATACCGAGATTATAGCAGATATTATAGCACATATTCGTACTTCTGCACTCGGCGAAAATTTAGTAAGCCATAAAGAACGAATTACGGAGGCTGTTTCTAAACTGAAACAATCTCATAAATGGAATCAAATACAGTTGAAATGGTTAGATAAAATTGAAGCACAACTACAAAAAGAGTCAATTATAACTTTAGAGGATTTAGATAATCCACCTTTTAGTGTAGATGGTGGGTTAAAAAAATTAGATCGGGTTTTTCAAAACGAAACGACTCAAATTATTAAAGAACTTAACGAATACCTGTACGCTTAACATATGATAGATTTAGAACCTAGAATAATTTCTATTGCAGAAGCTTTTGAAAATAAAAATTTAAATATACCAGATTATCAAAGACCATATAAATGGACTGAGAAAAATGTAAAACAATTCTTAGATGATATAAGGCTTAATAAAGAAAGTGCAGACTATCGTTTAGGTACGATTGTGGTTCATCAGGAAGACGAAAGTTCTGATTTGGATATTGTTGATGGACAACAAAGAATGTTGACCTTAAGCTTAATTTACCTAGCTATTACTGAAACATTTGTAGATAATAAATTCTATAAAAAATACGAAACCATAGAGTCATCATTATTGAATCATGAATTTGACAATTTAATATCTCAAAAGAACCTTAGAGCTAATTATCATGTAATCTTAAGAGAAATTAGAAATTTTGATGAATCTACAATTCAGTTTTTTTACCATCATTGTAAAGTTGTTTGGGTAGTAATTTTTAATATTTCAGAAGCTTTTCAATTCTTTGATTCTCAAAATTCTAGAGGAAAAGATTTATATCCTCAAGATTTATTAAAAGCATTTCATTTAAGAGAAATGGCAAATAATTCGGAAGAAGAGAAAAAATCATGTGTAGAATATTGGGAAAACTTAGATCAAAAAAAATTAGATAAACTATTTAAAAACTATTTATTTAGAATTAGAAATTGGAGCAAAGGTAGATCTGCAGAAGAATTCACCAAAAATGAAGTAGATGTTTTTAAAGGAATTTCGCTAGATGACACTCACGAATTCAACTTCACCAAAACCCATAGAATTAATCATTTTTATACAGAAATGTATAATCACGATTTGAACAGAAATATTGATGGTCAAAAGTTGGATTATCCTTTTCAATTAGATCAAATAATGGTGAATGGTCAGCGTTTTTTTGAGTTTGTTTCTCACTATGGTAAAGAAGTTGAAAAAGTAAAAGATTTCAATAATAATCTTAATGAAATCAAATTAAAGATAAAAGACACCAAAACAAAAGCACTTGAAATCTTAGACCTTTTAGAAACTTATGATGCCCGTTATAGAACTGGTGATCTATATGTTAGAAATGTGTTCAACTGTTGCCTGCTATATTATTTAGATAAATTCGGTTATTACAAGATAGACGAAGTAATAGTTCGCTTTTTTATTTGGGTGTATACTCCTAGAATTGAACAGCATTCCGTAAGGCTTAGAACAATTGATAAACTAGGCGCTGCTAATAACGGATTTTTCAAGATAATGCGAGAGTCTATTAACACCAAAGAAATCTTCTATAAAGAACTACATAGTGTTAGACCTTACGGAGGAAATAGTGATAATCAAAAAACAAAACCTCTTATTGAAATTTTTAATGAGTTAAAATACATAGCTAGCTAATTATGGAACCAAAGTATTTAACCATTAAACAAATATTCAACCAAGAAGACCGGTATAATATTCCTATCTACCAAAGAAACTATGCTTGGGAAGAATCTCAAATAAGTCAATTGATTCAAGATATATATGATGTTTATCCGGATGGTAATAATTACTATTTGGGTAGTTTAATAGTCTATAAAAGAGAAAATATTTATGAAACTATAGATGGTCAGCAGCGCTTGACTACGTTAAACATTTTAGCCTGTATATTAAAACATGAAGCTAAGGGCAACAATTACTTTGATGATGTTGATGTTAACCTCCAGTTTGATAGCAGAGTAAAGTCTAATAGAACTTTAAGCTATTTTAATGAAAATGGTTATGCGTCAACTACTCTAGACCTTCATCCACAAATGGCACAGGCTTATGAAATTATCAACCGAAAACTTGAAGAACTATTCAATAGGGATTTTTCAGAATCAGATAAGTTCAAAGCCTTTTTAGAGTATTTTTTGACAAAGGTGAAAATTTTACGTATTCAAGTTCCAGAAGAAACTGACCTTAATCATTACTTTGAAGTAATGAATAATAGAGGTGAACAATTGGAAAAACATGAGGTACTAAAAGCTAGATTTTTAGATGTATTATCTAAATGCGAAGAAAGTGAAAAATATAGAAAAACTTTCAACCTAATATGGGAAGCTTGTTCTTATATGGACCGTTACGTACAATACGTATTTAAAATTCAACATAGAAAAGCCTTGTTTGGTGAATTTTGGAACGAGCTTGAATTTGAAGATTTTGAAGACATATGTAACAAAACCTACCAAACTGAATCTACACTAATTGTAACTAATGAAAAGAACACTTTTCGCAATATCGTTTTAGGTAAGGTTGATTTAGAAAAAGATAGAGAATCTGAAATTAATGAAGAAGGTTTAGAACGTTTTACGCCTGTTACCTCTTTTCCCCATTTTTTATTACAAGTGCTAAGAATTACCGTTGATTCTAACGTTCAACTAGATGACAAAAAGTTAATTACTCAATTTAAAGAACATATTTTCGAAAAGGATAACGCCCTCGATTTAACTAAAAAATTTGCAGATAACCTACTGTACCTTAAGTTTTTATTCGATAATTATATTCTAAAAAGAGACTATAATAATGATTCTGAGTCTTGGGCTATTCTTGAAATGAAAAAGCAACAAGGTAGAGATATAGGTTATTATGTAAATACCTTTGAAAATATTGGACAACAAAACAAGCTGGTTCACCTTCAAAGTATGTTTCATGTTTCTTTTCCCCAAACCAATTATAAGCATTGGTTGTCCGCATGTTTATTATGGTTATATGAACAAGAAGAAATAGATATTGATGAGTTTATAAACTATTTAGAATCTTTATCCGATGCCTTCTATTTCAATAGATTAAACGACACGTTAGATTATCATGAAATTATTTTTAATGACGATGAGGCTGACACAAAAATAGAACCTTCAGAGCAACAATTAATTACGCATTTAAACATTGGAACTAGTGTAAACAACTTCGTTTTTAATAGATTAGATTACCTCTTATTATATGATATTGAAAATCAGAAAGAATTAATTTCTCTAGAAAACATAGATGAAGATTATCTGAATTTTAAGCTTAATAGTTTCGAATTTTCTTTTAGAAGTTCTGTTGAACATTACTCTCCGCAACATCCTAAAAATAATGACGAACCAATTACCAATATTGACAACTTTGGCAATCTTTGTTTGATAAGTGCTTCTAGAAATTCAGAACTTAGCAATTATTCGCCTACATCTAAGAAAGAACATTATAAAAGGGCTAATGGTATTGAAAGTCTAAAACAAAGATTAATGATGTGTTATAACACCTGGAATGAAAACACGGTTAACGAACATCAAGAACACATGGTAACATTATTAAATACCAAAACAACAACAAAATAAATGGCATTATCCACCCAAGAAATAGTAAACAAACTTTGGAACCTCTGTAACGTACTCCGTGACGATGGTATTACATATCACCAATACCTAAACGAGCTCACCTTTATTCTGTTCCTTAAAATGGCAGAAGAAACAGACTATAACAATAAATTACCAGAAGGCTACCGTTGGGAAGACCTAAAACAAAAAGAAGGAATAGAACTCGCCACCTTTTACCGACAACTATTATTAAAATTAGGAACGGAAAGCACAGGCAACATCCAGAAAATATATAACAACGCACAAACCAGTATTCAAGAACCAGCCAACCTACGTAAAATTATAAAGCATATAGATGAGCTAGATTGGTTTGAAGCCAAAGACGAGGGTTTAGGCGAAATGTACGAAGGCTTGCTAGAAAAAAACGCCAGCGAGAAAAAATCGGGAGCAGGACAATACTTTACCCCACGACCATTAATTAACGTTATGATACGTTTAATGGATCCTAAAGTGGGCGAACGCCTTAACGATCCTGCCTGTGGCACTTATGGTTTTATGATTGCTGCACATCATTACATCTTAAAATATAACGATATTTATAAACTAGGAGACGCCGAAAACAACCACTTGCAAACCGAGCAATACAGCGGTTGCGAGTTAGTAGGCGATACACACCGTTTAGCCATGATGAATGCCTTTTTACATGGTATGGGAGGAAATATAGCCTTAGGCGATTCTTTAAGCAGTTATGGCGAAAGCATAAAAAATAAAGACTTAGTATTAGCAAACCCACCTTTTGGAACTAAAAAAGGAGGCGACCGACCAACAAGAACCGACTTAGTCTATCCAACCTCCAACAAGCAATTAAACTTTTTACAAGGTATTTACAGAAGCTTGCACACACGTGGTGGCGCAAGAGCAGCTGTAGTATTACCAGATAACGTATTGTTTGAAGATGGCGACGGACAAAACGTGCGTAAAGACCTCATGGAAAAATGCAACCTACACACCATTTTGCGTTTACCAACAGGTATTTTTTACGCGGCAGGTGTAAAAACCAACGTGCTATTCTTTGAGCGTGGTACCACAGATAAAACCAACACCAAAAACGTGTGGTTTTATGATATGCGTACCAATATGCCAAAATTTGGAAAACGTACCCCGTTTACCGAAAGCTATTTTGCAGACTTTGAGAAAGCCTACACCTCCAAAGATCGTAATAAAATTAAAGACGAACGTTTTAGCTGTATCTCTAGAGATACTATTGCCAAAAAGAACGATTCGCTAGATTTAGGCTTAATTGCAGACGATAGCATTACCAAAGCAGAAGACATTGGCGAACCGATAGAAATAGCCAAAGAAGCTTTAGTCGAATTAACTAGCATTACCAAGGAGTTGAATGCCATAATTAAAGCATTACACTAGATGAAGAAGAATTTACCAAAGAATTGGGTTAAAATTGAATTAGATTCTCTTTTTAGTTTAGCATATGGTAAAGGTTTAAGTGTTAAAGAACTTTTACCAGATGGAGAATATAATGTATATGGTGCGAATAGTATTATAGGAAAGTATAATGCTTTTAATCAAGAAAAATCTAAAGTTATTATTTCTTGTCGAGGTGCTGCTAGTGGCGCAATTCACAAAACTATTCCAAAATCGTTTGTTACTAGTAATTCTATAGTTTTAGATGCATATTCAGATGAATTATTGCTTCCTGATTATGTGAAATATTTTATGACTTCGGTTGATAAATCCGAAATAATTACAGGTACAGCACAACCTCAAATAACAATCCAGTTACTTAAAAATCTCAACTTTTGTTTTCCTCCACTAGCAGAACAACAACGCATTGTTACCAAGTTAGATGAGTTATTTGGGCATCTAGGCAGCCTTAAAACCCGTTTAAATCACATACCACAAATCCTTAAAAGCTTTAGACAAGCGGTGTTAACCCAAGCGGTAACAGGTAAACTTACTGAAATATGGCGTATTGGGAAGGCGTTGGAGGATGCTTCTTTTGATGTTCCCTTAGGAAATTATTTAACAGAAATTAAATATGGAACATCAAAAAAATCAGATTATGATGTTGATGGAATGCCAATTTTAAGAATACCCAATATCAAATTTGGAGAAATTGACACTTCAGATTTGAAGTTTTCTATACTTGATGAAAAAGAATATCAAAAAGTGCTTTTGAAAAAAGGGGATGTTTTAATTATACGTTCAAACGGAAGCATTTCGATTGTAGGAAAAACTGCAATAGTTCGAGATCAAAAAGAAATGGGATATGCAGGTTATTTAGTAAGGTTAAGATCTGGAGAGAAACTTAATTCAGAATATCTCAATTATATGCTTTCTAGCCCAAATTTAAGAAGACAAATCGAAGAAAAAGCACGTTCAACAAGTGGTGTGAATAATATTAATACAACTGAAATTAAAGAATTAAAAATTAATGTTTTCGATATAAAAGAACAAACAGAAATCGTAAAACGCGTAGAACATTTATTTGCCAAAGCAGATGACATAGAAGCTCAATACCAAAGCCTAAAAACAAAAATAAACAGTTTACCACAAGCTATTTTAGCCAAAGCTTTTAAAGGTGAGTTGGTGGAGCAGTTGGAGAGTGATGGTAGTGCTGAGGTGTTGTTGGAAGAGATACAGAAACTGAAAGCGTTATCGGGAAGTGCTAAGAAATCTCAACGTATAAAGAAGAAGTAATGGGCGCTAGTTTGTTTACAGCATTAAAAAGGAATGTTTTAGAAGACTTTAAACAAGTTACTGCTGTTTTAGAAAGTTGCGAGTTAACAACACCTAAAGCATTTATTAAACCTTTTACAATCGATTCAGTCAGTTTGTTAAACACCAACGATGCTGTACTTAAATCACTTTTAAAAGAACAATTTAGCAAATTACCAAAAGATGTTATTTATAAAATAGAGGTAATTAATATCAATGATAAAGACGAAATCATTTCTAGTTTTAAAAAAGCAAAAGAAAAAAAACATCAAGGAAGAACGTATTCTAAACTAAATGTAGAGCATTTCAATTTTATAAAAGAAAATAAGAGTAAAAATATTACCCTTTATGTAGGTTCAAGTAAAGCAAAAGGTGTTTTAAACAGAATGCGATGCCATTTAGGTGTAGGAGCAAAACGGACTTATTCAATGCATTTAAAAAGTTGGTTACCAGCATCGCAAAAGTGTATGGTAAGCATTACTTTATTGGAGTTGTCTTGTCCTTTAAATGGCAATCAAACCGCCAATATATTAGAATTATTAGAGCAAGCCCTTTGGAGTAAAGAAAAACCACTTTTAGGAAAACAAAGTGGATTGTTGTAAAAATATCAAGTAAAAACTATGAAAACATCAATTTATAATAAATATGGTTTAGCAGCTAAAGAAGCTACTTTAATGGGTGGCAACCCAGTAGAGTCTTGGGAAATGGCTGTTAAAGATTTTGATTCTGAAAGCGCTAAAATAAAAGGGTGTCCAAAAAACGCTTTTTTAGGATTGTGTGAAGATGGTTTGGTAAAAGACATAAAACCGGGTTCTTATTTTATAAGAAAAAATGAAAACTTAAATAAAAAATATGCTATAAAGGCAGTTGAACTATTAGATTTAGATTCTAATTTGTCTAAAAACGAATTGTGGGAGAAAGTTCGAGAAGAATTAAGTTTAGGAGAATTAAGACATAATTCTCAAATGGATGTTGTTTTGGCGCTTTGGAATGAAAGATTGATTGTGAAGTAATAATTTGAACAATTAAAACCTTTAAACAAACACATCAAATTTATATTAAATGGTATTGAAAAATATTAGAACCAAAACTAATTTCACCTAAAAAATTAAAAACATTAACCCAAATCAAAAATAAATGAACCAATTAACCACCCGCACAAACCTAAGTGCATTAAACGACCAACAACGAAAAGCAGTTTTATCTAACAAAAAACGTGTTCTAGTACTTGCAGGAGCAGGTTCTGGTAAAACAAATACCTTACTTCAAAAAATAAATTACTTAATAAACGACGAGCAAGCAGATTCTAATAGTATTCTAGCCATAACCTTTACCAAAAATGCGGCTAACGAAATGATAGACCGTATGATTTTATCGGCAGATAAAACGGGTTATTATAAACAGGTTACAGAAACCACAGGAATCACTCAAAAGCAACTTGGAGACGAGCGCAAAAAAATGCTTCAAAAATACACATGGTTAAATCAAATAACCATGAAGACATTTCATAGTTTATGTTATAAAATTATGAGGGATGATGGTGTACATGTGTTCGATAATCAGTTTAAAATTATTCCTAAAACTAACGAAAATGCATCTGAGTTTATGGGCAATACTGCCCCCGAAACCGAAAATGAAATTATTCAAAAAGTAACCATCGAGTTATCTAAAAACAAAACATTTTTAATAGCCTTAAAACGTTATATTATAGATTATTTTGTAGACTACATTAAAGAAAACGAAGAGAAAAGCGAATTTAGACCAGAAGGCAAGTTTTTCACAGCATTAAATGGTGATAAAGTGCGCTCTAAATCAGAACAGTTTATTGCAGATTGGTTGTTTCGTAATAATATCGATTACCAATACGAACCTAATGTACAAATAGAACATAAAAACTTTCATCCCGATTTTTTTATTCCTTCGGCTAATTTGTATGTCGAACATGTTAGCGATTTAAGTTATCCAACGTTTTATAAAGAAATGGAGTTTAAAAGTGCAGGAATTCCATGCGTAAAAACCTTTGACAAGGCGACGCATAATTCAGCAGTTTTTAATCAAGTACTAGATAATGTTATTAAAGGCAGAATTTCAACAGATTTGTCGTCTGCAACCGTATTACATTACCATGAAGAATTTGCCAGTTTTAAAAAGGAACTTAATAAGTTTTACAGATCGGTATTAGATGTTAAAGCACAAATAAGAAACTCAAATAAAAGTATTGAGGATATTGCTGATGAGGCTTCAAAAAGTGAGCATGAACGTGTGCGTTTATTTTATCAAGTAGCCATTCCTATTATTAAAGAATATGATGCTTATTGCACTAATAGATCGTATTTAGATTTTGATGGTTTAATTGAGTATGCATTAAAACTGTTTAAAGAACAACCAACGGTTAGAGAAAGGTACCAAAACCAGTTTAAATACTTAATGGTAGATGAGTTTCAGGATGTAAACAACAAGCAAGTAGAGTTTTTAAAATATTTAGTAAACCAAGAGTCTCAACTTTTTTGTGTGGGCGACGATTGGCAAAGCATCTATGGGTTTAGAGGTTCTGAAATAGATTATATAGTAAACTTTAAAGAGCATTTTAAGCAACCAGAAGTTATCACATTAAATCTAAATTATAGAAGCACAGACCATATTGTAAAAGCATCAAACGAAATCATTAAAAAGAACAAGTTTCAGGTTTCTAAAAATATTTCTGCTGTAAAAAAAGGAGGCACAAAAATAGAAGTAAACTATGCTGAAATGGCAGGAGAAACTGAAAGTTTTATATATAAAAAAATTCAAAAGCATATAGAGGAAGGTATAAACCCCGAAGATATTTTGGTGCTTTATAGGCGTACAGCCATGAAGAAGGAACTTCAAGAAAAACTATTTAAAAGCCGAATTAAAGTTCAGTATAAAACGATACACGGCGCAAAAGGATTAGAAGCAAAAGTGGTTTTTGTTTTAGGTTTAAACTCGGCACCAGGAGGTTTTCCAGATCCTTGGATGCAGGATAAAATTTATCATGTTATTAAAAAGACAGAATTCGATACGCTTTTAGAGGAAGAAAGACGTTTGTTTTATGTGGCATTAACGCGAGCAAAAAACCATTTGTACTTAATGTCTCAAAAGGGTAGTGTTTCGGAGTTTGTTAAAGATATTCCTAAGGAATTAATTCATGCTGAAGAAAGTTTACAAACAGGAATAGAAATTCAAATACCTATTTGCTCTAAATGCGAATCGAAAATTGAAGCGCATTTTAAGTATTGTCCTGAGTGTGGAAAACAACTTGGAGATGTGGCAGAATCAACAAAAGATACGGAATTGTATGAGCGTATAAAAAAGGAGTTGAGTAAAATTCCGCTAGAGCAACAAGGTTATTTAGAACACCATATTTATAAAGCACGACTAGAACATCCTAGAGCTTATGAGCCTTGGGGTTGGGAAGAGCATGATTTACTTGATGAATGTAAGGACAAATTTGATATTGATACGTTATGTGAATTATTTGGAAGAAGTAAAGGGTCTGTTTATGGTAAATTAGGTTAATAATTAAATATAACTAAAGCTACTTTTATATTTGAATATAATAGGTTTAGTGTGATTAAAATGTAAAATTAAATGTCCCAAACAACTGTTATAATAGCAACGTCAATGAAACGAACAGAGTGGCTTATAAATAGAAGCTTACGCTCTGTATATAACCAAGAAAACGTAAATACTGAGTTAATAAATGTATTAATTGTCGATGATAATAAAGATGAAAAAGAATTCTTCAATGTAAAAAAAGCTATTACTAAACTAAGAGAAAGACTTAACCTTTCAACACGACAATTCCCCACTAATACTATAAGAAACACAGAAACAAAGTTTAATTCCGGCACAGGTGCATGGAACACCGGCATAAAAACAGTTTATAGCATTAATAAGAGCGGATTTATAGCAATCTTAGATGATGATGACGAATATTTACCAAATCATTTAAACATTTGTATTTCAAAAATAAATGAGCATACGTTAGCCGTTTTTCAAAGTTTAGAATGGAAAAACCATGACAACAGCATTGTGAAATTCCCTTTAAATCTTAAGAAGTTAACACCATTAGATTTTTTTAAAGGAAACCCAGGGGTACAAGGCAGTAATATGTTTTTTAAAACAGAATCTCTTATAGCTATAAATGGCTTTGACGAAAACTTACCAAATACTACTGATAGAGATTTAATGATTCGATTTTTACAACATGTAGAACCTTTAATAGCTATTTCAGTTATTGAAAAAGTTGGCGTTATACATTATAACCACAATAAAGAAAAAGTGAACAACAATCTACCTTTAAAACAAAAAGGACTTGATTTATTTTATGCAAAATATAAGAATCAATTTTCTGAATCTGCTTTTCAAGACTCTTTAAAAAGGGCTAAACATTTTTTTAATTATCAATATTCTAAATGAAAGAACAGATAGTTATTAATATGCCATTAAAAAATGGCGAAAAAACACTTATAAAAGCAATTGAATCTGTATTAAAACAGACAAATGTTAAGCGTGAAGTCATTTTGTTAATAGCAAACGACAATTCTACTGATAATTCTTCCAAAATATTAAGTGATTTTTCAAATCACAAAAGCATTAAAGTATTAAATGTTGATTTAAGTTTATCGTATTTAACTAGAAATTACCTATTAAAATACACTAGAGAACATTATCCAAATTGTGTATTAATAGGACGTTTAGACTGTGACGATTACTTACACAATAACTTGGTGTTATCTACTATAGAAAAGAAATTTAACGAAACTAATTTTGATGTTTTAATAGCTGGTAATAAACAAATAAAAAACAACATTGTTTTTGAAGAAGCCAATATTGCTGATAAAAGGTTACTAGATAATGAATATCTAAAGCTTAGACTATACAACATGAGTATTGGTGACTCTAAAGCAGAATTACCCTCATGTAATACTTTTGTAAAACCAACTGTAGCACTAAATTACCCATCTATAAAAAGCGCAGAAGACCATTGGTACACGACTAAATTACTTCTTAAAAAGAATGAATTAAACATTAAAATTGATGAAGACTTTATTTACTGTGTCTATTCATTAGATGGTAACGTAACAGCAGACAACCTCAATAACAACAGCTATTACGAAAGCAGAAAAAAATTATATCATTATTTCATAAAGCAGATAGAAGAATGAAAAGAGAAGAAAAGGCATTAACCATTCTAAATAACTATAAAAAACAAGAGTACTATCTTCTTGGAAAAGGTATGTCATCAGTTGTTTTTCATAATACCCAATTGGTCTATAAAGTTTTCTTACTAGACGCTATTGAAGGATTAAGTTATAAACGACACATGCTTAATACTTTTAAAACTAAACTTCATTTATTTGAAAACTCTAACTTTTTCTACCCTATTAAAGACTTTATAGAGATAAACAAAAACACATTAATATTAATTTATCCTTATCAAAAAAGTGAACCTTGCATTACTTTTAATCATGAAGAAATTCAAGATTTTCTAGTAGAATGTTGGCAAAAAAGAATAATATTTCAAGATATAAAACCTGATAATTTTATTAGAGTAAAAGGTTGTTTAAAATGGATTGACTATGAGCCTGATAAGTTTACAGACAACCTATTTTTAAACATGGCAACTCGAGCCTTTATTTTTTCTAAGTATGGTTCTGAAAACTCTATTTTCACAAATAAATTATGCAGGAGCGCTATTAATAATTTTGAATTAAAGGAATTAAAAGGGTTGCAGCCATTTATGAATGATTTATACTCTAAAATAATTTTTAGGGAAAGTCAACTTGCATTGCCTGCTAACTGCTCTAATAAAAAAGACATACCACTTTTTAAAAATATTGAAGACGCTTTAGTTCAAATTAAAAACTCTAAAAAGGTTATTTTTTCAATTCCGTATACCAATACTATTAATGTAGATGCTTTATTTTTTTATTTACTAAACAAAGAGATTCATTTAGACAAGGTAGATTTTGACGCTGTTAGTTTAACTAAAGACAATTATTTTTCTCCAAACAATATTGTTTTAAAAGTATCAAAATTGGTTCAACCAAAGCATAAAACCTCTTTAATAATAAAAGCCTGTGTTCAAGATTCAGAAATAATTTATCAAGCAGTAAAACACATCATAAAACAGACTGCTTCTCCAAATATTTTTGATGAAAAAATTATAGCTTTAGATAGTCGTGAGTCTAATTTTTTAAGAGAATATAATAATCAGAATAATTGGGATGGATTGATTTCAGAAATAACAAAACTAATAAATGAAGGAATTATAGATAAGTTCATCTTTCCAAAAGAAGAAGACACCTTAGAAATAAACAAGAAATATTTTGAGTTAGACTCTAATGCAACGCATACTGACAAAGGGGTTCCTATCTCTTCTCAACTTTATGCTTTTGAAAAAGCAAAAAACGATTATATTGTTCAGTTAGACTGTGATTCAATTATAGGTAGGCTGGATAAAACACATTCGTTTTTAGAAGATATGATTACAGAAATAAACAAAAATGAAAATGTTGTTTCTGTAGGTTTTAATATTTATAAAGGAAAAACAATTCAATTTACACCTTATTTTGGTTTTGAGAATGGAGGTTTTGTACCTGAAGTTAGATTCTGTCTACTAAACAGAAAACGACTTCATAAACTATTACCGCTATATAATGTAATGCATCAAGACAATTTAAAATTAAGTTGGTATCGCTCATTAGAACAGAAACAAAAGGAAACAAATACTTTTTCTATTAGAGGAGGCTCATCTAAATCATTCTTTATTCATCCGCCAAATTTTAAGAAAACAGATAAAGATTCCTGGTTTACTAAAATTGACAGAACTGAACAACTTGAAATTCCAGAAACACAAATAAATCAATTTGACCTTATAGATTCTTATTATGACTGGACAAATCCCAAACGTAATGAAGATTTAGTAATAGTGTCTTCTTTTAGAAATATTAGCTTCCCTCGATTTTTAAGGTATTGGTACTCACTTACAAGTCAGTCTATTCAAAATTGGGGACTTATATTAATAGACGATCAATCTGAAAATGGTATTTCTTTTTTTATTAAAGAGCTTATAAAACCATATAAAGATAGAGTTACTTTTATAAATAATAAATTTAGAATGGGAGTTGCACATAACACCTATAAGGCGATTCATTATTTTATGAATAATCAAGATTCTATAGTAACCATCATTGATGCAGATGATGTATTAATTGGTAAAAATGCTTTAAAAAATCTTTATGAAAAATACGCTTATAACAAAGCAGATGTTGTTATTGGAAAAATGTATAGAACCGACAAATTACATGCTCACTATAAGTACAGACCCAATTTTACTAATCCAAGATTATATGGTGGAAATGTATGGCAACATATAAGAAGTTTTAAAAAACATCTATATGATTCTTTAGGTTTTGAGGATCTAAAAATTAAAAACAAACAACAAACCACTAATGACATTTTACTTTCAAAAAGATTTAGTCAAAAAATGGTATTTCCAGAACATTGTGTTGATTATTCGTATATGGTTCCTATAGTGGAAATGGCCTCTAACCCTATGTGGATTAACCACTTTAATATTTTACACGATAGAGCCACTATAAATACACCTGATGTTAAAAAACGTAAAAATGAAATAATTGATGAGATTCTTTCAAAAAAATCAAAATCACCAAAAGATGTTTTCTTAGGTAGAAAAACGTTTTTACCAAATCTCAAAAAAATTGAAATAGATATTACTTATGAATGTAATTTAAAATGCATAAACTGTAATAGATCCTCAACACAAGCGCCTATTAAGCAAGGAATGACTTTATCGCAAATTCAAGAATTTGTTCAAGATTCTATTCATTTAAATAAAAAATGGGAATTAATAAACTTACTTGGAGGAGAGCCAACTATTCATATCGATTTTTCTGAAATTATAAATACAATTTTATATAAATATATAATTCTATATTCACCAAATACAATTCTTCAAGTTACCAGTAATGGATTTGGAGCCCTTGTTCAGAATAAACTAAAACAGTTACCAAAACATAAAAACGTGATTATTGACTATGCTTCATTTAAAGATGAAAGAGTAGTCCCCTATTTCTCACCTTTTAATGATGCTCCAATAGACAACGAGAGCACATCTAATGAAGATTTTAATAAAGGCTGTTGGGTAACCTCATATTGTGGTATAGGATTAAACCAACTAGGTTATTACCCTTGTGGGGTCGCAGGAGGTATTGATAGAATTTTTGAAAAAAATATTGGAATTCAAAAATTAGAAGATGTTGACGAATCAATTTCAAAATTATTAAATGAATTTTGTAAATACTGTGGAAATTTTACTGATTATAATGTAAATCAAGGGAATTTTATCCCAAGACATGAAAAAGCAGCTGTAAGCAAACCTAAAATATCTAAAACTTGGAAAAAACAATACAAAGCATATAATGGAAAAAAATAAAGTAATATTACTCCTAAGCGGTGGTATCGATTCAACCACATTATTAGCTAAATTAAAAGGAGAAAATAAAGAAGTGGTTGCGCTGAGTTTTTTCTATGATCAAAAACATGCAATAGAACTTGAATATGCTCAAAATAATGCTATAAAATATAATGTACTTGAACATAGAATAATCAAACTTGATAGTCTTATGTTTTCAGGATCTGCTCTTGTTAATACTGAAAAACAATTATCTACCTATGAGCATGGAGAAAAACCTATTGGACAAGAGAACGCTTATGTTCCCTTTAGAAATCTAATTTTTTTAAGCATGGCTCTTAGCTTAGCAGAATCATCTAAAATCAATAATATTTACATCGCTTTTAATAAGGATGATTGTGTTAATTTTTGGGATTGCACAGCTACTTTTTTATCTCAAATGAATAGTATTTCGATATATTCAGGTATCAAAATACATGCTCCATTAATTGATTTTACAAAAAAAGAAGTTATTTGTTTGTCACAAAAATTAAATATTAATTTAGACAAAACGATTAGTTGTTATCAGCCTAAAGGTGAAAAAGAATGTGGTAAATGCTTGAGTTGTTTGATTAAAAAAAAAGCGATAAACAACAAATAAGCAACTATTTGAAATTATAGTAAAAAAACTTCTTTTACTCTCTATAATTTCATTTAGTCTTTTTTATATTTATCTCATTCATCTTCACAAAATTCTCACTAAGTCACATACGTTCCTTATCTCAAATCTTTGTTTGTTTCATTTCGCTAAATTATTTGATTATAAGTAACTTAATTATACAATTATAGTTTTATATAAATCTATAACCAAACACAACAAAGTGTATTAAAAAGCACTTTTTAGCATAATTATCACTAACTAATTACAAAAACATCTATATAGTGCAACAAAAAGCACTTATCATGTGTTTAATTTAAAAAAACGTTATATTTACATAAAAAGAGCCATATAATGCACTCACAACATTTAATAGATACCATAAAAGCACGTAGAGACAACCTAGGTGTAACACAAGACACACTCGCAGATCTTTCTGATGTCGGTTTACGCACACTAAAACAATTTGAAAGCGGTAAAGGCAACCCTACACTAGAAACTTTAACCAAATTGGGTAATGCGTTAGGTATGGAGTTAACGTTTATAGTTAAAGATGTGAATAATAAATAATGAGACAAGCAAATGTACTATACAAAAAAGAAAATGCAGGTGTACTAACCCAATTAGACGATGGTAGTTTTCTATTTAAATACCATGATGAGTGGTTTAAAGACATTAATAAACCTGCAATTAGTTTAACCTTACCTAAAACACAGCAAGAATACCTGTCTGAATATCTATTCCCTTTTTTTTATAATATGCTACCAGAAGGCTCCAATAAACAAACCGTTTGTTTTGAGAACAGAATAGATACTAAAGATTATTTTGGGATCTTAATCACCACAGCAAAACAAGACACCATTGGTGCAGTAACTATTAAAAAAATAATACCATAATGGCTTTACTAGACATAAAAGTTTGTCCAGGAACACTAGCAAAAAACCATACAAGTTATAGTAACATGGCTTTAAGGCGTGTATTCTTTGGTAAAAAGGTTAGTTTTATTTTAAATTATGATTCTCCTGCCAGCAATGAAAGAACAGATGCTTTGTTTGTAGAAAACAGAAAGCGTATGTCTATTTCTGGTGTACAAGAGAAATTTTCTGTTTTATTAGAAAAAAACAAATTACGCCTAATACAAGAAAACGAACAAGGGCAATACATTTTAAAACCAATTCCAAAAGTTGGAATAAACACAAATCAAATGCCAGCCAATGAGCATGTAACTATGCAAATTGCAAGACAAGTATTTGATATTGAAACTGCAGAAAACGCACTTATATTCTTTGAAAATGGAGATCCTGCTTATATTACAAAGCGTTTTGATATTAAAGATGATGGAAACAAATGGGCACAGGAGGATTTTGCTTCATTAGCAGGGAGAACACCACAAACACATGGCGAAGATTTTAAATATGCGGGTAATTATCTAGAACTTTTTAGCATTTTAAAAAAATACACGCCTGCTTATACTATTGAATCTATTAAATTATTTAAACTTATCCTTTTTAATTATTTATTTTCTAACGGTGATGCCCATTTTAAAAACTTCTCTCTAATAGAAACACCTTTGGGTGATTTTAAATTAAGCCCTGCTTACGATTTATTAAATAGTAGAATACACATCGATGATAACGATTTTGCTTTAGTAGATGGTTTATTACCTCCTAATCTAGCAAAAGGAAAAACTACAACTCAATTCTATATTTTAGGAGAAAAAGCTGGTATTTCAAAAAAACAGATAGACAAAGTTTTTAAAAACTTAACAGTAAAACAAGACAACGTTTTAGCGCTTATAGACCTTTCATTTTTAAATGAAAAGTCTAAAAAAAATTATAAACAAGCCTACCAAACAAGGCTTAAAAAATTATTACGCGAGTAATTATCTAGCCATAACGAGTAATATAATACACAAACACATGTGTTTTGATTAATAAACAAATATTATTCTAAAATTATAAAACTCAATATTCCTGATGTTTATAAAAATACTCAAAAGTATTAATTGATATATTAGAAAAGAAGATTAGCTTTTGATTATAATTTAAAAAAAGCTTTTTATACTTAACATATTCAACTGCACAAAATTCTTACTAAGTCGTATACGCTCCTTATCTCAAAATCTTTGTTTGCTACATTACGTTAAGTTAAAAAAAAATGTTGATTAACTAAAACCAATAAATTTACTCATTATATGCAATTAAATATAATTATGAACAAATACATCATTCTATACGCTTTTTGCGTATAATTCAAGATGGACAATGTGTTTTGGAATGATAACCGTAATGCGTCATTATTGCCCTGATTACTTATAATGGCTACTCCAATATATACAACTTCAGCATTGATATCTCCCAAGATACGAGCTACTTCTCTACAACTTTTAAATTTACTTACGTATTATTTTTCATGTTGTAATCGTTCTTTCAATAATGAAACGGCTAAATTTTGCTCACGAACCTTTCCTACTCTAATGGCATCAACTAAAGCAAGGGCTTCATATAATTTTTTATCATTTAAAATGGCTTTCGGAACTGATTTATAAAGTGGCTGTATCGCTTGACCACGCATATCTCCTCTGGCATAAGGCCAAATATAATTCTGATCGCTTTGAATTTCTTTATTTAATGGCGATGCTGAATGCGCTGTTGCAATACCTCTTACAATTGGTCCTGGTTGTTGAGGAAAAACATATTTAATACCGTGTTGTATAAATTCTAAAAGATTAAGTAGATTAACCTTTTTACGACTTGCATCTATTAATCCCGAATATTTGGAACGCGTTAAACATTCAGATATTTCGGACTGACTAATATTCAAATCCTCAGCTAGTGTATGTTGAAACCACTCTTGCTCTCCTAATGTTGAAATTTTCAAGAGAATTAATATATCCTGCGGTTTTAAAGTATTGTTATTTTTAATAATATTGCATATTGCGATATGCAATATTAATTAAGTTTATCATTAACAACAAAGAATCAACTATACTATATTACATATCGCGATACACGATATTTTGATTTTTCAGTAATTGTTGAACATTAAAAATTACTAAAAACCTTATTTACGGCATTGATTCTAGCCAAATCATTGACCTGATGATACATATTAAAGGTTTTTATATCCTTATGCCCACTTATACTCATAATGGTTTTATCAGCAACACCACTATTTCTCATTATTGTAATAAAACTTCTTCTGGCAGTATGGGTACTTATACGCTCATAAAAATTCTTAACAAAAGTTTCTTGTTCAACGCCTTTAGTTCTGGTGTACTCTACTTCGTAATCAAAACCAGCCAATTTTAAAACTTCCTTAATAGCTACATTTTGTTTCTGATTAGACAAAAGTGGTAATTGATAATCATACTTTAATAAGATTTTAAAAGCAAGGTCAGATAATGGTATTTCCCTTGATGGTTTCGAGGAGTTTTTCTCTTCTTTAAGTACAATACAGTTATTGGCATTAACAATTCTTTTATTAATTAATTTGAGTTCTCCATATCGCATACCTGTTAAACATTGAAATATAAAAGCATCTTTACTTTTAGACAAGTCATCATTTTCACATTTAAAATGATACAATTCTTTAATATTATCAAGAGACAAAGCTTCTTCTCTTGTTAATACACGCTGTGGCTTTTTGAAGTCCTCGAAATCTTTATTAAATGCAAAACCATTCTTAATAGACCAAAACATGAACGTCTTAAACAAACCAACATTTCTGCTAAATGTATTGGTAAAGTGATTTTTATGCTCATAACAGAAATCTGTAAACTCTGTGAAAAACTTCTTATTTACTTTACTAAAAGTTAACTTGTACTTCTTTACATCTTCAAACTCAAGCAATAGATTCTTAATATTTGTATAACGTTTTATTGTAGATTTTTTCCATTCTTTCAGTTTAATTTTTTCTTCAGTAAATTGGTCATACACTTCAAAGAAAGAACTAACTTTAACTACTCTATGAAATTCATTATCAAAATACTTTTTTAGAGAATGACTATCAAATACCGCTTCTCCTAATTTTGATAGCGATCTATTAACCTGGAATTTATCTTCAAATTCTCTTAGTGTTTTAGAAATTTCAGCTTGATTATTAGAAACTTGTTTTCCTGTTTTATTAGGGCGCTTATTTTCAAAATTCCAATGTATTGGTAAAATGGCTTTTCTTGTAGAATAAACAAACTTCTTTTTTTCTTCATTGAAATAACAAGAAAAAAGAATTAGAGTTTCATTTTTAGATTTAGGCTTTCGTAGATTAAAAGTGTACTTCATAAGTTTTTTCAAAAATTTAATTAAAATGATGCGTTGACAAAATCGTTGACAATTATGTTATATCTTATTATTAAAAAAAATAGTAATAAGACATAAAAAAGAGTCATAAAACCTTGTTTTATAACAACATACGCATTAAAATTAAATAACAAAAACTATAGTAGATTATAATCTCCGACTCCACTTTTAAGCCCTGTAAACCTAGTGTTTACGGGGTTTTTATTTGACGTCATGTAAAACTATATTAAAGATGTGCAATTTGATGTGCACGGAATATCTTCAAATAGTCCGACAAATAATATATGAAGCTTAGTAGATAACCTCCTGAAAACCGATTATCACTCTTTTAATACAAACTCCTTGCTATTTAAAAGTCGTAAAGTCCAAACCATTTTATTCTCAAAGGACAATCATTTTTTTTAATCTGTATTATAGTCGGACATAAATGATTTTTAATATAAATGTATTATAATTATCATTCTTAATTACTAATTTAAATTATAGGTGTATTAGCGTCTCTTAAATCAATTGAGTCTAATTGGTGTAGCTTTAATGTTTCAATGAATTTATTAGAAAACATTTTCTGCATATCTTTATTCAATAGCTTATTTCTACTTGCCTTCCAAGCATCAATATTCGTTTTCTCATACATGGATTCAAGTAGGCTTGGAAACGCCCAATCGCTATTTTTACCCCAGTGCAATGTAAACGGAATATTGTTTTGTTTTAAAACCTCAATCATTCGTCTTGAAAACTCTGTTAAACTCATAATCTTTCTGGTCTTTTTCCAGAGTACACCATCAATTTCTAACATACAGGTTACAGGAAATTTAGTAAATGCAAGAGTTCCTTTTGATTGTTTAACAAAGCGCATGGCAAATATTCCAGGAATAGGCCCTTCATTTTTTGTTAAATTAGCAAGTAAATTTAACGTTTTTGAGGCATGTTTGTGGTCAACACCAACAGAGCAGGCAAAAGCTGGACCTTGATATGGTGCATCCCAAAAAATTTCAGGTAATGTGCCTATTAACTCTTCATCTACTTGTGGTAAAACCGATTTTTCTAGCCGTTTCACTAACCATGGAATGCTTTTTGGAAAATTTTCTGCCATTTTAGTAAACAGATGTATCAAATCCCGATATAAGGATTGTTTGATTATTGGAAAGGGATCCTTATAATCAGCCACATAAGGCTTTTTATACATTAACTCTACAACATATTCTGATTCATTGCTGTATTGATTTATAAATAATTTATAGTGGTATGGAGTAATACCAAAACCTTGGTCATCTGTTTCTTCGGGAATCTTGAATGTTGAATTTTTAAAATCTAAAGTATCAGATAATTGAAGTGCTGTTTTTTTATCAATTTTTTTGACGTATCGTTTCAGCAAAAACCTAGGTTCTGCCTCCAAAACAACGCCGTGTATAAAACCAAATGATCCTAGACTAACTAATGCAGCATTGAAGAGTTTATCATTCCTAATAATTTTATTGCATATTTTATTTGCAAAATTGTCATTCAATGCTGGTTTTGTATGACGTTCTAAGTAAACAATATCGTCTTTATTAGATCCAATAATCAAGTTGATACCAACCACATAATCTTGAACTGCACCAACCTGAAATGCCGAACCGTGAACCCCCGTTGAGATACAACCAGCAATAGTTTGTCCATTACTGGCACCTGTAGTTTTTAATGATTTACCATGAGCAGAAAGAACTTCAGATATACGTTTTATCGTTGTACCGCACTCAAATAAAAATAAGTTTGAGGCCTCAAATTTTGTATTGGTATGAAGATTCTTGTCTTCCATAGAGATATGAATATTCATAAATCCATTATAATGCATTCTGTCTTTTTGATGTGCAATGTGGTTCATTGACCATGCCGATCCATAGGCTCTAAAACCTTGCTTAGCATCACTAGTTTCTTTAATAAGCCGTTGAATCTCATTTACAGCATCATTATAACGGTCTATTTTATCTGGCATATTACCATCACCTTCTAACTCTGTTACATAAAGTGTTTTTAATGGAAATGGACCATTGTTATGTAATGTATCCCATTTTTTTAATGCATGTGTTTTAGTTGTTGCCATAGTTTTAATTTGTTGGTTTTGTACAAACGTATTTTACTTTCATCTTACGCTTTCTTCCAAAAGTTACCACACTTAAAAGAGAGCCCCCAAAAGTGTTTTTAAATTCTATGGTATGAAGTTTACCAGATTTACATTTTTCGGTTTCTTTTATTAAATATGTGAAATCTTTGGAAGTTATATCAATTTTAATAACAGTATCAAGCTCTAACACTTCCATGCCTCTGTAGTAATCACCCCTTAACATTAATGGGTCTGGTTGTATTGCTCCATTTACACTCCTAAGTCTTACAGAATAACAAGAAACAACGAGAAAACTGACAAAGACAAGAACTATTATTTTACTTATTTTTTTCATAATATATCTAATTTAACTTATATAAATTACTAAACTATTTAAACAGTTTTCAGCCGTTCCAAAGTATCCGAAGCATATTGAACTCCGAAATTTTCGGATAAATCCAATGATTCTTCCCGACCTAATGTGTAATATAAATTCGTCACATTTCGTCGGGCATAACACAATACCAAATCGGTGAACACATTGTACGCTCCTTTTGTTTTCTTTTTAGATTTAGTAAGTCCACTATAACTTATTGATGCAAACTTGGAACAATCTTGCAATTCGTTTTTATGATTTATATAGCTTTTTCCAGCAATAACCTGACAGCCTGCTGAAAAATTTGACCGCCCAATTCCTGTCCAATGAATATTAATGGACGGGTTTACTCGTAGCCCTATTAAATTCCCATGGCTATCTTTCACCTTTATATCCTTATCGGTATAAGCATTATCATTATTCCAATCCCTTATAATTATCACTCCGTTCCAGTCGGAAGGCTTTAAAGCTCTGTAAATTTTCTTTTCAACGGATATTTTATGCCAACCGAAACGATAACGATGTTGTCCTTCAATTAAAAACGCTTCATCTTTTCGTCCTGCCATATTTACGCTGGCATCTGTTGAGCCCCAGAATGTGAATGCCATACCATTAATGAGCAACACAAACAAATCATCATTTTCTCGTCTGATAATACTTTCGGTCTGTTTTCTTCTGATGCCAATGAGATGAATATCATTAGTATCAAATTTCCATTCTGAAGGTTTTTTTGTAGAATAGGTTTTTTGTAACCCATTAAGATGTTTTAGAATTGGACCTGGATTATTGGTGTAATGCTGTTTGGCATTTTGCAATAATTGCATCCAATTGGTATAAGTTTCAGAAGGATTATTACTTGAAGAACTTCCCCATTCTGATACTTTGTTTTCTTCCTGCCAACGCTTAATGTGGCGCATTG